>Ga0157374_10001401_pt1 | contig 20458 bp, 20 predicted proteins | sample M25metaG_FD_115308 | JGI IMG/M metagenome (GOLD analysis project Ga0157374, IMG submission 115308) | Miscanthus rhizosphere microbial communities from Kellogg Biological Station, Michigan, USA - M2-5 metaG | ecosystem: Host-associated > Plants > Roots > Rhizosphere > Soil | place: USA: Michigan... | reverse complement strand
GTGGCGCATGACGCGAGGATGCGTCCGGCCACGATAAGGTACGCCCGCGCCCAGATCGCCTGCGTCGATGGCATGGCGACGATGTGCTCACCGCGAATCAGCGCGATGACGCCCAGCGAAATTCCGCCGCAGAACATCTGCGCCGCGGCGCTCATCATCGGTTGCGGCATGTTCTGATGCTTGCTCCACACCGAGCCGAACGCCCAGCCGATGGTGGCGCAGATCAAGGCGATCGCGCCGGCCGGCGATGCGCGCAGTTCGCCGCCGAGGTTGAGGATGACGACGCCGATCAGACCGACCGCAAGGCCGATCCATTCGATGCGGTTCGGCCAGTGGCCGTACAGACCGGCGAACAGCGCGATGAACAGTCCGACGCAGGCGACGGCGACAGCGGCGAGTCCCGAGGCGACACTCTGTTCGGCATAGCAGACCAGGCCGTTGCCGACGCCGAGCAGCAGCGTGCCGGCGATGAAGTAGTTGAGCCAGTGCCGCGGCGTCGGCGCGGGCATGCCGCGCCAGCGCAGGAACGCGAACATCAGCAGACCAGCGATCGGAAAACGTATTGCGGCCATCAGGAAGGGCGGGAATCCTTCCAGGGCATACCGAATGGCAAGGTAGGTCGAACCCCAGATCAGATACACGCCGACCAGCGCGAGCGGCACCAGCCAGTGCGCGCGGGTGCGCGTGTCGATGGGGGTGTCGTTGGAGGCGTCAGGCATGAAGCAGCGCCGGACGGGCCGGCGCTTCCACTAGCGAGGATAGGTAAAGCGTAGCGACTGTGTTGGTACCTTGGAAGCGCCACTCCGCCCGGCTAGCGCGGAGCCACTTTCCGGCCTTCGCGCGCCAGCAACGTGCGCTTGCGTTCGATACCCCAGCGATAGCCGCCGAGCGAGCCGTCTTCGCGGATCACGCGATGGCACGGCACCACGACGGCGAGGCGATTGCGTCCGCACGCGTTGGCGACGGCACGCACGGAGCGCGGTTTGCCGATGGCGGTGGCGATGTCGCTGTAGCTGCGCGTTTCGCCGCGCGGGATGTGCTGCAACGCCTGCCACACGCGCCACTGGAATGCCGTGGCGCGAATGTCGATCGGTGGCAGCGGCGACTCGGGCGCGTTGCTTCCATCGAGATCGGCGGTGATGCGCGCGATGATGTTCGCGATCCAGTCGTCGCCGGCATCGGTGCGTTCGAAATTAGCACCGGGGAATTCCTTGCGCAGATCGCCGACGACGGCGGTTTCATTCTTGCCAAGGATCACGCTGCAGATGCCGCGATCGGTGGTGGCGACGAGCAAATGACCCAGCAACGTGTCGAGCGTCGTGTAGCGGATGGCGATGCCGGCGGCGCCGCGCTGATAACTCGCGGGTGTCATGCCGAGGAGCTGGCCGGTTTTTTCGTAGACGCGGCTGCCGGAGCCGTAGCCGGCATCGTAGATCGCATCGGTGACACGGTCGTTTTCACGCAGCGCGGACTTGAGCTGTTTGAGCTTGCGCGATTGCACGAATTCCGCCGGCGACACGCCGAAGCGTTTGCGGAACGCGCGTTGCAGATGACTCGCACTCAAACCCACCGCTGCGGCGAGTTCGTTGAGCTTGGGCGCCTCGTCGGCGCTGTCGGTAAGGATCGCGAGCGCGCGATCGAGCGGATCGATGTCGAGCGAAGCGGGTTTCATGGTCATGGCGAACCTCCTTGCGACGCATCGTAAGGACGATTCGATACCGCCTCTATCCGTTTTTTGCGATCGGGACCTATTCGATCAGTGACGCACGACGCGGTTGTCGTGGATCACCGCGTATTCGCCTTCGATGACCTGCGGATCGGCCGCACGTGCCGGCGCCTGGGCAGTCTGCGCGCGCGAAACCGCACGAATCACCGCAACGATGCCGCCGATCACGGCGAACGCCATCAACGCGAAGAAGCCGAGCACCAGCGTAGCCACAAGCAGACCCGCGCCGATGACGGCGAGCGCGATGCGCGCGAGCGGGTGGCGGGGTCGAAACGGTAGGCGCCAGTACAGCATGGCGGCTCAGCTCCCTGTGGCAAAATGGCCGCCGCGCACGATGCGCCAGCGGGACGAGCTAGATACTCCGATGAGCGTTACTAAAACGTTATGCAGGCTGGACGCCATCGCGGACGGAAATGCTCTAGCGGTCGATGTGGCGTCGTCGAGCGGCGGATTCAATCTCGTGCTGTTGCGCCAGGGCCAACGCGTGTTCGCCTACCACAACGAATGTCCCCACGCCGGGCGTCGGCTGGACTGGTCGCCCGGGCGATTTCTCATCGACGGCGGATTCCTGATTTGCGCGGCGCACGGAGCCACGTTCGGCATCGAAACCGGGCGCTGTTTCGCCGGTCCGTGCATGGGCGGCGCGCTGGCGTCGATCGCCGTCGAAGGCATCGACGGCGACGTGCGCCTCGCGCACGCGATGGAGTAGCGCGCTAGGCCTCGTACTCGGCGTGGACGTCCTGCATCATTTGCGAGTTGGAGCAGGCGAACGTCTCGGACTCGCCGATGATCGAGCGTGTCGGCACATGCGATCCGGTGACGACGGTCGGCGAGCTGATGATGTCGATACGCATGCGCTGACCCGACGCGGTGCCATTGAATGCGAATGTTGCGTTGGCGTCGGTGGTGGCGAACACGGCCGCGTTCGGCGCGTCGAGATCGATCAGGCGCACCACGGTGCCGGACATCTTCTTTCCCTGCGGCGTGAACGCGGTGCCGCTGACCGAACAGGCTTGCGCCTGCGCTGCGACGAGAATGGAACAGGCAAACCCTGCAACAAGTGCTTTCATTGTGAAACCTCCCTAGCGGTGGCTTGCGACGAAAGACGCTGCCAACCGCCATTCCGTCGCAGGTTTTCAGCGGAAAACGAGATTGACCGAGATCAGCAGCACGATCAGCAGCAGGATTGTCAGCGGAACGCCGACGCGGATGAAATCCCGCGCACGGTAGCCACCAGGGCCCGCAACGATCGTCAATACCGGGTTGGCGCTGGCGATGATGAAGCTGTTCGAGGTCGAGATGGCCACGATCAGCGCATACACCGCCGGGCTGTTGCCGGAAGCGAGTGCCACGTTGATCGCCATCGGCACCATGATTACCGCCGCGCCGACGTTGGAGACCACCTGCGAGAAGAACAGCGCCAGGATCGCGATCACCGCTTGCAGTCCCCAGTCCGGCCAGTTCCCTAGATAACGCATCACTTCCTGCGCGATCCAGGCGGCGGTACCGGTAGAATCCATCGCCCAGCCGAGCGGTATCAGGCAGGCGAGGGTGAAGATCGTCTTCCAGTTGATGGCGTGATACGCCTCTTCCATGTTGAGCACGCCCGCCAGCAACATGCCGACCGCGCCGGTGAGCATGGCGATCGACAGCTTCATGTCGGTGAACAGCCCGAGCGCCATGGCGATGGCGAAGAACAGGCTCGCATGCCAGATCTTGCCGGGGCGATGTTCTTCCTTCGGATAGTCGGTGATGACGACGAGGTCGCGCTCTTCCTGGGCTAGCGCGAGGTCGCGCCAGAAACCATGCAGCACGAGCGTGTCGCCGGCGCGCAACGGTGTCTTGCGCACATCTTCGCGGAACACTTCTTCGCCACGGTATACCGCCAGCACGCTGATGCCATAGCGCTTGCGCAGGTGCAGTTCGCCGACCGCTTTCTTGACGAAGCGCGAGGTCGGCGGAATCACTGCTTCGGCAATGCCGGCGCGGTTGGGATTGAACATGTCGCGGAAATTGCTCAGACGCGCCTGCACGCGCAGCAGGTTGAGGTTCGCGAACTCGTTGACCTGATCGCGCTTGCCCAGCGCGCCGAGTACCGTGCCGACCCAGATCATCGTGTCGCTCGGCGGCGCCAGGCGCGTTTCGTCGCCGTTCTTGATCGCCAGCATCAGCGGCGCGCCGCGCACCGCTTCGGCTTCGGAGATGCTCATGCCGACGAGCGGGCTTTCGCTGGTCACGGTTAGCTCGAACACTTCGCCGACGATGCCGTAGGTTTCGGCGAAGTAGGTTTCGGTACGGCCCGGCGTGACGCTCAGGTTTTCGTCTTCGGTCGGCAACAGCTTGCGCGTGAACAGCGCGAAGTAGGCCAGACCCGCCAGCAGCAGCGGAATGCCGATCGGCGCGATCGCGAACAGCGAGAACGGTTCGATGGTCTGCGCGCCCGGCGGCAGATTTCGATTGGCGTTGTTGATGAGATCGTTGAGCAGAATCAGCGGCGAATTGGAAATCATCGTCGTGTTGGTGCCGGCGAGAATGCAGAACGCCATCGGCAGCAACAGGCGGCTCAGCGGCACGCCCGTTCGCGCGGAAACGCGGCTGGTCACCGGCAGGAACAAGGCGGCCAGCGCCTGGCTCTGGATAATCGACGACATCGCGCCGGCCATCGCGTTGATGAAGAAACTCAAGCGCGATTCGACGCCGCTGGACAAGCGCAGGATGAACGACGCGGCCTTGTTCAACACGCCGGTACGATCCAGCCCGGCGCCCATGATCATGACGCCGAGCAGCGAGATCACCGCGTTGCCGGCGAAGCCTTCGAACAACTGCTCGACCGGAATCAGCCGCGTGATGCCGATCACCACCACGATCAGCAGGGCGACCAGATCGGCACGGATCCACTCCAGCACCAGCATGAGCACGGTAAACGCCAGCAGCCCGAGGACGAGCAGCATGTCGTGTGTCAGTGTCAGGCCGGAGTGCATTCGGGGCGTCTTCTTCTTATTGGCCCGGCCGCTTAAGCGTTACGTGCGTTCATAGACGAGGTCCCATGAGGCGTGGCCGAGTCGCGCGCCGCGCTTCTCGAAATGTGTTTCGATCCGGTTCGAAGGCCGTGCGCAGAAATTGCCGCGGCCGGCGGTATTGCGCCAGCCTTCGGCCGCGTCGAGCGTGGCCAGCATGTGATCGGCGTACTCCTGCCAGTCGGTGGCGAGACAAAGTTTTCCGCCCGGTTTCACGCGCGACGCGATCAGCGCGACGAACTCCGGCTGGATCAGGCGGCGCTTCTGCTGACGCTTCTTCGGCCATGGGTCCGGGAAATAAATGCGCATCTCTTCGAGCGATTCTGCGCCGAGCACGCGCTCGAGAATGTCGACCGCATCGTGATTATACAAACGCACATTGTGGATATTGTGCGCCGCCAGCGCGTTCATCAGACGGCCGACGCCGGGGCGGTGCACTTCGATGCCAATGAAATCTCGATCCGGCTCGTTCTGCGCGGACCACAGCAGCTGTTCGCCGTTGCCGAAGCCGATTTCCAGAACGCGTTGCGCCTTTCGGCCGAAGACTGCGCTCCAGTCGGGCACGATGGCCGGATCGAGCCCGTATCGGCCCCAATGTTCCTCGAACGCACGCTGCTGCGCCGGCGTGAAACGGCCCTGGCGAAGTACGAAACTGCGGATACGGCGGTGACGCGGGTCGGCGCGATCGTCCTGGTCGGCCATCGTTCGCATCGCTCAGCCGATCGTCCCGTCGATCGGGCTCGACGCGGAGGCGAATCGTTTGCGTGGAATGCGCCCGGCGAGAAATGCCGCGCGTCCGGCTTCGACGGCGTGCTTCATGGCGTGCGCCATCAGTACCGGATCGCGCGCGCCGGCGATCGCAGTGTTCATCAGCACGCCGTCGCAGCCGAGTTCCATCGCGATGGCTGCGTCCGACGCGGTGCCGACGCCGGCGTCGACGATGATTGGCACCTTCGCGTTCTCGACGATTTCGAGAATGTTGTAGCGGTTCTGGATGCCGAGGCCCGAACCGATCGGCGCGGCCAGCGGCATCACGGCGACGCAGCCGATTTCTTCCAGCCGTTTGGCAAGAATCGGATCGTCGCTGGTGTAAACCATCACCTGGAAATTGTCGGCGACGAGTCTCTCGGCGGCGTGCAGCGTCTGCACGACATCAGGAAATAATGTCCTCTGATCGCCGAGGACTTCGAGCTTCACCAGCGAATGACCGTCGAGCAGCTCGCGCGCGAGGCGGCATGTGCGCACGGCGTCGTCGGCGGTGTAGCAGCCGGCGGTGTTCGGAAGAATCGTGAACTGCTTCGGCGGCAGCGCATCGAGCAGGTTCGGCGCGTTCTTGTCCTGGCCGAGGTTGCTGCGGCGGATCGCCACAGTGACGATTTGCGCACCGGCCGCTTCGGTGGCGCGGCGCGTCTCGTCGAAATCCTTGAACTTGCCGGTGCCGGTGAGCAGGCGCGAGCGATACGGCTTGCCCGCGATGACGAGCGGATCGGCGATCGATGATGCTGCAGCGAGTTGCGCGTTCATTTTTCCACTACTGTAAAACTATACAAGCGGCAGGCGCCGCGGAATCCCAACTCGACGGGCGCTTCAGCCACCACCCATCGCCTCGACGATTTCGACCTTGTCGCCGTCGCGCACGAAATGCTGTGCGTGCGTGCTGCGCGGCACGATTTCGCGGTTGATTTCGACGGCCACCGCGCGGTGCGCATAACCATTGGCTTCCAGCAGCGCGGCGACGCTGGTCTGTTCGTGCAGGTCGCACGCGCGGCCATTGAGATGGATCGTGGGCATCACGCTATTTTAGACCCAGTGCGATGCGCGTGGCCAAAAAAAGAACGCCCGGCGGACCGGGCGTTCGGGTTACGTTGAGACGTGGGATCAATGCCCTTTGTTTTTGTCATCGTCTTTCTTGCTGCGGTCGCCGCCACGATCGTTGCTGCGATCGTTGTTGCCGCGATTGTTCTGCGGCGGCGGGTTGTGCGGCTGCTGCTGCACCGGCGTCACGACCCGCGGCTGCTGCTGGACCGGTGTCACGGCGCGCGGCTGTTGCTGGACCGGCGTCACGACGCGCTGCTGCTGTTGCTGCACCTGCGGTGTCGGCTGACGCGGCTGCACCTGGCGGAACTCCGGCTGCGAGTGCGTCTGCGTCTGCGGCGTGGTGTTGTTGGAACCGCGGAAGGTGCCTTGCTGCGAAGCGCGGCCGACGTCGTTGCTCGGCGAGGTCGTCTTCGTCACCGGCGTGCGCGGCGTCTGCGGCGTGCCGTTCATCGTGCCGACCGCGCGGCCGTTGGAGTTTTCATTGCCGGTCGGACGCGCGAACTGCGGACCCGTGGTGCGGTTGGCCGCACCGTTGGCGGCCGGACTGCCGCCCCGGTTCTGCACGGATTCGCTGGTCTGACGCGTCACCGGACCGGCGCGGTTGTTCTCGACCGCGTTGTTGGCCGGCGTGCCCTGCGTTCCGTTCGGATGCGCGAAGCGCGAGGAATCCAGACGCTGATTCGCGTTCGGGCGGCCCGTCGCATTCGGCGTGCCGGCGCCGGTGACGGCGCGGCCCGCTTCGGGCGTGCCGTTCACCGCCGGACGACCGACGACACCATTCGCCGCCGGACGACCCACGTTGGCGTTCGTCGCATTCGGCGTGGCATTCGGCGTGCCGCCAGCGCGCTGCACGGCCGGCAGGCTGCCGTTGCCGCGATTCACGACGGCCGGGTTGCCGACCTTGGCGCCACGCTGGATCACCGGCGCGGCGGTGCGCGCGGGCGCACCGGCCTGCGTCACCACTTTCACGTTGTTGTTCACCACCGTGCGGCCACCCGCAGCGGCGGCACCGGAGGCCGGCCCCGCGCGGAGCTGACGCGCGGCGAGCGGCTGGCCCGGATTACGCGCAAGTTCCGTCTGGCGCTGCGCGAACGAGGCCACCGGCGCAGGTGGACGCGTCGCCGCGACGATCGGACGATTGACCGCGCGAGCCGCCGGCACTGCACGCGCTGCCGAAGCGGCGGTGAGGCTGGCGCGCGTCGGCGCGACGGCGGCGAAGCCCGACACGCGTGAGTTGGCGAACGTATGCGCATCGACGCGCACGGCGGCCGCGGCCACCGGACGCGCACCGACGAACGTCGCCGCCGGCACCGCGACCACCGCACCGTGCACTTCGCGGTTGGCGTAGTGGATGTTGCCGTAGTCGACGTGACCACCGCGGTAACCGCCGTAGTAGTTGTTGACCACCGTCACGTTCAAGCCGCGCGAGTTGTACACGTTGATGTTGGTGAAGTAGCCGTGGCTGACGCGATAGGCCGGGAAATACGGATCGCGGTAGCCGAGCGGGAACCAGCCGATCGGGCCCGAGGAAATGCCGATGCTGACGCCGCCGCCGACGAAGGCGACCAGCGCGGGCGCGTACACCGGACGCACGGCGATCTCGCCCGGGCACCAGCCCCAGCGGTTGCCGATGTAAGCCCAGCGGCCGTAATGGAACGGCGCGAAGCCCCATGACGCATCATCGACCCACGTCCAGCCGTAGGCGCCGACCCAGGCCCAATGGCCGGAGTGATACGGCGACCAGTCGACGTCGACGTGGCTCGGATACCAGACGTGGCCGTCTTCAGGCGCGTCGTCCCACGAACCGTTGTCATCGAGATCCTGGTAACCGATCAGGTCTTCGGAGACGTAGCGCTTGGACGGCGAATTGTCCCAGCGTCCGTCGCGCTGCAGGGCGAAAGTGTCGAAATCGTCCGCTTGCGGCAGATCGGCGCTTTGGTAGTTCTGCAGCTGCGGATCGGAGAAGGTCACCGACTGGCCTTCATCGACGTGGAAACGCGAACCGCCTTCGCCGTACACATCACCGCCGCCGTGCATCACGGAGACGACCGTGGTCTGGCCATCGGGCTGCACGTCGATGCGGAATTCGCCGACGCGGTTGGCGACGAAGGCGAGGGTCGGCGTGTCGATCTCGTAGGTCTGGCCGTCATACAGACGACGCACGCGCAGGTTCAGCGAACCTTGCGTGAGTTCGACCTGAGCGGCGTTGTCGTCGAGGTTGAGGAAATCGAAGCTGGTCTGTCCGTCGATGCGCATGGCGGCCGAACCGATTTCGAGTTCAGCGCGTGAACCGTTGTCGGTCCACAGCTTGTCACCCGTGACGAGCGGACGGTTGATCTGCGCCTCGACCCAGTCGTTCTCGCCAGCGGGCACGAAACTGACTGCACCGTGGAGATACGACAAGCGAGCGACGCGAGTGGGCGGATCGGACTGAGCGGACTGGTCGTCCTGACCCGGCGGTGGACCTTGGTCCTCCGGCGCCGGTTGCGCCAGTACGGCGAACCCGAGTGTCACGCCGGCGAATAGCACGGCGAAACGAAGTGACTTCAACATGGCGAGCGCTCCTTTGCGTCACGCAAAAAGGGTGTGAATGCAGGCGGGGACATACTGGACAAGTACATAAACGTATCAACGCGGCCCCAGCGAACACGTTACGGATTGTATTCAAGCGCAAGCAAGCTGAATGGCGACCTGCCATTTTGCGCCTATTTCGGTGTAAGCGATTTCAGTCGTGACGCGGTCCGCATTTGAGTTATGCGGCGCTCATAAAAACGACATTTTCACATCATTGCTGACGTGCGGATGACGACGTAAAGTAGCCGCGCCTGCGGGTGTAGTTCAATGGTAGAACTGCAGCTTCCCAAGCTGCTAACGTGGGTTCGATTCCCATCACCCGCTCAATCACGGGCGAACGGCGCGTAGGACCTGACGTTCGGCTCGTGCGACCTCCTGTAATCGGCAGCTTGCTACATCTCGCTGCTACAATCAGGAGGCCCGACGGGTGTTCGTACCTTGTGCTTCGGAAGTCGCGGTATCACTGCCGAATGACCATACCGTCTGACGTGCGGGGCTACGTTGGACGCGGGGAATTCCATTTGTCCCTACGGGAAGGCGACTGCCGCAAGGCGCGTCTCAAAGCGGGACTGTTCGCGTTCGAAGTACGTCGATTGATCGAGCTTGCGAGGAAGGCAGTGAAGTCGTTGAGTGAGGGTGAAGTGCGGTGTCTGGTCGCGAAGTGGCGCCAGCAGATGGTGGAAAAGGATTCGGCGCTGTGCCGACGGATCGAGGCAGGGTTAGAGCCGTTCGATTTACGGCGGTACGAGACACAATGCGAAGGCGTGTCCAATGTATTCGACGCCCTGTGCGATTCGCTGGCTGTGGCGACCGGATCGCCCGTCGGTGCCAGCAAACGGCAGCATACCACTCAACGTAAGCGCGAAGCGGCCTACGTCGAAGCGGCCAGCATGGCCGCAGCCGACGGAAGCGAAGACTTCGCGCCGCTCATCGCAGCCGCAGAATCCCGCTAGCCGGGGTCAGATTCTGCGCATCATCGGCCGTGACGCACATGCAGTGACTGTTGGCGTTGTAATAGATGCTCAGTCAGCCTGACGTGGCGGGTCGATGTAATCTTGATCGGATCACTTGACCTGTGCCTGATCTTTCCCGAGTGCGGCGTGCTTTGCGTTCCGCACCGCGATGTCGAACAAGTCCTGATCGAGGACGAAGGTCTCTCTCATGCCGTCCGTTGTGACGGACGTTGTCAACAACTCTCGCTGCCGTAGGGACTCGACCGCTGGGCCCGACAGCGCGAGCGAATTCATGTGTGCCCACGTTATGACGCAACCCCCAGCAGTTGCGAAGGCAGCGACGACTTCTTGCTCTGCCGGGCTCAGAAGTTCGTACAAGTTCTTCGCTTGGCTTTTCTTCGACTGTCGCTCTTCTCGTGTCCTAAATCGCTGGGCAACAACAGAAGAGATCAGCCTGACCAATGGGAACACGATGATCGTTGCGAAGGCTGCAACAACCCAATCCCGGGTCGATAGGTAAAACAGCAGGCCCACCACGCCGCCGATGCTGATGGCTAGGCTGCGCCCCACATCTGTTTCGGTGTAGACCCTATCTGCCCAGCGTTCTAACGCACCCATCGGTATGCCGTATTCGAAGCCCCACTCGCGCATCCTGCCTCTGCCGCCATCGACGGTCAAACGGGTACGCGCCGCATCATCCGCGCCCACCGGTGGTTGTATCGCAGTCGATCCCGAAGCCACCTTGCGGTCGCAGCTTCGCTTCCTTTGCCTTTACGTTGACAAGTCATACGAGACTACCCCCTTACCAACCCCCATTGAGTACGTCGAGGACAGTCGAGTACATCGAGCACTCGGAGCACTATGAGCACCGCAAATATAGAAAAAATCTTTCAATAACAATGAGCTGAAAAACTTAGTCCGTCCAAATGGCGCAATTTGACCGTAACAGTTACGCATTTACCTTCTTCCTACTTGCCTTTGTATGCCGAGCAGCGCAATCATAGCGCGGTAGATCGCGCGTACTCAATCATTGTAAGTGCTACGCAGATCGATAAAATTTGCAGGGTCGTAGGCGAAGACGCTTGTATGGCGAATAACAAGAAAAACCCGACAGTACGGCTGACGATGGCGCAGCGGGCGGAGAAGCAACGCGAAGTGCTTTTCCCCGACACGTCGCCGGATTGGCTGTGGCACAGAACGAGTCACGACGGCTTTATTACGATCCCCCGTACTCTGCCAATCGTGATGGAGGCGATTGATTCTCTGTCGAAGGGACAGCCCGCCGGTCAGACGCTGTTGGCGCTATGGTGCAGGTCGCCTGACCATCCTGTCGTCACCATCGAGAACCCCGCGACATTTGCCTCAGAGGCGGGTTTTGGCGGTGAACGGGCGATAGACACGTGGCGCCGTCGGATGAAATCCCTGCGGGATTTGGGTTTCATCAAGACGAAGTCGGGTCCCTCGGGAGACTTTCACAACGTGTTGTTGCTGAACCCGAACATCGTCATTGAGCAGCTTCGTGCCAAAGGCCAAATTCAGGATGGGCTGTATGCCCGGTTCCAGCAACGGATGCTGGAAATCGGCACCTACGGGGAGATTGAAGGTGCTCGAATGTTATTCAGCCAGCCGGAACAGGAGGCCAAGGAGGTTTTCTAATTTTGCGGGGAACGACGTAGCTCAGCGGATAGAGCGCCAAGGTTTCTACACACTGCGTTGCAGCGTAGGGGTGGCTTTGGAGGTAGCGGGTTCGACTCCCGCCGTCTCGCGCAAGTGCAGGTAGGCAGCAAAACGGCGTAGCTCAATGGAAAGAGCACAAAGACTTCGACTTGCCTACTGGCCGGTAGGGGTGGTCTTGGGATGCGGGTTCGACTCCCGTCGCCGTTCCCCTCCAATACACTTGGGGAATGCTCAGAAACGATCCACCACGTTGCAGCGTAGGGGATGATGGGCGTCTAAATTATAAGGGTTGAGGTCGGATAATCAACCGCGATGCTGCGGTTAGACTGCTACCGACAGTGCGTTTCCGCAGGCTGAGCGGTTTAATTGACGTGCCTTGACGTGATGGCCGATTTCCATCACTTGCTCGGCAATTACTTTCGCAGCGAACGTATATGGACGCGGTTTTTGCCGGTGGACTATGAAGCTATTCTTTGCGCTGTTGCTGTTACTCCTCGTTCCGTTCGGTGCCGACGCGGACATGGTTGTCAATCTGCGCAACGATCCGAACGCGTACGTGACCGGAGGCGGCTCACACACGTTGATTTATACCGATGCTGAAACGACTGCGACCGCGAATGCCGACGGTAGCGTCGCCGTCTCTGGCGGTACCGACTTTCAAATCCAGCTCGCGCCATTACAAAACGTCAACGGGTCCACGCTGACGGCGGGCATGTGCTACGCGCGAGCGGTGCAGTACTACTCTCAAATGGACGGACGGCCCGGGATCAACGTGATCTGGGGTGACGAGGGAAGTTCCAACCTTATGGGACAGTTCCACATTCAGGAACTCTCCGTCAGCGGCGACAAAGTCCAGACGTTAGCGGTGGATTTTGTTGTACATGGTCAGTGGGGCGGACCGGCTTTGTACGGCAACGTCCGCTTAAACTCAGAGATATCCCCCAATACGCCTTACGCGGCACCCGTATACACCGCAACAGGTGATTTGCATTTCACCGCTTCTGGGTTTGGGATTGGATCGAATGCACCGGGTGGTACGGCGACTATCGGCCTCTCGCAGCCGACGTTGCTTGTTTATCCCAACTCCGGAGCTGGGGTTTCGATGTACTACCTTGGTCCGATCGGAAGCGATGCCAATGGATTTTGGGAACTGGATTTTGCATCCGGAAAGGGCACGCCAATTTCCGTCGGTTCCTACCCGAATGCTCAGCAATTTCCGTTTCAAGATAGCGGTGTCCCGGGACTGAGCTTTGGCTATCAGGGTGACGGATCGAGTAACGACACGGGAAGTTTCGACGTGAGTCAGGCGAATTACGAGCCGGTCGACGGAGACCTCCAAGACTTCGTAACCTCGTTTGTGAATAACAGTGAAGGTTACACAGGAGATCAGACGGTGGGCCAAGTGACCTATCACGCGGTCTTTAACAACGGCGGTTTGCCCGACGAACTGTTCCATGCCGGTTTCGACGTCAACGAAATCCAGACGCCGCAAGTAATAAGCCTCCAATATCCCTGTTCGTCGCTTTGAGGCGAGCCTTCGACGTTCGTTCGTCGAGCGGTGAGTTGGCAACCGCGACATCGTAACGCCGCGAGTCAACGCTCCCGCCGCATGCTACGATTTCAGCTCGCTCTGTCGATCACTGCGACGGCGCATTTGCAGAAGAGTCAGCCACTTACGCCAGTAACGCGGCGGGCGAGGAGCCGGTCCCGGCTCCTCGCCCGCTCCATCTTCGGCGAAAGCCCACGGCACCGAAGATGGAGCGCCGCGCCCCGGAACCTATTGACCTTCGGCGACGCCGTGGACGTTGCCGTCCTGGTCGACCGTGCAAATCATGTTACCTTGCGGCGTGCCGATGCTGACTTCGAACAAGCCGTCGGCAACGGCGCGGCTGCCCTGCGGGATCGCATCATCACGCGAGATGCGGCGATAGTCGGCTACGCGGCGCACACAGGCGGCCTGCACGCGCAGCGGAGCGCCGCTGCTTTCTTCCTGAGGCGGCGGCGGCGGTGGCGGCTGGCGCTCGTCGCGATCGTCGCGCTCGCTGTAGCGGTCGTCGCGCTCGCGCGGTATGACGACAAAGCGTGCGCGGCATCCGTCCGAGACCCAGATGCTGCCGTCCTGCACGTCCCAGTTCTGATGACGCACGCACGGCGCGCGACTCATCTGATCCACCAGACGCACATGCCCGCTGAAAGGCAACGGACATTCGTTGCGGGCGTTGTCGGTCGATTCGCAGGTGATTGAATTGTCCTGCGCGAAGGCGTTGTGCACGCCGGCGCAACCGAACAACAACGTGGCGGCTGCCACGAACTTTCCATAGGGTTGCATGATCGCCTCCACTCCATGAAGTTGATGCAGGCATTGTGTTGGCGCTGCGCTGAATGGGTGCGCAACGCCGCAACCGCCTGATCGCACGGCGATTCCAGGGCGCTTATAGCCTTTCGCTCGAAACGACTATACTGGCCCGCCACGTTTTACGGCTCGCGGCATGCACGATCTCATCACCATCGGCTGGCGCGAGCGCTTGTCGTTGCCCGATCTCGGGCTTGCGCTCAAAGCGAAGATCGACACCGGCGCGCGCACCTCGGCGCTGCACGTGTCGTCACTCGAGGAATTCGAACGCGATGGCCGCAAGTGGCTGCGCTTCGCGGTCGATACCACGCGCGGCAAGTCTGCCTTGCGTCAATGCGAAGCGCTGGCGCTGGACCAGCGTGACGTCACCGATTCCGGCGGACACACCACCGCGCGCTGGTTCATCCGCAGCACGATCAGTATCGCGCGCCAGCATTTCGACGCGGAAATAAATCTGACCGATCGCGGCACTATGCTGTTTCCGATGCTGCTCGGGCGATCGGCGTTGTGCGGGCGCTTCGTGGTGGATCCGGAACGGTCGTACATGCACGCCCGCCGGCTTCGCGCACCTGCCGGAGATGCCGCATGAAGATCGCGATCCTGTCGCGCAACAGCAAGCTGTATTCGACGATGCGCCTGGTCGAGGCGGCGCGCGCGCGCGGACATCGCGTGCGTGTGCTCGATCCGCTGCGCTGTTACATGCGCATCGAGCCGAGCACGTTCTCGGTGCACTACAAGGGCCGCGCGCTGTCTGGATTCCACGCGGTGATCCCGCGCGTCGGCGCGTCGGTCACGTTCTATGGAACGGCGGTGTTGCGGCAGTTCGAGATGATGGGCGTGTATACGCCGAACTCGTCGGATGCCGTCTTGCGCGCGCGCGACAAATTGCGCTGCCTGCAATTGCTCGCGCGCGAAGGATTGGGCTTGCCGACCACGGTGTTCGGCGACAACCCGGACGACACCGGCGACCTGCTCGCGATGCTCGGCGAGCCGCCGCATGTGATCAAGCTCGTCGAGGGATCGCAGGGGCAGGGCGTGCTGCTCGCCGAAAAACGCTCCTCATCGCAAGGCATGATCGAAGCGTTTCGCGGTCTGTACGCGAACTTCCTCGTGCAGGAATTCATCAAGGAATCGCGCGGCGCGGACATTCGTTGTTTCGTTGTCGGCGGGCGCGTCGTTGCCGCCATGCGCCGCCAGGGCCGCGAGGGTGAATTTCGCTCGAACCTGCATCGCGGCGGCTCGGCGACGACGGTGCAGCTCAGCGCCGTCGAAACCGACACGGCGCTGCGCGCGGCGCGCACGATGGGCCTCAATGTGGCCGGCGTCGACCTATTGCGATCGCGCCGCGGACCGCTGGTTCTGGAGGTCAATTCCTCGCCCGGGCTGGAGGGTATCGAAACCACCACGGGCATCGATATCGCCGGCGAAATCATCGAGTACCTGGCCCGCCGCGTGCGCAAAAGAAAGGTGACTTTGGCCAAGGTCTGAAACCCCTTCTCAAACCGCTTGCGTCCCGGATCGGGCCGCGGCAATATACGAAATCATTCGTTGACGGTGAGCCTATGACCGCACGTCGTAGCGTGGAAACACCCTGGCCGACCGATGTCGAACTCGGCATCCTGCAAGTGCTCTGGAGCCGCGGGCCGTGCACTGTCCGCGAAGTGCATGAAACCCTGTACGCGAACGAAGGCGCCGGCTACACGACGGCGCTGAAGATGCTGCAGATCATGCACAACAAAGGACTCGTCGAACGCGACGACTCGCAGCGCGCGCACGTATACAAGGCGGGCGTCACCAAGCAGCGAACGCAGAAGCGCTTCCTCGCCGACATGGTGAACCGCCTGTTCAACGGCTCGGCCTCGCAAATGGTCTTGCACGCGCTCGGCAACCATCCGCCGGCTTCGCGCGAAGAACTCAAGGAAATCCGCACGCTGTTGAGCCAGATCGAATCAGGGGATTGATCATGAATCTGCCGCAGGGTTTGACCGGCGTGGTCGATAGCATCGGTGCTGTGCTTTTGCATTTCGTTTGGCAAGGCGCGCTGCTCGCGCTGATTTATGCCGCTGGACGTCCGCTGATTACGCGCATGGCGTCGCGCTACCGCTTCGGAATGACCATCCTTCTGGTAATGGCGCTGTGCCCGTTCATCACGCTTGCGTTGTTGTTGGGTAGTTCCTCGCCGACCTCCGCCGGCGTGGCGGCTGCGCTGCCGGCGATCAAGGCCGGCGTTGTCGCCGTGGCCGGACGCGCGGCGGAACAATGGAATTTCAAGGCGATGCTGCCGTGGCTGGTCGGCGTGTGGCTGATCGGCGTTCTCATGCTGGCGACACGCTCGTTGTGGCAGTGGCGCCGGCTCGTGCGCATGGTGCGCGAGGCGACCGCGCCGCCGCCGGAATGGGCCGATCGCCTGACCGCGCTGCGCGAACGCTTCGGATTGCGCCGTCAGGTGCGCCTGCTGTGTTCGGCGCGCGCGGCGACCCCGATGCTGATCGGCTGGCTGCGCCCGATCGTGTTGCTGCCGGCGAGCATGATGAGCGGATTCACGCCGGCGCAGATCGAACTGATCATCGCGCACGAACTCGGCCATATCTGCCGCTGGGATTACGTCGCGAACCTGTTCCAGGTCGTGCTCGAAACCGTGCTGTTCTATCACCCGGCCGTGCACTGGATCTCGCACGACGTGCGCAACGCGCGCGAAAGTTGTTGCGACGATCTGGTCCTCGAACTCGCGCAGGGCAATCCGCTTGCCTATGCGCGCACGCTGGCCGATCTCGAAGAATTGCGCTACGACGAAGGCCTGCTGACGCCCGCGCTCGGCGCGAGCGGCGGCGTATTGCTGGCGCGCATCCGTCACATCGTCGGCGTGAGCGAGACGAACGAACGCATGCCGCGCACGCAGTCATGGCCGATCGTGCTGATCGCCGTCGCGCTGGCGTTGCTGGTGTGGCGTCCGCACACGCAGGATTTGCCGAAGCCCGAGGCGATCGCCGCGTCGCTGGCGAAGGCGCCGCAGGCGGCGCTTGCCGCCGTCACCGGCAATCCACAACTGGCGAGTACGCCTGCACCACAGGTCGCTCCCGCAGCGCCGGCGAAAGTCGAAACAGCGCCGGCCGAAGTTTTGGCACCGCCGCCGTCGATCACGGTCGATCGGCCGCATTTGAGCGTCGCCAAACTTGATCGCCTGGGTAACGTGCGCGACGTGGCGATTGCCAAAGCGACGCTCGCGTCATCGCTCGAGCTTGCCGAACCCGAACCGGCCGGCGTCACCACGCCGGAAGCCACCGAAATGGCCGCGTCGCTCGAGCCGAATCACATCGTCTCGCCGATCTATCCGCAGCGCGCGAAGATGACCGGCGTCGAAGGCAACGTGAAACTCGAATTCGGCATCAAGCCCGATGGCAGCGTGTCCGACATCAAGGTGGTCGCCGCCAGCCCCTCCGGCGTGTTCGACACGGCCGCGATCACGGCGCTCAAGCAATGGCATTTCGCCGCCTCGTCCGATCGTCGCTACGTGCAGGATTTCGCCTTCGCGCTGCAGCACGATTCGGCCAAGGAAAGCTGCGTCACGCCGACCGGAACCATGATCTGCCGCCGGCCCGCCGACTACGTACCGACCCGTACCATGGTTAACGAAAGGCATTGAGCGATTTAACGCCTTCTTAATCGCGGGGCACCTAGTATCGATCGCACTGTAAGTTCTGCTCGACACTCCTAAGGTCAGGTCAGGTGACAGGCAGATTACGGTAATCGGGGCAGTAGCTTTAGGCCCAAGTCAGGTGTGTTCCCCCAATGACACCTGCTTGGGCCTTTTTATTGCCCAAGCGTTTGTGTCGAGACACTTTTGTTTGTCCGGACGGCACCCCATCTCTGGTGCAGGCGCTGAACTAATTCGCGCCACACGCGTTCTGTGTTCTGCTGTAAGTCTGCTTATCCAGTTGTTAATCCCCATTTCTGTTTCGTTCATCTGAACGACCCATCCGCGAGTATTCTTTCGCTATGAGAATTCTTGTCATTGAAGACAACAGCGATATCGCCGCCAACATCGGCGACTATCTCGAAGAAAAAGGGCATGTGGTCGATTTCGCCGGAGACGGCGTAACGGGTCTGCATCTGGCCGTCGTCCACGACTTCGACGCCATTGTGCTCGATCTCACCCTGCCCGGCATGGACGGACTGGAGCTGTGCAAGAAGCTGCGCCAGGAAGCGCGCCGCCAGACACCGGTGCTGATGCTCACCGCGCGCGACGCGCTCGACCAGAAGCTCACCGGTTTCGATTCCGGCGCCGACGACTACATGGTCAAGCCTTTCGCGCTGCAGGAACTCGAAGCGCGCCTGACCGTGCTCGCGCGTCGCGGCAAAGGTCTGCAGAGTCGCATCCTCCAGGTCGCCGATCTCACCTACAACCTCGACACGCTGGTCGTTACACGCGGCGGCAAATCGATCCAGCTCAATCCGATCGGTTTGAAACTGCTGCAGCACCTGATGGAATCCAGCCCATCGGTGGTGACGCGCCAGGATCTGGAAACCCGCGTGTGGGGCGAAGAATTGCCGGACAGCGATTCGTTGCGTGTCCACATCCACGGCTTGCGCGCGGCAATCGACAAGCCGTTCGACAAACCGCTGATACAGACACGCCACGGCATCGGCTACCGGATGGTCGATCCCGAAGCAGCTCCCGTTTAAGTAGCCGCACGTGGCGGGGATCCACTACCGGCGCCGGCTTCGCAGCCGCATCATCATCTCATTCACCCTGTTCGGGTTCGCGTTCGCTGCGCTGTTCGCGGGCGCGGCGATCTATCTGCGCGACCGTCTCGAAGATCAACTGGTCAACAGCAAACTCGAACGCGAATTGAAGAATTTCGTCGACTTCAAACGCGACAATCCCGATCGCACCGCCAAGTGGTACATCAGCGATTACGACGCGGACATCAAGTCCAAGAATTTCTTCGCCAACGTTGCCTTCGACCGTCAGAAGTACGACACCACCGGCGTCTACGACATCTACGAACTCGGCGACGAAGGCAAGATGCGCCCCTACAAGTTGGCCGTCTACAAGGATGACAACATCTGGGCGTTTCTGCGCCTCGACGTCAGCGGCCAGAAGGTCAACGAACGCCAGCTTCTTACCGCGCTGATTTCCACGGCGGTGGCATTCGCGGTGCTGTCGCTGCTGATCGGACGCTGGTTGTCGTCGCGCGTGATGAGTCCCGTTACCGACCTCGCGCGCCGCGTGCAGAACATGGGCCGCACCGGCAAGCCCGAGGAATTGGGCGTCCACTTCGCCAACGACGAAGTCGGACAACTCGCCGCCGCGCTGGACAGCTATTCCGACAAACTCACCGCACTCGTCGAGCGCGACCGCGAGTTCAACGCCGACGTGAGCCATGAGTTGCGCACGCCGCTCGCGGTGATCGCGAGCACGACGGAATTGCTGCTCTCATCGGACGGCATCAGCGACAAGGTACGTGAGCGTCTCAAGCGCATCGAGCGCGCCTCGCGACAGTCGACGGAATTGACCAATGCATTGTTGCTGCTCTCGCGCAGCGAACGCTCCGCGCCCGTCGATGGCGAGACGACCGCGGTGGCCAAGGTCGCCGAGCAGGTGATCGATGTGTATCGCTCGCATCTGGGTCGCAAGCCGATCGACGTCAAGCTCGTTGTGCAGGAAGACATCGAAGTCGTCGCGCCGTCGTCGGTCGTCGCCGTTGCGCTCGGAAACCTGATCGGCAACGCGTTCAAATATACGCAGCAGGGCGAGGTGATCGTCACGATCGGCGCCGGGCGTGGCAAGGTCACCGTCGAAGACACAGGCCCCGGTATCAAGGCCGAGGATGCGGCGAAGCTGTTCGAGCGTGGCGTGCGCGGCGAAACATCGACGGGCAGCAAAGGCGCCGGGCTCGGACTGGCGATCGTGCTGCGCCTGTGCCAGCTTTACGACTGGCGCGTTTCGCTCGCGCCGCGGCCGAACGTCGGCACGGTGGCGACGCTCGATTTTCGTTTGCGCGCCTAGCTCGTTATTCCGGCGAAAGCCGGCATAGGAATTCTGCTTCTAGACGACGTCGAGCCATCCGGCCCGCGCTTTTGTAGTGCCGTCGAATAGTCCGAAGAACAGCTTCTGGATTTTCCCCGTGACCGCACCGGGCTTGCCGGTTCCCACCGGTTTTCCATCGACGGATCGAATCGGCGTAATCTCCGCCGCCGTTCCGCACATGAACAACTCGTCGCACAGATAAAGGTATTCGCGCGGAATGTCGCGTTCGAACACGTCGATGCCCGCGTCGTGCGCAAGCCGGATGATCGTATCGCGCGTAATTCCATTCAGCAGCGCCGCGCTCACCGG
>Ga0157374_10001400_pt1 | contig 20458 bp, 14 predicted proteins | sample M25metaG_FD_115308 | JGI IMG/M metagenome (GOLD analysis project Ga0157374, IMG submission 115308) | Miscanthus rhizosphere microbial communities from Kellogg Biological Station, Michigan, USA - M2-5 metaG | ecosystem: Host-associated > Plants > Roots > Rhizosphere > Soil | place: USA: Michigan... | reverse complement strand
GTCGGTCTCACCGCCATTCCGGCGGCGAGCCCTCACCCATTGGCCGTTCTTCACCCTGCCTTCCTCGACACCGAGGATCTGGGAATTTTCGTCCCCGCCTGAAGGGGCCAACCCAAAGCTGATGCGAACATCCGAACCGGCAACGAGGAACTCGTCAGGGCCGAGCTGAATGATGCTCGCGCCGCCCACGGGCCTGTCCTTTTTCGGGTTGGGCGGAAATTTCATGAAGGTCCAGGTCGGAAGTCCGAAAGCCCACAAGCCATATTGGGCGGTGATCTTCCATCGTCCCATTGTCGAGGATTGATCCGAACCGTCGTCAGGCTTTGCAAACCCGATCGTCGGATGTTCGAAGGCCAGCCTTGCCCAGTCCCGGCCGATCGGGGCCATTAACGCATATTTCGAAGCCAACGCGTCGAGGTTTTCAGCGTCGAGATCTTTCGCCCCCAGAGGGTAGTTAAAGTAGGTTGTGTCCATCCCGAACGGGGACCAACCGATCGCTCCATTTCCGAACGCCAACCACAGGAACCGCGCGAATGGCAGGTCGTTGCCAGTCTCCGGGATGAGCAACGGATTGTCGGGCCTGCTGAAATGATTGATAAGAGCGGAGTAGCCTTTTTCTTCGCGGCCGTAGATGTCAGGCGCCTCGATCGCGATGTGAGGGGCAGCCGCCTTCCAGATGTCGATCACCGGCCAATCTGGGCCGCCATTGCCTTGGCCAGTGTCGGTGAAGGGATCGCCTAGCGCCGCATTGACGTACATCGGGAGGTTGAGCTCGGCTTGACCCGCCGCTGCAATCTCATCGACATAGCGGGCGACATACCAGGCCGTGAACGCCCGGTCGGCGCCTTTACCGAAGGCTTGGGTCCACGTTCCGCTCTTGCCGGTCTTGCGGGCGAGCTCCGACGGGATCGGCCCACCGAACAGCCGGTTGGCCTCTGGCGAAAAATCCCGCGGGCTATCGTAGGTCCCCGTCTCGTTTTCGACCTGGATAAGGATGACGGTGTGATCCGGGTCGATATCCCGAATGTGGCGCATCAGCGCGACGAAGGCGCGCTTGTCCGCCTCCAGATTGTTGCGGCTGAGCGGCGTTGGAACATAATGACTTTTGCCGTCCTTCGTCATCATGTGCGGGAACCGCTGCGTGTCCAGCTTCACCCATTCGGGCCGATAGTTGCCGTTGGTATTCTTCCACGTTCCGAACCAAAGCAGATCGAGCCGGACGCCGTTGGCGCGCGCCTGCGGGATCAGCGTATCAACCCAGGAAAAGTCGAACTTCCCCTCAATGGGTTCGATCTGTTCCCAGGCGACGGGGATTTCGAGGGTGTTGGCATGAACGGCCTTGATCGTCTGCAAAACGTTCGGGAGGACTGAGGCATAATTGCTACTGTTGTTCGCCTGACCGCCCAAAATCAGGAAGGGCGCACCGTCCACCAATAGTTCGTGTTTTCCGTTCTGGCTGACGATTTGCGGCAATGGCGCTGCAGCGGTGGTTCCGGCAAGTGTCAAAGCGGTGATAGCAGCAAAAATGTGCTTCATAGATAAAATCCCTCCCACCGAACCCATCGCGTCTTAAAAGCTTGAGGGCAAGCGGTGCCGCACGATTTTCGCCGTGATACGAAGCGTAGCCCTATTCCCTCCCGGTCCAGGCCACGCTAGCAGAAACTTATACAAATCTGGGAGTGGGGATGTACCGTTTAGCAACGACAGCCAACCGGCTGGCAACATTTGTTCTCGCGGCGATAATGCTGCTGAGCGTAGCATCACAATCTGCGGCGCAGAGCATCCAGGAGATGGTCAACAAGGCGCCGAACGGTCTCGCTCTGACTCCGCCGATGGGCTGGAACAGCTGGAACCACTTTCAGTGCGATATCAATGAAAAGGTGATACGCGATACCGCCGACGCGATGGTCGCATCCGGTATGCGCGACGCCGGATACCAATATGTGGTGATCGACGATTGCTGGCACGGTCATCGCGATGCCAACGGCTTCATCACCGCTGATCCGCAACGCTTCCCCTCGGGAATCAAGGCGCTGGCGGATTACGTTCACTCCAAAGGGTTGAAGTTCGGGATCTATTCGGATGCGGGTCGCCTGACCTGCGGTGGCCGACCGGCAAGCGAGGGCCATGAATACCAGGATGCGCTGACCTATGCGCGCTGGGGCGCCGATTATTTGAAATATGACTGGTGCAACACCGGCGACCGAAACGCACAGGAAGCATATGCGGTCATGGCCGATGCGCTTCGCGCGAGCGGTCGTCCGATCGTCTTCTCGATGTGCGAATGGGGAACGGCGAAGCCATGGCTGTGGGCGAAGAATACCGGCAATTTGTGGCGAACCACTGGTGACATCTCGGACGACTTCGCGGTCAAGAAGAAGGGTCACGACTGGGAGCATCCGGTCACGATGATCGTCGACTTGAACGAGCCGCTGTGGCCGTTCGCCGGACCCGGGCACTGGAACGATCCCGACATGCTCGAGGTCGGCAACGGCGGCATGACGCCGGACGAGTACCGCTCCCACTTCTCGTTGTGGGCGATCATGGCAGCGCCGCTGATTGCCGGAAACGACATTGCGCGTATGGACGACACGACGAAGTCGATTCTCGAGAACAAGGAGGTGATTGCCGTCGATCAGGATGCTCTCGGCGTGCAGGGGCATCGAGTTTGGAAGGACGGTGATCGCGAGGTGTGGGTGAAACCACTCTCGGGCGGAGGCCGCGCGGTGCTTCTCTTCAACCGCGGCGAAGCGCCTGCGTCGATCACGGCGACCGCGGATGAGCTCGGCTGGCCATCTGGTATTCGCGCAAAGGTCCGGGACCTCTGGGCTCACAAGGATGTTGGCCGATGGAACGGTTCGATTTTGGCCACCGTCGAGCCACATGGTGTCACTATGTTCAGGGTGGGAGCCTGAAGTCTCATCACGCGACACGCTAATTTCAGCGGCTAGAGCCATTCTTATACCCCAGACACGATCTTCATGTTCCGGGCATACACATATCTCGGTCTTTGGGGAGACTGCTTCCTGCTGAACCTTCGGGAGGTTCATCGTAAGTTATTGAAACCTAGCGCATATTGGTTTCAATGGCGACGAAGGGGAGGCAAAGATGAAGAGTTCATTGTTGATTGCGACGACGTTCGGATCCCTGATGCTGGGGAGCACGGCCGCTAACGCCCAGATGGGGGCGGATCGGCGCCGCCATCACCGTCGCCCTTGCACCCCGATGCGAATGTAGTGGCCAAGTACGATCGCGACCAACAGGAGGCCTATAATCACGCCCTGAATAAGATCCAAGGGGACAATGCTGGCAAAATACAGTCTCATTCCGCAGCTTCCGTAAGAAAGGCCACGGCTGACGATATTGTAGCTGGAGCTTCGGTCCGGGATATTAACGGACAGGCGATTGGAAAGATTGATTCTCTCCATACCGACCAGGTGCTGGTGAACACGGGTCAGACAAAGGTGGGAGTGCCGCTGGTCGCATTTGGCAAGGACAAGACGGGGCTACTGATCGGAATTACAGCTGCGAAGTTCAATGAAATGGTGGCTACGGCGCACGCGCAGGCGGTTGCTTCCGCTCCCCCCTGCAAAGCCCGAACCTCAAGCCGCGACCGTCGGCGATATCAGCGCCGGGGCACAATTACGGGATGTGAATGGCCAACCGATCGGGAAGATCACGACCGTAGCAAATGATGGCGCGACGATCGACACGGGACAGACCAAAGTGAAGCTGCCGCTTGATGCATTCGGCGTCGACAACTCTGGCCTGATGATCGGAATCACGGCTCAGAAGTTGAACGAAATCATCGCACAGGCGGACGCCGCGGCGGGCAAGAAGGAATAGAAGCGCTCGTAAGATTGTCTCTTCGGGGGCTGCAATGCGGCCTCCGACCTTTTGTGAAGGCACTTCGCGAGCCTTTGTTGCGCTGTAAATCAACCTATTCTCACGCCCGGCCGCCCCTCGGCTCTGGACACAACGCAACCGTTTCAGTCATATCAAGCTTCAAATAGGGATAAATCAATTGCGTGGTCCAGCTTCGCCGGTTCATGGTAGGTTACTGAAAGTTCGTGCATATTTCGAACTGCTTGCGGGAGACGAGGGAATAATATGACGAAGAATTCTATGCTTATTGCTGGGTTCGGATTGTTCATGCTTGGGAGTGGAACGGCCTATGCTCAGTCGGCCACGGCCGTACCCAGCCCGGTCGGGCCGGACTCTAATTCATCCGCTTCCTATGGTCGTGAGCAGACGCAGGGCTTCACACATGTCATGAACAATCTCGATCGGCCAAAACCTGTTGTTACGCAAGGGGTTGTCCGTAAAGCGACGGCTGCTGATGTGACGGCCGGAGCAGCGCTACGAGACGTGGATGGAAAGCCGGTCGGCAAGGTGGATTCGGTGGATGCCGACGGAGTGGTGGTCGATACCGGTCAGTACAAGGTAAGAGTCCCGATGGTTTCCGTCGGGGTGGACAAGGCGGGCCTCGTACTTGGAACGACCGCTGCAAAATTCAACGATATAGTTGCCAAGGCACATGCGCAGGCTGCTGCCTCTGCTCCGCCGGCGAAGCCCCAACCTCGGCCCGCGACGGCTGCCGACATCAGCGCTGGAGCTCAACTCCGCGATGTGAATGGCGTGGCAGTTGGGAAGATTACCGCAGTTGCCGCTGACGGCGCGACTCTCGACACGGGCCAGACCAAGGTCAAGCTTCCGATTGACGCGTTTGGCGTCGACAGTTCCGGGCTAATGATCGCAATTACGGCTCAGAAGCTGAATGAGATCATCGCGCAAGCGGATGCCGTGGCGGGCAAGAAGAAATAAAAGCGCTCGTAAGATTGTTTCCTTTGGGGGCGCGGATTGCCGCCCCTAATTGCGCTATGCTCTAAGCCATGGTCGGGAAAAGGCAGCTCACGTTTTCACCGCTTCGCGAGTGGCGGGACGTGACGCTTCATCAATTCGACAACGAAATTGTGCCGCGCAACGAACCTGCGGTTCTTCGCGGGTTGGTAGATCACTGGCCGGTTACTGCCGCGGGGCGGGATTCACTGGACTCGCTGAGAGGCTATTTGTCGAGGCTCGATGGCGGGGCCCGGGTTCGGACCTTCGTGGGCGACGCTTCGATGGGCGGCCGATTCTTCTACCGCCCGGAATTCGACGCGTTCAATTTTGGTGTGGCAGAAGCGCCTTTTGCGCAGCTTCTCGAAGTCCTGGCCGACGAGAGTGATGGGCGCTACGTCTATATGGGTTCGACCCATACCAGCGAAATCCTTCCCGGATTTGAAAACGAAAATCCGCTCGAGCTGGTTGCCTCCAAGCCGACCGGTCCTCGTATCTGGATCGGCAATTCAAGTCGAATTGCGACGCATTTCGACGAATCCGACAATATCGCTTGCGTCGTCAGCGGAACTCGCCGCTTCACACTCTTCCCCCAAGATCAGGTTTGCAACCTCTATCCCGGACCGGTTGACACCACGGTCGCCGGTCAACCAACCAGTCTCGTCGATCTTGCCGATCCGGATCTGGAGCGATTTCCCCGATTTGCCGAAGCGCTGGAACATGCCCAAAGCGCCGACCTTCAACCGGGCGACGCGATCTACATCCCGGCGCTCTGGTGGCACGGAGTCGAGTCGACAGGGCCCTTCAACGTGCTCATCAATTACTGGTGGCAGGATACGCCGCCCGATGCAGGCTCACCGATGAATGCGCTCGGCGCAGCCTTGCTCAGCATCGGATTGCTACCCGAGTCCAAGCGGCTCGCCTGGCGCGCGATCTTCGATCATTATGTCTTTGGCGGACGCGAAAAGGCGGTGAAGCATATTCCCGAGCGCGCGCGCGGGATACTCGGCGAATCCACTCCGGAACTCAGGCGCACGATGCGGGAGTTCCTGATCCGCGAATTACGAGGCCGATAGGGATCATCTTCGCCTTATCCGCGTTCGCCTCGCCGGGGAAGAGCGGCCGCCAACGCTTTTACCGCTGCTGAGTGGTTCTTGATCACCGCCTGCGTCGACGCATCTACGTCGAAAACGCCATACCACCCTTGGGGCTCGTGCGGAGGATCGCCCACATAATCGGTATCGCCCGGCTGGAAGCGGTGATCAGGATGTTGCGCACGGCCTTCACCGCTCCACGCCCAGAAGTGCGTGCCGGCGACTGGGCCGCCCGACCGCATATTTTCCAGCGCCAAGTCGTAGATGAGCGAGTAGAATTTGTCCTTGTACATAGTTGGCGTACCGGGATCGAAGCTTCCGTCGTCGCGCGGGAATCCGAATTCCTCAATCACCAGCGGCTTGCCGAGCGCCTGCGCGATCGCGACCTGGCGAGCAAAATAGGCACGGGTGTTCTTTTCGACTGTCGGCCAAGTGCCGGGCAGATTCTTTGGGTCGGCCCAATTCCAGTTCTGCGGCCAAATGTGCGCCGTCATATAGTCGATGTGCGGTGAGGCGTGAGCGTCGCGCGCGCAGCTGTCGCTTTCGGCGCAGCCCTGCGTCCCCTCGCTTCCGGTCGAGACCATGTGGTTGGGATCGATCGACTTGATGAGACTGGCGGTGTGATCGATCCACGCCAGGTAGGCAGGCATGTGTTTCACAACGACGTCGGGCGAGACTCCCGGCCTCGGCTCGTTCGCGAGCTGCCACGCCTGGATCGCCGGATCGCTTGAGTAGGGAAGGCCGGTGATCGTGTTGCGGCGGCCGACGACCGCGCGGATGTAATCGTCGAGCATCGCGACAGCCTTGGGGCTGCCGTAGAAACCTGAACTCATGTCGGGGAATTGCGGCCACGGGTGCGCCGGATCGTTCATGTTCAAATAGTGGCCGCCATTCGTCCAGTAGAGATAGGTCATGAATCCGCCCGACCATTCCCAGAAATTGGCGACGTAGATCACGGCTTTGATGTTGCGCTTGCCCATCTCCGCAAGTGCGAAATCGAGACCCTGGAGCAGAGTCTCATTGTAGTTGTTGCTCTGGTCACGGAACGCAGGGCGTACCGAATGCAGCAGCGGCGACAGCTCGGAGCTGCCGAGGATCCGGACGCTCTGGATGCCCAGATCCGCAACGCGGTCGAACTCACGCTGAAGCCGCGCTCGGTTACCATAGGGTGCATCAGCGCCGAGATAGGCTGCGTACCACATGTTCGTGCCGGCGTAGCGCCACGGCTGGCCGTTGCGGATCAGTCGTATACCTTCACGACGGATGAACCTGCTCGAGAGCGCGGCGGCGGCAATTGATGGTGCAGCACATGCGGCTGCCATGGCTGAGGCTCCGGCTAGGGCCTGCCGGCGAGTCAGTTCGATCATTCTGCTCTCCCCGTCATGGTGACGCGCGGGGAACGTGCGTTCCCCGCAAGCCAGCTCACCATCATTTAGAAAAACAAATATCGGAAATAAAGCGATCAGGCCGCTTCAGTGTCCGCGATCTTCATCGGCCGCCATAACGACGCGCTCGTCGGCAACAGAAAATGAGCGAAGGGCAAGGTTGCGGCTCCAACTGCCGGAGCATCTTCTGCGAGTAAGGCACGCCTTACTGGTGCGACCGCCGGTAGGTGGTGCAGACGCTCGTTCAACCTGATTGTGATTTTGCGAGTCAGGCTATCGACGAGATTTTTCGGGAGCCGGCCGCCAATGAGAATCGCGGATGGATTGATCAGGCAGTTTATAGCTGTGATAGGCTCAAGCAGCGCATCGGCGGCTCGATCGAGCCACGCGTGAACGCCCGCGCCGGTCTCTATGTGGTTCTGCCCGATTTCGGAAAGTTCGAAGCCGAGCTGTCTTACATGCTGAGACAGGCTGGAAATAGAGACGAGCTTCTGGATTGGTATTTCTGAGCCGTCTCGATCCGCAGTCAGAAGGAACCCGATCTCTCCACTTCGACCGTTGGCGCCGCGAAAATAGTTTCCGTCGACCACCAGTCCGCCTCCGAGGCCCCAGGAGACGAGAATATAGAAGAAGCTTGGGTACTGTTGTCCTAGTCCGAGCTGCTGTTCGCCCATCGCGGCTGCGGCCGAGTCATTCTCAACGAACACTGGAAGCCGTAATGGTTCGGCGAAAGGTGCCTGCCAGTCGACCGTCTCCCACTGCGAATAGGCGGAAGGCCGCCCCGGCAAGTCAATGATCCCGAGATCGTCGGGCTTGGCCACACCGATTCCTACTATCGCATTTGAATCGACATCCGATTCAACCAGAATGTCTGCAACGGAGTTGTGGAAGAGCGTTGCAACCTCATCCGGCAACGCGAAAGCTGTCTCACAGGAACGGCGTGCGACCGTCTCGCCGACGAAGTTGACGAGGACAGTCGTGATGTGGTCCCTGTCGACGTTTACTCCAATTGCGTAACAGGCGTCGGGGTTAATCACGAGGTCTGTCGGGGGTTGCCCTCTGCTTCCGCGCCGCCTGCCGGCCTCTCCTATAAATCCATCTGTCAGCAAGCGCCGTGTTATGTTTGCGATAGCCGGAGGGGTGAGTCCGGTGATTCTCGCGAGCTCAATTCTGGTAAGCGGCCCATGCACCCGGATTGCATGGAGCGTTATCCGCTGGTTGTGATCCGCGACTCGCTTCAGGTTGGTTCCCGCCAAGCGAAGACGGCTTTGTGCTGCAGACATGAATTCCCCCGTGTCGTGCGGCGCCCTAGCAGCAAAACGACCAGCGGTCCCAAAACTCCTGCCGTACCAGCATGGGCTTGTGATCCGAATGCCTCGCCACCTCTGTTTCTCGAGAACGAATCGTCGCCGCACGGGTTGAGGCGACCGTGTGATCATGAAGCAACACAAATTGGAAATTCAATATCCTTTATCCGTCTCGCATTGACTGCTGGCAATCTCGACATAGGAATTAGGGAACTCGCGAAAGCGGGTGGGGAGAGTGCGCACACAGGCCGAACTGTTGAAATCGGGAATGGGGCTCGATTTTGATTTCGGTTCTGTTGCGTTGTTAGCGCTAACTTTCTCCTGCCTCGCGATTAATTCACCCTGGCGGTAAGCCGGGATGGAGGGGAGAAAATTGATGCTTTCATTGTCGGCTCGCGCCGTAAATTCCCGCGTGCTCCGTTGCGGAGCTTCCACGCTCGTCCTTGGTCTCGCGTTGCTGCAATCGACCGGCGCCTACGCGCAAGATGCAACCGATCAGAATACCCCCGCCGGTAAGCCGATCAGTGAAACGACGAACCCCAATGCGAAAACGAACCCCAACGCCGAGTCGAACAAGAATGCGATCATCGTCACCGGCATCCGGGCGGCGATGCGTACTTCGGCGCAGATTAAGAAGCGGGCCGACACTGTCGTGGACTCGATTACTGCGACCGATATTGGCGCCTTCCCAGACAAATCCGTCGCGGAAGCGTTGCAGCGCATCCCGGGCATCACGGTCGACCGAATCGCCGCGCACGGCGACGTGTCGCACTTCTCCGCCGAACCGTCGGGTGTCATCGTCCGCGGCCTCCCGCAGGTTCGGTCGGAATTCAACGGCCGCGACATCTTCAACGCGAACAGCAGCCGTGGCTTGAGCTGGTCCGACGTCACTCCCGAACTCCTCGCGGGCGTCGATGCCTACAAGAACCAGACAGCCGACATGATCGAGGGCGGAATTGCCGGCTCGATCAACCTCCGCACTCGACTCCCATTCGACGAGTCCGGGCAGCTGATCCAGATCGGCGGCCACATGAACTACAATTCTTTGGCGAAGAAATGGACGCCTGACGGAAACGCCTTCTACAGCAACCGCTGGCAGACCGGCGCCGGCGAATTCGGAATTATGGGCGACGTTGCGTTTTCGGACCTCAAGACGCGGAATAACATGATCCAGTTCGGTCGCGCGACGATCTTCGAGAATGGGTCGTTCCCGGGCACTACGGACAACACCTTCAAATCCACCAATTTCGCGCCTGGCACGGTTGTCGCCCCCGGCAGCATGACGGACCGAATCAGCGACTATGACCGCAAGCGTACGGGTATTGCTGCAGCCGCGCAGTGGCGGAGCAACGACCACAAATGGCTGGCGACTGCGCAGTATCTGCAGTCTTATTACACCAACCAGAATGACGAGCATGCGATTACCGGCAACTTCTTCGGGGTGTTCGGTAACCATGCGGACTTCCGCTATGGAAACGGATCGCTGTCGTCCGCCCTTCAGGCTCCCGGTGCTCCCGACTTCACTTTCGACCAGAGCGGGATGCTACAGAGCGGGACGTTCGCCCAAAACAATGGCTGGTGGGGTAATCCCTTCACTCCAACCGGCCAGGCAAATGCTACGGGTGGCTTTGGCCTGAATGATCAGGGCCAGCCGATGTTCAATGCCTGCTATACCTGGAACGGGTGCAGCGGACCGGTGAACACCTACGGCGAGAACGTCACCAGTTCGACGCGCTACTGGAAAGAGCGCGACATGACGCGAGATGCGTCGCTCAACCTGAAGTGGGATGCGACGGACAATCTCCACTTCAACCTCGATGGACAGTATGTGACCGCGTACGTGAAGGACTACGACATTACGGGTCCGGAAATGAACTCGTTTGCGAACATCAAAGTCGTAACGGGTTCGAACGGCCTTCCCACAATGAGTTTTCTGCCGCCGACCAATGTGAATCAGTCTGCCGGCGGCCTAACGAACCCCGACAATTGGTACATCAACGACGTGATGGACCACATCGAGGACAGTAAAGGTCACGAATATGCTTTGCGCGGTGACGGGGAATATGATTTCCACGCCGATTGGCTGGACAGCCTGAAGTTCGGTGCTCGCTACTCAGACCGCAAGCAGGATCTGCAGTGGAGCACATACAACTGGCACAACGTGTCCAACACCTGGACGGGCAATTGCGCTTACATCTATTTCAACCTGGATTCGAAACCGGCAACCTGCACGATCAACGGCCAGACGACCACGTTCAACGGCTATCCCGCCGGTTTTTATCAGGTTCAGCCATTCGGGACGTCTTACTTCGGGGGCAACCTCGGCAATTTCCCATTCGTGCCGTTCGATTTCCTTGCGGCTCATGGGGCAAACGGATTTAGCGCCGACAAAACCGGTGTCGGCAGCTTCATTCCAATCTGCGACCGCAATGGTCAGCACACGCCGGGAGGCGATGTATACCAGGTCGAGCTGCCGAACAGCTGCTTCACAGCGGATGAAGTTGGCAATGTCGATGAGAAGACGAAGGGCGCCTATCTCGAGCTCAAGTTCGGCGGAGATAATGCCCGGATCGGCGGCCTGGCTATTCGGGGCAACATCGGCGTTCGCTATGTTGATACCGTTGATACAAGCATCGGCAACGTCGTCTACCCAACACTGAGCGCGAATTCGACGCTCTGCCCGCCGGTTGCGCTTGTTCCGGGTGGTCTCACGGGTACCGGTACCCCGCCGACACTTCCGCCGGGGGCCCCTCCGGGAGCCATCGCTACCTATCCGGACTACTGCTACCTCAATGGGAACCAGCTGGCCTTCGCGAATGGGGCACACTCGGCAACCTCCGCCCGGAACCATTTCCACGATTGGCTGCCGAGCTTCAATCTGAGGGTGGACGTCACACCAAATACGCTGGTGCGCTTTGCTGCCTCGCGCGCGATGTCGAGACCGGACTTCGGGTTGCTCAAGAATTACTTGTCGGTTAGCCAATCAATGCCGAATAGCGGAGTTAGCAAAGACCCAGTAACGGGCGCGTGCACTGCCAGCGCCTTGTGGATCCTTGATCCGACCACGTGCGCGCCCACCGGCATCAAGTCCGATTACACGGCGACTGCGTACAACCCGTACATCAAACCGATCACCGCTTGGCAGTTCGACCTTTCATTCGAGCATTATTGGTCGAACGGGGGGCAGTTCAGCGTCGCCCTGTTCCACAAAACTTTGCTGGACTATATCCAGTCCGGATCGTTCACCGAGAACATCACTAACAACGGCCAGACGGTTCCCGTGATTGTGACCGGACCTGCCAACAGCACGAAGAGCGCCAAGATCGAAGGGTTTGAAGTTGCCTACAATACCTTCTTCGACTTCCTACCCGGCTGGCTCAGCGGCTTCGGAGTCAACGCAAACTACACCTACGTGAAGAACAGCGGCGTTCCGAATTCGGCCCTTTCGATCGTTGGGTCGAACGGTTCTACGGTCAGCGGTCAGAATGGTGGCACTGCGCTAGCGGTTTCCACGCTGGAAGGGATATCCAAGCACACGGTCAACCTGATTGGGTTGTACCAAAAGGGCAAACTGCAGGCCCGCCTAGCCTACAATTGGCGGTCGAGGTTCCTGGTTACTCCGATCGACTGCTGTATCGCCTTGCCGATCTGGCAGAAGCCGACCGGATATCTGGATGGCGCCATCCATTACCAGGTGACCGATCAGTTCTCGCTCAGTCTTGAGGCACAAAATATTCTCAACACCACGGCGAAGCTGGAACAGCAGGTCACGGATCCGAATAGCCCCGAGCATAAGATCATTACGGTGCCGGAATCCTGGAACGAGAGCGACCGCCGATTTATCGTCGGCTTCAGCTGGAAGTTGCAACACACTGCATCGGCGCCGCCGCCGCCACCTCCGCCGCCGCCTCCGCCGGCTCCAGTGGCGACTCAGACGGGCGCAGACGGTGCGGTGGTCGCAGTTACCGCGGCCTGTCCGGTACCGCCGCCACCTCCTCCGCCGCCTCCCGCACCGGCGAAACCCGAGCGCGGATAATTTCTGGCGAACAACAGGGGAGGGTGCCGGTCGAAAGGGCGGCACCCTTCTTCGCGTCTGCGGGCGTGACCTCCTCCAAACCCTCCGCTAAGACACTCGAAGTGCAAAGCTCGGAAATAGCGGGCGCGTGAACAACCCTTTGGAAATCGTGATTCTCGGCGGGGGTACCGCAGGATGGATGGCGGCCGCGGGGCTCGCCTCGCTGACTTCACCGAAATTCTGCCGGATCCGTCTTATCGAATCAGATGAAATCGGGACGGTCGGAGTGGGTGAGGCTACTCTGCCGCACCTCAAAAACTTTAACGATACGATCGGTCTCGACGAAGCCGAAATGATGCGAAACACCCGGGCAACCTTCAAGCTCGGTATCCAGTTTGTCGACTGGGGATTCCAGGGATCCCGTTACATCCACCCATTCGGCACGTACGGCCGGGCAACCTCAGGCAGCGGATTTCACCAGCGCTGGCTGAGAGCTCGGGCGGCTGGATGCGACTGGGATATCGGGGACTTTTCTTACGCGATCATTGCTGCGCGCAGGAATCGCTTCGATTTTCCGGAGACCGCAAAGCCAACGATTAGCTCGACCTACAGCTATGCCTATCACCTTGACGCGAGCATCTATGCGCGTGAGCTTCGCCGCCTAGCAGAGGCACGCGGAGTAAACCGAACCGAGGGAAAAGTCCGCGAGGTCGTCCAGGACAGTGAGACCGGTGTCATTCGTGCATTGATCTTGGAATCCGGAGAGCAGGTTGACGGCGACTTCTTCATCGATTGTTCGGGGTTCCGGTCGCTGCTGCTTGGTTCGAAGCTTGAGGTTCCCTGGCAGGATTGGTCGAAGTGGCTCCCGTGCGACCGCGCATTCGCAGTTCCGAGCGAATCCGCAAACGAGTTTACGCCCTATACGCGCTCGACTGCGGTGGAGGCGGGCTGGCGCTGGCGAATCCCGCTTCAGACGCGGACGGGCAATGGCTATGTCTTTTCGACAGCGTTCGCCAATGAGCAGCAGGCAGCGGACTCACTGCTTAAGGGTCTCGACACGCCGGCTCTGGATGAACCACGATTGCTCCGGTTCAAGGCCGGCAGGCACGTCAGGAACTGGGAGAAGAATTGCATCGCGCTGGGCCTGGCAAGCGGCTTTCTGGAGCCCTTGGAGTCCACAAGCATCTATCTGATCCAGATCGCGATCATGCATCTGGTGCCGTTGCTTCCGCTCGCGGGGATGCACCCTCGGTTAGCCGACGAGTTCAACCGCAAGATCAATGTCGAATATGACAGGATCCGCGATTTCCTGATCCTTCACTATCATCTCACCGCGCGCGATGATTCGGAGATCTGGCGCTACTGCGCGCACATGGATGTTCCCGACAGCCTCAAGGAAAAGATGGAGCTGTTCGGTCACAGCGGGCAAATCGAACAGTATAAGGACGGGCTGTTCACGCTTCCAAGCTGGTTGGCCGTCTATCTGGGTCAGGGATTGATCCCTACGGGCTATAGCCCGTTGGCGGACACCGGCCCCCCCCAGCGGCTTCTCGATGACCTCAAGGAACTCCGGACCGAAATCAGTGACCGGGTCGACGAGATGCCGAGCCATAACCGTTTCGTCGAACGCTATTGTCAGATGCTGCAGCCTTGGAAGCTGGAACCGGCGGAGACGCAGCTTTGAGCCAGCGCGTCACAAATGTCGTGGTCGTCGGTCGCGATGCCGCGCTCTGGATTGCGGCCGCGGCGATCCAGCGATCGCTTGGCCGGCTCGGTGTAACGGTCCGTGCAGTTGAGCTTCCGTCGCTTCTGCAGCCGTTGGACGTCTATTCGGCAATGCCCGCCATCCAGGGGCTGCATAAGCAGATCGGCTTGTCGGAGGACCTGGTTGTAGCAGCCGCGAGGGCGGTTCCGCTGGTGGCGCAACGCTATTCAAATTGGGCCGGCGCGGTGCCGCCGTGGATGGTCGGCTATGACGATCCGCCACCGCCGGGCTCGGATGTTGGTTTCGTGCATTATTGGGTGCGAGGCCATCAGGAAGGGCTCAAACCTGCCTTTGAAGATTTTTCGCTAGCCGCGTCCGCGGCGAAGCACGCGAGAGTGCCGGTTTATAAGGAAGGGACCGAGCTATCGGCGGCATTCGGTTACAATCTCTCTGCTGGACCTTACGCACAGTTATTGAAAGCCAATGCCAAGCGTCTGGGGGTGGAGCTTGAGCCAGCGACGATCGGCCGCATTGAGATCGCGGGCGACCGGCTCGCGGCAATCACGCTTTCGAGCGGCGATCGAGTTGAGGCGGACCTGTTCATTGACGCGAGCGGTGTCGAGGGCGCTCTCATTGGACGACTCCCCGGTTCCGGCTCTGAGTCCTGGAACGAATGGCTACCGTGCGACCGAATGGTTGTCGCTTCAGGCGCACCAATCAACCCTCCGCCGGTCTATAGCCAGATCTCAGCCTTTAGGGCGGGATGGATCGGACTTTACCCGCTGCAGGACCGTACTGCGGTGGTTGCAGCCTACAGTTCGAAGCACATTTCAGAGGCGGAAGTCATCGAAAGCTTGCCGCTCTTGGCGCGCATTCCCATTGGAGGCGAAGCAATTGCATCAACTCTTCGGCGGGGCGTGCGCAACCGTTCCTGGATTGGAAATTGCGTAGCAGTCGGCGAAGCCGCAATTGGCCTGGATCCCTTGGAATCGCTTGGACTGTATGCAACGCACAGCTGTATCTCGCATTTTATGGCGCTCTTCCCGGTTGAAGCGGACTCTTTTCCCGAGGCCGATCGCTATAATCGCGAAATCGCGCTCGTCGGGCAAAATCTGCGAGATATCCAGTGCGCCCACTATTCGCTCAATCGCCGTTTCGATGAGCCGTTTTGGGATGAGTGCCGCGATCGCACGCCGCCCGAATCTCTGGAACGGAAACTCGAGATTTTTGCGCTCACCGGGCACGTTCCGCTCTACGATCAAGAGCCTTTCGAAGAGCAGCAGTGGGCGGCTCTTTTGAGTGCGGCCGGAATCTTTCCGAAACGCTACGATCCTCGGATCGACATGGCTCCGGATGACGCTTTGATACAAAAGGTGCAGCAAAGGCTACGCGACATTGCCGTGGCGGTTCCAAACATGCCATCAGCGGCCGAATTTATGAAGCAGAGCCGCGAGAAGATGGAGATGGCAAGGTAATGGAGCCGATGCGTGATATTGTCATTGTCGGAGGCGGTACCGCCGGCTGGATGGCTGCTGCGGCCTTGGCGAAGACGGTCGGAACCACGCATCGGATCACCCTGATTGAATCCGAGGAGATCGGCACAGTCGGCGTAGGTGAGTCGACTATTCCGCCGATCATCCTTTTCAACAAGCTGCTCGGGATCAACGAAGATGAGTTCGTCCGGGAGACGAACGCAACGTTCAAGCTCGGGATCGAATTCGTCGATTGGCGGCGGCTCGGCCACACTTATTTTCACAATTTCGGGCTGCTTGGAGCAGACCTGCACACGGGCATCTCGTTCATCCACTATTGGATGCGATGGATGCAGTCGGGTGGAGACCCCGACCAGCTGCTTTTCAGCTCTGAAGCGCAGGCCGCTCGGGAAATGAAGTTCGGGCGCGTCCCATCAACGCACGGCGGATCTCAGCCAAATATCAATTACGCCTTCCAGTTCGACGCCTCGACATACGCCGCCTATCTACGCCGCTATTCGGAGCGACGGGGCGTGATCCGCAAGGAAGGGCGCATCGTCAACGTCCGGCAGAATGGCGAGAGCGGCTTTGTCGAAGCCGTCGAAATGCAGGACGGCAGTATCGTCCGCGGCGACTTTTTCGTCGATTGTTCAGGGTTTCGCGGGCTCTTAATTGAAGGCGTGTACGGGGCAGGGTTCGAAGATTGGAGTCACTGGCTTCCTAACAATCGCGCCGCTGCCGTCCCGGCCGAACGTATGTCCACGATAACGCCGTACACAAAAGCACAAGCTCGGGAAGCGGGTTGGCAATGGCGCATTCCGCTGCAGCATCGCACGGGGAACGGCTACGTCTATTGCGATTCTTACATCAGCGAAGATGAGGCCGCGCGACTCCTGGTCGAACGGCTGGAAGGAAAAGCTCTCGCCGATCCGAAGACGCTCCGATTCAAGGCAGGTCGAAGGCGCAAGTCGTGGATCAAGAATGTGGTCGCGCTGGGCCTTTCAAGCGGATTTTTGGAGCCGCTGGAATCAACGAGCATTCACCTGGTGCAGACGGGGCTGACAAAGTTCCTCGACTTGTTCCCTCACCGTGATTGTGATCCGATCCTCATCGATCTCTACAATGAGGACGTAGCCTTCCAGTATGAAACCATTCGGGATTTCATCATCGCGCACTACAAGGTGACGGAACGGGAAGACACGGAGTTTTGGAAATATTGCAAGCACATGAGCATTCCCGATACGCTCAGCAACAAGCTGGAGTTGTTCAGGACCCGCGCTGAAGTTAAGCCCCGAACAGGAGACCTTTTCAGCGAAGTCAGCTGGTTCGCTGTTCTTTATGGGCAGGGCATTGTGCCCACGGGGCACCACCCGCTCGCCGACGCGATGCCGGAGGACGAGCTCAACCTGAAGCTTGCCCGCATTCGGGCTGCGATCAAGGAGCGGGTTGAAGGACTTCCGTCGCATCGCGAATTCATCGACAGCTGCTGCGCGTCGGAAGCTTTGGTCGCGGCCGAATAGATGCCTCTCTACGCAGGTGTAGAGCTCGGCGGGACGAAGTGCGTGTGCACGCTGGCCAGGGGGCATCAGGAAATCCTCGAGCAGATCACCGTTCCCACCACAGCTCCAGACGAGACGTTGGCGGCAATCGAGAGGGTGCTGCTGGAGTGGCAAGATAATGAGCCGGTTGACGCCCTCGGCATCGGAAGCTTCGGACCGATCGATCTTGATCGTGACTCAAGCACCTACGGCAGGATCACCACGACGCCGAAACCGGGCTGGGCGGGCACCGATGTTGCCATGCGGCTCCGGCGAGCCCTAAGTGTCCCAATCGGTTTCGATACCGATGTGAACGGTGCGGCTCTTGCCGAGGCCAAATGGGGAGCGGGGCAGGGGCTTCGCGACCTTGCGTATGTCACCGTCGGCACAGGAGTTGGTGTTGGACTGGTCGGCGACGGCAAGCCGGTGCACGGCCTTGGCCACCCGGAAGCCGGGCACATCCGGATCGCGCGAATGCCGGGCGACAACTGGCCCGGGTCCTGTCCGTTTCACGGTGATTGCGTAGAAGGACTGGCATCCGGACCGGCGATCAAGGCGCGGCTCGGAGTGGAGCACCTGCATGATTTCTCCTCTGATCACCCGGTGTTGGAAACCGTGGCCTGGGCGCTGGCTCAGCTTTGCCATGCGCTGGTCTGCACCGCCGCTCCGAGCACAATTCTGATTGGTGGCGGAGTGGTGACGGGCCAGCCCCATCTGATCGATCGTACCGGCCAGTTGCTGGTGGAAAGCCTTGCGAGCTACATCTCGTTACCGGCTGGCAGGCCTTATGTGCAGGCGCCGGGGCTTGGGGTTCAGGCCGGGCCGCTCGGCTCAATCGCACTTGCAATGGAAGCTGCCGCTTAGAGCGAGCTTTCCACGCCAATCAAAACTCTCCCGGTGTCGAGATCGAGCTTTTCACCAGCTTCGACCAGCAGGCATTCGCCGGGCCCAGCGACTTCGCTGCCGGCGCGGACCTCGCCATCCAGCGGCATAACCCAGCGACGGCGATTTCGAGTCTCAGCAGCAGTTTCGCCATCGACTGCCTGAACGAGAGAGAACAGCGAACCGTTGACAAGCACAGCCGGAGCGTCTGGCGTGACAGGACGCGTCCGCAGGTCCGAATAGCGCTGTGGCCTGGAAACCGCGATCCCTTCATCGAGGTGAAGTTCGCGCGGGCGGCCATAGTCATACAGCCGGTAGGTGACGTCGGCATTCTGCTGGAATTCAAGCAGCGAGAGGCCGCCACCGATCGCGTGCACCGTGCCCGCAGGCACGTAAAAGAAGTCGCCAGCCTTGACCGGCTTCCAGTCTATCAGGTCCTCCATCGAGCCGTCCAATGCGGCTTTCCTAAGGACCTCAGGGGTCACTTGGCGCTTAAGGCCTAGCCCCAGTGTTGCGCCGGGTTCGGCATCGAGAATGTACCAGCATTCCTCCTTCCCGGAGGGGAGGCCGCGGGCCCGCGCCTGTTCATCGCTTGGGTGGACCTGGATCGAAAGCCGCTCGCTCGTGAAGATATATTTGACTAGGAGCGGCAGGCCGCCGCCGCCCGTGAACCAGATTTCGCCAATGCGCCGTCCGCCGGTGTCGCCGAAGATCTTGGGCAGTTCCGTCCTTCCCCACGGTTTTTCGATGAACTTGCGTTCGAACTTCACGCAAGCACGCGCTTCAGGATTGGGGTGATGACGCTTTCCATCGCTTCATATCCGGCAACGGTCGGGTGCACTCCGTCCACTGCGAGTCCTGGTTTCATCGCTCCGGTCCCGTCGTTGAGCACCGGCCAGTAATCGACCCAGGTTGAGCCACTGCTATGGGCATACTCCTTCAGCCGGCGGTTGAGCTCGGCGATCGGCTGCTTCACCTCCAGCCCCGGCCGCCAAGGGAATGCCCCGGCCGGCGGAATCGAAGCGATCAGCACCTTGATCCCGTGCGCGCGGGCGGTGTCGTGCATCACCCGGAAATTGTCCTCGGTCATCTTCGGAGTCATCGGCCCTGTATTGCCGGCGACGTCGTTGGTGCCTGCCATGATGTGCACGGCCTTGGGCTTCAGATCGACGACATCGCTCATCATCCGCAGCACCATCTGCGGAGTGGTCTGGCCGCCGATGCCGCGACCGACCCGGCCGTTCACAAAGTAAGACGAATGTTTGTCGAACCAGCCCTCGGTGATGGAATCGCCGAGGAACACGACATTGACCGGAGCCTTGGACGCAAGCAGCTTCGCGTTGTCGTCGGCATAATAGCCGATCATCCCGAAGTCCCTGAGCATCCAGTCGTGGAACCATTGGGTCCAATCACCTTTCCCGCTGAAAGCCTGCTTGGCGGCGGTTGGGACCGATCCGAGTAGTAGAGGGGCAGCGAGCGCGCCCTGGATCAATGCGCGGCGGTTGAAAGTCACAGGCGGTCCTCCATCGAACAAAGTAGCGGCCGAAACGGGCTTTCGACCGTCACGCCCTTCGCGTCAAACAGGGCATGCTGCTGCCCCACCGGCGTGAATCGCGGCCATTGCGGCAGCCCCGGTCCATTGGGATCGCCGGACTTCACGAAGTTCACCCAATAGGGCTTCAGCGACAGGCCGGGCGCGAAGCTGGAATTTCCGAACGCGTAGGAGATTTCCGCCGCATGCGATGTCATCCCCCCGTCGGGCGCGGAATCAAATTCGTAACGCCAGACCGGAGCGCCCCTTCCAGATAGCAATTGCGCGACATGTTCCGCGGGGCAGCGGAAAGTGATGTCGGTGCCGATCTGATCGTCGAGCGTGCCGAGCCGCGGGTCGGGTGACGGGTTTGGCTGGTCGGCATGATAAAATGCGCGCGCCGCCGCCGTTTTGGAACCGAACGCCTTCGCAACGACTTCGTCCCGTTGAGAGCGATCCACTCCCGCCTCGCGCTTGTTGCTGCCGATGATCACCGGGCGAGGCGGCGCCTGTTCCAGCAAAATACGCGGATCGGCCGGGAACAATTTGCCGTCAATGGTGGTGTGCAGCCACATCGCCCAGTCGAACAGGGCGCCCCCATCGTGCAGCTTCTGGTCGACCGCAAGCAGGGCGGGGACGGATATATGCCGCAGCTTGTCGAGGCTTCCGCCAGCCTTGAGCAGATCGTCG
>Ga0157374_10001397_pt1 | contig 20481 bp, 15 predicted proteins | sample M25metaG_FD_115308 | JGI IMG/M metagenome (GOLD analysis project Ga0157374, IMG submission 115308) | Miscanthus rhizosphere microbial communities from Kellogg Biological Station, Michigan, USA - M2-5 metaG | ecosystem: Host-associated > Plants > Roots > Rhizosphere > Soil | place: USA: Michigan... | reverse complement strand
GGAAATGGTGATGCCGGGCGATAACGTGGCGATCACGGTCAAGCTGATCGCGCCGATCGCCATGGAAGAAGGCCTGCGCTTCGCCATCCGCGAAGGCGGCCGTACCGTCGGTGCAGGTGTCGTTGCGAAGATCATCGAGTAAGCCAGCAAGTCTCGGTGGTCTGTGGTTTCGGGGTTGGCGTCATAGCCAACCCCAACTGGTTTAGGGGTATAGCTCAACTGGCAGAGCGTCGGTCTCCAAAACCGAAGGTTGGGGGTTCGATTCCCTCTGCCCCTGCCAAAATTTCAGCGCGTCATGCGCGCGTTAAGGTGTTATGGCGAATCCTTCCGTCGAAGTTGTGGATACATCCAGCGACAAACTGATACTTATCGCGGGCGTACTGCTGGTCGTGGCCGGGTTCGTAGGATTCTTCTGGCTCAGCGGCCAGGAATGGTATGTGCGCGGCGCAGCCCTGTTGGTTGGCGTGGTCGCGGGTGTTGTGGTCGGTCTCCTCTCCTCCCCCGGTAAGGGTTTTATCGCGTTCGCCAAGGATTCCTACAAGGAAGTCCGCAAGGTGGTCTGGCCGACTCGCAAAGAAGCGTCGCAGACCACGCTTGTCGTGTTCGGCTTCGTGCTCGTCATGGCGGTGCTCCTTTGGATCAGCGATAAGTCCATCGAGTGGGTCATTTTCTCGGTGATTCTGGGTTGGAAATGATATGAGTGGCGATACTCCGGCATCTCCGAGCGGTAAACGTTGGTACGTCGTGCATGCCTACTCCGGTATGGAGAAGAGCGTGCAGCGCGCGCTTCAGGAGCGCATCGAGCGCGCCGGCATGCAAGACAAGTTTGGCCAGATTCTCGTGCCTACGGAAGAAGTGGTCGAGGTGAAGGGTGGTCATAAGTCGGTCACCGAGCGGCGCTTCTTTCCCGGCTACGTGCTCGTCGAGATGGAAATGACCGACGAAACGTGGCACCTCGTGAAAAACACGGCAAAGGTCACGGGCTTCGTGGGCGGCGCGCGCAATCGGCCGAGCCCGATTTCGCCGCGCGAAGTCGAAAAGATCATGTCGCAGATGCAAGAGGGCGTCGAAAAACCGCGCCCCAAGACATTGTTCGAGGTCGGCGAAATGGTTCGCGTCAAGGAAGGCCCGTTCACGGACTTCAATGGCACGGTCGAGGAAGTGAACTACGAGAAGTCACGCGTTCGCGTGTCGGTCACGATCTTCGGGCGCGCCACGCCTGTCGAGCTCGAATTCGGGCAGGTCGAGAAGTTGTAATCGAATATCGACGGATCGCCCGTTCGCGAGCGCTCCGTCTTTCCGCGCTTACGGTCCGCGTCATGACCGTTGAGGAGCGTCAGTAGCCTTGGATCGATCGGGCGAACGCGCGTTACTACTCACCGAACGCAGCATCTTCGCGTTCCAACGAGGTTGTCGAAATGGCAAAGAAAATCATCGGCTTTATCAAACTGCAGATCCCTGCAGGTAAAGCCAATCCGTCGCCGCCGGTCGGTCCGGCACTGGGCCAGCGTGGCCTGAACATCATGGAGTTCTGCAAGGCGTTCAACGCGCAGACTCAATCGATGGAGCCGGGTCTGCCGGTTCCCGTCGTGATCACCGCGTTTGCCGACAAGAGCTTCACGTTCATCCTGAAGACGCCGCCGGCAACGGTTCTGATCAAGAAGGCAGCGAAGATCGACAAGGGATCGAGCAAGCCGCATACGGACAAGGTCGGCAAGATCACGCGCGCGCAAGCCGAAGAGATCGCCAAGGCCAAGATGCCCGATCTGACGGCAGCCGATTTGGACGCCGCGGTCCGTACGATCGCTGGCAGCGCCCGCTCGATGGGCATCACCGTGGAGGGCGTGTAAATGGCTAAGGTATCGAAGCGTTTGCAAGCATTCGCGGCTAAGGTCGATTCGCAGAAACTGTACCCGATCGACGATGCGCTCGCCCTCGTCAAGGCATGCGCGACCGCCAAGTTCGACGAGTCGATCGACGTCGCGGTTCAACTCGGCATCGATGCGAAGAAGTCGGATCAAGTGGTCCGCGGTTCGGTGGTTCTGCCCGCCGGTACCGGCAAGTCGGTCCGCGTCGCCGTGTTCGCGCAAGGCGACAAGGCCGAGCAGGCCCGCGCCGCAGGCGCCGAAATCGTCGGCATGGAAGATCTCGCCGAACAGATCAAGGCCGGCAATCTGAATTTCGACGTGGTCATCGCGTCGCCCGATACGATGCGTGTCGTCGGTACGCTCGGTCAGATCCTCGGTCCGCGCGGCCTCATGCCGAACCCGAAGGTCGGCACGGTTACGCCGGATGTCGCCACGGCTGTCAAGAACGCGAAGGCTGGCCAGGTCCAGTTCCGCGTCGACAAGGCGGGGATCATCCACGCAACGATCGGACGTGCATCGTTCGAGCCGACCGCGCTGCGCACGAACCTTTCGGCACTTGTCGAGGCGTTGCAAAAGGCGAAGCCGGCGACGAGCAAGGGCGTGTACCTGCGCAAGATCGCATTGTCGAGCACGATGGGTGTGGGCGTGCGCGTCGATCAGGCGACGCTCGCCGCGCAGTAAGGAATCGAACCGTGTCGGCGGTGTCATTCGCCGACGCGGATTTAAAGGGCTTTGGGCGGTCGCGGCAAGGCAGTTCGCTTGACGCGGCCGGTTGTCAAAGACCGTTGGCGGGAACGCAGCTTCATGGGCGCTCCCTTAATGCAAGCCAACGCAGATGGCGAACCCGAAACAGTTTTGCAGTGATGAGGTCGGTTGTTTGTGCAGCGATGCGCAGGCGGTCCGCCCGAAATACTCCTAACACCTCGGACGCCGTTGTTGAACGCGGCATGTGAGGCTTCCTGCCAACCATGCCGAATCTGGAGGTTAACCGTGCCACTCAATAAAGAAGATAAGCAGGCCGTCGTGGCTGAGGTTTCCGCGCAAGTCGCGAAAGCCCAGACCATGGTGCTTGCGGAGTATCGTGGAATCGCGGTTGGCGATCTGACGAAGCTGCGCGCGAAAGCGCGCGAGCAACAGGTGTACCTGCGCGTGTTGAAGAACACGCTGGCGCGTCGCGCCGTTGAAGGTACCCCGTTTGCTCCGTTGGCTGAGCAGATGACCGGTCCTCTGATCTACGGCATCTCGGAAGATGCCATTGCTGCTGCCAAGGTCGTCAATGATTTCGGCAAAGGCAATGACAAGTTGATCATCAAGGCCGGTGCCTACGAAGGCAAGGTGATGGACAAGGCTGGCGTGCAAGCGCTCGCCAACATCCCGAGCCGCGAGGAGTTGCTCTCCAAGCTGTTGTTCGTCATGCAAGCGCCTGTTTCGGGCTTTGCGCGCGCACTTGCTGCGCTCGCGGAGAAGAAGCAGGGCGAGGCCGCCTGAGTTCGCTCGGCAGGTCGCGCGTGATGCACTTCGGCCGAGCGTAACGTCCGTCAAGGATCGCTGGCTGTATCCGAATTCAATTTAGGAGTATTTCAAATGGCAATCGCAAAAGAAGACATTCTGGAAGCCGTTGGCTCGATGTCGGTTCTGGAACTGAACGAACTCGTCAAGGCGTTCGAAGAGAAGTTTGGCGTGTCGGCTGCTGCTGTCGCAGTGGCAGGCCCGGCAGCGGGTGGCGGTGCAGCCGCAGCGGCTGAAGAGCAAACCGAATTCACGGTGAACCTGCTCGAAGCCGGTGCGAACAAGGTGTCGGTCATCAAGGCCGTTCGCGAACTGACGGGCCTGGGCCTGAAGGAAGCGAAGGACCTCGTCGACGGCGCACCGAAGCCCGTGAAGGAAGCGGTGCCCAAGGCCGCTGCCGAAGAGGCGAAGAAGAAGCTGGAAGACGCTGGCGCGAAGGCCGAGATCAAGTAACGATCGACTTCGCTCAGCGAAGGCTGGCGGTTTTTCACCGCCGGCCTTTTTGTGCTTTGTGGGGACTGCGTTTTGCTGCGCCTTTCGCTGCGTCGTTTCGCAGCTCGGGCGACGCGGATGCAACCCCATGAGGCCGGACGAAGAGGCCAAAGAAAATTGCCCCTCGGTGTTGCCGAGCGACATTTTTCTTTGTCTTCTGAAGCGACTGCAGAAGGCAAGTTTGGTCGGGCTGCGGGCAACACAGGCATCCGCAGCCGTCAGCCAGCGGTTGGTAGCGGCCAACCACCAAGCTTCTAGGCTCGTTCAAGCCTCAGGACGGCCATCGGGTCTCAGTCGGTGAACACTCGGGTTCCCAGATCCAGGCATCTCGCCTCGACAATGCCCGCCGTGATTCGGAGATCGTATGCAATATTCCTTCACCGAGAAGAAGCGCATTCGCAAGAGCTTTGCGAAGCGCCCCATCGTTCACCAAGTACCTTTCCTGCTGGCCACCCAGCTTGAATCATTCAGCACGTTTCTGCAAGCGGACGTGCTCACCGCGCAACGCAAGCCCGAGGGCCTGCAGGCGGCGTTTTCGTCTGTTTTTCCGATCGTTTCGCACAACGGCTTCGCGCGCCTCGAGTTCGTGAGCTACGCGTTGTCGCCGCCGGCATTCAACATCAAGGAATGCCAGCAGCGCGGCCTCACCTATTGCTCGGCGCTGCGCGCCAAGGTACGCCTGGTGTTGCTCGATAAAGAGTCGCCGAGCAAGCCGGTCGTGAAGGAAGTGAAGGAGCAGGAAGTCTACATGGGCGAAATTCCGCTCATGACACCGACCGGCTCGTTCGTCATCAACGGCACCGAGCGTGTGATCGTCTCGCAGCTGCACCGCTCGCCGGGCGTGTTCTTCGAGCACGACAAGGGCAAGACGCACAGCTCGGGCAAGCTGCTCTTTTCGGCACGGATCATTCCCTACCGCGGCTCGTGGCTCGACTTCGAATTCGACCCGAAGGACATTCTGTACTTCCGCGTCGACCGTCGCCGCAAGATGCCGGTCACGATCCTGCTCAAGGCAATCGGCCTCACGCCCGAACAGATCCTCGCCAACTTCTTCGTCTTCGACAACTTCACCCTGATGGGCGAAGGCGCGCAGATGGAGTTCGTGCCCGAGCGTCTGCGCGGCGAAGTCGCGCGCTTCGACATCACGGACCGCGACGGCAACGTGATCGTCCAGAAGGACAAGCGGATCAACGCGAAGCATATTCGCGACCTCGACAACGCGAAGACGAAGTTCATCTCCGTGCCGGAGGACTATCTGCTTGGCCGTGTGCTCGCCAAGAACGTCGTCGACGGCGAAACGGGCGAAGTGATCGCCAACGCGAACGAAGAAATCACCGAAACCACGCTCGAGAAGCTGCGCGAAGCGAAGGTCAAGGACATCCAGACGCTCTATACGAACGATCTGGACCAGGGCCCGTATATCTCCTCGACGCTGCGCATCGACGAAACGGCCGACAAGACGGCCGCGCGCATTGCCATCTACCGCATGATGCGTCCGGGCGAGCCGCCGACCGAAGAAGCGGTCGAAGCGCTGTTCAATCGCCTCTTCTACAGCGAAGACGCCTACGACCTGTCGAAGGTCGGCCGCATGAAGTTCAATCGCCGCGTCGGCCGTGACGAGATCACGGGCCCGATGACGCTGCAAGACGACGACATCCTGGCCACGATCAAGATCCTCGTCGAATTGCGCAACGGCAAGGGCGAAGTCGACGATATCGATCACCTCGGCAATCGCCGTGTGCGCTGCGTCGGCGAACTGGCGGAGAACCAGTTCCGCGCCGGTCTCGTGCGCGTCGAGCGTGCGGTGAAGGAGCGTCTCGGCCAGGCGGAAAGCGAAAACCTGATGCCGCACGATCTGATCAACTCGAAGCCGATTTCGTCGGCGATTCGCGAGTTCTTCGGCTCGTCCCAGCTTTCGCAGTTCATGGACCAGACGAACCCGCTGTCGGAGATCACGCACAAGCGTCGCGTCTCGGCATTGGGCCCGGGCGGTCTGACGCGCGAGCGTGCCGGCTTCGAGGTGCGCGACGTGCACCCGACCCACTATGGCCGTGTGTGCCCGATCGAAACGCCGGAAGGTCCGAACATCGGTCTCATCAACTCGCTCGCGCTCTATGCGCACCTGAACGAGTACGGCTTTTTGGAAACGCCGTACCGCAAGGTCGTCGACGGCAAGGTGACGGATCAGATCGATTACCTGTCCGCTATCGAAGAAGGCCGCTACGTGATCGCTCAGGCGAACGCGGCAGTGGCCGAGGACGGTACGCTCACCGACGAACTCGTGTCGTCGCGTGAGGCCGGCGAAACGCTGATGGTGACGCCGGACCGCATCCAGTACATGGACGTGGCGCCGTCGCAGATCGTTTCGGTTGCTGCCTCGCTGATTCCGTTCCTCGAGCACGACGATGCGAACCGCGCGTTGATGGGCTCGAACATGCAGCGGCAGGCGGTGCCGTGTCTGCGTCCGGAAAAGCCGGTGGTCGGCACGGGTATCGAGCGCACGGTGGCGGTCGACTCGGGTACGACGGTTCAGGCGCTGCGCGGCGGCGTGGTCGATTATGTCGACGCGGGCCGTATCGTCATTCGCGTGAACGACGACGAAGCGGTCGCGGGCGATGTGGGTGTGGATATCTACAACCTCATCAAGTACACGCGCTCGAACCAGAACACGAACATCAACCAGCGTCCGATCGTGAAGGTGGGCGACCGGGTCTTGCGCGGTGACGTGCTGGCCGATGGCGCATCGACGGATCTGGGCGAGCTCGCGCTCGGCCAGAACATGCTCGTCGCGTTCATGCCGTGGAACGGCTACAACTTCGAGGATTCGATCCTGATCTCGGAGAAGGTCGTTGCGGACGATCGCTACACCTCGATTCACATCGAGGAGCTGAACGTCGTCGCTCGCGACACGAAGCTCGGACCGGAAGAAATCACGCGCGATATCTCGAACCTTGCGGAAGTGCAGCTTTCGCGTCTGGACGAGTCGGGCATCGTCTACATCGGCGCTGAAGTCGAGGCGGGCGACGTGCTGGTCGGCAAGGTCACGCCGAAGGGCGAGACGCAGTTGACGCCGGAAGAAAAGCTGCTTCGCGCGATCTTCGGTGAAAAGGCATCCGACGTGAAGGATACGTCGCTGCGCGTGCCCTCGGGCATGAGCGGCACCGTCATCGACGTGCAAGTGTTCACGCGCGAAGGCATTCAGCGCGACAAGCGCGCGCAGCAGATCATCGACGATGAACTCAAGCGCTACCGTCTCGACTTGAACGATCAGCTGCGCATCGTGGAAGGCGACGCCTTCCAGCGTCTTGCGCGCATGCTCGTCGGCAAGGTCGCGAACGGCGGTCCGAAGAAGCTGGCGAAGGGCACGAAGATCGACCAGGCGTACCTGGAGGATCTGGACCACTATCACTGGTTCGATATCCGCCTCGCGGACGAAGACGCGGCAGCGCAACTCGAAGCCATCAAGGATTCGATCGAGCAAAAGCGTCACCAGTTCGATCTCGCCTTCGAAGAGAAGCGCAAGAAGCTGACGCAGGGCGACGAGCTGCCCCCGGGCGTGCTCAAGATGGTCAAGGTGTATCTGGCCGTCAAGCGCCGCCTGCAGCCTGGCGACAAGATGGCAGGCCGCCACGGGAACAAGGGCGTCGTGTCGAAGATCGTGCCGATCGAAGACATGCCCTATATGGCGGACGGCCGTCCGGCCGACGTCGTGCTCAATCCGCTCGGCGTGCCGTCGCGGATGAACGTGGGTCAGGTGCTCGAAGTGCATCTCGGCTGGGCCGCGAAGGGTTTGGGCTGGCGTATCGGCGAGATGTTGCAGCGTCAGGCGAAGATCGAAGAACTGCGTGTGTTCCTGACCAAGCTCTACAACGAGTCGGGTCGTGCCGAGGAGCTCGAAGGCTTCGGCGACGACGAGATTCTCGAGCTCGCGAAGAATCTGCGCGAAGGCGTGCCGTTTGCCACGCCGGTGTTCGACGGTGCGACCGAAGAGGAAATGTCGAAGATGCTCGATCTCGCGTTCCCCGACGACGTTGCTCAAGAGCTCGGCATGACTGCGTCCAAGAACCAGGTCCGCCTGTTCGACGGTCGCACGGGTGAAGCATTCGAGCGGCCCGTGACGGTCGGCTACATGCACTACCTGAAGCTGCATCACCTTGTCGACGACAAGATGCACGCGCGTTCGACGGGCCCGTACTCGCTCGTCACGCAGCAGCCGCTCGGTGGTAAGGCGCAATTCGGTGGTCAGCGCTTCGGTGAAATGGAAGTGTGGGCGCTCGAAGCGTATGGCGCTTCGTACGTGCTGCAGGAAATGTTGACGGTGAAGTCCGATGACGTGACGGGCCGGACGAAGGTGTACGAGAACCTCGTCAAGGGCGACCACGTGATCGACGCGGGCATGCCGGAATCCTTCAACGTGCTGGTGAAGGAAATCCGCTCGCTCGGCATCGACATCGACCTCGACCGCAACTAATCGGACTACGGAGAGAAGGCAATGAAAGCTCTGCTCGATCTATTCAAGCAAGTCCAACAAGAAGAAGTTTTCGACGCGATCAAGATCGGTCTGGCTTCGCCCGACAAGATCCGTTCGTGGTCGTTCGGTGAAGTCAAGAAGCCCGAGACGATCAACTATCGTACGTTCAAGCCCGAGCGTGACGGCTTGTTCTGCGCGAAGATCTTTGGCCCGATCAAGGACTACGAATGCTTGTGCGGCAAGTACAAGCGCTTGAAGCATCGTGGCGTGATCTGCGAGAAGTGCGGCGTCGAAGTGACGCTCGCCAAGGTGCGCCGCGAGCGTATGGGCCACATCGAGTTGGCCTCGCCCGTCGCGCACATCTGGTTCTTGAAGTCGCTGCCGTCGCGTCTGGGCATGGTGCTCGACATGACGCTGCGCGACATCGAGCGCGTGCTGTACTTCGAAGCATACGTGGTGATCGACCCGGGCATGACGCCGCTCAAGGCGCGGCAGATCATGACCGAAGAGGATTACTACAACAAGGTCGAAGAGTACGGTGACGAGTTCCGCGCCGAGATGGGTGCGGAGGGCGTGCGCGAACTGCTGCGCGCGATCAATATCGACGAACAGGTCGAAACGCTGCGCACGGAGCTCAAGAACACGGGCTCCGAAGCGAAGATCAAGAAGTTCGCCAAGCGCCTGAAAGTGCTCGAGGCCTTCCAGCGTTCGGGCATCAAGCCTGAATGGATGGTGCTCGAAGTGCTGCCGGTGCTGCCGCCCGAGTTGCGTCCGCTCGTGCCGCTCGATGGTGGTCGTTTCGCGACGTCGGATTTGAACGACCTCTATCGTCGCGTCATCAACCGGAACAACCGCCTGAAGCGTCTGCTCGAGCTCAAGGCGCCGGAGATCATCGTCCGCAACGAAAAGCGGATGCTGCAGGAAGCCGTCGATTCGCTGCTCGACAACGGCCGCCGCGGCAAGGCGATGACGGGCGCGAACAAGCGTCCGTTGAAGTCGCTCGCCGACATGATCAAGGGCAAGGGCGGCCGCTTCCGTCAGAACCTGCTCGGTAAGCGCGTCGACTACTCGGGCCGTTCGGTCATCGTGGTGGGCCCCACGCTGAAGCTGCACCAGTGCGGTCTGCCGAAGCTGATGGCGCTCGAACTCTTCAAGCCTTTCATCTTCAACAAGCTCGAAGTGATGGGCGTGGCGACGACGATCAAGGCTGCGAAGAAGGAAGTCGAGAATCAGACGCCGGTGGTGTGGGACATCCTCGAAGAGGTGATCCGCGAACATCCGGTGATGCTGAACCGCGCACCGACGCTGCACCGTCTCGGTATCCAGGCGTTCGAGCCCGTGCTGATCGAAGGCAAGGCGATCCAGCTGCACCCGCTCGTTTGCGCGGCGTTCAACGCCGACTTCGACGGTGACCAGATGGCCGTGCACGTGCCCCTGTCGCTCGAAGCGCAGATGGAAGCGCGCACGCTCATGCTCGCGTCGAACAACATCCTGTTCCCGGCCAACGGCGATCCGTCGATCGTGCCGTCGCAGGATATCGTGCTCGGCCTTTACTACGCGACGCGCGAAGCGGTCAACGGCAAGGGCGAAGGCATGTCGTTCACGGGCGTGTCGGAAGTGCTGCGCGCCTATGAAAACAAGGAAGTCGAGCTGGCTTCGCGTGTGAACGTGCGGATCACCGAAATGGTGGCGAACGAAGACACGTCGGAAGGTGCGCCGCAGTTCGTGCCGAAGATCTCGCTTTATGCGACGACGGTCGGTCGCTCGATCCTGTCGGAAATTCTGCCGCCGGGGCTGCCGTTCTCGGTGCTGAACAAGCCGCTCAAGAAGAAGGAAATCTCGCGCCTGATCAACACCGCGTTCCGCAAGTGCGGTCTGCGCGCGACGGTGGTTTTCGCGGACCAGTTGATGCAGTCGGGCTTCCGTCTGGCTACGCGCGCGGGCATTTCGATCTGCGTCGACGACATGCTCGTGCCGCCGCAAAAGGAAGTGATCGTCGGCGACGCCGCGAAGAAGGTGAAGGAGTACGACCGCCAGTACATGTCGGGTCTCGTCACCGCGCAAGAGCGCTACAACAACGTGGTCGACATCTGGTCGGCAACGTCGGAAGCGGTCGGCAAGGCGATGATGGAACAGCTCTCGACGGAGCCGGTCACCGATCGCGACGGCAATGAAGTCCGCCAGGAGTCGTTCAACTCGATCTACATGATGGCCGACTCGGGTGCGCGCGGCTCCGCGGTGCAGATCCGTCAGCTCGCCGGGATGCGCGGCCTGATGGCGAAGCCGGACGGCTCGATCATCGAGACGCCGATTACGGCGAACTTCCGCGAAGGCCTGAACGTGCTGCAGTACTTCATCTCGACGCACGGCGCACGTAAGGGTCTGGCCGATACGGCACTGAAGACGGCGAACTCGGGCTACCTGACGCGCCGTCTCGTCGACGTGACGCAAGATCTGGTCGTGACCGAAGAAGATTGCGGCACGAGCAACGGCGTGGCGATGAAGGCGCTCGTGGAAGGCGGTGAAGTCGTCGAAGCGCTGCGCGACCGGATTCTCGGCCGCGTCGCGACTGCCGACGTCGTCAACCCCGAGACGCAGGAAACGCTGTACGAGACCGGCACGCTGCTCGATGAAGTGGCGGTCGAGGAAATCGAGCGTCTCGGCATCGACGAAGTGCGGGTGCGCACGCCGCTCACCTGCGAGACGCGCTATGGTTTGTGCGCAGCATGCTATGGCCGCGATTTGGGCCGTGGCTCGCTCGTGAACGTCGGCGAAGCGGTCGGTGTGATCGCGGCGCAGTCGATCGGCGAGCCGGGTACGCAGCTCACGATGCGGACGTTCCACATCGGTGGTGCGGCGTCGCGTGCGGCGGTGGCTTCGTCGGTCGAAGCGAAGAGCAACGGTACGGTGCGCTTCACGTCGACCATGCGCTACGTGACCAACGCGAAGGGCGAGCAGATCGTCATTTCGCGTTCGGGCGAGGCGATGATCACGGACGATCATGGCCGCGAGCGCGAGCGTCACAAGGTGCCGTACGGCGCGACGCTGTTGCAGCTCGACGGCGCGCAGATCAAGGCGGGTACGCAGCTCGCGACGTGGGATCCGCTCACGCGTCCGATCATCACCGAGTACGGTGGTACGGTGAAGTTCGAGAACGTCGAGGAAGGCGTGACGGTCGCGAAGCAGATCGACGATGTGACGGGCCTGTCGACGCTCGTCGTGATCGACGTGAAGCGCCGCGGCTCGCAAGCCTCGAAGACGGTCCGTCCGCAGGTGAAGCTGCTCGATGCGAGCGGCGACGAAGTGAAGATCCCGGGCACGGAGCATGCGGTGCAGATCGGCTTCCAGGTCGGCGCGCTGATCACGGTGAAGGACGGACAGCAAGTGCAGGTCGGTGAAGTGCTTGCGCGTATTCCGACCGAATCGCAGAAGACGCGTGACATTACCGGCGGTCTGCCGCGTGTGGCCGAGCTTTTCGAAGCGCGTTCACCGAAGGACGCCGGCATTCTCGCGGAAGTCACCGGTACGGTCTCGTTCGGTAAGGATACGAAGGGCAAGCAGCGTCTCGTCATCACGGACCTCGAAGGCGAGCAGCACGAGTTCCTGATCGCGAAGGAAAAGCAGGTGCTCGTCCATGATGGTCAGGTCGTCAACAAGGGCGAAATGATCGTGGACGGTCCGGCCGATCCGCACGACATCTTGCGTTTGCAGGGTGTCGAGGCGCTGTCGCGCTACATCGTCGATGAAGTGCAGGACGTGTACCGTTTGCAGGGCGTGAAGATCAACGACAAGCACATCGAAGTGATCGTGCGTCAGATGCTGCGCCGTGTGCAGATCGTCGATAACGGCGATACGCGCTTCATTCCGGGCGAACAAGTCGAGCGGTCGGACATGCTCGACGAGAACGACCGGATGACGGCGGAAGACAAGCGCCCGGCGACGTACGAGAACGTGCTGCTCGGTATCACGAAGGCGTCGCTGTCGACCGATTCGTTCATCTCGGCCGCATCGTTCCAGGAAACGACGCGCGTGCTGACCGAAGCGGCGATCATGGGCAAGCGCGACGATCTGCGCGGGCTGAAGGAAAACGTGATCGTCGGCCGCTTGATTCCGGCTGGTACCGGTCTTGCGTTCCACAAGGCGCGCAAGAACAAGGAGGCTTCGGACCGCGAGCGTTTCGATCAGATCGCCGCGGAAGAAGCGTTCGACTTCGGTCCGCCCGAGACGCCCGCGGACGAGCAGCAGCAACAGCATCCGGCGGAGTGATGCATGGGCGGCGCGATGCGCCGCCTCTTCCGCGGCGTTGCGCAAGTGCCTCTCGAGGCCGGTGCGCGACGGTGCAGGATCGAAACCCACGGCACGACATGCTGTGGGTTTTTTTTTACGGCCCCAGTTAGCGCTTCAGCGCTTACTGGGGCCCAATGCAGAGCAACGGCCCCAGTTAGCGCTTCAGCGCTTACTGAGGCCCAATGCAGAGCAACGGCCCCAGTTAGCGCTTCAGCGCTTACTGAGGCCCTATTCAGAGCAACGCGACGGTCGCGGTGCTCTTGGTGCGGCTTTCTTAACTGCCAAGTGCCCGCTAAGCGTTGCGCCCGACGCTATGCCGGCAGCAGCGATTCGACCTCGTCGCGATTGACGAGAACGAGCGGTACGTCCCCGGGTTTGGCAGCCGAGCCATTGCGCAGGCCCAGCTGCCTGAGGGTATGGAAAAGCAATGCCTGCCTGCACGACAGATGGAGCTCGCCGTCGACCATGCCGTAATCGAGTTCGACGACGCGAGCACGGTACTGTCCAAGTTCGGGGTTGGGTGCCAGCACGAGTGTCACGACGGTCTGCCACTCGGCGTCGTCCGCCCCGCCCAAACCTGCCGGCTCTTCGCCTTCCACCTTCAACATGCGGGTGATGGCGAAATCGCGAAAGCGGCGCTCGAGATGGCAGAACGCGCGCACATGCCACCGCAAGCCGTCGAACGTCAGTGCATGCGGCGTCATTGCCCGGCTCTGCGGATCGGAAAAGGCCGACGACTGGTAGCGCAGCCGCAAGCCCGTTCGGTTCCGCATGGCGCGCAGCAACGCAGTCAGCACCTCGACGTCGAGCGTTTGAGCATGCATCGGCGCGATTCCGACCGGCGGCCACCAGCCCACGAACGTCGCGTCTCGGGGCAACACACCCGTCGCGGCCGCCAGCAGTTCATTGAGATAGCGGGATGGGTGGCTGACCGGGAAGACGGGAGAGAAGGCGGACGTGGCGACATAGACCCGCAAGCTGCGGTCGTACTCCATGTTCCCCGGCCGCGCCTCCTGATACCGAGCGATATCGAGCGATGCCTGGGGCACCGAGATACCGAAGAAGTCCGTCAGATCGCTACGGTTGAGCCTGCCGTCCCACTGCAGCCGAAAGTCGATGAACTCGAGTCTTCTGTCCTGACCCCATCGCGAGCCGGTTTTGGGCTCCCCCGAGACGGCCGCGGAGATCGGATTGCTGCTGTTGTTCATAGGCCCGTCAAATGCCGGCTTTCGGCGCCGTGAGGATCAGGCGCAGGCCCAGTGCAGCGATTGCGCCGGCCGCGATCCGATCGATCCACTTCTTGGCGCGCAGGTACATTTCGCGCGGGCCGCGGCTCGAAAAACCGAGCGCAACGACTGTATACCAGCCGCATTCCACAGCGAACACGAGCGGCGGCAGCACGAAGTAGCACCACACCGGCGGATGTTGCGGCAGCAGCGCGGCAAAAATACTGCCGTACCAGATCGCCGTTTTCGGATTGCTCAATTGCGTGGTGAGACCCATCCAGAAAGAACGGCGCGGGTTGCCCGATTTCGCTCCGAGCGTATTGTCCATCGCGAACGGCTGCTTCGCACCACGCCAGATTTTCGAGGCGACGAAAATCAAATACGCGCCACCTGCGACCTTGAGTCCGATGTACAGCCATTCAACGGCCTGCAGCAGCGTGTAGAGCCCGGCCAGCGCAATGCTGCCAAAAAAAATGCCGCCGACGCCCATGCCGAATGCCGTGGCGAGCCCATCGCCGCGCGACAGACCGATTGCATTGCGGGCGACGATGACGAAGCTCGGCCCGGGGATCATTGCACCAAGGAACAGCGCGACGAGGATTGCAAGAACGGCGGTTGATGCGGTCATCGGGACCTCCTTCAAAAAGGAATGCAGCCGGCAAAACGAGATTATTGTATATGCGCGTGCGCGAGCGGCGGGATTCGCCCACGCTCCGTCAGGCCGCCAGTACCAAGCTGCGCGCGCCATGCGTCTGCTTGTAGCCCACCAGTTGAGACGGGTCGTCTATTTTCCCGAGGCCGATCCGAATGGTGTCTTCGATGATTCGCTTCGAAAGACGGGGTCCGGCATTCATCGCCTGCCAGACGTCGAGCACGGCGCGAGCGCGAAAATACTCATCGGAGTTGACATCGAGGAACGGGCTTAGATTGCCGAACGCGCTGAGGAACCCTGGAGGCTCGGCACCATAGACGGCCCGCCAAATGCCCGCGACATGCGAGGCGAACTTGCCTATCCGATCGGCCAACACTGCAATCCCCCGAGTGCCGAGCCGCTCCTCATTGGTAGAATTCGGGGACCTCAGCCCCTCCTTGTTTGCTCCCTTCGTTCATGTCCCGTGCGCTCGAAATCCTCAATGAAGTATTCGGTTACCCCGCCTTTCGAGGACAACAGCACGATATCGTCGAGCATGTCGCGGCAGGCGGCGACTGCCTCGTTCTGATGCCGACGGGGGGCGGCAAGTCGCTTTGCTACCAGATACCCGCGCTCGTGCGCTCGGAGGCTGGGCTCGGCGCCGGCATCGTCGTATCGCCGTTGATCGCGTTGATGCAGGATCAGGTCGCAGCGCTGAGGGAAGTCGGTGTGCGTGCCGCATTTCTGAACTCCACGCTTTCGGGTGCCGAGGCTGCGGCGACCGAACGCGCACTGCGCGAAGGCGACATCGATCTCCTTTATGTCGCCCCCGAGCGGTTGATGACGCCCCGGTTTCTCGATCTGCTCGAGCGCGCTCGCATCGGCCTTTTCGCGATCGACGAAGCGCACTGCGTGTCGCAATGGGGGCACGATTTCCGGCCGGAGTACATCCAGCTGTCGGTGCTCCACGAGCGGTTTCCGCGCGTGCCGCGAATCGCGCTGACGGCGACGGCCGATGCGATCACGCGCGACGAGATCGTCCAACGGCTCGCGCTCGATGAGGCACGGATTTTCGTATCGAGCTTCGATCGGCCGAACATCCGCTACCGGATCGTCGAAAAGGACAATGCGCGAGCGCAACTCATCGATTTCATTCGCGCCGAGCATATGAATGCCGACGGCACGAGCGATGCGGGCGTCATCTATTGCCTTTCGCGCCGGAAGGTCGAGGAGACGGCCGAGTGGCTCAAGGCGCAAGGCGTGCGGGCTCTGCCGTATCACGCCGGCATGGAATTCGAAATGCGTCAGCGCCATCAGGAGATGTTCCAGCGCGAAGAGGGCGTCGTCATGTGCGCAACGATCGCTTTCGGCATGGGTATCGACAAACCGGATGTACGCTTCGTCGCGCATCTGGATTTGCCGAAAAGCGTCGAAGGCTACTATCAGGAGACGGGGCGGGCCGGGCGCGACGGTCTGCCTGCGAATGCGTGGATGGCGTACGGGCTGGGCGATGTGGTGCAGCAGCGCAAAATGATCGACGAGTCCGATGCGGACGATGCGCACAAGCGCGTACAGACCGGCAAGCTCGACGCGCTGCTCGGTTTATGCGAAGCGGCGACTTGCCGGCGTGTGCGCTTGCTAGCTTATTTCGGCGAGGCGAGCGAGCCGTGCGGCAATTGCGATACGTGCCTGGAGCCACCTGCGTCGTGGGACGCGACGCGTGAGGCGCAAATGGCGCTCTCCTGTGTATTCCGGGCCCGGCGCGCGAGCGGATTCAACTTTGGCGCGGGGCATCTGATCGATATCTTGCGAGGCAATCGCACTGAAAAGATATTGCAGCGCGGGCACGAGGGGCTCAGTACTTTCGGCATTGGCGCGGCACTTTCCGAGGCCGAGTGGCGAGCGGTGTTTCGTCAGTTGGTGGCGTTTGGCTACCTCGCGGTCGATCACGACGGCTTTGGGGCCCTGGTTTTGACGGACGCGAGCAAGCCGGTGCTCAAGGGCGAGACGACGGTGACGCTGCGGCGCTACGTCAAGCCGGTTCGCACGCGTCAGACGGCGGGACGCTCGGCACAGCGGGTTGATCCGGCCGCCGGTCTGGGGCCGCGCGAGCGCGCGCGCTGGGACAGGTTGCGTGCCTGGCGTACGGACACGGCCAAGCGCGACGGGGTGCCGGCCTACGTCATTTTTCACGATGCCACGCTGGCCGAGATCGCGCGAGCGGCGCCCGATTCAATCGAAGATCTGCGACATATTCCGGGGATCGGGGCGCGGAAGCTGGAGCGGTTTGGCGATGAATTGCTCGAGGTTGCGGGGGCGGATTGAACTTGGAGCTGTCACCGCTCGCCGGACGATTCGTCAGCGGTGATGGTAGCTAGGCGATTCCCCAGCCTCGTTCGCGCCAATCTCCGCAAACTATTGACTCACTTGACCTTTTCGCAATATCATGCCGGGTTCCTGTCCGTGGAATGCCCGGCCGCTATCGGTCGTCGGTTCTCAGGCGGGATGTATCAGGCGTATCGCTGTCCGCTTTGCCCGGCCGGCGGTGCGTCGCTTTTTTCAATTTCGGGAATACACAATGCCAACCATCAATCAACTGGTTCGCAAAGGCCGCACGTCGGAAACGACGAAGAGCAAGAGCCCGGCCTTGCAGGACTGCCCCCAGCGTCGCGGTGTGTGCACACGCGTGTACACCACGACGCCTAAAAAGCCTAACTCGGCGCTCCGTAAGGTCGCCAAGGTTCGTCTGACGAACGGCTTCGAAGTCATTTCGTATATCGGCGGTGAAGGCCACAACCTGCAGGAACACTCGGTTGTGCTGATCCGCGGCGGTCGCGTGAAGGACTTGCCGGGTGTGCGCTATCACATGGTTCGCGGCTCGCTCGATACGCAAGGCGTCAAGGACCGTAAGCAGGCTCGCTCGAAGTACGGTGCGAAGCGCGCGAAGGCCGGCAAGTAACCGGTTTTCGGATTCAACAAGGGCGGTGGTGCCGAAATCGTCGGCGCTGTCGAGTAAGTGGTCACCCGGCCAAGCTGGTTAGTCGAAGGATGGATCGGGTTTGTTGGTGACCGCGGAGCGTCAGTGAAAGCAGCGCTCCAACTGAAAAGTAAAGGAAAGAAACATGCCGCGTCGTCGCGAAGTCCCCAAGCGGGAAGTGTTGCCGGATCCGAAGTTCGGTAACGTTGATGTTGCAAAGTTCATGAACGTCCTGATGCTCTCGGGCAAGAAGTCGGTTGCCGAGCGCATCGTTTATGGCGCTTTCGAACAAATCCAGACCAAGGGTGGCAAGGACCCGCTGGAAGTGTTCACGGTTGCGCTCAACAACGTGAAGCCGGTGGTCGAAGTGAAGAGCCGCCGCGTTGGTGGGGCCAACTATCAGGTTCCGGTCGAAGTGCGTCCGTCGCGTCGTATGGCATTGGCGATGCGTTGGTTGCGCGAGGCCGCGAAAAAGCGCAGCGAGAAGTCGATGGCATTGCGCCTCGCCGGTGAACTGAGTGAAGCTGCGGAAGGCCGTGGCGGCGCAATGAAGAAGCGCGACGAAGTGCACCGGATGGCCGAGGCCAACAAGGCGTTCTCGCATTTCCGTTTCTAAGCCGCTCATCGCTGGCTCAATCGGAAAAAATTCCGGGCGGGTGCGCTTTTTAGCGCCTCGCCCGTTTGTGTTAGGGCGCAACGCCTTTCATCAGATGCGTTGTGCGATCCAATAGAGGATAAAAGTGGCTCGCAAGACTCCTATCGAGCGCTACCGCAACATCGGTATTAGCGCTCACATCGACGCTGGCAAAACGACGACGACCGAGCGCATTCTGTTTTACACCGGCGTGAACCACAAGATCGGCGAGGTTCACGACGGCGCTGCAACCATGGACTGGATGGAGCAGGAGCAAGAGCGCGGCATCACCATCACGTCGGCCGCGACGACTGCCTTCTGGAAGGGCATGGGCGGCAACTATCCGGAACACCGCATCAACATCATCGACACCCCGGGTCACGTCGACTTCACGATTGAAGTGGAGCGTTCGATGCGCGTGCTCGATGGCGCCTGCATGGTGTATTGCGCCGTGGGTGGCGTGCAGCCGCAATCGGAAACGGTGTGGCGTCAGGCGAACAAGTACAAGGTGCCGCGCCTCGCGTTCGTGAACAAGATGGACCGCACCGGCGCGAACTTCTTCAAGGTCTACGACCAGTTGAAGACGCGCCTGAAGGCGAATCCGGTGCCCGTCGTCGTGCCGATCGGCTCGGAAGAGAACTTCAAGGGTGTCGTCGACCTCCTGAAGATGAAGGCCATCATTTGGGACGAAGCGTCGCAAGGTACGAAGTTCGACTACGTGGACGTTCCCGCTGAACTCGTCGACACCTGCAACGAGTGGCGCGAGAAGATGATCGAATCGGCTGCCGAAGCCAACGAAGAACTAATGGAGAAGTATCTCGGCGGCGAAGAGCTGACGGAAGCGGAAATCGTCAAGGCGCTGCGCGACCGCACGATCGCCTGCGAAATCCAGCCGATGCTCTGCGGCACCGCGTTCAAGAACAAGGGCGTGCAGCGCATGCTCGACGCCGTGATCGATTTTCTGCCGTCGCCGGTCGATATTCCGCCGGTCAAGGGCGAACTCGAAAGCGGTGAATCGGCCGAGCGCAGGGCGGCGGACGACGAGAAGTTCTCGGCGCTCGCATTCAAGATCATGACCGACCCGTTCGTCGGCCAGTTGATCTTCTTCCGCGTCTACTCGGGTGTCGTGAACTCGGGCGATACGGTGCTGAATTCGACGAAGGACAAGAAGGAGCGTCTGGGCCGGATTCTGCAGATGCACGCGAATCAGCGCGAAGAAATCAAGGAAGTGCGCGCGGGCGACATCGCCGCGGCCGTCGGCTTGAGGGAAGCGACGACGGGCGACACGCTGTGCGATCCGCAGCACCCGATCGTGCTCGAGCGCATGATCTTCCCGGAGCCGGTGATCTCGCAGGCCGTCGAGCCGAAGACGAAGGCCGACCAGGAAAAGATGGGCCTGGCGCTGAACCGTCTGGCGCAAGAAGATCCGTCGTTCCGCGTGCAAACGGACGAAGAGTCGGGCCAGACGATTATTTCGGGCATGGGCGAGCTGCACCTCGAAATTCTCGTCGACCGGATGAAGCGCGAATTCAACGTGGAAGCGACGGTCGGCAAGCCGCAAGTGGCGTATCGCGAAACGATCCGCGCGACGGCGGCCGATGTCGAAGGCAAGTTCGTCAAGCAGTCGGGCGGTCGCGGCCAGTACGGTCACGCGGTCATCACGCTCGAGCCGAACGAGCAGGGCAAGGGCTATGAATTCCTCGACGAGATCAAGGGCGGTGTCATTCCTCGCGAATACATTCCCGCGGTCGACAAGGGTATTCAGGAAACGCTCAAGAGCGGTGTGCTCGCGGGCTTCCCGGTCGTCGACGTCAAGGTGCATCTGACGTTCGGTTCGTACCACGATGTGGACTCGAACGAAAACGCGTTCCGTATGGCCGGCTCGATGGCCTTCAAGGAAGCGATGCGCAAGGCAAGCCCGGTCATCCTCGAACCGATGATGGCCGTGGAAGTCGAAACGCCGGAAGACTACATGGGTAACGTGATGGGCGACCTGTCGGGCCGTCGCGGCATCGTTCAGGGCATGGAAGACATGGTCGGCGGCGGCAAGATCGTTCGCGCCGAAGTGCCGTTGTCGGAAATGTTCGGCTACTCGACGTCGCTGCGCTCGCTGACGCAAGGCCGCGCAACGTACACGATGGAGTTCAAGCATTACGCTGAGGCGCCGCGTAACGTGGCGGACGCCATCATCAGCGCAAAGTCGAAGTAAGCCGCGTACGGCGAATCCTTCTCATCGACCACTTTTTGAAAGAAGAGAATCATGGCTAAAGGTAAATTTGAACGGACCAAGCCGCACGTGAACGTCGGCACGATCGGTCACGTGGATCACGGCAAGACCACGCTAACGGCGGCAATCACGACGGTGCTGACGGCGAAGTTCGGCGGC
>Ga0157374_10001395_pt1 | contig 20500 bp, 19 predicted proteins | sample M25metaG_FD_115308 | JGI IMG/M metagenome (GOLD analysis project Ga0157374, IMG submission 115308) | Miscanthus rhizosphere microbial communities from Kellogg Biological Station, Michigan, USA - M2-5 metaG | ecosystem: Host-associated > Plants > Roots > Rhizosphere > Soil | place: USA: Michigan... | reverse complement strand
CTGGCCGTGAGGCTTGGTCCGCATACCGTACTGCTCCTGTAATCTCTTCTCTCATCATATTTTACAGGAAATATACCTCGACATCCCGGAAATTGAATCCTACTTATGCAGAGGTCCCATAGGGGAATGCATCGCTTTTTCCATAACACCAAAATAAGCTTTTTGAACCGCTTCATTCTGTGACTTCAAAAATGCTTGCTGGAGAGGCAGAATCGCTGCCGTCGCCTCCGAATTGATTTTTTGAATTTTTTCTGCAGCTTCAGATGTGGGATCGGCTAAAGTGATTTTCAATATCTCAGCAGCCAGCTCTTGCTTCGACATATCCTTTGCCCTAGAGCCTACTACATCTCTCAATTTCTGTTCGAAAAGAGCATATGTGTTCTGCACTTCCTGGAAGTGGTCTTGGATCGCTTTTTTCAAGTCAGGCGTTTGTTCCTGTTCGGACACCCGGTCTAAAATATGCGTAGCCCACTCTGCTGGAGTGTCTGGTATATTACTGGCTTTCTCACCGCTTTTGACCAAGGTATCCCCATGACCCGAGCTTGCGGGTGGAGCAGCATTGACGGATTTCGAAACCACATCGGAAGCCTGTGTTTCAGTAGCTTGTGTTGAAGCTGGCTCGGCTGATGCGAAATGAACTTTATGGGAACGAGTTGCATGAGGTGAAACTGAAAAATTGGGACAGGACGATAAAGTGGCCATGAGAGTATGTACCTTTTACGCTAATAAGACCAAATAAATGAATGCTTATATGTAACAAAAAGGAACAAAATATTTAGTGATAAAAAATGAATTTTTATTAAATTGATTTTAAAAACACTAAAAGCAACTCAAAAATTGCGACCCCTTTTAAAAAGTTTCGCTATTGTTAAATCCGAATGCTGCCCTATCTCACCTGGCTTGTCATTTGGGTTACCTGGAAATCATCCGGCGTTCCGGCTGGATAATCCCCGCTAAAACAGGCCGTACAGGGAGAATCATAACCCGCTACATCCACCATATCCTGCACCGAGAGATAAGCCAGGGTATCCACGCCCAAATAATCGCGGATCGCTTCCACATCTTCCATCTGGTTGGCAATCAACTCGCTCTTGTTGGACATATCTATGCCATAGAAACAGGGATTGGTCACTTGCGCGGAGGAAACCCGGAAGTGGATCTCTTTCACGCCGCAATCACGAAGCATTTTGACCAGCTTTCGACTGGTGTTTCCGCGCACAACCGAATCATCCACCACTACGGCGCGCTTATCCTTCAGCACATCCCGCAATGGGTTGAGCTTTAACTGAATGCCCTTCTCCCGCAACTCATGCGTGGGACTGATGAAGGTACGCCCCACATAGCGATTCTTGATCAAACCTTCCACATACGGAATACCCGACTCCCGGCTGTAACCGACAGCCGCCACGTTGCCGGAATCCGGCACAGGAATAACGATATCCGCCTCAATCTCCGGCCCAATCTGCGCCAGACGACGACCCAGGTTCATCCGATAGTTGTAAACCGAATGCCCGTGAATCTGACTGTCCGGCCGAGCGAAGTAGACCAGCTCAAACACGCACAGGTGTTCTTTTTTCTCGCCTTCCAGAAAGAGGGATTCGGTTCGCCCCCGCCCTTCCAGGTGCAGACCGGCATAGTAATCGTCCAGCTCGGCCACGATGATTTCGCCGGGCATGATGTCCCGCTCGTAAACTGCGCCCACAATATCCAGCGCGCAGGTTTCTGAAGCGAAGACCAAGGTGCCTTTTGGAGTGCGTCCCATGCAGAACGGGCGTAAACCATGCGGATCTCGGGCGGCAATCAGGGTATCCCCCGTGGCAATGACGATTGAATACGCGCCCTTGCAGACTTCCAGAGCTTTCTTGACGGCGATTTTCAAGGGATGCCCCTGGCTCAGCATATAGTTGATGTACAGGGCCATCAAGTGGCTATCGCTGTTGCCATGACCAAAGTAGCCCTTCTTTTCCAACTCTTCCCGCAGGACTTCGGTGTTGATCAGGTTGCCGTTGTGCGCCAGCGTCATTGCCCCAAAAGGCGTGCGCACGACCACAGGCTGGGCGTTGCCCAGGTTGCTGTCCCCGGTGGTGGAGTAGCGGGTGTGGCCAATGCCAATCTGACCGGTCAAACTGTCCAGCAGATGCTCGTTAAAGACCTGGTTCACCAGGCCCATCTCCTTGTGGAGGCGCAGTTGATGGTTGTCATACACCGCCATGCCGCAGCTTTCCTGCCCGCGATGCTGCAAGGCGTAAAGGCCGAAGTAGAGCGTATGCCCCAAGCCAGCGGAAGATCGGTCCAAAATGCCGAAGACTCCGCATTTTTCATTCAACGCCCGATCAGGGACCCAATCATCGGCAAAAGGCGTGTTCGTATCCAGGGGATAGGCTCCCGGTTGAGAGACCTGTTGAGAGAGAGGATTAAAGGACGGCAAGGGTTTCACTCCAACTCTGTTTCAGCGGTTGCAATGCAATCGCCGGTTGTTGTTCCAACTGAAGTTCAAATGACGCAGTGGTGCGACCTATCGGCATAAAGCGAACCAAACCGGCGCAACGCTGACGAAGCGCCGTCGCATGTTCAGGACGATAAGCCACGATGTATGTGCCGCCAGTTTCGCCAAATAGGCGCTCATCCAAGCGTAAAGCCGGAGTCGCATCGGAATTCAGGCCAGACAAATCCAAAGCGAAGCCTAGTTCGTGCTCAAAGCCCATTTCCAGCAGCGTAGGCAGCAATCCGCCCAGGGACACGTCCTGAACGGCCTCCACTTTTCCATCGGCTATCAGAGACAGAATGGTAGTCATGGCCTGCTTTTCCAAATCGAGGTTGATCGCAGGCGGCTGGCCTTCAATGCGCCCCACACGCAATTTTTGGTACTCCGAACCGCCCAGACTGGGATTAAATCCGCCAATCAAGGCCAATTCCAACTCAGCCTCCCGTAAAATGGGCGTTGCAACCTGGGTATCGTTTTCAATCAGACCAATCATGGCGATGGTCGGCGTCGGGAAAATCGGCTCGCCGGAATGCTCGTTGTACAGGCTGACGTTTCCGCTGATAACCGGCGTTTCAAAGGCCAAGCAGGCATCTTTAATCCCATGCACGGCCTGGAAGAGCTGGTAGTATATTTCCGGCTTTTCCGGATTGCCGAAATTCAGGTTATCACTAACCGCCAAGGGAAGCGCACCAGTGCAGACCAGATTACGCACCGCCTGGGAAACCGCAAATAAACTGCCTTGATAAGGATCTAGCGTGACGTAGCGGGCATTACAGTCCACGGTCATGGACAACGCCTTGCCGGAGAATGCCCCATCCTTTTTACGTAGACGGATTACGCCCGCCCCCAGATTTTCGGAGGCCAACAGGGTGTTGTTTTGCACGTGGCGGTCGTATTGGGAAATAATCCCGGTCGGGCGCGCCAAGTTGGGTGAGCTGAATAAGCGTTGGAGCCAGTCTTTCACCTCGGAAGGAGACAATTCCGGCAGTCCGGACTTTGGATCAACCGTCCGGCAGGCTTTGGCCGCGTCAGGTTCCGGTGGATTCATGCCCCGGTTATAGGAAGGCGCCAGATCCGTGAGCAGCTTGGCGGGAATATCCACCACCACTTGTCCCTTGTGCAGAATCCGCACACTCTCGTTGGCTGTGATTTCACCAATGATCACCGCCGGGATTCGCCATTTGGCGAATACATCCAGTACCGGTTGTTCTTTGCCTTTCTCCAGCACGAACAGCATGCGCTCCTGGGATTCCGAAAGCAGGTATTCATGGGGTTGCATGTCGGGTTCACGCGCTGGCACCTTGTCCAAATCCATTAAGATGCCCACATTGCCTTTCGCGGCCATCTCGCAACTGGAACTGGTCAAGCCCGCAGCGCCCATATCCTGGGCAGCCACTACACAGCCGGTTCGGAAGGCTTCCAGACAGGCTTCAATCAAAAGTTTTTCCGCAAAGGGATCGCCCACCTGAACGGCGGGACGGTCTTCATTGCTGCGCTCGTCCAGTTCCTTGCTGGCAAAAGCTGCGCCGCCCATGCCGTCCTTACCCGTAGCGGAGCCGACATACAGCACCGGATTGCCTACGCCCGCAGCAGCGGACGGCATTTCCTCGCCATCGTATAGAATTCCTACCGCCATCGCGTTCACCAGCGGGTTGCCGCTGTAGCATTCGTCAAAGAAGACTTCTCCGGCTACCGTGGGAACGCCCACGCAGTTGCCGTAATGCGCAATTCCTTTCACCGCGCCACTTAATAGGTATCGGTTCCGGACTTGAGTGGAACTGTTTTCTCCCCGTTCCGGAAAACTGGGCGGGCCAAAGCGTAGGGAGTTCAAATTCGCCACCGGACGGGCATTCATGGTGAAAATATCCCGCAAGATACCGCCCACACCGGTTGCAGCCCCCTGAAACGGCTCCACGGCGGTCGGGTGGTTGTGGCTCTCAATCTTGAACGCCACCTGAATGCCGTCACCCACGTCGATAATCCCCGCATTTTCCCCTGGCCCGGCCACAACGCGTGGCCCCTGGTTGGGAAACAGCTTCAGCAAATGGCGGGAGTTCTTGTAGCAGCAGTGTTCGCTCCACAGGACGCTGAACATGGCGAGTTCATTAAAATTCGGCTCCCGGTGCAGGTGATCGCAGATACGCTGGTACTCTTCCGGGGTAATATTCAAGGACTTCAGCAACGAGGAAATATCCGGAGCAAGCGTGGCAGGCATGTGAGGCGGTCCTTATGAAGCTTGATAAAATTTGAGTCTGTTCTTGAGAGTAATGGACGTTGGATGCGGATCGATAACATCGAAATTATCCGTAAAAGACGAGTATTTTCCAAGTATAGACGCGAGCAAATGCAGGTATAATAAAGCCGTCAAGATTTCGGGATCATCAAAAATGACCAAAATCTGAAATCAGTCAAAAATTTTTGCGAAGTTCTGCAAAACAAGTACAAAAAAATCCATCAAAAAACACGAAAATCAGCGATAAAACGTTGAAAATTCAGCTTAAAAATGGCAAAAATAAAGCAATAAAGACGAAAGAGGGTAAACCGGTATGCCTTTCCTGGAAAAACAACAGAATCCGGCCCTGGCCGAAGAACAAGCCCAATTCATGACCAAAGTGTACCTGTGGATGACCTTCGGCTTGGCGACGACGGCCTATACCAGCTATATGGCCATCCACTCGGAGGCGCTGCTGGGACTGATCCTGGGCAGTAAAATGGGCTTCTACGGGCTTCTGTTTGCCGAATTGGGTCTGGTGGTGGTCATTTCCGCCTTCCTGCGCAAAATGAGCGCCTTTATGGCCACCAGTTTGTTCTTTGTCTACGCCCTGCTCAACGGTTTGACTTTTTCGGTAATTTTCTGGGCCTATACCAGCCAGTCCATCGTCAACGCCTTTGGCATTACGGCTGGCATGTTTGCCGGTCTGTCGGCATTCGGCTTTATTACCAAGCGGGATTTATCCGCGATGGGCGCCTTTATGATTTCCGCGCTGTTTGGCCTGATCCTGGGCATGGTGGTGAACCTGTTCCTTCACAACGGGCTGTTGGACCTGGTACTGAGCCTGTCCGCCGTAGTCATTTTCTCCGGTTTGATTGCTTATGACACCCAAAAGATCAAATCGCTCAACGCACCGGGCTTAATTGGAACGGAAGACGGGCAGAAGTACGCCATCTTCGGCGCGCTGACCTTGTATCTGGACTTCATTAACCTCTTCCTGAACCTGCTGCGCCTGACCGGACGTCGTCGGTAAAAGCGAAATAAACCGGCTGCAATCCTAAATCCTGGTTGCGTCCATTGTCGGTTTTGGGTTTAATGACGCCATGACTGCATCCGCTCCACTCAATAAAGAACAGCTCTTTGAATTGATTATCAATCAGGGCGTTGAGGCGTTTAATCAGTATCGCCGGAATACGGGCTACATGCCGTTGGATATGTCCGGCATGGATTTTACCGCCAAGGACATGACCGGCATCAACCTGAGTAACACGAATCTGTCCGGGTGCAACTTCGATTTTGCCTATCTGGCCGAAGCGGTGCTCATTATGGCCGATCTGTCCAAATCTTCCTGCCGGGAAACGGATTTTTATATGGCGAACCTGGAAGAGGCGGACTTGCCGCATACCAACCTGGAGCAGGCCAATTTCTCCAGCGCGGCGTTAAGCGAAGCCAATCTGCAGAGTTGCCAGGCCCTTCGGACCAATTTCCAAGACGCCGACCTGAGCCTTGCAAACTTGGGTAAGGCAAAGCTGGCCGATGCCGATCTTTCCGGAGCCAATGTTAAAGGCGCCAATTTTCAGGATGCCGAAATTGAATGGACTATTTTTGAGGGTGTACAATTCGATGCTGGCACGAAGTGGGGTAAGAACCCGCCTGCCTTTGTCACGCTTGGCGTTTCCCCCGATTAATTGGAATTAAATAGTCATCCAAATACTGAAATTCTCTCATTTAAATTCCTGATTTTAAAAAAAAGGAAATAAAATGAGGATTAAAAATTGAAATGCAGGGGAATATGATTGATGCAAGATGGAGTCGTTTCGTAGGGCAATTCAAACTCGGCTTTTAAGCCGTTCTCTCGATTGAGAGAATCATCCACAGTCACCTTTCCAACCATGATCCGATTCAGCCAATCACTTGGGCTAAACTGGTAGGCTATTTCCTGTTCTCAGCCATAGGAGCCTGTATTGATGCGTAAATCGAATTTCAATCAGACTGCTTTGACCCGATACGGCAGCATGTTTTGGCTGACCTTGCGCTGGCTGGACAGTACGCTTATTGCACTGGCCTTGCAGGACAATCAGGAGGACAGCCAACGCCAGAATCTGGATCAGCCCTTATTGTGGGAAAGCATTACCCCGTCTGAGTTGCTGGCCTATCACCGACAGATTTTTATGTGGCGTTTAAGGATCAGCAAAAGAGACGACCAAAGCCTTTTGAGCAATTGAACCAAGTTTATGAGGAGAGAATGAGATGAAAAAGAGTACCGGCCACAGCATCACATGAGGAAGGTAGCGATCATTTAACATCGAGCAGCGCGAATAACCAGCCCCGGTTCGGACAGACCGGGGTTTTTCCTATGGTTTGCCATACGGAAAAGCCCACTTATTTTATAATCAATAAACTCAAGCTCTCCCACCGGTGACTTAAACCAATGGCGCATCACACTGATAGGAAATCCTACCCCCGTTGGCATAAAGCACTGTATAGGCAGCTAATGGCTGAAGCATTCCGAGCTATGTTAGGGTAAAAATCAGGGTAAAAAAATATTTAATAAAGTTCTAACGGAGAGTGAGTCGGGATGCAGCCGGAATCATCGAACCCTGATGTGAATCAGGCTAAAATGCACCGAAACCGCATCATTTGGGGTGCAGTCATTACGCTGCTGCTCTTGGTCATCATCATTGAAACCGTGATTATCATCGAGCAGAAACGGGTCAATCAGCGCATCGAAGCACAAGCCCAGCAAGCGCTGGGACAATTTTTAAAAGAGGGTGTCCCGACTACCGGTCGTCAAATTGGCGCAAACATTTTATTCCGGAACGTGCGTTTTTGCTGGTCCCGCCAAATCTGCATTAACAGCAATCATCTGTCGGCAACGGCTCAGCCGCTGAATGGACGACAACCGCTCATTTTCGATGATTTAAAAAGTTACATCGTTAACGTCCACAACGCGGATGTGTTAATTACGCCCAAAACGATGGAAGGGATGTTTAACGAGAGCGTTTTCAACTATCCCGGCTCCAAACTGAGGAATTTAACCGTTCGCATTAACCAGGGCGGTAACAGCAACCATGTGATGCTGGCGGGCAGCTTGAATTTTATTTTATGGATTCCGTTCCAGATGGATACCAACATGACTGTGGACCAGAAAACCAATACCCTGATCATTTCCGTGAATGATCTCCAGGTGTTCGGTTTTATTCCGGCCACCTGGGTGATTCAACTGAAGCCTTTCAATCTGGATAAATTGCTGACCCTCCCCGCCAATCGCTATCTGACCGTCCACCGTAACCTGATGATGGTCAAGCCATTCGGCCTTTTCCCACCGCCTCGCATCAGCGGACAAATGGCCCGAATTAACGTCACGCCTCGATACATTCAATTGCAATTTTCCGGCAAAGATGGCGTTACACCCACACCGGCACAATCGGCGGAAAATTTCATCGCCTTGCAGGGAGGTATGGCTCAATTCGGCAATATTCAAATGCTGAATACGCATATTGAGGTCATTGATAAAAACCCCAAGGATTATTTTCAATTTTCCTTGCTGAGTTACTTGGATTATTTGCCGGACAGCGAGGTGCGCTTATTAAAAGATGGCGGCGCAGTGGTTAAAATGTCCGATATTACACAGTTAAGAAATAGTCCAAGCAATATCGAACGTCCCCAAAATTCCACCGATGAACAAAGGAAAAAATACGCCTCGCCAGTGAATAAAGCTGAGAATTTCATTCAGAAAGCCAAAGCCAAAATTAAAGGCTGGTTTGGTTTATAAAGGATTAAATTGAGATTGCCAGGCATCAAGGAACTGATGCCAAATGCCGCTTAATTGTTGGAGAATACCTCGATAGGCGGTGACGCGGAAATAAGCGATGAATGTCCAATTTCCTTTTTCCAGCTTAATACCCAGCGGTAGGGGTTGCGGTGATGAATCTGCAACGTCGGCAAACCGGCAGCCTCTCGCAAGGCCAGTAATTCTTGCCGGGTAAATCCTCGCAACACGGAAAGCGGGGCGTCGTTCTGAAAAATTTTGCCTTTGCCTTGCAAAATGCCAAGCGCCTTAATCCCCAGCCACGCCAAAGGATGACGTTCCAGGTCATTCACGATCAATCCCCTGCGACACAGCCGGGCCATTTCCTGCAACAAGCGAACCGGCTGATGAGCGGGCAAATGGTGCATAAACATGGAGCTAATCACCACATCGAACGACTCGTCCGGAAAATCCAGATTCAGCGCGTCGGCCTGAATCACTCCAATTTCCGGATAGGCTTGCGCCAGCTGCTGGGCAATATCCACCGCCACCGGGTGAATATCCACCGCCGTAATTTTAAATTGAATCGAATGGAGAAGAAACGCTTGATGAGCCCAATCCATAATCGCCTGAGGAATATCCGCCGAGCCGGTTCCCAAATCCAGAATGGAAAAAACACCGGAAGGCGGTATAAACTGAGCCAACTCCGACAGTATCGCGGCCGTTCCGCCCAAATGGCGGTTTACCCATTGAATATCGTAGAGCGCCTCCGTGAAGTCTTTGCGGCTGATGGTCGGCATGTCCATCAATTCTTCTTCCTGCCGACGCTCTTGAAAATTGTTTAGAAAAAACAAGATTGAATTCCTTTTAATCGCTTTTTGAGGCAATAAAATGCATCAGGATGGCCATTTTTTGAGCACTAGCGCACTATTTTTAGATCCAAACCCGATACAGTTGCACACTGCGTAGTTGACCTCGCGTTTTCGGCCCACCTGCGGGATGTAATCCAGATCGCACTCGGGATCCGGATCGGTCAGGTTAATCGTGGGCGGCAGAACCTGGGTTTCCATCGCGCATAAGGCCGTAGCCACGCCCGCAGAACCGCTGGCTCCCTGAGGATGGCCAATCATGGACTTTGTGCTGCTGGCCGGAATACCATAGGCCCCGGCCCCGAAGGCCAGTTTCAAGGCGCGCGTCTCAATCCGGTCGTTCAGTTGGGTGGACGTGCCATGCAGGTTGATGTAATCAATCTTGCCCGCATGACGAGTCGAATTCAGCCCCGCATCCTCTAGGGCCAAGTGAATGGCGCGCGCGGGCTCTTCCCCGGTTTCATCCAGCCGCACCCGATGATAGGCGTCGCAGGTCGCGCCATAACCGGCAACAGTGGCGTAGATTCTCGCGCCCCGTTCCAGGGCCGTTTCCAGCTCCTCCAACACAAAAAGCCATGCGCCCTCCCCCAGCACAAACCCGTCTCGGCTCCTGGAAAAAGGGCGGGATGCCTGTTCCGGGGCGTGATTCCAAGCACGGGAGACGATTTTCATCATGCAGAACCCGGCCATCGTGGCAGGGGTGATCGGCGCATCAATTCCGCCGCATAACACCCGCTTCAGCCGACCGCTGCGAATATGCTGGGCCGCATACCCAATGGCGTCCGTGGAACTGGTGCAGCCCGTGGAAATCACGTGGCTCAACCCCTTGAGCCCAAAGCGCATGGACAGTTCACTGGATAAGGTGCCCATCGTGTTGGACGGAATCGCGTAAACGCTGGCCTGCTGATGCTGGTCCTCAAAAAAAAACTGATACTGCCGCTCTAAAAAATCGACTCCGCCACCCCCGCTGCCAATCATCACCCCAAACTGTCGGCGCGCTTCCAACGGGAGCTGATCCGGATTCAATCCGGCGTCCTGCAGCGCCTCCGTGGCCGCCGCAATGCCCATTGGCACTGTACGAGGCACATGGGGCTGATCTTTCCGGGATAACCATACCAGCGGATCGAAATGAACCACCTCTCCGGCAATGCGACAGTTCAAATCCCCGGTATCAAAGCGGGAAATCGTGCGGATGCCGCTTTCTCCACGACAGAGCGCATTAAAAAAAGGCGCTTTCCCGGTTCCATTCGGGCTGACGCAGCCCAGCCCCGTAATGACCACTGTTTTCTCAGCCATAAATCCTCAGACCCGCTATATGCAAACAAGAAACCATCCATCAAGGGCTCAGCCCCGGCTGAGCCGAGCGGAAGCCCTGCAAAAGCTGAATTTTTAATAAATCGTCAAACCGGAAGAAGACAGCGATTCCTGCACCATCTGGTTTTTCAGGTGAGTCGCGATGTAATACTGCTCCTCTTCAGTCAAATAGGCTTCCGCCCAAGGGAACAGGATCTCCTCGTCATTCCGCTTGGCCAAGGCCAGCAGGTCAGCCAGATTCATCACCGCGTGATAAAACTCGCCGCTGGGTTCATCCACATGGATCATAATGGCCCGTTCGGCCCCTTCATCAATCCGATCCAGCACATGCTTAATCCGCGCGATTAAATCCTCATGCTCCCCGGTTCGTCTCATGTACGGAAAAAATAAGTTTTCTTCAATTTGCAGGTAGCTATTCACCGCGTCCAGAATAGTATTCGCTTTTTCCAGCCGCTTGGTGTCATCCAACTGCTTATAGTGGCTGGTCAGATCCTTTAACACCATAAGGGCCAGATCTCGCTTACCGACAACGACGTCCAGAACTTCCATACTGTCTCCCCCTAATCGTGCCTACTGGCTATTCTATTCCTTTCCAGCCCAGATCACATCACCCGGCCGGCTATTTGTAACACCTGCGCCAAAAAGCTTTCCCCCCACTTGTGTCGGTTTCATCTTTTCCTTTTAATGCCTTTAGGATTGCCCCAGTAGAATATGGCCCGGAATGCCTGAGGATATCGCAGCAGAATGATATCAAACGGGTACAAAGCGGGAGAACGAAACCGGCACTTTACGGTATGTTCGGTTTTTATGAAGTATGTGATGGTTCAATCACCACCGAGGGTTGTTTTTTTAGAATGAAAGTTTCATACCCAACCGCCCACCAATTCCCCAGATTTGGTTCGACGTCGGCAGGGCCAGTGCAGACGGTAACACCGCCCGGACTCTATGAGGTTTCCCAGCGCAGTCAAGCAGACCAGTTCTCTCGGACGAATCAACCTGCCACCCCTGGAAATCCGCCGCCCCAGGCTTCGGATGCTCCCGCTCAGCCGCCACCGGCTGAGCAACAGCTCTACCAGAAGTTTTTGCCCGATTTGGTGCAGCACGTACAGTTTTTCCAAAATAACGCCCCAGCCGTGTCCCAGGTTTTCCGACTCTACCAAGACCTCTTGCTCAATGCGGCCAAGAACCTCCCTGGAACGCCTGCGGCCGTTCAGCAGCCGGGTTATACCTCACTGCGGATTAATTATAACGGTGATACCCACGAGAAGTTTCACGACTTGCCCCACATCATCAGCGCCTATCAGATCATGAGCCTGCTAGGCCGTCAGGCGGGACGGGACGTGTTGAACCTGAACGCCGGGGATAACAACGTGGGGAAAGAACCGGAAGAGTATGCCCTGCAAATCCGCATGCTCAACATGGTGCCTTATACCGCAGTTACCGCCGGAAACCATGAGTTTGACCTGGATAGTCGGCACTATGCGCGAATCCAGCAGGAGGCCAACTTCCCGACCCTGTTATCCAATCTGAAGATTCCCGCCAGTTCCGCCCTTATGGATCTCATCCGGTCCGGCAAGCTGAAGACCATGCCCCAAATTGTTCAGGATCAGCAGGGGGTTTACGGATTAATCGGCGTCACCACGTCCGACATGGATAAAGTGGTCAGTAAACAGGCCAAACACGATGGAGAAAAACCTCAAAGCCAAAGCGATACCTTCAACAACGTGAAAGCCCAGGTGGACTGGTTGCGCCAACAGGGCATCAACAAGATCATCATTCTCTCGCACATGGGCTACCAGAATGAGCTGAAGCTGGCCAAAACAGTCCCCGGCATCGATGTGATTGTGGGCGGGCATTCCCATGATGTGATCGATGGCGTCACGCCCAATAAAAACTATGTACCCGGGCCGACCGGCGAACCGGTTCTCCTGTTGCAAGGCGGCAAGAACGCTCAATACATCGGGGTCACCGATGTGGATTTCGATCCCCAAGGCCGGATAATCCCGCAGCAGAACAAACTCTACAGCCCGATGCTGGTGCCGCCCCATCCGCAGGCCATTGCCTGGAGAAACGCCATACTCGGTCCCCCGCGTCAGATTGCAGTGATGGCGAATCCCTTTGACGCCAATGGCAACGAGGCCCATTCCGACCCGGTGGCGCAGTTTACCGCCGACGCCATCCGAACCTTGAGTGGCGCAGACATCGCCTTCGTGCGTTCCTCCGAAATCCGGGATAATTTCAGCGCAGGCCCCTTCACCGATCAGGATCTCAAAGACCTCATGCCCTTTTCGGATCCGATGGTGCGCGTGAAGTTAAGCGGCCAGGAAATTCTGGACGGTCTGTCCCGCTCCGCGCAAGGCATGGCTAAGCACGAATCCCATCCAGGCATGCTTCATCCTTCCGGCCTGACGGTCACCATGAACCGCGAAACCGGCCAGGTCCAGCAGGCATCTGTCCTTAACCGCACGACCGGTCAATGGGAGGCCCTAAACCCGCAAAAAATCTATACCGTGGCCCTCGGAAAATTCGCCGTGAACAACAAGGAGTTCCCCAGCTTCTGCCATCCCAATCGCATCGACTGGAATTCCGGCCAGCCGCTCAGGAAATTTTTCAGTTGGGGCTTGCAACGGTCGGGAGCCCCCAGCACGCCCGTTCACATCCAGGATGACGGCCGCATGCGCATTGTAAACCGGTTTGCGTGATATTCAAGCGCGGAAACCATATACCCACTGACCATAAAAGATAAATTCTTCACGTCTCCCGCTTGAGAAGACTATTCATTCAAGCATTTACTATGCTTCTTTCCATGTTAATTTATTGGATAAAAATTAAACATGTTTTTGAATAAACATAGATCGCTCTCAACAAGGATTATCGCATGTTCTTTATCACCTCTCCCACTTCATACTTAGCCAGAGTTTCCAGTCCTTATACCAGAATATCAATTCCAACCAAAACCTGTTTTAGCCCGTATTACTCGGTAAATACAGCTCACATGGACACGTTTGTTCCTAGTTTTTCCGGCAAAAAAGGTACGGGCAAAAGTGGAAAGGGAGATCAATATAAGGAATGGGATAAACTACAAATCAGCTTTATAAAGCAAACTGCTCAAATACTACAACAACATCAAGCTGAATCTGGGACGGCCTTAGATAAACTCACATTAACGCCAAAACTCAGAGAAAAACTTGATCAATGCCTCCAAACATTAATAAAAGACTCATCAGTCACTCAACCGCAAGCATTTCTTAATACAGTCATCTCTAAGGCTTTTAAACAAGCCAAACAAACGCTTCAGAGCAATGAACACGCCATGAGGCAGGTTACAACAACCGCTCAAAGTCAAGCCGACTTTGAAGAGCGCTTGGCCATCGCAGAAAAAGAAACCAGAAGCAAAAAATTAACTGCGGCTGACATTGCTGACATTTAGCCACATACCGCTACTAAGTGCATTGATCAAGTGTCACTCTTGTAGGCTGACTTGGTATAGCCTAACGAGGCGTAGGGGGCACAGACGTCGGAGGAGGCTCGCTGTTTGGCTTTAAAGGTGGAATCGAGGAAGGAATCGGCTGCTTGTTGGTGGCATTCTGCGTCTGAGTAGAGGAATCGCCACGATGTTTATCCCCACCAGCGGCATTATCGCTGTCGGATGGGATGGGTGCATGGTTCTGAGCGGAATCCGATTCGCCCGGCGTTGAAGTCTTGACCCGAGCCGGGGGAGGAGAAGGACGCTGATCAATCACCGCTCCGGCTCCCGCAGGACGGGCATGAATGGAAGTCGCCTTGCGGGCTTCGGCCGGTTTCATTTCCTGAACTGGCGCATTGGCTGGGGCTGCCGTCTCGCCGGTCGATTTCCGACGAGTCTGTGTTTCAGTACCGGAAGCGTTTTGGCCCGTGGTTTCAGTCGGTGTAGTTTCGCTACCAGTGGCGGGTTTGTTCTCTGTCTGGGTTTCTGTCGGAGTGGCCCCAGTTTCAGGCGTTTTGCCGGGTTCCTGAGCAGTGCCGGCAGCGCCATTCTCGGCGGTGTTCTGCGTCTCGGAAGCAGTCGGCTCAGTTTCCGCAGGCGTTCCCGTCATGAGGGCGGGCTGGCCTTCCTGTTCCCGGTTCGGGCTTTCAGCCACGCACTGCAGGAACTGTTTATCTTTGGAAATCCAATACAAGCCATTCAGCTTGAAATTCAGGTCATGCGGAACAAACACCATTTGCTCGTCCACCAGGCCCATCATCCGGTGAACCTTGCGGTTTAGCACGTCCAGATAATTTGCGCCGGCGCCTTTGATATTCTCCCGCCGAAAACCCAGGTCATGCGGATCGTAGCCATCGGGATCCATGCCACCCAAATAGCTTTCCACGCAGTTCGAGATGATCAGGAACCGACGACGACTGATACTATTTTTGAACTCCTGGCTGGAGTAGTCATCGTAGATGGTGGCATACTGCTTTTTACGCTCCAGTTCCTGAATATCATCCGCCATGAGGGAGAGCAGGGCCAGCTCATCCTGACGGTACGCATATTGTGGCGACTGCGGGTCCTTCGAATTGACCGAAACACGATCACTTCGGCATGAACCCAATCCCATCCAGGTCCAAATGCCTAACAGGGCTAAAATCAATACCACAAGGCCGTTTTTCAGGGTGAATAAGGGAGCCCGTGACCGCATGTAAAACAGAAACCTCTACAACACAACTGCCTCAAACACTACTGCAGTTTACTTACCCTATTTTAACCCCATCTCAGGGGAAATGGCGGATAAAAATAGAAAATTCAATCAGTCGTAGATAATGGCGGAATTAATCAATCTTCTGGAACATGTAGCCAATGCCGCGAGCCGTAAGAATCAGCTCCGGATTGCTAATGTCGGTTTCCAGCTTGGAGCGCAGACGACTGATGTGAACGTCCACCACACGCGTATCGATGCGGTGATCCGGCGGGTAGGACCAAACGTGCTGCAAAATTTCGCCCCGCGAGAACGGCTTGCCGGAGTTATTCACCAACAACTCCAACAGGCTGAATTCCATGCCGGTTAAACGGACGCGTTCGTTCTTTTTGAAAACCTGCCGCTTGTTCAAGTCGATTTTCAGGTTACCCACGACTACCACGTTGTTGGTTTCCTTGCTGGTGGGCGCTACTGTGCCGCCTTTGGAAACCGTACGGCGGAGAATACACTTAACCCGAGCTTCCAGCTCTTTCGGGCTGAAAGGCTTCACCACGTAATCGTCGGCGCCCAGTTCCAGCCCGGTAATCCGCTCCGCCACATCGCCCAAAGCCGTCAGGATGATAATCGGCGTATCGGATTGCTTGCGAATTTCCTTGGTGACGCCATAGCCGTCCAGCTTGGGCATCATGATGTCCAAAACCACCACATCGGGGGCAAACTTGTTGAAAATGTCCAGAGCTTCCTCTCCATCGGCAGCGGTGGCGGTATCAAAGCCCAACATTTTGAATCGGGTTTCCAAAATACGGCGGATACTCGCCTCATCGTCCACAATCAGGACTTTCTCAGGCCGGCCAGACGTTTTCTGGCTATTTCCGGCGATGTCTTTCTCTGTAGCGCTCAATGGGGAAAACCTCTTGCCATTCCTACTTCATCGGGTTATCGAAAGCGATAAAGCGAGATTATTAACTTAGAATCAGTCAAACGATCGGCTTTTGCTCTCTTTGAAAATTTAATGGTTGAGAAACTTTGCTGTAATGTCCCACTATCCTCGCAGGACTGCCGTTCAATTTCTCTCATTCAGACCAGTTTGCCTCTAGTGGCTTGGCATTTACCTGGAAGTGACCGGCAGGTCACAGGCGAATTTATTCTTGCTCCAGTTTCTTTCTCTAGCCTGGTAGCAATCATACTAGAGACGAAGGCCACCGTAAAGTCATCATTGCACTATTTTAGCAAAGAGGCAAGGGAGAATCCTCTAGGGGGAGGACATGGGTGAAGACCGCTATTTAAAGCTCATCTTGACGGTAAGGATTCTGGCATACAATGTCCATTCAAAGTGAAAAGCCCGACATCTGCCGGGCTTTCGATAAAGAGAGAGGAAAAGAGACTTGAATTCCGTTTCGCTTGAAAAGAAGCGATTTTTAGACGTTTGGCGATGGATTATTGATCACCACGCTACCAATCAGATAGTTATCCACCATATCCTGCAACAGGCCGGGACTGGGCGGTTTACCCACCTCATTCTGGTAAGTCTGGGCCATCAGGCTGGTCACTTGAGCATGACGCTCCGGTGTAACGGCGCCTGAAAACCCGAGGACCGAATTCTCAATGACCGGGCTTTCCAACTGCGTGTGAACGTTTTGCCGACCTTGGGCCGCCATCAGGTTGAGCATTTTACCCGGATCGGTCTTTAAATCGGCGTAGGGGTCAACCGGAGGAGCACCCGTGCTGGCGCCTGGGCTCGGCTGGGGATTACCCGAGCCGGACTGGCGTTTATTGGTAAATTTGGCCCTAAGGCTGCTATCGGGGTTAATATTATTGAAATCTGTCATCAATGACCTCTCCCTAAGTCGTTGGTGCTCACTCTGAGTGGTTCGTCCATTACGGAAAAAGCTTTAGCAATTTATGGCCATCAGTTACGAAAGTGTTACAGAACTGGACAAAAGCAATAGAGTTTATAGCGTCCTTATTTTAATTGTATTTATAATTTTAAATTCTGCATAGTATTTCTGGTAACGCTCGGCTGACCGCACTCACTTGTACTTGCCCAAAACCGGCTAAATTTCACTGCTTCACGATGATTTTGACCGGCAAAACCCACTGCCACCGGTAATTCTCACACTACTGATTTTACCTGATTTTCTCCAAAATCTTCACCATTATACCTTTTTTTCCATTAAATGGTGGACTCTGCATGAATTTCCAGGGCCGTATCCCGGCGAATCGGAGCAAACTCAACGCTGGCCGATAAAAGTCGCCACTCCCCTCCAAACAAAGCATAATAACCATTTACAAAATACATAACAAAAATCCGACCCCTTCTTCGGTTTCCCCGATGCTTTTCAGTCCAAAATCAGGCAATTATGCCTGAAACCATGTTTTTAAATATATAGAGACTTTTTTTTAGACGAACGGACATAGGAAGACCATGTGTCATGAAAAAGACCAAAGGCAATCCTAAACCAAGCCAAACCGAGCAACGGGCCGTGCGCTCGAATCAGTTGCTCGGCTTTACGCGTTCGTCCAAGAAGAGCAAGCAACTCGTCCTCTTGCTAGACAGTCTGGACCAGGAGCTTCAAGCAGCTTACCGCCTGGTTAAGGAACTCCAAACCGGACATCCCAGTGAGGAAGAAGCGTTGGAAGCGATTCGGGAAATGGAAAACCGTCGGTTTGAGCTTTTAAGCGAAATTCATGGCAACCGGGTACAGTCCTACCGAAGGGCAGAGGCGTAAAAACAATCTAAACCGCTCCTGTCATAGCCAAATTCGCATGAATGCACGATGGCATTTTCACGTATTCCACTCATACTCTAAGTGGGAAGTTCTGCCGGAAAAACGTCTGATTCGGCTTGAACACCGCAGTGAGTCCAAGATCAGGTTTGAGGGAAAGCGCCACTATGCCCAATGCGTTCGAACGTGAACTGGGAATTCCCCTTCCCCAATGTTGCAACACGGGCGCCTGCTGTAAAGGGGCGTCTCCCAGTACCCCATACCATCAACTCATGGAGCGGGCCGCCCAAGGGGACGACTTTGGGCAAGGTTTTTTCTCCATCATGATTCCCTACGCCAGCCACCAGGAGGCGGAGGCCGTGGTTCCCGGCCTGGTAGCCCGAACGCTAAAGGCCGCACAGAAGCAGGATAACTTCAAAAGCCCGGAAGATATCGTCTTTTATCGCTGCCGCTACCAAACCACCGATAACAAGTGCGGTGTCTGGGAGGATCGGCCCCAGTTTTGCCGCGACTATCCGGATACGCCCTTTGTGGTCATGGCGCCGGGATGCGCGTTTGAACCCTGGGGCGCAGCCTGCAAAGAGAAGTATAACGCCATGAAGGCGGAGGTTGAGCAATTGCAGGCTTTAAAAGAAGAGCTGGCAGCGCTGAAGACCATGCAAAACCCAACCGTTCAATCAGCGAAACCTTATGCGGAATTTCCGGGCCATCAAGACTTTTCCACACTGAATTGCAGAGATCTGGACCCTTACGGTGATATACACACCAAGATTGACGCCCATTGTTGCTCCCCCGATAATACGGCTAACTTGAGTCTGGTCCTTTCATTGACCAGTCTGTACGTCGCTTCGCCGCTTCGTGGGTTCATATTTCATGGTTAGGGGGAATATCGCATGCCAAATTTTGATCTCATCCAGTCCAGGGGACATGAAGGCGTCTTTTTCTGTTCCAATCCAGAGGTTGGACTGAAAGCCATCATTGCCATTCACGATACCACGCTGGGACCCGCCCTGGGCGGCTGCCGCATGAAATCCTACGCGTCCGAAACCGAAGCCTTGGTGGATGTCTTGCGTTTATCCCGCGCCATGAGCTACAAATCCTCCGTCGCCGGACTCAACCTGGGCGGGGGAAAATCGGTGGTTATTCTGGAGCGCCCCGAACAAAAAACACCGGAACTGCTCCGCGCGTTTGCGGAACGGATTAATTTACTCCACGGAAGCTATATCGGCGCGGGAGATGTGGGTTCCGACACTCATGATCTGAATATCATGCATCAGGTTTGTCCTTATATTACCGGGCTGGACGTGGAAAACGGTGGCTTGGGAGACTCTTCCATCCTGACCGCCCTGGGCGTATTCCGGGGCATTCAGGCCGCCGTTCAGGAAAGGCTGGGACGAACCGAGATGGACGGCCTGAAGATTGCCATCCAGGGCGCGGGAAAAGTGGGTTTTCATTTAATTGAGCATCTATTGGGCGCCGGTTGTGAAATTTTCATCTCCGATATCAATGAGCAAGCCTTGGCCCATGTGAAGGAACACTACCCGTCCGTGACGACCTGCAAAACCCTGGAGCTTTACGACAAAGAAGTGGACGTATTTTCCCCCAATGCCATCGGCGGGACCATCGATGAAGGTGTGGCGCATGGATTGAAAGCGAAAATTCTGGCCGGCGGGGCGAATAATCCGCTTTCCAATGAAAACGCCGCTAAAATTTTGCACGAACGAAACATTTTATACGCGCCGGACTTTGTGATTAATTCCGGTGGGGTGATTATGGTGGCCTTTGAACTGGAGAAAAAGACCTTTGCGGAGGCCAAGGCTAAAACATTGGAAATTCACGAGACGACATTGCGTGTTTTCGAATTCGCTAAACGCAACAGCCTATTGCCTTGGGAGGCCGCCCAAAAGCTGGCCATGAACCGCATAGAGGAAGCCAAATCCAAAGGTCGGCATTACGAGAAAAATCCCAAATGGTCGGACCGACCCACGATTTATTCATAAATCCTTCTATCGGTATTAGGCCCGCTGTTTATTTTAAGAGGTCTATTATTAAATCTTGCCGTTCAAACACGATGTCGACTTAGAATTCAATCTAGGCATGTTGCGGGGACATGCCTGACAAGCCAAAGGAACCTCCGGTGCAATGCTCGGATCGGTATTGGAACTAAAAATAGCACGCAGCCACTGGTACATGGGATTATTGAAAAAATCCTCATCCCAGATTTTGCCTAACGGACCGTACAAAAGCTGATGCTGGGAGCAGGCGGAAACGTTAAACTCGGAGTCGACGGAAACCGTGTTGAAAGCATCCCGGCAATGCCGGTAGGCGGACATATCCGGTTCCAGCAATTTGGGTAGATAAACTTTAACGCCTCTTAACTAGAATGCTGAGCGAAGAGCAGGCTTGTGATTCAAGCATACATGTAATAGCCTGTTAGGGATTTCAAGCTGGCACCAGCGGCGATTAAAGCGATAACAGAATTCAT
>Ga0157374_10001391_pt1 | contig 20525 bp, 24 predicted proteins | sample M25metaG_FD_115308 | JGI IMG/M metagenome (GOLD analysis project Ga0157374, IMG submission 115308) | Miscanthus rhizosphere microbial communities from Kellogg Biological Station, Michigan, USA - M2-5 metaG | ecosystem: Host-associated > Plants > Roots > Rhizosphere > Soil | place: USA: Michigan... | reverse complement strand
TTCGATGGTACGACGATCTTCAACCCAGGAACATGCGCATAAAGCGCGGTAAGGTTTTGTGAATGCTGATTGCCCTGTCCCCAGCCTCTTCCCACTATCATCCTGACGACAAGTGGGACGCTTTTTTGTCCACCGAACATGCTGTACCACTTGGCAGCGTTGTTGATGAGCTGATCCGCCGAGTAAAGACTGAAATCGATACGCTGATGCACAAGAATGGGACGAAATCCATTGATGGCAGCCCCGATACAAACTCCGGTTACTCCATTCTCGCTTATGGGCATGTCGAAGACTCGGTCTGGAAATTTCTCCTTAAGTCCCATAGTGGTTCCGAATATATTCTTTGGATCTCCGACCCCCTCGCCAATCAAAACGACTGACGGGTCCTCTAGACATTGAGCTTGAGCTTCTCTGATTGCTTCTGAAAATTTAAGAATTCGCATAAACGTATTTACCTGCTTCTGATTCATCCGGAAATGGAGCTTTTTCTGCATCCAAGAAGGCTTCTTCAATCTCCTTGGCGATTATCTCAGAGCCCGATTCATCTAAAAACTGGCCTTGTTTAACCTCGCGATATCCTAAATGATCATCGTTATTGGGTCCACAATGCTCTAAGGTTCTCCAAGTTGGAATCTCAATAAGAGCCGGCGTGGCCTTTAAAGCCAACTCCATTCGGTAATTAATAGAATCAAACCCTTCTGTTGATTGAAAGAAATTAAGACCATGCGCTCTTGCGATATTCCCAAAGGAAAGCTTTCTTGGCTGACGTTTTGAGATATGCGTATAGCAAGAGTATTGATTGTTTTCGACTGCAAAGACGACATTGAGTTTATGAAGGCCAGCGAAGTTTGCAGCCTCGTGAAAAACACCCTCTTCTATTGCTGCATCACCTATGCAAATTATCGTGGTGGCATTCGATCCTTGTAAACGGTCTGCGAAAGCCAGTCCAACGCCAACAGGAATAGTGCCGCCAACAATAGAAGTAGAGCCAAAGAAGTTAACAGACAGATCAATGAGATGCATAGATCCTCCATTACCCTTTGAGCATCCAGTGCTCTTACCATAAAGTTCCCCAATCAATCCCTTGAGTGAGCCACCTTTGGCCAAGTAGTGTGCATGGCCTCGGTGCGTGCTGACCATCTTGTCATCCTTTGACAAGGAAGCACATATCCCTACTGCAGCAGCTTCTTGGCCAACTGACAAGTGCACCGGACAGCGCATTTGTCCTTCCGGGTATCTTCGAGCAATCGCTTCTTCGATCATTCTGATTCGAAGCATTTGAAATTGTGGATTATCCTGCATTTTCATTATCCAAGAAATGAAACTGAGCCAAAACATGCATCAAGATTTGATGAGAGTCTTCGACAATGCCGTAATTGTTAAAAGGAACATGAAGTTTCACATCAGACATTTGATGAAGCTTTCCACCAGAAAAGCCCGTCATCCCAATAAGGCCAGCACACATTTGATTGGCATACTCTGCGGCCGCTACGATGTTTGGCGAATTCCCAGAGGATGAAACAAGGATGACCGTATCTTTCGAAGTTAATCTTGCTGTTTTTAATTGAAAGGAAAGCGTGTGCTCATAGCCAAAGTCGTTTCCGATGGCAGTAAAAAGAGCAGTGCTTCCGTTAAGAGAATGGACCAACAGGCCATTTTTTTTATCAGTATGGGTTCCTTTTACAAAGTCACAAAGGAGATGATCTGAGATGGCAGAACTTCCTCCATTTCCCCCGACAAAGATTCTGCCACCTCGGACCAGAGTTAACCTTAAAAGATCCTTGGCATTTTCTAAATCTTGATGACTAATTTTGTTTAAGGCGAATGAGACCGCATCGACGTATTCTTTGAGATATCTCGCGATGTCATCACTACTAAAAAAGATATTGTTTTTTCTTGGATCGGCTTGCATGGTATTAATCGATACGTTGCTAAAATAAATGTCAAAGGGGATTTTAAAATAATGCGGGCGCTAGTAACGGGAGCAGCTGGATTCGTTGGTAGCCATCTTTGCGAAAAACTCCTTGAAGATGGTCATACGGTTCTTGGAATTGATGATCTCTCAAACGGCAAACTTTCAAACTTAGACAATATCAAATCGAATCCAAGTTTTCATTTCTCTGGCCTTGATATCAATGATCATGAATTAATTCCGGCCATGCAGGGGATCGATTGGGTCTTTCACTTGGCCGCAAAAGCCGACATTGTTCCATCAATCGAACAACCCATGATCTATCACAAGGCAAATGTCAGTGGCACAATCGCAACACTTGAGGCTGCAAGAAAAGCACAAGTGAAGAGATTTGTTTACGCGGCCTCAAGCAGTTGTTACGGAATTCCATTTGAATATCCGACAGGAGAACTAACTCCTTGTTATCCGAAATATCCATATGCCTTAACAAAATATTTGGGAGAGCAATATGTCATGCATTGGGGAAAAGTCTATGGACTCCCTGCTATCTCGCTTAGACTCTTTAATGTCTATGGTCCCAGGCACAGAACAAATGGCACTTATGGAGCTGTGTTTGGGACCTTCTTGGCTCAACTTGCCAACGGACATCCGGTTACGATTGTTGGAAATGGTACTCAGACCAGAGACTTTACCTACGTCACTGATGTGGTTGATGCGTTTATAAAAGCAGCCGAAAGTAATGAAACTGGAATCTTCAATGTGGGATCTGGAAATCATTATTCAGTGAATGAGCTTGTTGAAAAGCTCGGAGCAAAGAACATTGAATATCTTCCTAAAAGACCGGGCGAGCCAGATTGCACGTTTGCATCTATATGCCAAATTAAAGCTTGTCTTAATTGGGAGCCAAAGGTTTCCTTCGAGAAAGGCTGTGAAATTATGAAAGCGCTTATTCCTAAATATAAAACAGCTCCAGTTTGGACAAAAGATAAAATAGAACTCGCTACAAAAGCTTGGTTTGATCACCTGGGGGAAAAATGAAAATCTGCCTCACCGGAGGAGCGGGCTACGTAGGCTCGGCTCTTGTTCCATACCTTTTAGGAAAAGGACATAAAGTTACTGTTCTTGATACATTCTGGTTTGGTGATCATTTACCGAACAGTCCTAATTTAAGAAAAATTCCTGGAGATATTAGAAAAAGAATTGATTTAAGAAGAGCCTTTGAAGGTCAGGACGCTGTCATTCACTTGGCCTGCATTAGCAATGATCCGAGTTTTAACCTTAATCCGAATCTTGGAAAATCTATCAACTATTCTTGCTTCCAAGACATTCTTTCTATTGCCCAAGAAAACCACATCAAAAAATTTATCTATGCATCAAGCTCAAGCATTTACGGAGTCAGCAATGCCAAAGACGTTACTGAGGAAACAGAGAAGAAGCCTCTCACTGATTATTCTAAATTTAAGCTCCAATGCGAGAATGATCTTAGAAGCTTTGGAATGGGCGGTGTTTGGACTATTATCCGCCCTGCTACTGTTTGTGGCTATGCTCCTCGTCTTCGTCTCGACCTGGTCGTTAATATCCTAACCACCCATGCTCTCATTAATAAGAAGATGACGATATTTGGTCACTCACAAAAAAGGCCTAACATTAACGTTCAAGACATGATCAGGGCTTATGATTTTGTTTTGAATGCGGATGAGAGACTTATTGATAGACAAGCTTTCAATGTTGGCTTTGAGAATAAGAGCCTTTGCGAGATTGCTGAAACGATCAAAGATGTTCTAAAAAAGGATATCGAAATTGATGAAGAACCAACGAATGATCCGAGAAGCTATCACATCAATTCGGATAAATTCTTAAACCTTGGTTTTAAGCCAGAGTTTGATATGAAGGACGCAGTTCTTTCGATCAAGAAGGCGTATTCCAAGCATAAACTTCATTATCCACTTTCAAACCCAAAGTATCACAATATAAAGAAGATGCAGGAGTTAGGAATCGTATGAAAGTTCAATTCAGCTACCTCGAGAGCAAGTTCAAAGGAACAATGAACCCAGGCCATCCAATCTATGAAGACATGAAACGTCTTATGGAAACGGGTGATTTTACCCTTGGAAAAGCGGTTGAAGAATTTGAAAAAAAAGTACAGGAGAAGTTGAATGTTAAGCATGCTATTGGGGTCGCTAACGGGACTGATGCTCTTCGTATTTCTCTTCGCATTGCTGGAGTTCGTCCGGGTGATGAGATTATCACAGCCGCAAACACGTTTATTGCCTCTGCTGGTTGTGCTGATGAGTTATTTGCTACTCCTAGGTTTGTGGACATGGCGGATAATTATGTTCTCGATGCTAAACTGATTGAAAAAGCGATCACTAAAAAAACGAAGGCGATTGTTCCGGTTCATTTTACCGGAGAGCCTTGCGAGATGGATGAGGTCATGTATGTCGCAAACAAACACGGTATCCAGGTTGTGGAAGATGCATGTCAGGCTCTTATGGCTGAGTATAAGGGCAAGTTTTGTGGCACTATTGGACTTAGCGGTGCTATCAGTCTTCATCCTCTTAAGGTGCTTAATGGTACTGGCGATGGTGGCCTTATTCTTACCAATGATGATGAATTTGCGGATAAGGTCAGGCTGTATCGTAATCATGGTTTGGTTGGACGAAACAATATCAATTCCTTTGGCTGCAATTCACGACTTGATACGGTCCAAGCTATCTTTTTAAACTACCTCATTCAGTTCACAACCGAATGGACAAAGAAGCGTCGTGAGAATGCGAAATACTACGACGACAATCTTTCACAAATCCAAGACGTTCACATTGCCGAACGAAGACCACATGCGAAGTCTTGCTACCATCTTTACTTCATTGAAGTCGACTCAGAATATCGTAATGAGCTTGTTGAGTTTCTAAACAAGCATCAGATCGAAGCGAGAGTTCATTATCCAATCCCCCTTCAAGGAGCATTAGAGCTTACAGGGCATTCGAGAGAGAATTTCCCAAGGGCTTATGACCAGTCTGATCGAATCATTACGCTTCCAGTACACGAGCATTTAACTCGTGCACAGCAAGACTTTGTGATTGATACGATCTCTAAGTTCTTCGCTTAGAACGGAATGTCGTCGTCTCCAGGGCCCGGATCGTCAGCATAACCTTGGGTATGATCAATATATTGTTGTTGTGGAGGCGGCGACGGAGGTCTTTGCTGTTGCTGTACCTGGATTTTATTATAACCTTGAAACTGTTTAGGGGCCTGTTGCTGTCCTTGGTTCTGCTTCATCTTGTCCATGTCCTGAGGAGCCATCCAAAGAGTGATGGAACCATCTTCTTTCTCAAACCCCAAGAGTTCAATCGCATAGGCAAACTTACCCGTATAGTAGGCCTTCCCGGCCTTTGAGATATTCTTCTTTAACTTCATGAAGTAGAAGTTATCCTTCTTTACATTGTTCTGTGACACGAATCTTCTCCTTATATTGAGTACAAAACTTATTCACTTCACAATAACTATGACAGCGATTAAACGCATCATATTTAGTTGCCCACCTATCCTCATCTGAACAAAGTGGCAATTCTTTTTTGGCTAATCGATGGGCTGAAATCTGCTTCGAAATGTAAACCCTGGTTCTCTCTCTTGGAGCCATTGGAATGTCATGAAAGCCAAGTTTTAATGGATAAATTCCCGGATCTTTTCTCCATTCGGCTGGGCGCCAGTCTCTAAGCATTCCCCAAATCTTAAGCCTTTTGGCATCAAGACCATTTTGCCTAAGGAGCTCAAGCTGGATGTTCATTTGCTTGATCCAATCACTCTTGGGTTTTATTTCTTTACCCCTTTTGTCATGCTTATGGAATCCATACACAGTCGTAAACTTATAATCGACAAGGGTACCGTCTTCTTCGAGATCAAGAGAATCAATTTGGGCCGAGATTTTGACCCCGTCAATTTCACCGAAAAACCTCTCTTCGACGACATGGCTTTTGCCAAGGCCTCTTCCAGCCCTTTCAAGTAGTAAGTGCCCAAGTTGTCCGTAGAGAATGAAAATTCGATCATCAACATCAACTTCTTCTTCGACTTCTTTTTTAAACTTTTCACGTAAAGCCTGCTTTCTTGGAGGCTCAATCAAAGAAGTTGCCGAGAATTCAGAGTCGCCTCTTGTATAGGGATCATTCTCAATAGCGCGCACCACGGCCTGAGGGTATCCATGCTTGTTCTTCACTAGCCACCCAAGGGTATTATTTTCCCATTTCCTTATTTAACCACGCGACGTAAGCGGCCCCAAACTCATCGTTTGCAGGATGATCTTTTTCCCACTCATCTGAGGCCTCTTCCATGAATTCTTGATAGTCTTGGTCTTCGATTTCTTCATCTCCCATAGTCAGCTTCCTTTGGGTTAGAGTTAGACGTTTATTAGGGTCAAAAGACGATTTGCTCGTCTAAGCCATCCTTTTAAGAATACCACTTGTGTTGGGTGGCTCGCAACAATTCCTAAAAATCCAAGTCTCGTTTTGTTAGCGAAGTCTTGGATAAAAACACTCGGCAAAATACTGTTGACCGCAGCCAAAGTCAACGGACCAATATGTCCATCAACGGCTAGTTTTGAGCCATGGCCATTACAGATCTGTTGTGCATAAAGTGGTGGAATTCCAATCCCCCTCACCACACCAATATCAAACATACACATTGAAATGCCTTTAGACGTAATCTGATCAAGAGCCAAAGTGTCCCAGTAGTGTTTCTTGTAAATGGCTTTAGCCGTATCTTGAGTCATGTCTTTTACATCTTGAATGCTTGCTGGTCTTCCAAGCCATCTGGAATAATCAGCTTGAGTGATTCCCCAATTAGTTGGGCCTCCGGCATCGGCCTTGTCATTCGTATATCCACCTTCATTACCAACCGTGTATATGAAGGCATCATCAAAATTGCTCATTTTCCCCCCGAAGCTTTTTGTATGTTCTTAAAGAACTCTTCTACCGCTTGAGTCGTATCATATGAACAACAATTGCAGAATGAACACACTTTTTCAAACGTTGCCTTATCATCAGCGAAAGTCTGAACGCTTGAGCAAACGAGCGCTTGAGATCTAAGCAAATTCATCCATTGCTCAAAGGTAAGGTTTCTTGAAGCCGTCGTTAGAGTGTGAAACTCAACAGCTCCTTGCATTCCCTTGTTACCATAAAAAATCTGATCTTTGAGTTGCACTTGCCCACAAGCCTCAAGGAGGAGCGGCACCGTCATAATGGATAAGAGAACCGTAAGCCATTGATAGATCATCGCTAGCTTTTTGTATGGCAGCTTGATCTCCACTTGCGACGGCCATCGTAAGATTTTGGAAAGCTTGGTTCGCATTTGATGCCTCAAGGTTTGTTTGAACATCTACCACGATAGTTGTCGCAAGGTTAGCCGCTGCTTGGTAAAAAAAAGCCGATACTTTACTCAATATGAATTCGAAAATTTGCTTAATGAACGGAAGCCCAAGCCAGGGATATTGAGCAATAAGCGCAGTCTCTGCAACACCCTCGCCAGTGTCCTCAATCAAAGCCTTTAAGATCTGATTGATAACACTAGCGACCTGATTGGTGGTTGTTGGATCTGCCATTTAAGAGGCTTTTAGTTTTTGAATCTCCAAGATCACAAACTGTTTCATTGCCGGAGATAAACAAACTAGCAATGCCTTAAGATCACTTCCATCTCCAAGACTTGCAATGTATGGATCGACAACGCTCGACCACAACTGATTAACGCCTTGTTCACCGATCGGCTCAAGAATCGGAATAAGACTTTTCAGAGCCGCCAATAACTGTGACATATTTCCCCCTAAATATTTTTAGTTTCTAATCGGACCATTCTAGTCTCATGATCATTTAATTTTTTCTCATGAAATTCAAGCTTAGTATCTGTGACAAATTTATAATCTGACAAATCCTTTTTTATTCCTCTGGCCGTCCACCAGATCATAAACAACAACACTGATTGTAGATAACTATGCCCGTCTAATCTCATGAAATCTAAGAGTGCTCTGAGCTCAAAAAAATCCACGCGTTGCTCCCCCTATAATGCTCTCACTTCAGCTCGAACGCTAAATGAACCTGCCGTATTGCCGCTATTTCCAGCGTTAAACAATATCCTATGGTATTTGTAGCAAGTTTCAAAATATGGAATTAGTCCGGATTGGCCGGCCGTAAAGGAACAGGTCACCGATTGACTGCTTCCAATGTTATTCCAATAAGTGGGAATAAACTGATTTGGAGGAGTTCCAACAGCCAAATCATTAGATCCTTGAACTGTGAAAATTCCGTTTAAAGAACCATTTAAGCAATCAATTTGAAAGCTCACTCTAATCCATTGCTCAGAAAGCAAACTATTAGAACTAGAGCTAGCGATTGAACTTCCAGCCGGAAAAATTAGCTCGTTACTTGATCTCAACAGGCACCCCCGCCGCGCCAAAGCTTCTTAGCTTTTTCCATATGCTTTTGATGTTTTCTTGCATGACCAAGACCCACTTTTTCTGGCAAAGATTTTCCTTTAGAAGCTTGATCAAATTCATTCACGGTATCCTTAGAGATCTCACCACGAGCTTCAGCTGCATGAAAGTATCTTCGCTGTGAATCGCTCTTATATGGCATCTCATCCTCCTATTGGTAATAGACGTTCACGACAATAACCCCAGAGCCACCTTTTCCCCCGGCCGGAGGTCCCGTTTGCCCAGGGCCACCATCGCCAACGGTATATTGATATGTCGCCGCTGGATTTGAAATATAAACGTCGATGTAGCCACCAGAGCCACCGCCCTGCCCAGGAGCATTTCCTCCAGTCGACCCGGATCCGCCGCCACCAGATCCGCTGTTTGCGGCCGCAGCCGTTCCAGTACCATTTGGAATAGCCCCTACGCCGTTACCACCAAACGGAGAACTTGCTCCACTTGATCCTGGCATAGAGGTTGCGGCATCAAGCTGGATGAATGTTGGAGAAGATCCTGTTTGGGCAATTCCAGTATTGCTTCCAATGATCGTTGCCGTTCCACCAACCACAAGGTTTGATACGGTTCCCGTGCCGCCTTGCCCGCCAGTGCAGATAAAGGAGTTACTTCCGAATGTAGTAGTAGCGCCAAATGATGATGAGGTAACAGTAAGTGTAGCTCCGCCCCCGCCACCGCCTCCAACCATTCTAACGCGAAGATATCTAGCCCCTGCCGGAGTATTGAAGGTTTGCGAAGATCCAGATGACAAAACAGAAGTTGTTGGAGCAACCCAGGTGTTCCAAAACAAGTTTCCAGCTCCATCATTCGATAAGCCAGAGAAACTAGATGAACCCTGAGCCCCAGGCCATCTCACTGTGTAAGAAGCCCCTCCAACAGAAGACGTTTGTGTCACTGAACCGGTCACCGCATTCGGAGCAGAGCCCCAACTTAAGTTTCCGGCTCCGTCGTTTTGAAGGAATGTAAGATTCGCTCCCTGAGCACCTGGGTATCTTATAGTGTATGCAGCTGCTCCAGCAGAACTTGTAACAGTCACAGAGCCAATCGTTGCTTGTGTGAATGTTGGAGTAAGAGTCAAATTTGCTTGTGGCAAAATGCCAGAAACTTGATTCGTTAAACTAATCGACCCAGTCGTATTACCACCAGGCTGAATTGGAACGGCTGATATGTTCGCTTGAGGTAATACGCCAACAACTTGGCTTGTTAAAGAAATAGATCCAGAGGTTTGAGAGAGTGGAAGGTTACCAGAAACTTGATTCGTTAAACTAATCGACCCAGTCGTATTACCACCAGGCTGAATTGGAGTTGCTCCAACCTGAGTGTTCGGCAAGACACCAGATACTTGTTGGGTAAGGCTGATTGACCCAGTAGTGTTTCCACCAGGTTGAACTGGCGTTGGACCGACTTGTACATTCGGCAATATTCCAGACACTTGGCTGGTAAGACTAATGGACCCAGTGGTATTCCCGCCTGGCTGAACTGGAACTGCTGAAAGATTCGCTTGTGGCAAAAGTCCAACAACCTGAGAGGTTAGAGAAACAGAGGCACTAACGAGTTGACCTGCTCCATTAGTTTGAAGAGGTGCAGCTCCAGCAAGAGGCGAAATGATCGGGGAATTAACAAATGTCTTTTGTCCTAAAAACGCCTGAGCGCTGATGTTAACAAGTCCGGAAGAAGTACTCGAGGCCGATTGCATGAAAATGGAGGAGGAGCTAACTGATGCTCCATTAACAGATGCGACTTGCGCATCCATTGAGCCAATAGAAAATGCGATTGTCGTTGCGGGACCGCCGCCGCTGCCGCCTGAAGCCTGAGGGGGCCAGATTATGTATGTGCCGCTCATCTTAAGACCCTATGCTCTTAGTTGAAATCCAACCCGTAAGAACTCCGCTCGAAGTTGCAGAAACGAACTGACACTGAATAAAAGCAAACGGAACTTGATTAAGATTAAAGGCGACTGGATTTACAACATTGGCCATTGAAACAGAAGTCAGCGTGACCCATGTTCCATTTGTGCTGGAATTTTGCGGATTCGCACTTTGAGGCAACTGCGGATTGTAATCGTTTGAGGCGTTGATTTGAAGCACACCAGTTGGAGAACCGGTAAAATTAATCTGATATCCAACGTTGTCTCGATAAATATTGGCCGTCACAGAAGACGTAAAAGTGGCTGCCCCTTGAGAGGCACTGCCGGAAACTGTAATGCCGTTAAATATATTAAAGACGGATGATTCTTTGCCCACTCTTCGCCCCCTTGTGGGTAAATCCCTTGTCAGGATAGGCCTCTAAAGCTTCCCAAATTGGGGCGTAAAGTAACATTTGGTTATGCCGATAAGTGTTATATGAAAACACTCATCTTCTTACTCCTCTCGTTTCAAGCCCACGCCGACGATTGGTTTTGTACAGAGGAATCTGGCAAAAGGGATGGAAACGTCATCTGGTCTTGCGGCGTTGGAGAATCAACCATGGAAGGAGAGGCTAGAAAAAAGGCCCTCTTAGATGCAATGGATGAGTTTCAAATCATCTGCCAAATGTCTTCAGATTGCCAAGGAAGAAGAACGATCGTTGAACCAAAGAGAATGACCTGTAAGCCATTTAACGGTCATATTAAATGCTATCGAATGATTGAGGTAACTCTTGATTAAACCTTATCTGACATCGCTCCGTAGTCGCTTGCAATTCGACCTTGTCGATCCATTTTATCTAATCCTTTTGCTCTTGTTTTCATTTGAGGCTTTCCCATTGGCGATTGTTGTGGCGCTGGGGCTAGCATTGCTTGGTTGGCCATGATCGCTTGAGGAGTAAGTGAGCTATGAACCGGTTCGCCTAAGAATTTGCTTAAACCCATTTTTGTCGCATAAGGGATTGTGCCAATTCCAACCACCTTTGCTTGATCGATCATCTCTTCATAAACAGCCGTTTTCATTTCTTCATAAAGCTTTGGATAAACCACCTGAAGGGTCTCAAGCTGCTCATTTGAGAGACTCGCATCCTTGATGTTTTTTAAGATCGCAACTGGATCTTCTACCGCCTGATAATAACGATCAAACTTAGCTCTTTGAGATTGAGAAATTGGCATTTTCTCATCAAGCAATCCAGGTGGTCTTGGAGGAAGTTTGCTTTGTAAAAACTCAGAAGCCCTTGTTGCAGCAGATCTTAGCGAGGTCGCTGTCTTTGGAGCTGAGTTATAAATACCTTCAGTTGAATTATTTAAAACATTCATTGCGTAATCAGCGTCTTGGTTAAAGCGACTGATCTTTTCTTCTCGATCATCGTGATGCTCTTGCGTAAGTCTTGCTCCTGCATATCCGGATAAAGTCTCGCCCGACTTAACGCCTGCTTTAAAGATCCCCTTGGCTCCCTTTGTGATCATATCGGTGGTTTTTTGAACAATCTTTTCAATCTTCGCAAGCCTCTGAATCGCAAGACCAGGATTTCTTAGCATCGAAATACCTTCGATCGCAGCCCCAAGTGCCGGGTTATGAATGCCTGCAACCAAAGCGCCAGCTTCTCCAAGATAGGCGTTATGCCCGCCGCCTTGAAGCATACCCATGCTCTTTTGAAGGTTCGCTTGAGCCTGAGCCTTTGCCGACACAGCTTGATTCTTATTGATCAAACCTTCGATCGAAGCCTTATCGAAATTTTTTTCCGGCAGGTTCTTGTATGTTTTTTCAATCTCGTTAATGAGGCCCTTAGATGACTCAAAAAAATCATCCAAAGCTTTAGCCTTCATTTCAGATCTCAAGGTTCCAGCCTGAGATAGAAACGCTCTCACTTTTGCTGGATCAACTTCTGCAACTACTTGGCCAGTTCTTGACACTGATTTTCTTAAGAAAGCTTTTGAGAAATCATTCTTTGGATTGATCACAGTAAAAAGCTTATTTTGAGCGTCATTGAAAGAGGACTGCCTTGCCGCAGCTTCTCCCCAAATTGATTCGTTTTCTAAATTGGCTTTGATCTCAGATCTAATGGCTCTAAGTGCATTAACTGAATCTTTCCATTCAGGTTGAATCTGTTTTCCCCAAATGGGAAAACGATCATCGATCTGCTTTTTTAGCCAATTAAGAGAATCGTAAAGGTCGGCTGCGTTTTTAAAATTTCCAGCCTTCTTTAAAAATTCATCTCTAATTCCAGTAAGCTTATAAGGAACGCTTGATGGGTAAAGCGGCGCATGATCACCCATTTCTTTAAGGGTATCATCAATGGACTTCCAAACATTAGCCGACTGTTGAACAGCTTGCTCATGAGGAATATCACTTAAAAGACTTTTAATCTCTTCGGGCCTTGCCTCGCCGTTGGCTGATTTTAAAGCAGAATTAAGCTTTTGAAAGTGATCATTCATTGAAGAAGAAAAGTCAGAGTAAAGTTTTTCCCTTTCCTCTGGGTTTTCTAAAAGATCAGCCTTATTCTTCCACATGTTTAGAATAGATTCTTCAGGCTTTCCAGAGACAAAGCTTGAGGCTTTTCCAAAGACATTTCCCAAAGCTCCGGCGTCTTCTTTGGTTCCCATGAGAATATCTTTTACTTTTCCTAAACTATCTCTGGCAACTCCGACTGCCTTTGGAACTAGGGATTCAGCGCCGCCAAGACCAGCACCAATACCACTACCAAAAATGGCACCGTACCCCATGTTGTGAAGAAGTTTTTCACCATTAACATCAGGATCTCCCATGGCATGCTCATTAACAGTTTGTCCTGCTCCATAAAGTAAGCCTTCTGTAGCACCTTGGGCTCCGTTCTTTACAATATTGGCGAGCGTCGATCCTTCAGGAGCAAGCTTTGCGGCCAGTGTTCCAGCGTCTGCACCAATTCCTGCAACTTTAGCTACAGGATTAAAGATCTTTGCGCCCAGGGCTTCAGCCCCAAGGGGAGCGGCGATTCCGGCCACGTCTCCGAGAGTCCTCGCAACACCATGCTCTTGAGCCCTGCCAGCCTGAGCTTCTGGAGTCGTAAGACCGGTTGCATTTTCTAGTTCTCTTGAAAGACCAAAAGTGGCAGTTCCGGCTGCCGCTTCACCAAATGCTTTCATCGCATTAACAGGTCCGCCGAACTCGATCTTGTTGTTGTGCGCTTGAATTTCATCATTGTTTGGAATCGTAAAGCCATGCTGTAAAGCCTTTGGAAGCTCTGCTTTAGAGAGAGTTCCAAGCTCACCCGTCGGATCTTTGACTGTTACAACCTGATCAGCCATCACTTGCCCTTGCTATTTAATGGAAGCTTTCCACTCGCTGCCGGTTGAAAGGATTGAGCCTTGCCGCCCGTATAATTAACGAGACGATGTCTATATTCAGATTCCATCTTTCCTCTCAGCGCCTTAAGAGTATCGTTACTTGCCTCATCGCCCTGGAGGAGAGACTGAAGAGTTGATGGATCGTTGAATGATTTCTCGATTGTTTTTGCATCAACATCCGTAAATCTCTTATATCCATTGAACTCATTGATCGTCATCGCAAGCCTTCCGGTAATTCCCTGAGCCATTCGCCTTTTTGCAGGATCAACAAGAGCTTCGGGGCCAAGTTGTTTTAGCATATTAAGATCTCTCTCAATTGGCTCAAGCATCGCAGAGCTCGATCTTAACTCCTCTGCATCTTTATCGCTTGACGCCTGAAAGGCCTTATCCCCTACAACAACTCTCTTATTCACATAGTCTTTATCATTTAAAAGCATTGGATGCTCTTGAGTAACGGGAACGCCGCCTTCTCCAGTAGCCGCTCCCATGACTTTGTTCTTCGCAGCCTGAACTCCCCACCCTTGAAGGATCTGTGCTTTTTGCATCTCAAGTTGACCAAGCATTTGCTGCCCTTGAGCTTTCGCTAAAGCAGAATTTGTTCTAGCCATCGTTGCCTGAATTTGTGACTGAAGAGCGGTTGCCATTTGAAGTCTGGTAGATTGATCAGCCATGTTCTGATCATTATACCGCCTCAAATTCAAGTTATAGAGATTGTGCTTATTGTTCATATTGGCTTTTTGAGACTCTAAATCCCGATCCATAAGCTTATCGATCATCTGCATAGCCTGATTGGGTCCGCGAGTTAGGCCTGATCCAATTCCTCCAAGAACAAGCGCAAGAGCTGTTCCAATCTTTGAGCCAGTTGATTTGTCATGCCAAAAACGATCGGGATCAATCTTCTCTCCTTGCATCTCTTGCATCATGTTATCAAGCTCGGTTTTCTTATTAAACTGTTCTTGTTGAGACTGATAATTAAAATCTCGCATCTGCTGTTGATAGGCTTCTTGCTGTTTTGCCATCTCTGCTTGGCCTTGAGCTTGAGCTTGAGCTCCTTGTTGAATCCCGGCTGCTTCTTGAGAAAAGGCCTTGCCAAAAGGAGTTCCATTTAACTGCGCATTATAGTCTTGCGGAGCCTGAGGAGCTTGTGTAGCCGTTTGAGGCGGATTCACATTCACGTTTTGATCAGGAGCGTTTTCATCCGGAACAGAAGCTGGCGCTGGCTCTGATTGCGGCGCTTGATCATATTTAGGATCTCTAAACAGATCATGAGCATTTGGTCCACCAAAGATATCGTCCTTGATTGCGGCACCAGTTTTCCTAAGTCCCGACATCCAATCCGAAACATCCTTTGGATCAACTGGATCAACGCCGCCACCCTCCGAAAGCTTTTGCATCTTCATGATTTTCATCTGATTTGCAGGATGAATATCTTTTTTGGCTACATGAAACGTTTTATTGTCCCTTTGATCATGAATGACAAAGTGTTTGTCCGTTTCTGAATGCAAAGAATAATGCTTAGGAAACACGACCCCTCCTTGCCTCTGCCACACCTTCGTAGCCACGTTTTTTCTTCTTCAAATGTTTCATAAACTCAGCAGCTTTAGCTGGAGCATCTTGTGCTTGAGCAACCGATCTTGGAAGAACGACTTCACCAGGAGAGAGCATGGTTGGAACCGTGTCGTTCTTTTCAGAATCACCCTTAACGCTCGCTTTTCCAGGAACGCTTCCGCCTGCAAGCATTTGTCCAAAACCAATTCTTCCGCCATGCGCATGATTTTGAAAATCAGGATTTTGTTGTCCAACTTGATATTGCGGGCCTACGCCAGCAAAAGGATCACCAACTACGGGAGCATAAACTCCGGGTCCGCCAGCAACTGGAAGTTGCTGTGTAGGATTAGGCATTCCGTATTGTTGATCTACTCCGGTATCTGGAGGCAATCCTCCTGCTTGTATAGCCGCTTGCCTTGAAGCATCGTTTGACATGGCTGCAGGATCAAGACCTGAGGCTGCATATTGATTATAGCCGTTGTTACCATTCGGATCCGTAGGAGAGGGAGAAAAGAGGGAGGCTAATCCCTTGCCAAGAAAACTTCCAAGGCCATTTCCCGTTTGAGAGGCGCCACCACCAAAAAGAGGCACACCACCTTGGCCAAACTGAGCGATACCACCAGCTGCCATATGTGGAACCTGCCCACCATTTGCCAAAAGCGCTAGTGCGCCAAGGCCGCTTCCGCCCCCTCCCCCGCCATCACCCTTAGGTTGATACGCTTGAGTTGTGCTTGGAAGAGCAATGGGGCCATTGCCACTGTAATTAGTAATTCCCATGTTGTCATTGACCGGACCACCAACCGCCATTTTTTTAACTTCTCCGCCCTGATTGAAGAGTCCACCAAGAGCAGATCCAAATCCGCCCACGAGACCACCAAAGATCCCGCCATTTGTTGCAGCATTTTGTCCAGCCACGCCAGCATTGACATTATTGGCCGCTGCAATGGCCCCTTGAGCAATCGACTGGCCTTGCAGAGATTGATTTGCCATTCCAGCTTGCTGTTGAGCCAAAGCATTTTGACTTTGTAACTGCATGGCAGTTTGCGCATTAAGTACCTGATTTTGTCCTTGCTGGCCCGCGACCTGAGCGTTTCTTGCCACAAGCCCTGGATTAGCACTTGCACCCCTAACACCCGCTTGCGTCGCCGCTTGCTGAGCCGCAAGATTACCTCCTTGTTGGGCCACGAGAGCATTCCCCGGTCCTCCGCCTTGCGTTTGTGCTAAGAGCTGATTAGCTAAGGATTGTTGCTGCCCGTACACATCTTGGTATTGGCCGGAGAGTTGTCCGATTTGGCCAACGTTATCTACTCCAGCCGCTTGAAAGTCGTTGTTAGACCCAGCAACGCTGCTGATAAGGCCCCCGACTCCGCTTCGTTGCTGATTGACCATCCCGCCAATATCGAAGTGCTGCATTCCGGCTTCCATCAAAGCCTGAGCTAGTTTCTTTGGCATCACTGTATGTGTATCAGCCATTTCTTCCCCCCCCCCTATCCAGTCCTATTTTTCGAAGCAATGTTACGAGCAAACGTTTTCTTCTTGCCGTAAACTAAATTAATCGCACTAATCGTAAGGCCTGCACCGGCAGATCCGCTAGAGATTTCATTGAAAGTTAACTGAAAACTCTGACACTGATCATATTTAAAGAACACATCCCATTGCTCAACCATCGACCCAGATCCAACGACGTTATATGGACTAATCGTTGCCGTTTGAATGATTGTCGGGTTGTAGTCATAGGCGATGCCGAGAGTATAAGTGTGTGGAGATTGGAATGTTCCTAAAATCTCCATCCAATAAGCTCTTTGATACCCTTGAAGGCCAGAGAGATTAATCCATCCAGTGGTAAATCCCATTGTCACTGGAATTGAGTTATCTAAATAAACACCTGGAGCTTCCTGATAAACCTGGCCCGTAGTCGTAACGACCGTGTCCAAATTATTAATGATCGTTCCAGATTGAATGTTTAATCCAGAAAAAGAAGTCCATTGGTCAGCCAAGAGATCATAGACAAGTCTTGTACCGTTATTGAGAGAAAATCTAACTTCATTAGTCCCGGGAACGCAGACAGCGGATGTAATTGGAATGCTGTTATAAGCTTCGACATCTTTACCAACGAACTTAACGGATAGATCTCGACCAAGAAGCCAGATGCCATTATCGGATTGAAACATGACGCCAAAAGGCGTTTGCACAATACTTCTTGGGTTAGAGCAACCAACTTGCGATGGAATCTGAATGGGTTCTGAATATTGAGAACCAGCTCCAGTTGCATCAGGACCAGATCCAGTGATGAAAAGAATTGAGCTTTTACAAAAGATAATCTGTTTTTCATCCATCGGAGCAAGACAAAGTGGTTTTTGTGCTGTCCCTTGAGATGTTTGGTTTGGAGGAACGTAAAGAGAGAAGTCTCCATTCGTTTCAACCGGAGTGTTTGATACGAGCGTTTTCGAATACCAAAGAGTTCCATCTTCGGCAGAGATACCCCAAAGCCTTTCATCCCAAATATCAGTGGCAATAAAAGATGGAGCAGGAGAATCCTCTACGACATTGCCATTGGTATAGATGATTTCGTTTCCAGTAATAGCGCTATCGCCTGTCTTATCGGTAAATGTGACTGAATCAAAAAGACCTGTCGTTGCTCCGTTTACTCCGCCAAACCAGCTTAATCTATTTGAAATAGTGCCCTGGTAATCGATACCGTTGTAAACCAAGGAACCAAGCTTATAAAAAATGGGTTGAGCTTGCGACCATCTATAAAGCGAAACCGTAATAGGACTTTGGAAGTTTCGATAACTAAGTCTCGGCATTGAGATACCAATGGTCGCAAACATAGAACCAACGCCGGATGGGGCAGAGGGAGTGTTTCCAATTCCAAGTTGAGACCTTGCGATATTTCCCTGGTTATCCATGCTCTCAAAGATGGCTTGATACTGATATCTCTGAGCTGACATATCGGTAAAATTAGCAATCGCAGTCCCAGAGCTAACTGGTGCGACCGTTGTTTGAGGACCAACTGGAAATTGGAAGAAGTTATTTTCAAATGGCAAAGACCCATCATAACTCCACAAGAAACCACCATTGATTGAGACCGTATTGCCAGTTTGGATGGCAGAAATGGAAGAAGCTGTGAAAGTGAAAGAGCCGTAATTGATTCCTGTTTGGGAATAGAAGGATTTGTGATCAGCAAATTAGTATTACTTCCAACAACACCTGTGTTTTGCGGAACCAAAAGGTCCTGTTTTAAATAAGAAACAGAGGCGCCAAAACTATCAACATAAGGAGAAGGAACTCCATAAGAGTAAAAGGGTCCAGCATTCCCGTACGCAAACTGAGAGATAACCAATCCTGTTGAATTAATCAGATAATACGATGGCTGAAAGTTATCTTGATTGGTTGCGAATGTATAAATCGATCCGTTAAATACAAACGGTTTAGACGCCAAACCAAGAGATGGTCCAATGACGCTTTCTGAACCCAAAACTCCAACAGATGTCATGGGTCTTAAGCAGATATTATCAACTCTTGCAGATTGAAAGATAGCGCCATAAAAGGTTGCTACGTCATAAAAGGAGAACATCGTTCCATTTACGGCCAAAGATCCGATATTGGCGACACCCATATACTTTGGGTAATCCGGGGCAAACTGGCCCACATAGACGGTTGAATCAATAAAGTTAAGGCTTGCCGAGGAAATCGAGGCTGAAACAGGCGAGAAGCTTTGAGAGAAGTTATAATTCGTCCCAAGGTAAGTGAGGGCTGTTCCAGATCCAATAGTCGTAAACACGGTTGATGTTTGAGTATCAAAGCAAACACTAATCGCCGCACAAGAGTAAGACCCAACCGCCACGGTTGCAGATGAAACCACTCCGGTTGGCGAAATCTTTAATCCAATAACGTTATTGCCGCTTGCTCCAATTCGGCTTGTGATTTGAGATAAGACGATGTTGCTACTCGCAACAACACCGTCAAAAATCGCTCCATAGAAAATATCATTCGTTAAAACTAAGCTTCCGCTTGAGATCTCACTTGCAGTCGTTTGCACATAGTTTGTGATGAAGGCATTAGGAGCTATGAGCTGAGTTGAGGAAGTAAATGGAGCCGACGTATTAATCTTTGTTGCCACGATACCATTTGAAGCATTCGCTGAACTTGTGACGCCGTAAACAACAAAGAAGCTACTGCCTAAGGTAAACGTCTTTGGCTGACCAATAACATAAGTCGTAGTCGAAATTACCTGAAGCGTAGTTGGTCCAGAGATAATCTGGCCAGTTGAAGAATCAAAGATCGAATACTTATAGGTTTTGGATGGATCTCCTAAAGAATAGGCCACACATCCAATGCCGTTAGCTGCAATCGCGCTATCTTGCTGGGACTGAGAGTAGGAATTCCTAATAAGGCTTTTAGCACTCACCGAAAGAGGCTGATAAAAACCCTGATTAAACCAAGAGTTTGCCGTTGGAGAAAACTGCTGGATAGTTCCTTGACCAAGTCCCACGATCGATTCGTTATAGTTGCAAATGTAAGAAATAGTAGAAACAGTTGCCGGCAGAGGCTGAAAGCCATTTCTTTTCTTTAAAGCTCCAACTAATCCAGTGTTTGATTTGATGAAAACAGTATTAACAAGTGAAGTAAACTTACCAAGTGGTACTTGATTTGGATCATCAAGGGTGTCTAGTCCTTGCCCAAAATTAAGTGATACTGTTTCCTTCTGAAGTGGCATCTCAATACACCCATATGTTGACAGTAACCGCAGCACTACTTGTAAGGGTTAGGTTCTGGTTATCAAACGGAGCGGACCTATAAATGGTGGCTGGACCGGTAATATCCTCAATTCTCCATCCCTTTGGAACGCCACCGAGGCCATGAGGAATCTGAGTTGAGCCATTGTTCAAATTCACATTTGTTAAAAGCTTTCCACTGACGTTTGGATTAGAAAAGATAGGATCTAACTTTGCCTTCCATTTTTGCTGAATGAGATTCAAGTTCTGATTTGGATCATGAACAATAGGAAGAGCCATTAGTATAATCCTCCATAGCCACCAAATCCCCAGCCACCATCGTCACCATCTTGAATCGAATTAGCTCCAAGAACGTCAGAGACGTGAAACGCTTGTCCAGCATCTCTTGCTTCAGCCATTGCTGTGATCTCTGAAATCATGGCATCTCGCTCTTGTTTCATATCGGTCGCATCAAACTCTTTCTTAGACATGGCCTTTCTTGCGGCATCAATGATGACAAACTGATCCCAACCAGAAATTCCTTCCATGAGAGTTGCATCACTCCACGCAGAGAATATGAAAGGGCTTTGAGTGCTCTGAGCAGTGGCCGACATCGTCACTGTCGTTGATCCAACTGCCGTAATC
>Ga0157374_10001390_pt1 | contig 20530 bp, 17 predicted proteins | sample M25metaG_FD_115308 | JGI IMG/M metagenome (GOLD analysis project Ga0157374, IMG submission 115308) | Miscanthus rhizosphere microbial communities from Kellogg Biological Station, Michigan, USA - M2-5 metaG | ecosystem: Host-associated > Plants > Roots > Rhizosphere > Soil | place: USA: Michigan... | reverse complement strand
ACAACAAAATTAAACTCATGAAACGAATGGGCTTTGGATACAGAAATAGAGAGACTTTTAAGCTCCGAATTCAAGCCGCATGCAATCCCTGACCCATTTTCAGGAAATTAGCTGAAGAGCCATTTTTTGTTCATGATTGACAATTTCCTTCTCATGTCCTTGACGAAGATTGGCAATGATAAGATTTATATACTCTTTGGGAACCTGAAGGGGTTTAAATGCCTCTGAAAACATCAGAGATAAATCGGTTTCCTTGGTATAAGGCTGATCCTTACAGTTTCCGTGGTAATTGGTGCAGTGGTAATAGATATACTTCTGTTTCTGGATCTGAGCAGTAATCGCACACCCACACCGCCCGCATGTTAATAGCCCCGCAAATAAAAAGTCCCGGTTTTTAACATCCTTAGGACGATTTGCCTTCTCAAAGGCTCGTTGTACTTGGTCATACTGTTCTATAGAGACTAACGGTGTATGCAAGCCGTTATAGACTTCCCCATTCATCTTGAACTGCCCTGTATAGAAGCGATTATGCAATACCAAAACTAGAGAAGAACGGTCAATCTTGGGTTTATGAGGTTTATAAAGAAATCCTTCATCATATAACTGCTCACGGACAAGCTTTAAAGAAGAGTTGCCCCCCGCATATAACTCAAACGCTCGGGCGACCAAACGACTTTCTTGCTCATCAATTTGTATGGTTCTGGTATTCCTGTCATTCCGATATCCATAAGGCACATTTCCAGGCATCCACCCCCGCCGTGCTTTTTCATACATGCCCTTTTTAACTTCTGTACTCAAGTTCAGAATGTAATTTCTAGCCATCACCATGCCAAATCCACAGGTCGCAAATTCAGAAGGGGGACTATTTTTGTTCAACACTTTGCGATCATGAACCAGATGAATTTCCAAACCGTTGTAACAAATAAGTTCTTCAATTGCCCCATAATCACCAAAATTACGAGTCAACCTATCAAGCTTATGAACCAATAGGCGCATTGGTTTTTTAGCATTTTTAAAATCTTCAAGCAATTTACCGAATTTTGGTCGACCATCACTGCGCTTAGCACTCAAAGACTCAAAAACGAACTCATCAATTTCAAAGTTTTTAGAGGTTGAATATCTCTCAAACTCATATTTTTGAGCATCTAAAGAATAACCTTCTCTTTCCTGCTCTTTAGTAGATACCCTAGCATAGGCGATTGTCTTCATATATTTCTCCATCGTTAAACTCAGAAACTGCCTGCCAGAATACTAATCAGGCACAAATGGCATAAAACATCAGTAAAATAAGGCATTATAAGCACTATAACGCCTTATTTTACTGGTTTAAACTACTATTCCAGCGTTCAAGGAGTTCAAAATATTCTGTTAAACGCTCTGTAATATCTGCCTCATCTTGCTCAGACAACTTAATCCCGTGCTGGGCATAAATCTCGCTCCAGCTTTCAGGTGTCACCTCTTGTTGTTTGTCTGGCAAGTTCTTCATAACTGCCAGAATACTGAATTAATAAGTTCCTCGCAGAAACCACTTTTAACAACTACTTTCCGTTAACTCCTAGGTGCTACTTTATGCACTACAGAAAGTAGCATCAGCTACGATTCACTCTTTCCAGACAATCTAAGGCTTTCTCTTGATACTCATGGAACCACAACAAATCCAAGCCTGGCAGGACAGGAAGATCAAAAAACCTTATATAGGGTAAAGCCATATAACCTTGGTATTCTTCAATCCATTTGGGAACATCTTTCAGGATTTTCTCCAATGTCTTACCACAAGATGCAGTTCCTTTCCTGGCTTCACCAAAACTTAAATGGGGTGGTAAAGTTCGAGTATCGGGGGATTCTCCTGATATGATCAACAGTTCTTTTATCTTATCTTCGACAGTTTTCAAACTATTAATTGTCTTAATTCCTAATTTTGCAAGGGAATATCGATCACAAAGCTGATTTAAGAATGGATTACCCTCTTCCAGCGTATGCGCTTCCACTAATTTACACTCCTTCAAAAGCTTGTCGTAAAGCTCATATAGCCCCCAGTAAGAGGTGAGTCGTTTGGATCTTTTGGAGCCTTTAAAATACAACGCATCTTGAATCATATTCACATACGCTCTGCCTTCATCTTGTTGTTTAGCATCACCATATCTCAAGAATTTTTTAGCTTGAGACAATCTCCCTTGTATAATTGAACAGCCTAGATAACGGGATGACAGACTCACTAGAGCAGAGTCTAAATGCACAGCTTTTGAGAAATCTCCAGCTTTTGCCGAAGCAATTTCAATTATCGCCAATTCACCCCGGAGCCTTAATAGAAAACGACCCCGCAGTTCTTCAGCGGTTTTCCGCATCTCAACGACTTTCTTCTCAAAAAAGCCTTCTGTTTCTAAAGCTTTCGCCATATAAGATTTATAAGTTAAGATCCCATCTACTTTTGTATCGAGGTAATAAATAGCGTGGGTATCCGCTTCTGTAATATTGGATAAAAGACCGGTAAGGCTCAAAAGCTGCTGACGAACCTCTACCGCCTGTTCATTTTCCCAATCCGTTCTAAGCCCCAGAGCCGCAAGGGAGTCACTTTCAGTAAGCTGGCTTTTATAATAAGCCCTAACCAATGGATTAACACGCTTTATAGTAGGTGCATTCGGACATCTAGTACCTAGGAACAGTTTGATTCTTCGCCGGAAGTCTTGAAAGCTTTGGGGTAAACAGAGTGGTAAGTAAGGCTCGTTAGTATCTAGCAGGATTGTCGTAATTATATTTTTTTGGCCGTTACCCCGCCCGCCAATTGGAGAAATTGTGACTATAATTTCGCCATCATCCCCATATTCCATCTCTGCGCCAAGATCTGCAATCGTTTTTTCAAAATTTTCCATATTCAGCACTCAAATGAGATTCAAAACGGATCGATCTTACTGTGTCAAAGCTTTTTGGCAACATGGAGGCTGATGAAAGCCTGTTTACCATAACAAATATATACCTCTACCTTTCAAGATTGCTGTGCAAGCGCATGCACAGCAATCTTTAGTCCGCAATAATGAGGCTCCAATTGCTATTTAGGTAAGTTTCGCTTACTGTATGCGTGTTGCTACCCATAGTGGCAGCCAGGGCGTTAAGAACCCTGCTAATGAGGTCTGCACGACCTAAAGGTGCCGTCATCCGGTTTTCGAGCCGGAGGACGGCGTCCATGTCCAAGCTTCGGCTAAAAGACGCCGTGGCCGTTCATTAGCGGTTTCTTAAACCTCCGGCTTGCCCCTTCGGGGGCAAGCTTTGTCGTTTAACCGAAGGTTTAAACCAATGAAACAACTCATCACCGCTTTTTTATTGCTGAGTATGCTGACCATAGCCGGGGTAAGTGATGCCAAAACCCGATTTGTACATAGCTATCATCGCCACCACGGCGGGCCGGTGCATGGCTATAAACGCCATGTCGCATCTCATCATCACCACAGCCATAAACGTTCTCATTAAAAACAAACATGGGTTTTCTTACTTATACTGAGATGCAAGCACAAGGAAAAAGCGTCTATGAACCAAGCTCTTGGCCCTGAATCCAGACAGAAAACTGAAAAATTCATTACCAGAACTTATCTCATCGTGATAAGCGTATACGATTTTGTTCTCATCATGAAAAATATTAAAATAGCTCCACCTTTACTCTTATGGACAATACTCGCTTTCCACATTGCTATCCCTGTTTTTCTCTATAAAAAACGAAAACTGAAATGGTCTAAAACGGCCATCACATCTCTTACTCTACTAATTTTATGTATGAGTTTAGCAAGCTTGTCTAAAGCCTATCAGACGTCTAAAAAACATTCCCAGTCTGAGGAGTCGACATCGGTTTCAGCTACAGTATCAACACTACCGCCCGCTGTTTCTCAAAATATTATTGATAAACTTGAATACGAAACCCCTCACATGCTAAACGGTGATGATGGCCGAACCCATGTCTATGTCCTTCTCAAACCCATAGCACCTTCCAAAACGGAGTTTCAGGCAAATATCAAGGCCATTACCAATATTTTAGTTTCACAATGCGGGCCGAAAACTACCATTGAATTTTATGACGATAGTAACCTTCTTGAAATTGTTTACCAATATAAAACCCGCAATGAACCTGCTCCTTTAAAGTATCATTCCCGGCTTGCGCTACACATGGTTGCAGATTTTGCGGGCGAGCTGAGCAATAATATTTATACCAATACATTAACCTTTTTTCCTGCAACGGATACTCAAGAAAGCCCAAAATTGGCTAAATATATTAGTACCATTGAATATAATCCCATAGTTTCTGACGCTCAAGCGAGCCCTAGCACCTCAGAATCAACTTCTACCCCAATCTCGTCTAAATCGGATACTGATAACACATCGCAGAGTTCCATTGAAACCGCTTATTTTCCTCAAGCCAAAGTCGATACAATGATCAAGAAGATGAAAAAGACCGGCATGATCATGTCCTTAAAGCCTGAGGTAAATACAGTCTACATACCGCCTGAAGTATGGCAAACCGCCACGCTAGAGGACAAGAAAAATATGCACTTATTTCTGAGTTCCTATTGCGTGTACCACTGTGCAGTAAAATCCCTCATTGTACATATCAAAGACGGATACTCTGACAAATTGTTAGGTGAAACCGACTTTTTAGATCATGGGCTATCAGTAAAGAATTAAAGACCAACCAACAGTTAAAGCCTTCCTTGATAAAGGTAATCTCATCTACCTCAAGGAAGGCTTTTATATGACAGTGCATTGCTATTTGCATGATCTCCGTTTAGTTAAAGGGAATTATTTGGCTCTGTGCAAGCGCTTGCACAAACCTACTCAAAAGTTCAAACCTCGATCCAATAGCATAGGCAAAAATGATTCCCACATCAGAAAGTATTCGTTCGGGGTACTTTCTGAACATAATCAACCAAAGGCTTATTATTAGCTCATACAAATCCATTGCACTTTGATAACTGAAACAAGTCCGTCCTGAGATCTGCTACAATCGGGCGGTTTAGCTTTCGGGCTAGACCGCAGGGGGCAACCCCAAATTTGAAACCGGTAGGAAATTGAAATAGGAACAGAGAAAGCTCTCTCCCTATACGCAATTAAATACCAGGCTTCTCCATAGGTACTAATGGACATCCTACACATCCTATGGTCACGGCGCAGCTACGTACTAAAAGGTCATCACCTCAGAATTTGGCAAAAGAGCAGTATGCCTTATTACACGGACTTTAAGCCCTGGTGACTTACCACCTTCGGGTGGTGGGGGAACGTTGGGCATTCTATGCCTGACGCTCCCCCGGTTAGCTGCCGTTCTTACTCAGCAATAAATAGAGGATTAGTACATGACCCTTACACAAATTGAACAACTTGAAGAGGAACGATTCATTAGAAGTGGCTTTAGGGGATTACAAACATTACAAGAACTTGGTGTGGTGTTACAAGAATCCGTATCCAGGCTACAATATTTTTCCAATCATTCAAAGCACTACTACAGGGAGTATGACCAAGTTCAGGTGAATGGAAAAAGACGACATATCGAAATGCCTGTAGGTGAGCTTAAAGAACTTCAAAAGAAGATTGCAGACCATTTGCTAGAACATGAACAATTACCGCCTTATCTATCCAGTCCTGCTCGCGGAAGATCCATCATCACCAATGCGGCAGCTCACAGAAATCGTATACAGGCTGGAAAAATAGATATTCAGAACTTTTTTGGAAACTGCCGTTCCAGTAGTGTTTTCAGACTTTTCCAAGAGCATTTTTGCTCACCAGAAGTCTGCGCCGTTCTGACCAACATTTTATGCTACAAAGGCCATCTACCTACTGGCGCACCTAGCAGCCCGATCATGGCTTTCTTATCGAACGAACGAATGTTTAACGAACTCTATATCATTACCGGCGTGTATTTCACCCGAATGGGAATCTGGATTGATGACCTCACGCTTTCTTGCAAATGGCCGAATATGATGGATAAACAACTTTTTGGCACTATTGAATTTATCTTGAATTTTCACGGATTCAGGGTAAAACGAAGGAAAAGTCGGTTGTATCCAAGCAACCGGCCCGCACTTTTAGCAGGAGTTATTGTCCTGCCCAATGGAGAAAGAAGACACCAAAATCGTTTGCATAAGAAATGGTATGACACTAAAGAAGCTTATCGGGCGGCCCCCGCAACTTCAGCTCAAAAGGCCAGACTAAAGCAGATTATGGATAGCCTTAAACGATTGGAGCTAGACATTCTGAAAAGCAATAGGAGGTGGAGAAGAACGCATACTCTAGACCCACGACACATGACTCTGAGCATTTGACTAACGCTTCGCTATACGGAACCACTTTAACCAAGCCCCTTAGATGGGTTTTGTCGTAGATCTATCACCTCTAGCTAGTAAAACTCTTTCATATTCCCAACTCATTACAGAATTCATTACTTGAACTCTCGTAAATTCGATTTTCCTAAATTGGCGATCTATAAAAATTTGAACAAAATTTAAGATAAAGGATTCACAGTCAAATATTTTTGGCAGTTCAGCATCCCATGTTGTGCTATTCCCCCTCAACCGAACTAACTCCCTATTAATTTGAAATATACCTCTAGACCTAATCCCCTTCATCAACCTAGTCAGTGAAAACTTAAGGATTTCTTCCTTTTTCTCAATTGGAATATCTTGCCTCCACAATTCATATAAAAACTGTGTCAAAACACCAATACTAGATTTTATTGTAGTTTTCTCCGAGAAGATGATATCAGAAACCTTCTCGAAGATACCTTCACATTTCCATGCAGTTCGTCTACAACTCTCAAGGATTGGTAACCAATTTAGAGAGACATAATCATAGCCGAGCTCTATTAAACGCAAAACATACTTAGCGAAATCATCGTTAGTCAGCAAGCCTTTACTATGCATATCAAATAGTAGGATTTGCATCCACACTCCTGGAATTTTATATGTATGGAAGGCTATTGTGCGTAATCTTTGATCATCAGAACACAGAATATGCTGATCTTCTTGAGCCAGAATCATACAGTCGAAAAAACACTTCCCTATAGCGTCCCTGAAATCCTCTCTAATAGTTTTATCAAGTTCAAAGTATCCATAGGTTGGTTTAAAATCACAATTTTCTTTAATCCAAGCGCATAATCTATCTAGAGATTCAATTTCTTTTTGAATCTGCTCTGGACGTACTTCATATCTTATATATTGCTCACCTTCCTTATTAATAGTTATATAACCATTCGCCAGTGTCCAACGCGCCTCAATGATATATTCTTTAATAGTCTGTATAGTTGACCAGGAAGTAGCTAGCTTCTTATAAGATTGCTTAATTTTTTCAAGAATTCCCAACTCATGCATTGTCAACAAAGAAATTAAATCCAAGACAAGAGTTCTATCAACCTGCCGAATAATATTGAGAGAATAATCCCTCTCTCTCTCATCCCCTGTTGTTGATATCAGCAAACGCTCAGGCTTGCCAACAAGTCCTCCCCAAGCTTGAATTGGATTCAGCCCAAGATTTTCTGCAAGAGAGCCTATTGTCACAAACGGTCCCGTATTATAAATCTTTATGGCCTTACTAATGTTACCCTCTCTTGCGTCAATCCGCTCTAATATTGGTTTCAAGTTATCAAGTGTACTATTTTCAGGGTTATTAGGAATTTCAACCAATTGAATTTCATTGTTAGCGGGGAAAAATTCTTGATACCTACTTACACTTTCTTGATAAGCAAATAAATACTTATGCTTTATTTCTATAAGTTTAATACCGTTTGATAGTACATCTCCAGCCTTACTATTAAGAAGACTCTTAAATAAAGGGTGCTGCTCACCGATTTCCTTAAAACGAATATCAGGATTAGTTCTTTTTTCTAAAATAAGCCAATCCGACTTGCCATTAGGATACTCCACCAGCAATGCAGTATCTAATTCTACGTTTTCTCGGCCAAATAAACTCTCCATATTCTTAGATTGCTCATTAATTAAGCCAGCATATTTTAGATGAGCTTGAGGATCATTAAAATATTGTCGTCGTAGCTCATACAGCACATAAAAAGCCTTTTCTAAAAAACCACGCTCTTTTAAAAGGAACACATATAATAACCCCTCATCCAATGCTGTGCTATCATCAAGAATGAAGTTATGGCTCAGAAAGTCATCAAGTTCTAAAAAATGGTCTAAATACATATCCAAGACAGCATTGCGCACTAAAATTTTAAAATCAGATGGTTTTTCTGCGAGAATCTGCTGATAGACTTGTTTAGCCTTTTCGTAGTCTCCTATAATCTCAAGCAGATTACCTTCAATCTCGGCAGCGTAATAGACAATCCCACAGTTCTCCCTTAATTTTTCACAAATATGAAGAGTTTTGTTTTCCTTACCTTCAAAGAAATAACTATAGATCAGCTTTTTGGTTATAAAAGTATCTTTAACAATTGGGTTTAGACTCTCTAGATACGGAGAAGATTTATCATATCTTTTAAGTTCATACCAGAGCATAGCCAAGTCTAGCTTCATACGGTCTGGTGTATTGTCAGCAAGTAGAGATTCTGCCTCTTCCAGAAGCTTAGTTGCCTGTTTTATATCATTCTCTTGCAGGAAAACTCTCACCCTATCTGCTAAGCTATCTATATTTCTGCATTTTTCAAGACTCTGTTCCGCCTGGTTTGCAGCAATATCCAGATCGCCTTTATCCAATAAAATATGAATTAATAGCCTTTGCACATCAAATCTATAGCCTTCATCAGAAACACAGGCCATTTTACTTATTTCCTGTATCGCTTCATCATACCTTCCCTGAAATCTTAATGACTCAGCAAGCATAATATGCCCTTCAAAAGTCATCTCTTCCTCTGGAATTTTTTTTAAAAACCTCTCTGACTCAACAAAATCATTCATATCCAACGCTAGTAGAGCTCGGAGCCTAAGAGCTTCTCCTCTTTGCCCCTTAATCGGAAGCTTGTCTATAGAAAGGCTTTCTATAGAATTAAAATACTTTTGAAAGTCTTGTACTGCGGCCTCATATTCTCGTAAAACCCTAAGTCCGTTGGCTTTATTAATAAGCAAATATGACTTTGCTTGATATAGATCTTGCTCATCAAATATCTGTGCTAAACAACTATCAACCAGTTGATTCGCCATTCTGATTTTTTGCTCAACTTCCCCATCTATACCAAAATATGCAAGCGCCGACTTTTGAAAAGACCATTCATATAATGCCTGAGCGTAGTAGAGCCTTATCTTATATGAGCTACTTGCTTGTACAGCTTTCTCCATCCAGGTAATACAAAGTTCAATATTACCTTTGCGTCTCGCAACTTCTGCTATACCTAAAGCTAACCCAGGTTCATTTCTTTTATCCTCAGGAATGGTGCTGATAATTTCTTCTATACTCCTCTCTGGATAGGCTTGTACCAAGACTTGATATGCAACTTCGTCACAGGGGTCAACTTCGATTGCTTTTTGCGCAAATAATCCAGCATCGTCAGCATTTCCTTGTATAATTAAGGCTAAAGCCTTAAGCTTGTTAGCACTTTTGTGTTCAGGACTAGCATCAAAAGCCTTTAAAAAGTACGTTGCGCATTCTTTTAGTTGATGTAACTCATTGGCAATATCCCCCAGATAATAATAGTATCTAAATTTCTCATTATCACTGGAAGCGTTAAAGAAGTTTTCCTCAAATTGCTGAAGTTTCCTTGAAGCATCAGTTATTTTGTCAGAGTTCAAGTTATCTCTAATTTCATTCAGCAGGCTAGAGGCTTCTGTATCCATTTGCGGCTTATCAAGCTCTATTTCGGAAATACCTCTAACGAATTGAAAGGTGTCCTCATAAACCCTAAGAAGAGGTTCGCATCGTTGAATTTCCCCAGGAGCAAGCACTTGAGTCTTGTATTTTTTATAGATACCACTTGATATTTTTGTAGCTGTATCCAAATACTGGGGATAGAATAACAGTGTTACTTCTGGATGCTCATCAATTAATTCTTCAATATCTTCCCAACTATAAACTAAAATTCTAAACATCCCTTTTTTCTGGTATTCAAGACTTAGTTTAGAAACATAGTCTTGAGTTTTAGGATCTCTTCCAGCTGTGGTCGCAAAGATAAGTTCTTTTATTGGGGGATCATGCTCTTCTGCTTTTTCTGCATCTTCTTTAATATCTGTATTAGTTAGTTTTTCACTTTTACTTCTTGCTTTACATTGAATCGCATGTCTCTCAGTACCACCATTTGGGCATCCAACAATATCAATCCCTTTCTGTCCCTGAGGGTTTGTACTGTATTTTTGTGCGTGGGAATCATTCCATACTTTTTTCCAAAGAGCTAAGCATAAACTCTCAAACTCTTCATCATTTTGTGGTGGTGGAAGTTTCTTGTACATGCTCATACACTCTTCTAGGCTTTAAAATAAAGGGCTAAATATAAAACAAGGCTGCAATCCAGCCTTATATCTTGATAACAGCGGAGTAGGACGTAGTAAGTGGGATCATATCATAGCCTATAGAGCAGCTCTTAGACTTCCAAGTTTCCAACCACAAGCCAGTTAGTTATCATTCAGACCAAATTGTGGATGACGACTCAAGAGCTTTTCTTTCCAGTTATTTTCCCTCTCCACTATCTTAGAAACGCCATCTGCCGAAGAAGCCACTTCCAGAACAGACACTTGATAACCAGAGGTTTGATGACTAATCAACTGCTTATTCCCGCCATGGCCGCTCTTATAATACGCTTGCCAGCGCCCCAGTAGTTTCTCTTCTCCATAAGCTGAGCCGACATAGCGTTTTCCCGTATCTAGACATGTTAGCAAATAGACGCCCTGAGTATTTTTTAGAACCTCGGCCCAAGCATGAGGCAGTCTATCGATTTCCTTAATCGGCCAAACAAAACGCTCAAAACCAGGAAACTCGGCTTGGGCTTGCTCACATCTAATCTCTTTGATGAACTTTGGTGAATCATTATCGGCATTCTGTCCCCAACTAAGTGCTCCCTTCCCCCAGTCAATCACCAACCGTCCCCTATACTCCTTCAGGTGCTCGGTCAAACGCAAATCATATAAATTATGGCCTTCGTGAACTGGATGACCTCCCACTGGACAGAGTGTCCCTTCAGGAGGATAGCCTAAACTCCCATAATTTTCATACATACCAACAAAAAGAGTCTCGTTATGGGAGGCCACCACAAAGCTTGCAATGTATCGCCTATCCATTTTGACTTTAAATGGCTGAATAGATTGGTACAGATTAAAGGAATCTTCCTGTTTTTCCTGGGAAATGAGCCAAAGCTGAAAAGGGGATCGAGTCTTTCTCTGTGTTTCAGCATGCCGGAAGAGTTTCACTTTCTCTAGATTTAAGCCTGTCAACCCCAGTAAATGGGTAAAACTTAGCCTAGCTTCAGCAATCACTGCTTGCACTCTCCTCTTTGTAAATGCATACACTCGCAGAAGAGGATTGTACCAAGAATAAAAGCTGTGCAGGCGCTTGCACAGAATAACCTAGTCAAAACAGGCTTATCCTTTACAATCTCTTTTCAGGTAGTATTAAGTGGATGCCATCAATCGTAAAGGCTCAAACCCACCTCGAACCAAGTGATCACTTGCGGCTGATAGCAAGAGGGCATGCTCCTCAGACACATTCGCCTTGGATACTCCCGGTTGCACGATAACAATTTCGTATGCCACCTTCATTCGGTGAGCAGAACCAAGAATCTGTTCAGCCAATGGTAAGTCACCCTTGATGAACCTTGAATTGCCGTTCCGAGATTTAAGCCTACCTTTGATTGCAGACAGAATCTTCCTCGAATCCGCACGAATTACACACTTGACAGCTTGTCCGCAAACCTCATACAAATCGCCTAGCCGCTGGCCCGGCCTTTGCCCACCAGAGCCCTTGCAATGGTACAGACTAACCTTTGCACCATTACCATCAGTGGAAATCGTTACAAAATCCGCCATTTCTCCTGACCCGTGATCATAAAAAACAATTTGGTTATTCCAATGAGGCATTAACTGCTCCAGCAAAGTATGAATGGACAACCGGCCATCATCACATAATCCAAACTCCTTGGTAATATCTACGGCATGGTTCTCCCAGGCGAATACATCAATAGCAGAGGTATCAAACGGAGACGGCGAATGGCCGCTGGCTACGAAGGTGCTTCCATGGAGAATTCCAAGGTCTGCCGTGTAAAAGTTTACCAATTCGTTGTTAAGGTAATTTAACAACGAATTGTTCCCCAATCCCCTTTCCACTAAGATCTCTGGCTCGTTTTGGGTGGCATATTCAAAGTACCGCTGTCCATTTAAGCCATAAATAAATCGGCATTCAATATTGTCATCCCGGATCAACAATCCAATACCCGTCTCATCCGTACGTTCAGACTCAACTATTAGGTCAAAATCTAATAATTGAACCGTGACTATCTCACCGCCATCGTTCTTATAACTTGCCAGCATTGGCCTAATATAAAGATCCTTATCCGCCCATTCCGCACACAAAATGTTTGAAGGGATGCTGGTTGCAACCACACCCATTGGCAAATGATCTAAGCCGGAATTGGTCGTTGGCTCTTTTTCACTCATAATCTTTGTCGCCAGGCGATCACACCAGTTGATAAATGCTGGTATGCCTGAGGTAGTATTGCTCCAGATTTTAGAAGCACTGCTGAGGCCAATGGTAACTTCATTTCCGTTTTCAACACCTTTTCCAAAGCAATGGCCTCGGTGATACAATTGCGCATCGCTAGCCCGAATCGCTCGATCCGCACTCGGCCCAACCACGATCCGATAAGACTCCGTAGAACTGGAACTGACGCGGTTCCGCATGCCGACATTAAAAAATTCCGGCCGCTCCAAACCGTTCAATGCCCCGTTCAGCTTTTTGAGCGGTAAAATCTTGGGTTTCCCCTCCGGGCACAAACGTTCGACAAGCTCCTGATACAATCCATCTATACGTCGAGAAGCACAGATAAATAGCAGTTTTGATTCTGCATTGTAGTGAAAAATAAACAAGTCTTGGGCCACGTTTGAAAAGCGCGTGTCACGGGACCAAGGCACTTGGCGTACCTCCCTAGTAATATACACGACAGCACCAGTTTCTTCGCTGACACTATGATAAACCACCTTCATCAAGCCCGGAAAATCAATGCGATTGGTCAATTCTGGGGGCTCACTGACCTCAAACACTTTTACATGGTGATATGGCCGGAGTGAATACAAGGAAAGGTCTTGAAGTTCTTCCGATACCTGTGGGTTGGTCACAAAGGTTTCAAATACTTCCCTGGCTTCCACCTCCATATCCACCCGTGTGGCACTCAAGTTCTCAACAATCCGTTGCCAAGTAGCACCGTTCTCATAAAGCAGCGCCGATTCAATTTTGATTTCCGATGGGATCGCAAGAAAAGTCGCTTTCCCAATGTCGGGCGCAGTTGTCCGAGCAAATCGACCGATGAACTGAAGCGTAACCGATAGTGAACGGTGCGGGCTGTGGATTGCAGCAATCTTGAGGCGAGGCATATTGAAGCCTTCACCGAACATATTTACACAGATAATACCGTCCAAGTCGCTGGTTTCAAGCTGGTTGATAACGCTTTTCACGTATTTCAAAGAGTGATTGCCCGTAACCAGTTTCAATCGCAATCCAGTATGCTCCTGGTAAAGATCAACCAGACCCTCCGCGCGCTTACGGCTGTCCGTACGAACCATAAGAAGGTGGTTTAGTCCGGCAGCACGGTCTTGCAGAAATTGCCCCTCCGCAGCTTGGGCAATTGCAATATCACCAGCCCGCCCATGGCCGCCATCCACTGGCATGAATTGAATATCACCAAAGACCTCATCCGCATAGGCATCTTGCAAGGAATAGGAATATCACCAAAGACCTCATCCGCATAGGCATCTTGCAAGGAATAGGTGTAAACAAACTTGCCCTTAATCTCTTTCTGATCCTGGCGAAAGGGTGTAGCCGTAAACAATGTACGCTTGGCATGGGGGAAGCAGTCCAACAATGCCTGCCAAGTCCTAGCGGGACTGTGATGCGCTTCATCCACCAGCACAACGTCAAATAAATCAGACGGTGGCATTGGAATGGCTTTAATAGCAGGGCTAATACTAGGTACGGCCCCAACCACGACATCATACTCCGCCATCTTATTCCAGGCCTGCATGGTAGTGATCCGCTTGCTTGCATTAAAGACTTTTGGAGGCGTCAGATCTTCGTTAAGCGCCTGAACAGCCTTCAGAGAGACCAAGTCACTAAAATTTTCTACGATTTGCTCCCGAACCAACCGGCTAGGTGTAATAATCAGAACTCTTTTTGCTTGAAGCATAAAAGCCAATGCCATCAGAATAAGCGTCTTGCCGGAGCCTGTGGGCATTGTCACGATAGCTGGGCCATTTTTCGTGTAAAAGTGAGCTGAACAGGAATAAAGGGCTGCTAGTTGGGGCTTACGAAAGCCACAACGCTCTTCTGTCGCAATTGGCAGGCGTAAATGAGGGTAATTGTCTACAAAATAGCTCACTGTTCTAACTCTTGGGGTTACAATACACGCTTTTAACGGCCAAATGCCACCTCTGAACTTACTATATCATTTGAAGTTACGAGTCCACAACTAATGTTACGGGAATCATAAATTGAGGAACATTCTTGCCAGACTATTAGCTACCCACGTATACGGAAGAATAAGTTGGAAACATAGACTTTAGCCATCCAGCATGGCTGGCGCTAACACAATTAGCCCAGCAACTTGTGATTTGGTCAGCTTTAAACTTGTCCACCATAGGCGGTCTCCTTTCTTATAGTTGAGGCTGTATCTAGCATATTTTGTGCAAACATCTACACAACGCAACCAAGCAACGAATGATTCAATTCGCAGTTATTATTTTAAATAAGAATTAAATCCCAGGCAAATACATGCAACTCTTACTCTATCCTATCTAATGGGGTCACAGATTCTCTATCGATTGAGAAAAGAAACCATTTACACTTTACAAAAGACTCTATACATTCTATAAAAAAGCGCTTGAAAATGAAAATTTAAATGCGAACATACATAATCATTCTCCTCACCAATCAATGAAAGAATAAACTTATGTCCACACTCGTGCTATCGCCCGTAACACATCCCATTGCTTTAACAAAGAAGCCTTTTGTCACCAATTCTTTGAATACTAAAAATGACTCCAACATCAATAGCATTAGCCAAGATACATTCAGAAATTCAAACAAGGAAAAGGCGATCAGCACACTTTCCAAGTACGACAACGTCAGAGATTTAATCCTAGGCAACAAACAGCAAAAAGACTTTCCCGAACTTAAGACAGTCCTTTTGCAAGCCAAAGACTTAGACGAAAACCCCATTGTTAGCATTAATATTTATAAAGCCCTTTCTGAAAAATTTGCACTTGAGTCAAACAAAACCGGCTCCACTGATGTAGACAAATCAGAAAGTCTAGCTTGCATGTCGGATGCTTTTGGTGGTGCAGCAGCCTCTCTTGCTAAAGAGAAACCCAAAAAAGGCCTTAAGTTTGGCGTGAAGGAGTACTATAACGGTAAATCTTTTGCAACAAGATTTGCTGATGCTAACCGTATCATCCACGGGTTTTCTACTGGCGCGGGTATAACTGGCACTTTACTTTCACCCATTCCACTTGCGGGTCCTGCCGCACTTACAATGATTACATACGGAATGGTTAATAAATTCGGCAAAGATATTTACAATAAAGACATCGCTCTTGGAGTAGGTGGTTTTGGCTGCTTAATGGGTTCCTTGCTAGGCCCCCATCTCGCTAACCAAATTTGGAATGCAATTCCTGGGCTTGGTCCTTTAATACTAGCGGTATCTGAAGGCGCTTCTGCGGGGGCGATGCATGAACTTATGGGATGGAGCCTCTTTAGCATGTTTGAGATCCAATTAGATATGAACAAAGAACCTGAATTCCCAAAAACTCTTGCTGTTTTAGGTACCGTCATAGGCCATACTAGAGGTTTAATAAATGGCCTGGGCAATCATGACATGAACCTACAAGGGGAAAGAGACTTGATCAATGATCTACGCCGCACCATCCAAGGTGTCTAGTAGCCTAGTAGCAACTTTTTGCATTCCAGTGTTTTAATTACAGGATTCAAACTTTGTAAGTTAAAGCGCTGTAAACAGCCAAGGCCTATATCATGAATATATCAAGATTCTCATTCCATCCGAATCCTAGTAAAACGATAAATCATACTAGCTATTCAACAATTAGCCCTCAACCAATTACTAATAAAATACGATTTCAATCTTCCCAAAATTCCAAGCCTCCAAACCTAACAAAATCAGATAAAATCAAACATGCCCTTGGAACTGCTTTTGAGGCAGCAGTTTCTCCTTTGCCTATAATTCGGGATGGAGTTATTGGTCTTGGTTTAGCATTACTTGCTTCCTGTATACCACCCCATATTCATGGCGTTTTCTTAATCCCTGCTGTTTTAGGAGGCGGTATCACATTAAGGGCTATACGTCAATTTCATCGCTCTTATAGCCAACCTGATCTTAATGAGATCCAAAAAGCCAAAAAACGAAAAGATAGTGGCTATTGGATTTTCTAAATATCATTTAAAGACCTTATACTTCCACCAGCTCGACAAACTATACATCATGGATGACCTATAGCGCCCTTGTCATTGTTATTTAAACTAGATAGCAAATTAGCACAACAATTACTTGCACCTCTAGGCCACTCCCAAAAGGATTCGTTTTGTAACTTGAGACTTGGTCAGTAAGAAAGTTTTAAACTTGTCGACCATGGGCCACCACTTTCAGACTTAGTAGTAGGGTTCAACTTAGTAGTAGAACTTAGTACCTGTTCCTCGGTGCATACATAAGACGGACAGACTTAGCTTGTATCGTCTTGTAAGCTGAAATTAACAACGAGGAAAAGTACCAGTGGTATGCTTTATACCTATCGTTCAAGCTGCCAAAACAGCAAAAACGACTAGTGACTACTTGCATAAGCTTATCAAACAAGGAGAGCTCCCTTCCCGGTTCGAGCAAAGGGGCAAGCTTAAGTATTGGTATGTTGATGTTGAGTGTTCTCGCTATCAAAAACTTTTGGCCCGTCCAACGACCCGCAAAGAGTCTCCTAAGACAGCCCTCAAAAGTGTCCATCCAATTGATTGGGATATTTGGGAGGCAATGTGCAAACGAGGCGAGGAAATCGTGGCCCGGCGGTGCTCCCTCCGGACGAGGTGCAACTACCGCTACTATATTGAACGGTTCTTTAAAAGTCACTCTTGCTTGAATCGCGACACGCTTCGGCAAGCGCTAGCCGCATACGAGGCCAAAGAAACACCGGAGAAGGACTTCTACACAGCTAAAAGTCATCTATATTTTGCGTTGATGACCATCGCTAAATACTTTATCCACATGGGTTATGAAACGAGTGAGCTGGTTAGAGGTCTTGAGTACTTAAGACCCAAGAAGGGACGAACAATAGTTTCTAGAAAATGCTTTACCGAATCTACGGTTCGGCAAACTGTCCAAGAAATCCAAACGGTCCGAACCAAGCAAAACGCTCCCGCCTACAATGAATACAACGCCACACTTAACACGGCCCTGCTCTACACTGCTTTCTTTACGGGTGCTCGGTCTAGCGAAATATGCTCAATTCGGCTCAAGGATATCGATTTTCAGTCTCAAAGCATCCGACTCTTTGGTAAGGGCGGCAAAGAGCGATACGCTGGGATGTGTGCCGAGTTAAAGCAGGCTATCCAGACGTATCTCAAATTAAGAGTCAATAGCGCTTCGGATGTCTTGTTTGTTGCAGAACAAGGCATTCCATTACGAGCCGCTTATCTGCACCGCCGCGTTAAGCGGGCCGGGAAATGGATTAATGAAGATCTTGCTCCCCATGCGATTCGCCGAACTTCCATTACTTGGATGCTCAATACAAAAAAACTTCCGATGCCACTTGTGAGAGACGCTGTAGGACATAGCAGCTTAGCAGTCACAAATATTTACACAAAACCCACTGCCAATGATGTTATCGAGGCGATGCGGGAACTTTAGATAAGTGCTAATACTGATGTTTACTGCGAGATTTGCCTCGACTCTTTTCAACAATTTCATTAACAACCTCATGAAGGGCAGACGGGTAGGTACTGATATCGTCAGGATCAAGGGTTAAAGGAATGTTATCAGAATTCCAATCTTGCAGAGTCCCCCGACATCTCTTATCTAAGTCACTCAATGGTTGAAACTTCCTCCACGGCATAGGATCAGAAGCTCTATAAGCACCATATTTAAGTTTAGACCAAGAGGTTTCAATGAAACTTTTCCTATCTTGAGTACTAATTGCGACTATAAGAGTTTCTAGATCTAGAACTGCTTGAGCAAAAAGCATACGCATCTCTAACAAGAATTTCTCTTTCGAAACATCAATCAGAGCCTTTTTATATCTCTTCTCTTCTTCTGACTTAAGCAATTCCCATTCTTTATACCAGCGTCCAATTGTTCTGCGAGAAAGACCTCTATTAGCTGCCATGTCCTGAAACTTGAGGTCTGATTTCAGCCCAGATTCCTTGGCAGAACTTATTCTGTGAAACTCACTAAAGGCTCGCTCTTTTTCAGCCGGGTTCCTATAACCGTTTTCTTGAAATCGATGCTCACATGGCTCGCCCTCGTCAGGCACCCAGGTACAGCGCCATCGTTGAATGTTTCTCTGTTTACCGTCTTTGACAGTCTTATCCCTGCCACACTGAGGGCAGCGAATTCCTGGTTTAGCACTTTTGGGACGACCTTTAGGCATATTTTTATTTTAGCACCTTTTTGTCCCATCTGGAAGCTGGGCTAATTTTCTATAGTGAAAATGTTAGGGCCTATGGCCGCAGGAAAAATAAGGACAATATATATGGCTGATACTCAATCCAAATTGAATCTTACCCCTCGGGAACGAGATGTACTCAAGCTCTTATCTCAAGGATACAAAGATAGTGAAATAGCTAAAAAACTCGTTATCGAAATCACAACTGTTAAAACCCACCTCAATCGAATCTTTCCGAAACTGGGTGTAAATACACGAACAGAGGCAACGTTTAAAGCCATGTCGTTGGGCATAATTGATTGTCCCTGTAACTTTATCAAGCCGCTTAATAAAACGAACCGCATAGGAGGTGCAAAATGAAAGATAACAATGAACAACAGCCCAAAAATAAAAAATCTGCTAAACGACTACCTCCTTCACACTACTATCATAATCCTAAGCTTCAGAAGAAACGTCTTTCAGATGCCAAGGAAATGGTTCTATATATGGTTCCACGATGTTTATCAGACGATGAATTTTATAATTTGTCTAATCTGACTAAAGATCCAGTCTGGTGTGACGAAAGGGCATTAACTTCCCATATTGCCCAAACTAAACTCAAAGTTGGATTTTTTCACTCTAGACGCCCGAATATTATTCCAACACTTGAAAAGAAAAATCTCCCATTCAGACTTGTCCAAATAAGTCACCCTGATGGAATATGTGAACTGTATTTTCTTGTCTTTACTGGAGATGGCACACCACCCAGTCTTCAAGAAGTTAAGCGTTTGTTAGATCCATCTATGAATAATTGCCAAGACAATCTCAAAGATAACGACAGTACATTGTGAACTTATACTTTTCCGTTCCTCCCTCCGTCCTTCGGGGAGGGGGGGAGAGCTTCGGAGTAATCTATCAAGTTTGTAGGATATATCCTGAAGTTAATATATCCGAAAACTGGAAAAAGAGTCTCTCACTGTGTTGATAACCGGCCACATCCCGACAAACATCAAATGGAAAGACACGTCAATAATCGATGCGTTGAAAGAGGAGATTGACGGTTCACTTGAGATAACGGCTGCATTGGGCCGGTTACGCCTCTTACTCGGTCCGCTAACCCGAAGCCTCAAGAAGTGGCGTAAGCTTATCGAAGCGGAAGCCAAAGTTACGAATATGTTGGGCCTAACGAGAGCGTATCGAGAGTTTGAGAAGACTTCCGAAATTGTGGTCCATATTCTGCAGGGTCAAGAATCATACTTTATCCACAGCCTCACCTTGCTTGCTGATAAATATAAGTTCACGCCCTTGGGGAACGAACATGACGGGCTGATAACGATGGGCAAAATCCCTGACGAAGCGATACAAACGGCTCGAAAATTGCGGGCATTCACTGTCTGGAGTTGAGGGAGAAGCCATTTAATTAATATGTATTGTCTGGCTGTTTCTTTCTAACGTTTTGGCTCTTTATTAGGAATTGCGGAAGCCGGAACTCGCTCTGGTACTGCTTTCCATTCTCTGGTTCTGCGTTGGGCTTCATCAAGCTGCTCCATTGTCATTTGTTTTGCCAGCTCGTCACGAAAATTTCTTACCACCTCATCCCCTGGCCCATCTTCAGAAGCGGATAAATTAAACCACATGTAAGCCTGAATATAGTCTCTAGCAGGATGCTGAAAAAGCCCGGAAATATAGTTAAATTAGCTTGCTAAGCCCATTTTTTGGCTTATTTTTTGTAAAATGGTGGCAATTTGAGTGTATTTTTAGCGGAATTTTGAGTATTT
>Ga0157374_10001389_pt1 | contig 20534 bp, 25 predicted proteins | sample M25metaG_FD_115308 | JGI IMG/M metagenome (GOLD analysis project Ga0157374, IMG submission 115308) | Miscanthus rhizosphere microbial communities from Kellogg Biological Station, Michigan, USA - M2-5 metaG | ecosystem: Host-associated > Plants > Roots > Rhizosphere > Soil | place: USA: Michigan... | reverse complement strand
TGCCGCTGCCGATGCCGCTGCCGATGCCGCTGCCGATGCCGCTGCCGCTGCCGCTGCCTATGCCGATGCCGCTGCCTATGCCGGTGCCGATGCCTATACCGCTGCCGCTGCCGATGCCTATGCCGCTGCCGCTGCCGCTGCCTATAATAAAGCTCGCTCCGCTCGCTTTAAACAAATGGCTGATAAATTAATTTCGCTTCTTAAGGAAGCAAAGTAAAAAATACGCTGGGTGCGATTGCATGATCCGCACAAACGAAAGGATATTTATGAGTGAACAAGAAGTAAATCAATTAACAGTAGTAAACCAGGCAATGACGCCGGAGGATTTCGGACGAAATCGAAAAGAACTTTTAAAATTCGTTGCCAGCCAATTAAAGGAAACAAAGACTGGAACTAATGGAGACTATGGTGTTATTCCTTATGTTGGAAAAGGTAAAAAATCTCTTCTTAAACCAGGAGCTGAAAAGCTGGCAAAGCTTTTTGGATTATCAATTGCGTATGAGAAAATAAAAGAGATAGAGGATTTTGAGAAAGGGTTTATTTTTTATAAGTACAAATGTACTCTTACTCATTTTGTCACTGGAAAGTTTGTTGGCGATGCTATTCGTCAGAGTAATTCAAAAGAAAAAAGTTTTGGTGGTGAGAGTGTTTATGAATGTGCCAATAAGGTGGAAGCAAAAGCTCAGAAGAGAGCACTTGTTGCAGCCATTGTACAGGCAACAAACGCCAGTGATATTTTCGATGCTGACACTAGCGATTTTGAAGAAGAAGCACCAAATAAATCTACAACAGCAGAAGAAGATCCGCGGCGCAATAGGTTAATGGCAAAACTTTATGCAACAGCATCAGCTCATGGATGGACAGATGCTTGGATACATACTGCAGTCACAAAAAAGTGGGAGGTAGAATCGCTCACAAATCTTTCAAACGAACAAATTGAATTCCTCACAGAGTTTATTCTTGAAAAATATGTCGAAGTAGGGAAGGGGAATAAGCCACAGCTTCGCGAAGCTGTTACTGTAAATTCATCGAATGAAACAGCAAAAGGCGTGGAAGTTACTAACCCAGAATCACAAGAAAGAATAGAGGCAGATATTGTCGACACAGAAGATAAGCAAGTAAAACATTGTCGCAATACAAAAAAGCATGGCGATGAAGAAGTTGTAGTTCCAGAGGGGAGCGATCCTGATTGGTTTTGCGATAAAGCCTGCCAGGATGAATACTGGGGAGAAGATGTTAAAAAGAAATCAAGACTTGAGGAATTTATAGAGGAAGGTAAAAAGAAAAAAGCAGCGGAGGAGGCAGTCGTAGCATGAGTAAAGTTTGTGTAAAGTGCGGTTTTCGATTGCCGATAAGTAAATTTTATAAACACTTTAATAGAAACGGCATTCAATATTGGAAAAAGAAATGCAAGTCTTGTATGAAGGAGGAGCGCGATGGTTTGTCCTGAATGTAAAAAAGAAAGGAATTCACATTTTGACAGGGAAGCAATACGACTTTTGCGCCGTTGCGTTGATTGTAAAATTGCCTGGGAAAATCGACCAGAGAACGATCCGGCAAATAATAAATATGTTATCGATTATTCCTACACTGAAACTGGTTCAGCTACTATTTATGCTAAATCAAAAGAAGAAGCTAAGGAGCAGTTTGAAGATGAATACATGGATGTTGGTGAGTACGATATAGATTCAATAACTGAAACTACCAGAGAAGAATTAAACGAAGAATTTTTAAAAGTTCACAGAGAGCAGATACAGAGAAGCATGGGTAATCCAGCAATATGAAACTAGCAATTAAGAGAATTATTTATAGCATTGTTAATTGGTATTTGTGTTATGAGTTTCTTAAAATTGAAACTAGAGAGGAGGTGAGAAGTATCAAAAGCAAGAAATTATTATTATTTGGAACAGGATTTTTTTTGGGAGTCCTGTTTGTACTTATCAATGCGCTTAATGCGTCCGCACATCATAGTGATAAAGTAACTGTTTGTCACAAAACAGATTCAAATACAAATCCGTGGGTTGAACAAACTATTAATGCAAACGAGCTGCAAAGCCATTTGGCAAACGGCGATTTTTTGGTTAATAGCGATCATCCCTGTCCACCTGTCACACCAACTCCTACTGTTGAAGATGTTAGTCCGTCACCAACTGTTGGTTGTGGGATAGATCAGGATTGTATTACCCCAACTATAACGACTGATCCAACGGCAACACCAAGCGCAACTGACACCCCAGCGCCTCAAGGTAGTGCCGGATCCAGTGGACCTATTGACGATGGTTTGGGCTGTGGGCATCATAGTTGTGCGCCCGCTCAAAGCGCTCCCAAAGCGCCGCCACAAACAGGAAGAGCAGAATAGTTTTCTGTTAGCGTACTTACTCCGGTAGGTACGTTAATGAAAAGTATTTAAGAAAGGAGAAATATGGCAACAAAAATAGCAATTGATGCACAAACTGTAGAAGAAAGGTTACTAAGATTAGAGTTAGCAGCTGGTCTTGTTCTTAATTTCATGGTGACGCCTGAGATCGTAAAGCTTACCAAAATGCCAATTGAAATTGAGAACATTATTAATGCTTACCTGGGACAATTTGCAAAAGAAATGGAGCAACGCGAGAAAGTTGAGAAAGGAAATTAATGGAGCGCAATATTCTTTTCTTTTTATATGGCTTGATGATTTTTCTTTATGGTTTATATTTGTGGGCAGAGGTTGATTTGTCTGCAACAAACGCTGAGTATTCAATACTAGAAAGTAAAAGCGCTGCCATTCATAAACAAAATATGGAACTAAAGAACCAACTTTTACAAAAAGAATCTTATTATACAATTAACCAAGAGGCGCGAGCGCAAGGATTTGTGACCGCACCTATCATAACCCCATGAAAACATTAAATCGAGAACAAAGATTGGATCTATTTAGGAAACTTGCAGCTATGCCTAAATTTGAGAAACTGCCTAAACGATTGCAGGATGCTTTAACCTACATGGCAGCGGGATATACTGATGAAGAATTGTCAAAGATGTATAAAATTTCTCATGGCACACCTTGGAGCTATCGCGAATCTATTTTTAAAAAATATGGTTTGAGAGTTTACAATGCTAAGAAATGGGATACGCACACCCAGGGATTTAGTAGGGCAATGACAATGTTGGAGATTTATGAGAAATTGTTTTTTACACCAAGAAATAAAATTGGTTTACCAAACTTGCGAAATGTTGAGCAAAAAGGTAATAATTAATACAGGCGGGGCATGTGGTAAATTGTCGAAAGGCAATCCCTTGCTCCGCTGAAAAGGAAACTATGCTAATGCCAAACGAATATCGAACCGGAAATAAAAAAATGGATGAGAAGATTGAGAAAGCACTTCTTAAATATCCGCACAAAACAAACCGCCTACAAGTTATTACTCAAGTGGTTAATGGTATAAATGAAAAGAAAGCTCGAATTACTGTTGCAGAAAAAGAACTGAGGACCTACAAGGATGGCACACTGTTTGCAAGCCAGGGAGAAATGGAGCGGTGGGATTTACTTCTTAAGGTTCAAGCACAAGGGGAAATCCGGCATTTAAAAAGACAAGTGGTATTTATTTTGCAGAACGGTTTTACGCACCCTCAGTGGGGGAAAGTAAATCAATTGTCCTATGTAGCTGATTTCACTTATCTCAATATTTCTTTTAGAAAAGAGTATCCAAATCGACAGGTTGTTGAAGATTCAAAAGGCGGAATGCTAACAGATGTGTATAAAATTAAAAAGAAATTGTTTTTGCGAATGTATCATAAATTTCTATTTTTTGAAGTATGAATGCTCAGGTTGCTAAGATTATACGACGCTTTGCGGAGATTGAAAGACTGGAATATAGAGGATGCAAAAATTATTATTTGCAGGGAGATGTAAAACGCCGTGAGGCACATTTGGAAATGATGAAGTTAGTAATAGCTCAGAAGGGAGGTGATAGTATGGCAAATCAAAAACTTTGTGATAGACCCGATAAAACGATAATTGGACCAGACGATGAATATTTACCTTTGAAGGTAAAACAACCTGATGGAAATTGGTTGGATGTTGATCTGTGTGCTGCATGTGGAATGGATTTTCAAGCATTTCTTAATTCAAACCCACAGCGAACAGCTCCCGCAACACCAGCTGCGCCACAAGCGCCAGAGGCTCCTGCAAACACTGCAACAGCAGACCCGAATGCAGCTGATGCAGCGCAACCTGGGGGCTCAACTCCCGTTGAGAATCAACCAGGCCAATAGTTTCTATATTGGAAGTAGGGCGGTATTTACCCACTGTCTTACTTTTGAACTAGAAATATAAAATATGCCTAGGAAAGTAAAAACATATATAAGAAAGTGGTGTAAGAAATGTCATAAATTTGAAAAGGACAGATGTCCAAAATTAAAATAATTATGTTAGATACACGTAAAATACAACTGATAAAAAATGTACAAAACCTGCAGGAATTTGGTGGAAGTTTACGCAAGGCAATAACTAATGCCGGATATTCTCAAGACATTGCTGACAACCCGAAAAAGATCACAGACCGCAAATGGTTTAAAGAACACTTGCCAAGTCATGAGGAGACTTCCAATGCCATTCGAGAGTTGATGTTTTCCGGCCGTCTTGATCATTATGTTTTCCCGTTGTCGATGAGTGATGCAGAAATTGTAGAGTTGATTGAAGAACTCCCAGGGTGTAAAATGAGAAAGATAAAGCATGGTGAGACACAAACGTGGGCTTACTTTTGGATACCGGACAACAAGAGTAGGAAGGATGCTATCGATATTGTTTTGAAGGTCCGTGGTGATTATGCACCGGAGAAAATAACATTGACGGATCCTTATGAAGAGATGTCAGATGACGAACTAGATGAAGAGCTGCAGAAGCTCGAAGGACAAAAAGCACAGAGAAAGGAAAACAATGGACAACAATAACCAAACGCCAAAGCATGTACAGGTAGAGAATGCAAAGAAGCCTGAAAAAAAATATGTTATTTTTTATAACCTTGGAGCAAAAGAGGGCGATGCTCCTCAGTTTGTGACTGTAAATAATATTATGGAAGCATTTGGAAAAATGATAGAATTAAAGTCTCAGGGCGCAATACATATAAGAGTTTTTCAAGAAGTAGAATTGAAAGTTACTGTACACTAAGACTATGGCACGATCACTCAACAAAGCAATTTTAATTGGCAACCTCACACGGGATCCCGAACTGCGCGTCATCTCCACAGGCGCTTCTACAACCACCTTTGCAATAGCAACCAACCGTAATTGGACCACTGATCAGGGAGAGAAAAAAGAAGATGTGCAGTATCACAATATTGTTGCCTGGGGTAAGTTGGCAGAGTTGTGTAATCAATTGCTTACCAAAGGCCGCAAGGTTTATTTGGAAGGTAGACTAGAGAATCGTAGCTGGACAAATCAAGAAGGCCAACAAAAGAATAAAACAGAGATAGTTCTGGATGATTTTATTTTACTAGACAGTAAGAAAAATGGAGACGCAACTGAATAATCCTGTTGATGATCTGCAGCAACGCATACGCAGGATCAAGATACAGAAAATTAAAAGACGACAGCAGCAGCTTTATCGATATTATGAACCAAACGGCAAGGCACAAAAGTTTATTGAGATGGTTGGTTCTAATCGCTTTTTTATTAATTTATTTATTGCTGCCAACGGTGTAGGGAAGACTGCAACGCTTTGCAATATTCTTGCCAATATCTTTTTTCCAATCAATCCAGAATTCTTTGACTATCCACTCTACAATAATTTTCCATTTATTCCCAAAGGCCGCATCATTTCAGACACCACAACGCTTACCAAGACGCTCGTGCCAGAATTACACAAATGGTTTCCGCAGGGTAAATATACCTCGCACAAGGCAGACAAGCATTACGAATCTGTTTGGAGAACTAAAGGTGAGAATGGCAAACCTAACTTTGAATTTGATATGATGAGTTATGAACAGGACGTTAAGCAGTTCGAGTCAGCAACCCTTGGCTTCCTGGTGTTCGATGAGCCAGTGCCAGAAGCGATCTGGAAGGCTAGTATTGCACGTCTGAGGCGTGGTGGCATTATCATTTGCTGTTTTACACCACTTGAAGGATCAGCATATTTTTATGATAATTATGTAGTAAGCCCGCAGGTAGTGAGGTTTTAACTATGAGAGAATTGTGCATCGGATGTTGTACTGTTAAAGAGTTTTGCAAGGCATTCTATGAAGAGTGGCGAGGTTATCAATGGCGCTACTGGATGTGTCCGGAGTGTTTAATTAATTAAATGGATACGTTACTTTATATCATTTTAGCAATCGCAGCCATAATAGGAATAATATTTTTGGTCATGCTTTATTTAATTGTAAGAATTGCTATGATTGTTATAGCAAATTGGTGGTACGGAGAGGAGGCATATGAGTCCGGAAGTGAAACTTATTAATGATCAATTGAACGCAATCTTTTTCCTGAATAAAGAAGTGGACGATTTAAGTATCATGATTATAATTTTATTAATCCTAGTCATTGCACTTTTTATCTATTGGATCTGGTGGATATATTCTCTCAGAGCTCTTATCAGGCATACACTAAAAGTAGAGAAACATTTTCTCAATTCAGAGGTTTGGTATTTGCAGGTGTTAAAAAAGATATTTGAGAAAGTAGGTGAGAGTTCATGACAGGAGTTGAGATTCAATATTTATTAGGATTATATTTTGCAATCAGATCTATAACCTTTGCAGGCGGTAGGTTCAGTGCGAATGCATTTTTACTTATTGTTGGTATCGTGTTAATTGTAATGGCGATTATTGGTTATAGTCCAATACGTTGAAAGGAGGTGTATGGTAGTGAATAAGAAGGGCGGAAAGAAAGGCTCAAAGCCTCGACCAATATCAGGATACTAATGTCCTGGAATGCACTAGCGTTGTAGTAGACGTTGGTGTATTGGAGAACATTAAATTTTATGGATGAAGATCAACCACAACCTATTTTGGAGCGGTCAATCGGTCTTGTTGAAGCAGACATCGAAGAGAACTGCATACAGCATGGAATTCGTGGGATCCTGCAGCACTCTGACATCATGAAAATGATCGCTGAGTACGACGATGACGATAAGCAGGCTCGTATCTTTGGCAAGTTCCAGCATTTGACTGGACTCATTTTTAAATCCTACAGCCCAATTGTCCATGAGATCGAACCATTCGAGATCAAGTTTGAAGACTTCTGTGTTGTTGAAATGTTTGATTGCCACCCCAGAACTAACGATGCATTGCTGTGGATGGCAATTGATCGACAAGGCAGAAAGATCTTGTGTGACGAAATGTGGGAGAGCTACGATGGTGTTGACACGCTTGTTGCAAAGATCCGCGAGAAGGCAGACCGCTATCGTATTGTCAAACGATTACTGGAACCCGCTGCCTGGAATACTGACAAGCATACACAGTCAAACTTCTTTTCAGAACTCTACACCCGTGGTCTGGTGTACGAGCAAGCATCAAAGGAAAGAACGCTGGCAATTCGCCGGACCAAACAAGCATTGCATTACATTTATCAGAACGGGCAATATCAAAAGCCTCCGGAGCTTTACGTTTTTAAAACACTCATGAGAACCCGCTGGGAATTTACTCACTGGAAATGGTCAAACTGGAGTAGTAAAATGGCAGAGACAAAAGATCCAAAGGGTGTACCGGAGGATAAGGACGATCACATGATGGAAAATGTAGGCCGAGGACTTCTGGCAAATGTGCCATTCATTGAATATATACCGCCAGTTGTAGAGCAGCATTTGGAACGCCAGCGCGAACAAGCAGCAGTACTTGACGATCCTTATGCATAATGCATATAGTTAATTATGGCAGATGAATTGCGACTTAAAATGGACCTGACACTCAGAGAAGCGGCACTGATTAAATTCTTGCGAGATACAAATGAATTTACAAATGTTACAATTGTGAAAGTCAACGGTAAAATTGAGCGCATACGCAATGAAGAATTACGGACCATTAAAAATTTACAGGAAGAATATGGACTGTCTGTTGACAGTGAAAGCACTATAGACAAATCATCACAAGATGCTATAGTAGAGTAGGAACTTATGGATTACGGTGGCTATACCAACGGCAATAATATATCGCTTGTCAGAAATTCAGCAGCGCCAAATGCTTCTGGCATGAAGATGTACAACTCCTCTTATGACACTCCAATGGGTGCATTAATTCGCCAGGTTGAAGCAGAATATATGGAAGCAGATCGAGTCCTTCGTGAAAAGATTATCCGGTGGCAACGCAGACTCAAGCTCTACCAGAACCAGCGCCGCGATGAGGACGCAGTAGGCGACACGCTTCTGTTCAATACCATGCAGACAATCATTGCATCATTGTATACAGATCAATTGCTTGTTGAGTGGAAGGGTGAAGTTGAGGGAGATGACGAGGTTGCAGAAGCGCTGACACACATGGCTTCCTATGATCATCGCAAAATGCATAAGGACTATTTCGATTACGCTTGGGCGTGGGACACCTGTTTCTTTGGTCACTCAATTGTCTACATGACTGATTTTGACATGGACCGCAAGATCCCAATACCGGAACTCCAAAACCCGATGCTCTTCTTCCGCGATCCCACAGCTGTCTCAATTAATGGTGATCCGTTATCCTACAAAAATGCCTGCCGTTTCTTTGGTCGCTGGATCGAGATGACAAAAGAACAAATGGCAATGAATCCAGAGTTTAAAGATATTGAAATGGTACAGCAGGATCGCACAGTTGCAATGGATATTCAAATTAATCGACAAGCCTATCAGAATGCACAGGGCCTAACGCCATCGATGTCTGACTCATTTGGTGACAATAAAACCTATCCACTTCTTGAATGGTGTACACAATGGACGCCTCCAGGTGAAACGCAAGCCCGCAAATGCTTAGTAACACTAGCCAACAATCGAAAGAAAATTGTACGCTATCATGAATTTGAAGAGAATAAAAAGCCTGCAACGTGTTGGCCGGTCATTGACCGCTTTATGTATCCAATGAGTCACGATTGGGATGGAACTTCTGTACCGGATGTTTTGGAAGATAAACAGAGAATGAGAGCAATTCTTAAGAATCTGGCAATCAAATCGCTTAAGGCAGATCTTTACCCCATGTATGTCTACGATAAAAACCGCGTGAAAAATGAAGCGAACCTTAATTTTGGATTCAATAAATTCATAGGGATCGATGCACTTAATGGACAGAATGTACAAAATGCTCTCAGTCCTGTACAGAAAGCTCAGTTTAATATTTCAGTTTACAACTATATTATGGAATCTCTTGAGACAGATGCTGAGCGCTCCACCGCAACACCGCAAATGCAGCAGGGGAATCTTAACAACTCAAAACGGTTGGCAACAGAACTTAATTTAGTAAATCAAAACATTGATACTCGCTACAGTCTGACAGCAAAGATCTGGGGATGGAGTGAGGGATTGTTCTGGAAACGCTGGTATCAAATGTATAAAGATAACTTCATGCCGCACATTCATGAAAAGATTATCCGAATTGACAGTGCTTATGGATCTCAGTGGAGAACAATAACCAGAGACAACCTTACAACAGAGGAGGATCCGGACGTTTTTGTTGTCTCAAAGAATGAACGGGACGCGCAAGAACTGCAGCAAAGTCAGGGATTTGTCCAGTATTTGACATTTGTGGCTCAGGTCCCAGGCGCTAATTTGCGCTACGGAATAAAGAAGCTGGGTAAAATGCTGCAGTATCAGAAAGACGAGATTGAGCGCTTGTTGCCACCAACGGTTGATGAAAGAATCGCAGAGGATGAGAACGCACAATTGAATCTTAATCGACCTGTTTTGGTTCAGGCAAATGATGATCACGTAGCCCATTTGGAGATTCATGGGAAAGCAGCTGACACTGTTGCAGCATATGCTCATCGTAAGGCGCATATCAGAGCACTTGAATTATATAAACAGAATCCAAATTTACAGCCTAGCGATTACACGCAAAACCAACAACAGCAACAGCAAAACCAACAGCAGACTGCAGCTGCAGTATCAGCACAGGGTCCACAGCAAGGGCAACAGACCGGACCGCAAGAGCCAGCATCAGTTGCAGCAGTTGGGAAACAATTTATACAGGGTAAACAGCGCCAGCTTGCGGGGAACACCAGGCAATCAGCACAGAATAACCTACCAGCATTTACAGGTAACAAAGCAGGACTTTAATACATATGGTTGAACCGAAAGACTTGATTACACCAACGATTTACGAGAAAGAACTCAATTCCCCAGAGAGGATCCAGAAAGTAGTAATGGATTTAAAAGCACTTGAAGCGCAGCCTGGATGGATATTTATTGAGAGAATGCTCAAGGTTCACATCGATGCATACGCTGAGAAAATACTTAACGATGAAACATTGACCCAAGAAGCTGAGCTTGCCTGCAAACGTGAACGCGCATTCTTTTTACTATTTAAGAACCTCCCAGGCGGTTTAGTTAAAGATTTAATGAATCCGGATTTAATAACAAAACCAGAGAGTGAAGATCCTTATTGACAAATAGTAAATTACTATAGTAAAGTTAAATAAAGCTATGGATTACAGCGCAGAGAACCAGCAACAAAAAGCAGACGCGGCAGCTCAACAACAACAGCAAACGACACCTCCTGCTACAACTCAGACACCAACAACGCCTCCGGCAGATGCGGCAACAACTACACCTGCAGATGATGACAAGATTGTACTTGATGATCTTTTCCCTCCTGAAACTCCAACCACACCTGCAGCAACAACAACGCCTGCAAATCCAAATACTCCCGCACAAGCACCAGCAGCTCCACCAGACGATGCAGTAAAACAACAGCAAGAACTAGAAGCAAGACTTGCAGAGTCAGAGAAGAAATTAAATGGAACATTGATTAATAGTGTTGATGCATTAAATCAGAAGATTGACCGCAATAACCAGCTCGCATCATTCTTTCAAAAAGATGACAATGCGCCATTCAGGAAATACCAGGATGCTATCGTTAAGGTTGCAACTGATTCTCGTTTCATCGGACTTCCTCTGGACCGAGCAGTCGCCCTGGCACTTGGTCCACAAGCGATGTTAAAACTTGGAGCGCAACTGGCATCAGAAGCAAATACTCGCGCGAATGGAAACAGAACTGGCGGCAATCAAAATGCTAGTAGGGTAGTGAGTAGTGGTACTACTCCGGATTATTCAAAGATGTCAGATGCAGAGTTTAATGCAAGGACACAAGCTATCATGCGCGGGGAAAGACCAAATTAATTTTCCCTATTGACAAATTAAAAAATATACTCTAGCATAGTAATCGAGCTATCAGAAAAACTGAACCTCACCAACTAGACAAAGTTGAGTGAGGATTTTTTTTGAAAACTCAGGAAGAAACTTATGGACAATAATGTAGCAAATATTGCATATAATCTTAACGCGTACTACGATCGCGTTCTTCTCCAACCAGCACTCCCAATGCTTAACTATCTGAAATTTGCTCAGATTAAAGACATCCCAACAAACAACACTGACACAATTAAATTCCGCCGATACCTTGCTTTCTCTTTGGCAACCACACCACTGATTGAAGGTGTCACACCAGTTGGCAGTAAATTAACTTACGAAGTTTTGACAGCACAGGTCAAACAATATGGTGATTATGTTTTGATCACTGAATGGGTTGACTGGACTGTTGAAGATGCTGTCCTTACTGAAATAGGTAAAAGACAGGGAGAACAGGCCGGACAATCTCTTGACTCATTAATGGGTACAGCGCTTGCATCCGGAACTAATGTTTTGTACGCAGGTACAAACGTAGCTCGAAACACTATCGCAGCAGCTGACAAAATCAGTGAGACATTGATGAAAAATGCTTCACTCATTCTTAAAAATCAAAAAGCTAAATACATCACTTCAATAATTAACCCAACAGACGCTTACAACACAACGCCTGTCCCAGCAGCTTACATTCTCTTTGTTCATCCATACACAACCCGCGATCTTAAAGATGACTCTGGTTTCCACAAAGTTAAAGACTATCCAAACCCTGCACTGGCTATGCCAAATGAGGTTGGATACATTGATGAATTCCGAGTCCTGGAATCACAGCAAGCAGTTGTTTACGCAAACGCTGGAGCAGGAAGCGCAGTAAATGTGTACGCTTCAATCGCAGTCGCACAAGACTCATACGGTGCTACTCGAATTGCTGGTAAAGCTTTAATGAGTATCAGGCATCCATTTGGATCATCCGGAGCAGCTGATGCTTTGGATCAAAGAGGAACATCAGGTTGGAAAGCAACATTCGTAGGCGTCCGATTGTACGAAGCTCATATTTTGAGAATCGAACACGGAACAAGTAAAGGATAAATATTATGACAAGTTTTGCAGCAGGAACCAGAAAAGCAGTTTCACTTAATTCACCAGCAGGCGGATGGGCAGACTATTGGCAAGTAGCCATAGATCCAACCTCAATCGCAGCAGCAGCTCAGGGATCATTCACTGTTGATGTCCCAGGTGCTAAATCCGGTGACATGGTTTTCGTTTCAGCAGAAGGCCCATTGCACACAGAACTTTCTGTAGCTGGCGCAAAAGTAACAGCTCCTGGAGTTGTAACTATCTATCTTAATAATGACATCGATGCAACAACGGCCATTGATGACGCTTCAACGAATTTCAATTTGATGGTTATCCACCTTAGTTAATCTCATTCATGGACAACAATAATCAAGACAACAGTAGAATTACTCAAGATAATGTTCCAACTCAAACCGAGCAACCCGCTGCGCCTGCAGACAACACAGCTCCCGCAACACCAGAGCAAGGACAAGCATCTCCCGTTGGTCCATCTGATCCAACTCAAACAACTGATCAACCAGACTCTCCTGCACAGCCAACCGAACCAGTTGCCCCCGCAGCTCCGGTTGATCCAACGCCTCCAGCTCCTGAAACACCTGTCGCTCCTCAAGAGCCAGTTGCTCCAGCTGCACCACAACAGCCAACAACACCACCTCCAAGTCCTGCAGTAACGACAACGCAGAATCTTGGCACAACTGACAATCCAAATCTGCAGCCTTCACCAGCGGCTGAACAACCAACAAAAGGAGCGTACATTCCTCAATCAATGAATTCCAGTAGGGTAGCACGAGAGGAAACATATCAAGAAGATATGTTACAGAAGGCTCATTCAATGCGTGATATTCTTCGAGTACAACCGAAAGTCTGGGCTATGGTTCCATTACAGCCTGGCGAGAAACCTGGCACGATGTTGCCTGTTGGCATTAATGGCTACTTCATCTACATCAAAAAAGGCGTCATGGTACAAGTTCCCCAGCAGATAGGTGAAATTGTCTCCCAGTCTTTTAACCTCGATTATGACAATGGAGCCGAGTTTGATTTATCCAAAAATGAGGATAAACAGCGGGCTCTTTCATAATGACATACCGCGAATTTGCTCGATATATTAGAAAACAAACAGGCACAAATTCATCCACATTTACTGATGATGATCTCCTTATTTATGCCAACATCTACAAAGACGAACTAGCAAAACGCATTGTGCGAACCAAAGAAGATGTTTTTGGGATGCCAATGGTTATTGATCTAGCAGTCAATGACGATGGTTCGCCACAAAGAGAGTACCCACTCGATCCGGATTCCTTTCAACAGGTTAAATATGCAGAAGCAAAGCTTGATGGCGTGAATACAATTCCGCTTGACGAGATGGATCTCACAGGTTACACAGGCTCAACTGACGAGGCAGATATAGCCAACACGTTTAATAACACTAAGGGCGGAGCATTCTTTGATTTATTCCGTGGATCTATCTTTATTTACTCCGGAACTTTTGGTGCAGTCGCGCAAGGACTTAAGATCTGGACATTCCAATGGCCAGCCAAATTTACTGTTGATATGTTGAACACGGATGAGGAGATGTCAAACGATCCTAGCACAACATCCGCTGGTTTCCCACGTGAGTTTCAAGAGCTTCTGGCCAGGCGTGTTATTATTGCTAGAAAGACAGAAGGGGATAAGCCAGTGCAGCTTACTGATAACGAGCAGAAATATGAGCAGGATCTCGCAACAGCGCTTGATGAATTCTCAAACCACGATCCGATCTTTGCAGCATTGCCAAGTGAGAATCGATATGACAATGGTTTTAATCTCTAGTGTTGACAACATGAGATAAAAGCTATAATCTTAAATTATGTACAACCAGGAACTATTTGACAATACAACTTTAATTGCAGACGCAACCTCAATTCTTTTTAATTGTGCGAATCTTGCAGCTGTTGGTCTTGAGATCAAAGGCACATGGTCCGCAACGCTTCTATTTGAATATACTATCGATGGAGCAGTCTGGCATTCAATGCAGGATCTTATTACCAAACTCACTCAGGCAACAGCAAACGGCTCATTTGTATTTGACGTTTCAGCGTATAAAGCAATAAGAGTCCGCTGTCATCCATACACAAGCGGTACTCCAAATATCTTCTTTTATGGTAAAAGTACACCAACAACGCTTGGCATTAATAACGAGAATGTCGTCCCAGGAACGCCAGTTAATGCAGTTGCAGCAACGGTCACGCTTACCTCAGATAATACTGATGTGGCAGATGGTGACACAGTGACGATTGGCTCAACTGTCTATCGATTTAAAAATACCATTGCACAGGTCAATGATATTCATCGAACGGGAACAGCTGACACAACCCTGACAAACTTAGTAAATGCAATCAACGGCGCGGGGACCGCTGGCACTGATTACTTCACCGGAACGCCTGTGAATCCAGATGTCTCAGCTGGCGCTGTCAGTTCACATGCAACTGTTCTTACTGCAAAAACAAAAGGAGCAGCTGCAAATTCTCTTGCTTCTACAGAAACATCAGCGCATCTTTCATTCAATCACGCAACGCTTACAGGCGGAGTTGATGGGACGCCTGCAAATGCAGGAACGCTTTATTACGACTCTAGTTATATCTATACAACACCAGTTGCTAACACAATCTCAGGAGCTAATTGGCTTCGATTTGGTCCAGGCGCTAGCTTTTAATAATTAAGAATATGAACTATGTCCGATGCAGCAAATGTATTACACAAAGATCTACGAGGCGATGATCTCCATCCGCCAGGACCTCACACGCATGTTGAGGCAGATATTACCAACCTTGATAAATACTCCCGAGAAGAAACTGACGCACTTTTAGCTGCAGCTGTTTCGGAATTTTCAGGTGGAAGCGGGGGGTCAACACCAGACGCAACACCACTTATTAAAGGAAAATTAGCTTTGGCAGGTGATCTTGGAGGAACTGCGGATGCTCCAACAGTTCCAGGGCTTGCGGGAAAACAAGACTCTTTGGGTTTTACTCCGGAAAATCTTACCAACAAATCTACTGATCCCACACTGATTTCCAATTCAGATACGTTTTATCCATCAGTCAAAGCAATTAAGGGATATGTTGATACTGCAATAACTACAAGAGAGCCAGTGATTACAGCCTCTGTAAGTACAAAATATTTCCGTGGTGATAAAACATTTCAGACTCTTGACACCTCAGTCGTGCCTGAGAATGGCAATTTATATTACACAAATGGAAGATTTAACACACAATTTGCTACCAAAACTACAAGTGATCTAGCAGAAGGAACAAACTTATATTACACTGATGCCCGTGTTCGAGCTAATAGGCTTGATCAAATGTCTATCCCACTCAATCCTATTTCTATGAATGGCCAGAAAATAACAAGCGTGGCAGATCCAACGCTTGCTCAGGATGCGGCAACCAAATCATATGTCGATTCTATTGCAACAGGCTTAACGGTAAAACAGTCAGTTGTTGCTGCAACCACTGCAAACATAACACTCTCAGGGTCACAGACGATTGATGGAGTGACGGTAAATCCAGGAGATAGGGTATTAGTCAAAGATCAATCAACAGGCGCTGATAATGGAATCTATGTCGTTGCAAGCGGTGCGTGGAGTCGCGCTGCAGATGCAGACACCTCGCCCGAGGTAACAGCTGGCATGTTTATGTTTGTGCAGCAGGGAAGTATAAACGGGGATGCGAGTTTCGTTTTGACGACTCCTAATCCAATCACTCTTGGAACAACTGCGCTTACCTTTACGCAGTTCTCAGGCGCTGCAGATCTTATTGGAGGCGCTGGTATTGTGCGGACAGCAAATACTTTTGATGTCGTAGGGACGACAAACAGAATACTTGTTAATGCAGACTCGATTGATATATCTCCAAACTACGTTGGCCAGTCAACCATCACTACCCTTGGCACGATCACAACAGGTGTATGGAATGGTTCTGCAGTTCCTGTTGCAAATGGGGGAACAGGTGGCACAACTGCGGCAACAGCGCGGGCAAATCTTGGAGCGGTGAATATAGCAGGGGATACCATGACCGGAGCATTGACAGTTCCAAATTTGACAAACAGTGCAATGACCGCCGGATCACTTTTATTTGCAGGAACAGCTGGCTTAATGTCGCAGGATAATGCAAATCTGTTTTATGACGCCACAAATAAGGTTCTTTCTATTGGAACAAACACGCCAAATGTGAGCTCACCTTTTGCATCCGCTGGCTTTGAGATCGACAATAATGGGGGAGCGCATAGTGATATTGTGCAGAAGGTTGGAACTGGTTATGGCAGTCACTACTTTGCTTCATCAAATGGAACTGTTACTTCACCAACAATAACGACTGCAGGTAATCCCTTGGGTGCCTTGGAGTTTCTTGGATATACGGGAGCTGCCTACGCTGTTGGAGCATTCATAGGTGTACAGGTTGCTCCAGGTGGAACAATAGGATCGACCTCAATGCCAACAAATATTTTGTTTCAAAACGCATTACGTAAGCAGGTAAATACAGCAAGTAATGCGATGATTATCAGTTCTAAAAAGGCTATTACTTTATGGGGAGGCTTAAGTAGTGATCCAACGTCTGCAAATTTCAGGGTAGATCAACCAGTCGTAAACTTGCCAGGCTTTGTGCAAACGGCAGGTTCAACAGCACTTGTTGGTACTGAAACATTATTTACGAATGATTTTAAAGTGGGGGATACCATCAATGTGTCTGGTGAAACCTCAAGAGTTGTTGCCACGATTACCGATGACACCCATTTAACAGTTACCGTTGCTTTTTCAACCACGGCCAGTTCATTGACTTACACCACACCAGCTCGCACAGTCTTTACAGCAAGAGGAAATGGACAAGTTGGTATAGGTACAAGCACACCAACTGCTTTCATGCATCTTCCTGCAGGAACGGCAAATGCTACAACAGCGCCGCTTAAATTCACTGCAGGTGTTAATCTTACTTCACCAGAAGCAGGAGCAGTCGAATTTGATGGCACGACAATGTACTACACCACAGGCTCATTAACACGCCAGACTTTTGCAACAAAAGCCTATGTTGATGGATTAATTGGAGGCGGGGGAGTCTTGACGCTTGACTCAATGACGACCTCAACACGCAACGGGCTCACTGCAACAAATGGCATGCTAATCTACAACACCTCTCTTGCACGGGTAGAAAGCTATGCCAATTCTCAATGGACAGATATATCAAAAAGCGCAGCATCGATAACCATTGCTCCAGCAGGATCCGGATATGCAGCTGATTATTATCCGGATGGCACAGCTGACAACGTAGAAATTAACGCAGCGCTTACTGCATTGACTTCTGCAGGCGGAGGTCTCCTTTTCCTTAAAGCTGGCACGTATCACATTGCTTCCGTTTTGAATATCCCAAACAATGTCATACTGCAGGGAGAAGGAGAATTGACTGTCTTGCAGAAACCAACAGGCAATAGCACGAGTAACATTATTCAGAACGCAAACACTAACGGGAAACAGTAATATTGTTATTAGGAATTTGAAGATTGATGGAAACTACGAGGCTGGCAACATGGATTTTGCTTTCCATTTCTTTAAAGTGAGCAATACGCTTGTTGAAAACGTGCATTTGATAAATGCTTGGGAAGGGTTTGGGTCTGAGAATTGTGTTGATCTTAAATACGTCAATTGTGTGGGTGATGGAAACTATGACTGGAATTATTACGTGTACAGTGGAACCCGCGTCAAAGTTATTAATTGCCAATCCTTAAATGCAAAACATGGTGTCAATGAAGGATTTGGAATGGCAATGTATGCAAACAGCACTTATTGTGAATTTATTGATAATTATATTTATAACTGTGCTCACAACGGTGTTCAGTGTAATGCAGGCTCAGCGACTGCAGATTGTATTGGAAACGTGATCAGAGGAAATGTGGTTGTTAATGCAGGAAACAGAGGAATCTTTGTAACAGACGACACCAACACATTCCATCAGAAAAAAATTATCGTTGAAAATAATCGAGTCACCGGATCCGTTGATAAAGGAATCTACATGATCGATGCTTATGATGCCTTTGTTGCTGGTAATAAATCGTATGGAAATACCACAGACGGCTTGTGCTATGAGAGCTGTGTTAACTTAACTTCATTCGGCAATATCGTAGAGTCAAACAATGTGGGTTTGAGAATAGTAAATAGTGGCGCTACCGTTTACAGTATCTTTGATATTGTCAATTCAAACACAACAAACTTTGCTCCTTCCAATGCTACATCTGGCCTTATTACCTTTGGTCCAGGAGACATGACGCTTGATGGACAGGCTGCAAGAAAGATCAGTTTATTTAGAGAATTAACAGCAGCGACTGCAGGGCAGAACTTAACGATCCAAGCAGGAGGAGCAGTGAGTGGGGGAACAGATTTGAATGGTGGAAACCTTATATTAGCATCTGGTATCGCAACAGGTAATTTCTCAAGCTCTGTTAGAATTCAAACTGTTCCAGCAAGTCAGGGGACTGGTACGACTGATCGAACTGCAGTTGACACTGTTATTATCAGCACTGTAAATGACAACACTCGCGCTCGTATGTCTATTGGAACTGCATCATCTGGAATCGTTGATGGTATTACTTTTGGAAGTGAGCATGCGTATTCAATTATCCAGGCACGAAGGACAGCTTCAAATTCTGCAGGACAGACATTGACGATTCAATCAGGTGGCGCAACAACCGCTGCGACAAATAAAAACGGAGCAAATCTTATTCTTGCATCAGGTATCTCAACAGGAACCGGAACATCCAGTCTTGTTTTTCAAACTGCAGCAGCCAGAGCATCCGGAGAAATATCAACCGTTGCAGTGAATAATGCAGGCTCAGGGTATGCGGTCAATGATGTGTTGACCATTACCGGAGGTGGGGGATCGGGAGCAACGGTGACTGTTACAGCTGTTTCATCCGGTGCGATTACTACCGTTTCTATCACCACATTTGGCTCAGGATATTCTGTCACGACTGGCGCGGCAACAACGGGAGGAACGGGAACGGGAGCAACCTTTGACATTGTTACTATAAATGCAAATGATAGTAATCCAGCAACAGTTATGACCTTAACAGGAGGCGGAAATTTGTTTGTTGGAGGTACAACAACACCAACGGCAGTCGTACATCTTGCTGCGGGAACAGCAACAAATGCGCCGCTTAAATTCACTTCTGGAACAAATTTGGGAACACCACAAGCAGGAACTATGGAGTTTGATGGCAGTAGTTTCTACTTGACCGCAGTAGCAACTCGAAAAACAATTGGCTATGCAGATATGTCAAATCTTGTCCCAGCAGCATCATTCTCGATGAATAGTCAGAAGATAACAAACGTCCTTGATCCAACAGGAGCACAGGATGCAGCAACAAAGAATTATGTTGATTCTGTTGCTCAAGGGTTGTCTGTGAAACCATCAGCGATTGTTGCAACCACGACTACACTTCCTGCGTACTCTTATGCAAGCGGAGTTATTACCATGACTTCAACCGGAACTGTCACCATTGACGGCCACACGCTTGCTTTAAATGATATTGTTCTTGTTAAAAATGAAACAGGTGGCAACCAACCTTATAATGGTTTGTATATTGTTACGACTGCAGGTGCTGTTGGCGTTGCGAATGTTTTGACTCGACATACCTCAATGGATGCCACGACTGAGTTCTCAGGGGCATTCGTCTTTGTGGAATCTGGAACAACAAATGTAAGCGCTGGGTTTGTTTGCACAAATACAGGAAGCGTCACTGTTGGCACGACTAATATTTCTTTCACGCAGTTCTCAGGTGCAGGGGAGATAACAGCAGGAACAGGTTTATTAAAATCTGGCAATACATTAAGCATTGACACAGCATATGTTGGCCAGACCTCGATCACGACAGTAGGTACGATTACAACAGGAACCTGGACAGGTACAACAATCGCTGTTGCAAATGGAGGGACTGGCCAGACTTCTTATACTGATGGCCAATTACTTATTGGAAATACGAGCACTGGTGGATTAACAAAAGCGGCATTGACCGGAACTGCAAATCAAGTCATTGTGACAAATGGTAATGGCAGTATTACTCTTTCTTTACCACAAAGTATTGGTACAAGTTCAAATGTCCAATTTGGTTCTGTTACCGCTGCAGGAATAACTTCATCAGATATTCTTATTGTCACTG
>Ga0157374_10001388_pt1 | contig 20557 bp, 21 predicted proteins | sample M25metaG_FD_115308 | JGI IMG/M metagenome (GOLD analysis project Ga0157374, IMG submission 115308) | Miscanthus rhizosphere microbial communities from Kellogg Biological Station, Michigan, USA - M2-5 metaG | ecosystem: Host-associated > Plants > Roots > Rhizosphere > Soil | place: USA: Michigan... | reverse complement strand
CTGCTCGCGTCCCGAAACGGCGCCGGCCGTTGCCGATGAGGCGCTCCGTTGCGCTTCGTCCAGGCACGCGCTCAGCGTCGGCGCCATCACGAAAAGCGTGGCGGCCAGCGCCACGGCGTTGAGTGCGAGCGCGGGCGGCGCTTGCTGCACGCCGATTGCGTTGCGTACAAGGACGAGGACGACCGATATCTTCAGATAGGAGGTCATCGTGATCGCGGCAAGCGGAAGCAACGAAAGCGTGCCGAGCAGGACGAGCAGGGCGAGCGGGTGCTGATCGGGCGTCATGGCGAAGCGCCGTTCCCGGACGCGCTGTGCCATTGCGTGATCTCGACGGCCAGCCGGCCGTCGAGATCGACGAGTTCGCCATAGCCGACGAGCACACCGTTGGCTTCGATGCGCACGGTCGGCGGCATGCCCTCGGCGAGCCGAAGCAGCGTGCCTCCGCTGGCGGCGGCGAGCGCGCCCAGCGGGAGATCGAGGGTGCCGATGACGAACGACAACTGCACGGGCAGGCGCGCCGGGTCGACCGGATTCGGGGTATCGGGCGGCAGGCCGGTGGTTGACGGGCGAGGAGAGGCGGTATCGTCGTGCATCGCATGAAGGACTTCGAAGCTGGAATCGGCGTCGCGCCAGCGGACTTGCCAGGCGAGGCCGGCGAAAACGACACGTCCGACGCCGGCCGTGTCGAACGCGGACGAGGGCAGGCGGAGGATGTCCCCGCTCGCGAGCGATGAGATGTCGGCGGACGGCAGCGCGAGCGTTCCGGCGATCACGCGTGCGCGACTGGGCAAGTGCTCGAGCCACGGGGCGATGGCCGGGGACGGGCACTGCCAGGGGCCGTGCTCGATCATCTCGTTGAGCGCATCGGCATTGAGGCGCACGAGCATCGCAACGCGCAGGTGCGGCATCGTGCAACTGAGGCTGACGGTGAGGATGTTGTCACTGCCGGCGCACGAACTTTGCGAAGGGGCCGCGCACACCTCGTAGCGGGGGTCGCCGAGCGCGGCGCCGAGCGGTGTCGGCAATGCCGCCAGCGCGTAGTGCACGAAGGCCTTGCGCGCCGCGCGGTGCTCGGCCAGAGCCGGATCGATGCCTGTCAGCGCGAGCAACCATGCTTCGCAATCGTGCCAACTCATGCCGCCAAAGCGGGTTGAGATGGCGAGCCCGCGGCCTTCGACGAGAGCGGTGGGCGCCGCGCCCCGAAGCTCGAGCGTGGCGGTACTGGCGTCGCCCAGCGAGACGCGCAGGGTCGGTACGCGGGCGAGCCGGCTTTTCGCGACGTGAGCCGCGTCAACTCGGCGCAGGACTATCGCGCGGTGCGGATGCGTCATCCCTGCACTCGCATCGGTGGTGTCGACGATACGGCCAGAGACGACAGGTCGACGGGATCCTCGGTGCCCACCCGCGCCGACAGTCGCTCGGCCAGCCGATATTTTTCCCGCTGGCGCCAACACCTGCGCTGGGTGTCCTGGGCTGCGGCCAGCGCCGCGTTTGCGGCCTCGAATCGCTCGTTCGCCGTGTCGACGGCGGAGCCTGCGTTGGAACGGCGCGCCATGAGATGCGTATAGCCGTGCTCGTGGCACACGAAATCGTTGCGGTTCAGGAAGTCGGCATGGGAAGCGCCTTGCGCAATGCGGCGCCGGAGCGCTTCGCGTGTGCGCGCGATTTCGAGGTCGAGGGTGGCCAGTACGCGGCGCGCGCATTCGAGTTCGTGAGATGCCGCGCTCGCATCGCGCGTGGCATCGGCGACGAGCTCGCCGGCCCGTGCGAGCCGGGCCTCCGCCCGTCTGCCCAACAGGCGCAGGACGCGTGGATCAATTAGCGACGACAGCATGCAGTTGCTCGAGCGTATCGCGCCATGGGCACGGCGTACGCGTGTCTTGACGCAGGAATGCGAGAAGGCGCGGATGACGCGCGACGGCGTCGTCGTTTTCGGTGTCGCGCCCTGCTTGATACTCGCCGAGCGTCAGCAGTAGCTGAAGATCGCGATGCCGCGACAAAAGGCAGCGCAACCGAGCCGCGTCGTTTCGATGCGATTCGGCGACGATCGCGTCCATGGCTCGGCTCGTACTCGCGAGTATGTCGATCGCGGGAAAATGCCCGCGCTGGGCCAGTTCCGTCGACAGCACGATGTGCCCGTCGAGCAGCGAGCGCGCTTCTTCGGCGATCGGATCGAGCGTCGACGTTTCGGTCAATACCGTATAGACGGCAGTGATCGAGCCCCGCGGCAACGGCCCGGCTCGCTCGGTAAGGCGCGGCAGCATCGCGTAGACGGAGGGAGGCAATCCAGCGTGCCCTGTCGGTTCCCCGGCCGCGATGCCGATCTCCCGTTGGGCCCGAGCGACGCGCGTGAGCGAATCGACGAGCAGCAGTACATGAGCGCCGTTCGCGCTGAGCCCCTCCGCGATCGCCGTGGCGGTGAAAGCGGCGCGCACGCGCTCCATGGCGGGGCGCTCGGAGGTGGCGCAGACGACGACGGTTCGCGCGGACACAGCGGAATCGAGCTCCCGCTCGAGGAATTCATTGACTTCGCGGCCGCGCTCGCCGACGAGCCCGAGGACGACGGCGTCGGCGTCGATGCCGCGTGCGAGCGCGCCGATCAACGTCGTCTTGCCGCAACCCGGTCCCGCGAAAAGGCCGATGCGTTGACCGCGGCCCAACGTCAACGCCCCGTCGAGCGCGCGAATGCCCGTCGTCAGCGCATCGACGATGCGCGGCCGTGCGAGCGGCGCAGGCGGATCTGCCAGCACGGGCCGGCGCACGCATCCACGCGGCGTGTGCCGGCCCGACGGCACGACGGGGGGCGAGGCATCGAGCGGTCGCCCGAGGCCATCGAGCAGCCGACCCAGCAAATGTGTTCCCGCTTCGACGTCGTGCGGGCGTCCCAGCGATCGCAGCGACATGCCCGGTGCCAGGCCCTGCGTGGCCGCAAGCGGAGCGAGCAGCGTGCGGGAATCGTTGAAACCGATGACTTCGGCGAGCATCGGATGGCCATGCGCGTCGATGCAATCGAGCTCGCACAAGTGCCCGACTTTGGCGCGAGGCAATCGCGCGGCGATGAGCGTGGCGCTGACTTCGACGACATGACCCAGTGCATGCGCAGTGACCCGGCTGGCGCAGCGCTCGTTCACCCGGCCTAGCCACGCCGCGAGGCGGGCTTCGAGCGAGGCGGCATCGGCCGAATCGCACGCATCGGACGACGGGCGCGCGAACGTCACCATGCGAGCTCCGCGACGCCCGCACCCGAGAACACGATCTTGTGCGGCTCGATTCGTTGGAGCGTGTAATCGCGCCATCGATAGCCGGGCGCGAGGACCTGTCCTTCACGAGTGACGACGAAGCCATGGCTGCCGTGACGTACGCTCGCGAGGTCGAGCGGGGCGCGTGCGACGGCCAGGGGCGGCGGATAGACCGATGCCTCGACAGGCCGGACCGTTTGGGATGCGGCAGGCGCATTGCCTGCCGCGTCGATGGGGCGTGCGTTCCGCATGGACCCGAGCCATAGCAACGCTGCGCCGAGCAGGAGCGCGGCGCACGCCGCAACGCAGGCGAGCTCGGTGATCGAAGTACGCAGTGCTGCCCGCCATCCGCCGCTGGCTGCCGGGCTCGGCGATGCGGGGCCCGCATCCCACGGCGCTAGTTCGTCGGCGATTCCCGCGCAAGCGGGGCCGATCGCCAGATGTGTCCCGGCGCCTACGAGGACGGGACAGGCGGCCTTGCCCGTGCCGCCGGCGCGAAACGACCATACATCGTCGAGTCCGCGCGAGAATGTCCCTGCGTGCGCCGGCATACCCGGATCGCACAGCACGAGATCGTTGTCGGGATTGCTGCCGAGGCGAATCGTGTCGCCATCGAGCGGAAATGCGGCGCCGCGATGCAAGCCGCTCAAGATGCGAAGTTCGAGCATGGGAAGGGATGACTGCGTTCGGGTTAGAGCGCGTGCGCGCTAAGAAGCACTGCACGTTGACGCGCGCGCGATGTGGCGACCGGGTAGACGGCGACGAGCCGCGGCGGCGCGCCGGATTCGAGCAGCACCGCCGTCGTCAGTTCGATGCTGCTCGTGCTGGCCCACTCCTGCCCGGGCAACCCGGTTGGCTGCCGCATGGCGAGCCCGATGTCGACGGCGATCGCTGCTGGGCCGCTCGGCGGCGCCGGCAGGACACGCGCAACGAGATCGAGTGCGTCGCCACGCGGCGCTGACCGACCGTTCGCGTGGTCGGCACTCGGCGCCGATGACGGGGCGGGCGAACTCGGCTCTTCCGCGCCGATCGCCAGGCCCAGGTGCCGGTTCGCGAAGCCCACGATGCGTTGCCGGTTGAGCACGCGCGCGCGGTGTTCGGCGAGCGCATTCAGCCAGCGTGCATCGCGCTGGGCATCGGCAGCGCTAGCGCCCGGCACCGCGATGTCGGGGCCGCTGCCCGACGCGTGTTCCGCGGCGGGCGGCATGAGCGCCGCATCCTCTGTCTCGAGAACGAGCACTTCCATCGATACCATCGGCTGCGGGCGATCGAGCGCTTCGACGAGCTGCGCCACGTGTGTGCGCAGGGCAAGATCGGCCCACACGAGCACTGTGTTCGTTCGCTCGTCGGCGGCGACGACGATATCCGCGCGGCGTGAGCTCCGCGGCAGCGCGGCGCTCGACTGCGTATCGGGCAGCACCGGCATGACGGGTGCGGTGCCGGTTCGGCTCGGAAAGATCGCATCGACGAGCGGCAATGGGGTGGGTGCGGCGACGCTGGGCAAATCGGGTACCGAAGCCTGAGGGGGCACGAAACCGTGCCTTGGCGGGTGCGTGTCTTCGCCGGTCAGCAACTGGCGAAGAATCGATGCGACGCCGGGCCGCGATGCATTGCCGCGCTCGGGCGCGGGCCCATTGGCCGCCTGCGCGTGGCGCAGCACGAAGACCATCGGCTGCGGATCGGCGGCTGCCCCGGTGGTCGGACGGTGCGCAACGAACCGGCGCAGCAGCGAGCGATACTCGTCCGGCCCACCGACGAGCACCGCATCCTGGCCGGGCAGTGCGCCCCAGCCGAAGCGCGGCTCATAGAGCCCGACGGCTGCCAGCGCCGCGCGCGCCGCCTCGGGGTCGAGGCCGCCGAGCGCGATGCGTGCGACGCGCGAAGCGGTGCGTGCGCTCACGTACAGTGTGCGGTTCGCGACGAACCAATCGAAATGATGGGTGCGGGCGAGTTGCTCGAGAAAGTCGCGGCCGGTCTCTGCCCGAAGCCATCCGGCGAGGCGCGCCGTGCGCCAGCTATCGTTTGCGCGCCCGCTCTCGGCGGCGAGGCGAAGACGCAGTCCGTGATCCTTGGCGAAGCGATCGAGCGCATCGAGCGGCGTCGCGTGCGCCGCTTGAAACGCATAGGGCGCATCGAGCCCGTCGTGCGGTGGTTCGCCCGCGCGTGCGCCGGCGGACCCGAGAACGATCGCGCCGATGAGTGCGAGCGCGCATCGGCGCAGCCATTCAACGGATTTCATTGAGCACCGCACGCGCCAGCAGGAACTTCGTCTGCAGATCGCTCGTTGCGCTCCAGTTGGCGAGCGAAACGCCGCGCAGCGCATCGACGTAGCGCTGCCACTGCTCGGGAGCGCCCGGCGAAAGCGTATCGCGGACCTGATCGGCGTGTTCGATCGCGCGCGTGAGTTGGAGTTCGGTGGGGCTCAGTGTGGATGTCATGGATCGTCCGTCGAGCGTGGCCTGGGAGAGGGGGCGGTTCATGCGCAGTGCCGCTCGAGTTTCGCGCGCAGCCGGGCGAGCCGCGAGCGCACGGTACCGACGGGGATGCCGAGCCGTTGCGCGACCTGCCCGTAGCTGACGTCGTCGATAAAGAGCAGCTCGATCATGCGTTGCTGATCGGGCGGAAGCGACTGCGCGAATTCGATGAATTGCGCAAAGCGCTGGTTGATCGACATGCGGCGCTCGGGAGCGAGCGTGTCGACGAGTTCTTCTTCGTGTTCGTCGATGCTTTCGACGATGAACCGGTAGTCCGCTGTGCGATTGACGTAATTGCGCACGATGTTCAGCGCGATGGCCGTGAGCCACGTTTTCGGATGCGCCGTGCCTCGATAGGACGACCGGTTTTCCCATGCCCCGAGATAGGTGGACTGGAGGATGTCTTCCGCATCTTCGGCGCTGCGCACCCGACGCATGATGAAGCGTTGAATGGCAAGCGCGTGCGAGCGGTACCAGTCGTCGAATACGACGGACACATCAGCGTCGGCAAGGGGCGCCGGCAGGTCCGAAGGCCTCGAAATCATGAGCGTCGAATGTTTTGCGGTTTGGAATAGCCGCGATCGTCGCGCCAGGCCCCGGCTGCAGCCGATTTTGATATGAAAATCGGACGATGTTACGCACCGCGCCGAACGGATCGCATCGATGCGCATGGGCCGGTTCCGTTCGGCGTTCCCGCTCGTCGCGGCATCCCGGCACCGGCTCGCCACTGGATGGAACCGGTGCGCGTGCGTTGTTACTAAGCTGTCGATTTCTTCCCGGTATTCGTCGATTCCGGGAAGCGTAAAGACGTTTCACCGACACCAGGGAGAGTTAGCCATGACCTTCGCAGCCGTGATTCCCGCACTCAGCGCGCTGAGCACATTGGCCAGTGCCGCCTCGTCGGCCGTTTCGGCCGACGGAACCGAAAACCTCGATCAGATGGGCAGTGTTTTGAAACGTCAGCAGAACATGCAGTTGAAGACGATCGAACTACAGACCGAGGCCAATATCCAGAAAATGATGGCCGATACGGCCAACAGCATCGCGAGCGGTCAGCTCGACTCCGCGACCAAGATGCAAAATGCCGCGCACAAAGCAGCGCAAGGCATTCATTTTTGATCGCGTGGCCCGCCGCCGTTTCGCGCGGTGGCCGAATCACTTCGAGGAACGATATGTCGATGGATGTTCAAGCCGCGGCGATGGACCGGATAGCGCAGCGCGTACGTGCGATCGAGACGGTGTCTCACGCCGCGCTCGCATTTGCGGAGCAAAAGCACCGGGTCGATGCGCAAGCCGGTCTCGATGCGTCGCACTCGCGCATGTTGACCGAGCTCGTCAACTCGCTTCGCCAACTGACGCAGCAAATCAAGGCTTGATGCCGGCCAGGAGCGAGACCATGGACGCGTTGCACCGTTCCGATTTTCGGGCGTTTCCCGCCGTCGGCGTCGTGCCGGCAACCGATGCTCCCGCCCTCGGCCGCGAGGGCGCCGAGTTCGCGCAGGCGCTGGCCGAGGCACCGCTGGCCGGCGCATCGCTGCGCGCGCTCGAGCCGCGCGCGCCGGCCCATTCCTCGGCGCTCGATCGTCTCGAGGGGCACCTCGAGCATATCGCCCGCACCCGCATCGAAGCTCGCCAGTTGCCCGAGCGCATCGTCAAGGCTCATGCGAACGGCGCGGGCACGGCCGATATCGCGATCGCGATGCACCGTCAGGCAAGGCTCATGGCAGCGTATCAACTCGATGTGTTGTGGACCGCGAAGCTCGTCGGCACTGCGACAGCTTCGCTGAAACAACTGATCACCGCGTCATGACGCATCGCGCCGCATCGTCACGTCGTTGCCGCGTTGGCAGATCGGTCGCAGCGGGGCTCGCGCTGGCGCTGGCCGGCTGCGATGCGCGAGTCGAACTGTTTCGGTCGTCCGATGTCCAGGCCGCCAACGAAATCCAGGCCGCGTTGCGTCACCGCGGAATCGATGTCGAGCGAACGGGGGACAAGGACGACGTCGTACTGTCCGTAACCGACGCCGACTTCTACGGCGCGGCCGGCGCGCTGCGCGATGCCGGGCTGCCGCGGCAACCCCGTCGTGGGTTGGCCGATGCATTCACCGGCAAAGGAATGTTGCCGAGCCCGCTCGAAGAGCGGACCCGTTATGTCCATGCGCTCGAAGCAGCGCTGGAAAGCGTCATTCTCGACATCGACGGTGTGGTGTCGGTGCGTGCCCGCGTCGTACCGCCGGAGCGGCCCTCGCCCGGTGCGCCCCTCGTGCCGGCCTCCGCGTCGTTGCTCATCAAGCATCGGCCCGACATCGATCTGACGGGCCTTCTGCCGGGCCTTGTACGGCTCGTCAAGAACGGCGTGCCGGGGCTGGCCGGCGAGGACGATCGACATGTCGCCGTGATGCTGGTCAAGGAGCGCGAGCCCGCTGCTGCGGCGGTGCGAGCCGGCCCCGGAGCCGTCGTGCGTCAGTCCTATATGGCATGGGCGGCGGCAGCGGCACTCGGCACGGCGGGCACAGCGATGTTGGGATGGCATCTGCGCCGTTGGGTGACGCGCTTGCGCGCAGCGAAGCGATGAGCGGACCACCCGATGACGGCTGGCCGGCATTCTGGTGCTCTCCGTGGCGCTGGGCTCATGCCGATTGGCATCGGCGATACGGCGCATCCGCGGCGGTGCCTCCTGCCGGCGTAGCGGGCCAACGATTGCTGTTTCGCGGCTGGATCGATGCGTTCGAGCTTGGACGGTGCTGGTCACCGCCGGGCGATATGCGATGGTTCGAGGCGTTCGCCGCGCCGCCGCCCATGATGGTCGAGGCAGCGGCGGTCTTCGGATGGATCGCACTCGTGCGAGCGGGAGGCGTCCAGGACGTGGGCAGGGCGGCGCAGCCGCGATTATCGATCGCGCTTCGCTATCGTGACGTCAGTTGCATCGATGCGCGTCTCGTACCATCCGGCGGTGCGCAATGGGATGCGACGATTTGCGGCCTGAAGGTGTTGTCTGCAATGGCCGAGGCTGCCTGGCCTGACGTGGCAGCCCGCGTCGCGATGATGCGAGCACCGCAACGATTGGCGACCGACGCATGGCTCGTTATCGAGCGGATCGATGTGACGTTGTGCGTCACGCTTTGGCTTGCCGTGCTGCGACGGCTGCGCGCGCTCGATGCGAATACCGGCTCATGAGTTTCGTCTCCCGCCGCATCGCTACGCCTCCGGAGTGTCCCGTGCCGATCACGCGGACCGTGCTTCGGCGCGCAGAACTTGATGCGCTCCGTGAAGCGATCGACTATGCGAAAGTCGTACGCCGCGAAGCCGATGCACTCATTGCGCGGGCGCGTGACGAAGCCGCCGCGCTGCACGGGCGAACCTCGCTCGAATGTGGGCGGCGTCGTCGCAGCGCCGATGCCGCCTTGCTCGAGCGTGCCATCGAACTCGAGGCCGCGTATCGAGCGTGCCGCGATGACCTGGCGGCGCGGCTCGAAACGACACTCGATGCGGCGCTGGCCGTGGCGATAAGACGCCTGGCCGCGACGCTGCCGTCGGGGGAGCGTATGCAGATCTGCGCACAAGCTCTGCGTGAATGCGCGGGCACGGAGGCGACCGGTTGTCTGTTCTTCAGTCCGGACGATGCAACGGCGCTTGGCGACGATGCCGCGAGCATCGGGCTGCCGTGGGCGGTGCAAGCGGACGCCTCGCTGCCTCGGGGTCATTGCCGCCTCGAGGTGGAAAACGGAGCGTGGGAGATCGAATGGGAATCGATCATCGAACGATTTCTCGATCGCGGTTGATTAGGCAAATCGGGCCGCTCGTTCCCATATGTTGGTATTTCACCGGGGTTGGACGATATCGACATGTAATTGTCTGCGTTCGGGATTTCCATTTTCAAGATTTTTCGTATTATCGGTTCGACTGATGCCCTTTAGTATTTTGGATTTTCGCAAGCAAAACCGGGTTCGAGTCGCCCTCCTGCGCAATGCGCATATCGGCGTGCCGCGCCATTCGGCGACTTGCGTCGGCTCGGAGCTCAACCATGAACAAATCATTGCGCATCATTCTCGCTGACGACCATGCCATCGTCCGCTATGGCATTCGTCTCGCTATCGAGGCGAGCGGCGTCGCGGAAATCGTTGCCGAAGCGTCCAGTTCGGACGAACTGATCGCGGTGGTTCAAAGCGAGCCGTGCGACGCGATCGTCACCGACTATTCGATGCCTGGCGAGATCACCCAGGATGGCATGGCATTGGTCGATCGTTTGATGCGGCTTTGCCCGAATGCGCCCATCGTCGTCGTCACTGCTTTGCGCAATGCCGCCATTCTGAACAAGCTGATCGCCAAAGGCGTCAAGGCCATCGTCGAAAAAGCCGGCGGTGTCACGGAACTGCATTACGCATTGCTTGCCGTGTCGCAGGGGCGCTCTTATCTGAGTCCCGGGCTCCAGTCACTGCTCGCGGGCGCGAGCATCGTCGGTACCCGCGTCGGTCACGAGGCGAAGCTGACGACAGCGGAACTCGAGGTGATCCGGCTTTTCGTCCAAGGTCAGAGTCCGACCGAAATTGCCCAGCGGTTGAACCGGAGCGTCAAGACGATCAGCCGTCACAAGGTGAGCGCGCAACGCAAACTGGGTGCGCACAATAGCCAGCAACTGCTCGAATATTGCCGCAAGAACAACGTGTTTCTGACATGAACGCGCAAGCCGGTTCGTGCGGGCGATTCGTAGGCGCTTGCGTCGGGCGTATCGTCGGGCTGGCTTGCATCATCCTTGCCCTGTCGATCGCCGGCTGCCATACGCATGGACAGGACGAGCAACCGCCCCACATTGGCTGGGATCTGCGCATTGCGCTGTCGCCGCAGGAGCGAGCCTATCTGGAATCGTTGCCGCCGCTGCGGATCGGCACCGATCCCCACTGGGCACCGATCGCATTCCTCGACCCGTCGGGTCGCGTCGGCGGTATCTCGGCGGATTACCTGGACTTCGTTCGCCAAACGCTCGGTTTGCGGCTTCACATCGTGCCCACCGGGTCATGGGCGAAGACGGTGCAGCTTGCCAATGAGGGCGGACTCGACCTTGTCGTCGCGACGTCGCGATCGGACGGTCTCAACAGCACGTTTAAATACACGACTCCCTATGGTCGCTACCCGCTCGTCATCGTGACGCGCGAAACGGCACCCTTCATCGCGGGCGCCGGCGACATTTCCGGTGCGGAGGTCGCGATCGTAAAAGACTCCGACGCGCTCACGGCGGAACTGCCGGGCATGCACGACACGCATAAAGTCATCGTAAGCTCGGCCGAGGAGGGGCTCGATGCCGTCGCACAAGGCAAGGCCTACGCTTACATCGGCAATCTGGGCGTCATCGACCGCCTCGTTCGCGAAAAATACGAGGGGGTCCTGCGCATCGCCGCGCCGGCAGGCTATGTCGAGGAGCTGTCGTTCGGCGTCGGGCCGCAATATGCTCCACTCATCCCACTCGTCAACCGGGCGCTCGCCGCGATTCCCGAAAGCGAGCGCGAGCATATCCAGAACAGCTGGCTATCGGCGCGCTTCACGTTCGGCGTACCTGCCCGGACGCTGTGGATCGTCCTGACGCCGATCGCCGTATTGACGGCGCTTTTCCTCGCGGTCTTGTGCGTCTACATGCTTCGGCTTCGTAAAGAGGTACGGCAGCGGCGCTCGACCGAACGGCAGCTCGTGGAACTCACTCAGTCGTTGCCCGCGATCGTGTTTCAACTGCGGTTCGTACGGACCAAGCATGCCGCTGCCGTCCCGTTCACGCTCGTCTTCGTGAATCGCCGCGCCTACGATTGGCTCAACCCGCGAGCTGCCAGGGCGGACGAACTTTTCAAGCGCTTTTTGGTTGCGCTCGACGCGCAGGCGCGATTCCGGTTGATGCATCGTTTCCTGAATTCGACAGTTTCGCTCGAAACGGTGCGCGCGGAGCTCGCTTTGTCGCTCAACGCCCCTCGCCCGACGTGGGTCGAACTCGAAGCGGCACCCCAGTTTCACGCGCGCGGGGAAATCGTCTGGAGCGGGTACGTTCGCGACATCACCGAAACCAAGGAGACGCAGACCGCACTGATCGATGCGAAGCACGATGCAGAGGAGGCATCCCGGGCGCGCGATGTCTTCCTTGCCACCGTGAGCCATGAGATCCGGACACCGATGAGCGGTGTCGTCGGCATTTTGCAGTTGCTCGATCACGGCAGGCTGCCGCCCGACGACCAGCATCTCGTCGACATGGCGCGCAACGCGGCTGAAATTCTGTTGCGCATTCTCAACGACGTTCTCGATTTCGCGAAGAGCGAGAACGGGGAGCTGACGCTCGAATGTCAGCCCTTTTCGCTGGCCGACGTGGCGCAACGTACAGCCGGTATCGCCGCGCCGGAACTCGAACGCAAAGGGTTGCGTTTTGCGGTCGAAGTCGCCCGGGACCTTGCGCCGCGATATCTCGGTGACGCTCAGCGCCTCGGACAGGTGCTGCTGAATCTGCTCGGCAATGCGTCGAAGTTCACGGACTATGGCTTCGTTTCGTTGTCCGTCAGGCTTGGTCTGCGTGAAAACGGCATCGAGCATGTCGTGATCGAGGTGGCCGATACGGGCATCGGCATCGCGCAGGAGGACCAGGCGCGCCTTTTCGCGCCGTTCGCGCAGGCGCGCTCGTTGAGCGCGAGCCGACCGCCTGGCACCGGGCTCGGGCTCGTGATCTGCAAGCGGTTGATCGAATCGATGGGCGGCACCATTGCGCTGACCAGCGAACTCGGCCGCGGCACGACGATCGCCATCGATTTGCCGCTGCGGATCGATCCGGCGGTACGCGCGCCGTGTCGCGATACCGCGTCGCATCGTACGACGGCCGATCCGGCTGCGGCAGCGACGGGGCCGTTGCAAATATTGGTCGTCGAGGATCAGGAGATCAATCGGGAAGTGCTCAAGCGGCAGATCTTGACGCTGCGCATCGCCGAGTGCCACACGGCAGTCGATGGCGCGCAGGCGCTGAGGTTGGTCGAACGCCAGGCTTACGCGATGGTGATCACGGATTGCATGATGCCGGGAATGGACGGTGTCGCGCTGATCCGGCACATTCGCGAGCTCGAGCGCAAGCTGGGCCGGCGCCGTATGCCGCTGATCGCACTGACGGCGAATGCGATGCCGCAGCAGCGCGAGGCTTGCTTCACCGCGGGTGCCGACGACGTATTCGTGAAGCCGGTCGGCATCGACGCGTTGCGCACGCTGCTCCAGCAGCACGGCATCGTGGCGCCCCCCATCGTCGAATTGGAGAAGGCGGGCATTCCCGCCGAGCGGCATACGGATCTGTGGGAAAAGCTGCAGCGCACGCTCGTCAGCGAGCTTTCGGCCTTGTTGGGACTATCGCTGGAGCAAGACACCGTGCGCGCGAAGGAGATCGTGCATCGCATCGTCGGTACCGCCGCGTGGTTTCATCTGCAAGCCGTCGCTCAGGCGGCAACGCGCCTCGAAGCTTGCCTGGAAAACGGCGAGCCGCCGCATGGGGCGCTCTTCGAGTTGCAGACCGCGATTTCCCGTGCGACGGGGGAAATGTCGGACAGCGCGGCCGGCGCGCCGTCCTGAGCCTGTTTGCCGGCCGCCCGGATTATCGGATCATCGATCGCCGTCGAGGTCGAGCGCGTTCGTCAAATCGCCCATCGGCATATTGCCGTGCGCGACGAGCGCTTCATTGCGGGTCTCGAGGCCGGGCAGCTCTTTGAGCGCGAAGCGGCGCGTGATGAAGCGCAGGATCGAAGTCGTATCGTATTGCGTGTGATCGACGTAGTTCTTTTTCGCGAACGGCGAAACGATGATCGCGGGAATCCGGGTCGCGGGGCCGAAGCGGTCGCCTTTCGGCGGGGCCGCGTGATCCCAGAAGCCGCCGTTCTCGTCATACGTCACGATCACGACCATGTGCTGCCACTGCGGACTCTTTTGCAGATGGGCGATGACATCGGCAATATGGCGATCGCCCGATTCGACGTCCGCATAGCCGGGGTGCTCGTTGAGGTTGCCTTGCGGCTTGTAAAACGCCACTTGGGGCAACTTGCCGTTGTCGATCGTCTCGATGAACTTGCTTCCACTGACGCCACCGTCGAGCAGGTGTCGCGCGCGATTCTCCGTGCCGGGCGCCATGTCGGCAAAATAGTTGAACGGTTGATGATGCGGCTGGAAGTTGGGGGCCGACCGGGCGGGGCCGTAAATGACGTCGCCCCGATTCGTCGCTTCGAGCGCGGCATTCCAGGCACCGCCGTACCAGGCCCAGGAAACGCCGGCGTCGTTGAGTGCGTCGCCGATATGCCGTTGCGTTTGCGGCGGCAGCGTCGTCGGATTGGCGGGATCGGCGAAGCGCGGATCGCCGCCGGCCGCCGGTGCGTTGCCGCTCGGCTGGTAGGCCGGCTGCATCGTATTCACGGCGTAGAAATCCGGCGTCAGGTTGTTCGAGTTGACGAACTTCGGTGGCCCGGCTATCGCCGAACTGGGCGAGTTGGCCGCCACCTTGAGCGTGACGCCGTCGGGCTCGACCGCCGAAACGAGGTGCGCCGCCGGACTCTTGTCGGCGTTCGGGTACACCGGCGTGCAAGCACACGCGAGCCACTGGTGATTCAGGAACGAGCCGCCGAATGCGCTCATGAAGAAATGATCGGCAAGCGTATATTGCTGGGCGATCTTCCAGAGCGGTAGTGTCGAGGTATCGGCCGCGTAGTGGCCCATCGTGAGACCGCCGGAATCGGCCCAGGCGGCAAACATGTCGTTCTTGCCGCCGTCGATCTGCATCTGGTTTTCGTAGAAACGATGCCAGAGATCGCGCGTGGCGACGTGGCGCGAGGTGTTGAAGCCGTTCGGGTCGTCAATGGCGAACGGCGCGTTCGGCAGGTCGCGCGTTGCCGATTGCGTCACCGCCGGTATCACCCCGCGTTGCGTGAGGCCGTTCCAGATGGGCGGCAAGGTCGGTAACGGCTTGCCGTCGCGATCGAGCTGGCGGGCGCTCGCGGCCGAGATGTTTTGCAGACCGTCGGCACCCGGGAAGCTGCCGTAAAGGTTGTCGAAGCTGCGGTTTTCCGCATAGATGACGACGATATTGCGCACGCTCGACAAGTCTTGCCGTTCGTCCAGCGTGCCATTGGCGCAACCGCCCAACGCGACGATGGCGGCAATGGTAGCCGCAGCAAGGTATTTTCTCGTATTCTTGCGCATCGCTTGTTCTCCTTCGGATCGAGCGTTTCATGCCGCATGGCATCTATCGGTGCGCCGGTGCAGCCCGCGCGGGTCGCCGCAGTTTATCGCGATAACGTGTCTTTTTCCTGACGTCGAAACGGGGAGGTTGGACGTGGAGTTCAACGCACGCACGTGCGCGAGCGCGGTGATGCGTGTGGCCTGCGAGCGCGTGTCCGCCATCGGGCGGCGCCTGCGAAGCGCCTTGGCCATTGCAAGCGCGGTTTGCGCGATCGCGCCCCTTGCTGCCTGTACGCGCCCCGAGCAGGGGCCGCGGCCGGGCGAAGCGGCCGAGCTCGGCATCGGAAGCGGTGCGACGCGTGCGAACGTGTATGCGTCGATTCGCATGAAGACTGCACTGGGCGAGAAGCTTTTTTTCGACCCGTCGCTATCGGGCTCGGGCAAGCTCGCCTGCGCGTCGTGCCATAGCCCCGCGCACGCGTTCGGGCCGCCCAATGCCTTATCTGTTCAACTGGGGGGGACGGATCTGCGCCAACCCGGCTATCGCGCGGTGCCGACATTGATGTACTCGCAATGGGTACCCGCTTTCAGCGAGCACTATCACGACTCCGACGACGAAGGCGACGAGAGCGCCGACGCGGGCCCGACGGGCGGCTTGACATGGGATGGCCGTGTGGACACGCATCGCGCGCAGGCGGCCGTTCCGCTGCTGTCGCCATTCGAAATGGGCAGCACGCCGGCACGGGTCGCCGCGGCCGTGCGTGCGGCACCTTACGCCGAGACGTTTCGCGCGGCATTCGGCGCGCGTGTGCTCGACGACGATCACGCTACGTTCGATGCGGTGTTGGACGCGCTCGCCGTATTCGAGGAAAAGCCGTCGGTGTTCTCTCCCTACACGAGCAAGTACGACGCTTATCTTGCCGGCCGTGCCGCGTTGAGCGAGGCGGAGTTGCGCGGCCTGCAACTATTCAACGACGAACGCAAAGGCAACTGCGCGAGCTGCCATCCGAGCCAGCGAGCCAAAGACGGCTCGCCGCCCCTTTTTACCGACTTTGGTCTGATCGCACTCGGCGTGCCGCGCAACCGCGCACTCGCGGCGAATCGCGACCCTCGGTTCTTCGATCTGGGCGCATGCGGGCCTTGGCGCACGGACTTGTCCGGGCGCGACGAATTCTGTGGACTGTTCCGGACGCCGACGCTACGCAACGTCGCCACGCGGCAAACCTTTTTTCATAACGGCATCTATCGGTCGCTCGAGGAGGTCTTGCGCTTTTATGCCGAGCGCGACACGCACCCCGAGCGGTTCTATCCGGTCGTCAGCGGTCGCGTCGGCAAATTCGACGATCTGCCGAAGCGGTACTGGGCCAACATCAATACCGAGCCCCCTTTCGACCGACAGCGCGGCGGCAAGGCGGCGCTCGACGAGCGCGAGATTCGCGATGTCATCGCGTTCTTGCGGACGTTGACCGACGGCTACGAAGCGACGCCGGCCGAATGAGCGCGTACATCGAGTCGCGTAACGCGGTTACACGTGGCCAAATCCCACAAATTATGAAATTTCGTCAAATCGGCTGCCGGCGGCCTCGTACGGCTTGAGTTGTTGCAATGCCTGGCCTAGGATCGTCATACCTCATGACCTATCGAGAGCGACACATGACGAAGCGGCTTGCGGCGGAATTCCTCGGTACCTTCTGGCTGGTGTTGGGCGGCTGCGGCAGCGCCGTTCTTGCTGCCGCGTACCCGCAGTTGGGGATCGGTTTTGCCGGCGTGGCGTTGGCGTTCGGACTCACCGTGCTGACGATGGCTTACGCTGTGGGCCACATCTCGGGTGCCCATTTCAATCCGGCTGTGACGGTGGGACTGTGCGCCGGCGGGCGCTTTCCCGCATACGAGGTGGGACCTTATATCGTCGCGCAGGTGCTCGGCGCGATTGCCGCGGGCGGCGTGCTTTATTGCATTGCGACCGGCAAGCCGGGGTTCGACATGGCGGGCGGATTCGCGTCCAACGGCTACGGGGCACATTCGCCCGGTGGCTATTCCGCGACGGCGGCGGCGATGACCGAGTTCGTGCTGACGGCGTTTTTTGTGCTGATCATCCTCGGCGCAACGGACAAGCGGGCCCCGGCCGGTTTTGCGCCGATCGCGATCGGCCTTGCGTTGACGTTGATCCACCTGATCAGCATTCCCGTGACCAACACATCGGTCAATCCGGCCCGCAGCACCGGCGTGGCCCTGTTCGAGGGTGGTTGGGCACTCGGTCAGCTTTGGTTTTTCTGGGTCGTGCCGCTCGTGGGTGGCGCGGTGGGTGGCGCGATCTATCGGCTCGTGCTCGAGCCTGCACCCAAGGCCGCCGTCGGTCGGGCTGCAACGACGTGAGCCGGGCCGGCTGGGGTTGGCAGGCCACTAGCCGATGAGCGAGCGCAGCGTATCGTGCGGTGTCGTTGTGCTCGACCGGCGCGGATATGTATTGCTTGCCCATGCGACGGACACGACGCATTGGGACATTCCAAAAGGACAAGGCGAAACGGGGGAGGCGCCGATCGATACGGCGCTGCGCGAATTGCGCGAGGAGACCAGCATCGAGTTTGCGCCCGAGCGTCTGAAGGACCTCGGGCGCTTTGTTTATCGGCGGGACAAGGATCTGCATCTTTTTGCGGCGCGCGCTGAAGAAGGAGAAATCGATCTCGCGCGCTGCAATTGCACGTCGCTTTTTCCTAGCCGCAAGGACGGCTCGATGATTCCGGAGATGGATGCGTTCCGTTGGGTGGCGCCGATGGATGTGGGGCGCTTCGCGAGCCGCAGCCTGACGCGGCTCTTCGAAACGGCGCTTTCACTGACCGAATTGCATAGGACGTTGTAATTCGCATCGGGCAGCCGATACGGCTGACAGCCCCTGCGCCACCGGGGCTCATCTCGTCAGGCCGGCTTGCCCCAGCTGTCGCGCAGTCCGACGATCCGGTTGAAGACGGGCTTGCCCGGTTTCGAGTCATGGCGATCGGCGACGAAATAGCCATGACGTTCGAACTGGCAACGATCTTCGGGTTGCATCGTCTCGGCGCCGGGTTCGAGGTAGGCGTTCACGACGCGTTTCGAATCGGGGTTCAGCGCCTCGAGGAAATTGCGGCCGCCCGCATCAGGCTGCGCTTCCTTGAACAGGCGATCGTAAAGCCGAACCTCCGTCGCAACCGCATGCTTTGCGCTGATCCAGTGGATATTGCCCTTGACCTTGTACTGGTTGGCGCCTTCCGTGCCGGACTTGCTGTCCGGGAAGTAATTGCAGTGCACGGCGACGATATTGCCTTGATCGTCTTTTTCCGCACCCGTGCACTCGATCACGTAGCCGTAGCGCAGACGTACCTTGTTGCCCGGAAAGAGACGGAAATATCCCTTCGGTGGGTTCTCCACGAAGTCCTCGCGCTCGATCCAAAGCTCGCGCGAGATCGGGAACGTGCGCTCGCCGCGCTCCGGGTGGTGCGGGTGGACCGGCGCGGTGCACGGCTCCGACAGATCGGCGGGGAAGTTGTCGATCACGAGCTTGAGCGGATCGAGCACGGCCGCGGTGCGCGGCGCTTTATCGTCGAGATCGTCGCGCAGCGCGCCTTCGAACACGCTCATGTCGATCCATGAATCGACCTTCGTCACGCCGATGCGGTCGCAAAAAAGCCGAATGCTCTCGGGCGTGAAGCCGCGGCGGCGCACACCGACGATCGTCGGCATGCGCGGATCGTCCCAGCCGTCGACATGTCCTTCGGTCACGAGTTGCAACAGCTTGCGTTTGCTCGTAATGGCGTACGTCAGGTTGAGCCGCGAAAATTCGATTTGCTGCGGTAAAGGGCGCGTGAAGACGCCCGCGTCGGCCAGCTCGTCGAGTATCCAGTCGTAAAGCGGACGATGATCCTCGAATTCGAGCGTGCAAAGCGAATGCGTGATGTTTTCGAGCGCGTCCGAGATGCAGTGCGTGTAGTCGTACATCGGATAGATGCACCACTGATCGGCCGTGCGGTAATGATGCGCGAACCGGATGCGATAGAGCACCGGGTCGCGCATGTTCAGGTTCGGCGAGCTCATGTCGATCTTCGCGCGCAGGACGTGTTCGCCTTCCTGGAACTCGCCCGCTTTCATGCGGCGGAAAAGATCGAGGCTCTCTTGCGGCGAGCGCTCGCGATAAGGGGAGGGCGTGCCCGGCTCCGTCAGCGTGCCGCGCCCGTGGCGCATCTCCTCGGCCGACTGGCTATCGACATAAGCCTTGCCGCGCGTGATCAACAGTTCGGCGAACTCATAGAGCTTGCCGTAGTAGTCGCTCGCGTAGTAGCGATGCGTTTGGCCGTCTTTTTCCCAATCGAAGCCGAGCCAGTGCACGGCATCGACGATGGAGTCGACGTATTCGACGCTCTCTTTTTCGGGATTGGTGTCGTCAAGGCGCAGATGACAAACGCCGCCGTAATCGCGGGCGATACCGAAGTTCAGGCAGATGCTCTTCGCGTGGCCGAGATGCAGATAACCGTTCGGCTCGGGGGGAAAGCGCGTTTCGACGCGCCCACCCCATTTCGCGGTGCGATTGTCTTCGTCGATGATGTTGCGAATGAAGTTGGACGGCACAGCGGCCGTCGCATCGTTGCGTTCGTTGTTCATGCGGAAAATGAGGATCGGCTAAGTAGGCGGGCCGCGCCCGCGCGGTTTCCGATCATTCTACCTGAGGGGCTCCCGGCGGGCCGGCGGCCGGTCGCGTGGCTCAACGTTCGACGCGCGAAACGGCGAAGCGATCCGGCTCCTCGTTCGTCATCGCTCCCCGCTTATACTACGCGGCGGCGGCCGAAACGCGCCCTCGACTCGACACGCGCTCAAGCAGGGGTTCATCCGATCATGAATGCGAAGCAAACCTTGGTTCTGCCCGGTTATGCCAATTCCGGCCCCGGACACTGGCAAACGCGCTGGGAGGCGCTCGATCGGACGTTCGTGCGCGTGGCCATGCCCGATTGGGACCATCCGGTCTGCGACGATTGGTGCGGCGCGTTGGATCGCGCCGTTTCAGCAACTGGCCCGCAGCCCGTCCTGCTCGCGGCGCACAGCCTCGGTTGTTTGACCGCCGTGGTTTGGGCGGCGCGTCACTACAGCAGCAGTGCTGCGAAGGTGGCGGGAGCGTTGCTGGTGGCCGTGCCCGATCCGCACGGGGCTGAGTTTCCGGCCGATGCGAGCGGCTACGGGCATGTCCCGATGGAGCCGTTGCCGTTTCCGACGCTCGTCGTGGCGAGCAGCGACGATCCGTATGGCGGCGTGCCCTTCGCCGAGCGCTGCGCGAAGGCATGGGGTAGCCGCTTCATCGACATCGGTCCGCGTGGCCATATCAACGCGGAAAGCGGGCTGGGCGACTGGCCCGAAGGCCTGGCATGGCTCGCATCGCTCGAAAGCTGATCGCCCCGGGGCATGTGAAGCCGGGCTCTGTCGCCGCCCGCCGCGCGTCGCTCAGATGACCGCGCGTGCGCGCAAATCGGCGATCGCCGCGTCGTCGTAGCCCAGAATGCCGCGCAGTACTTCCTCGGTGTGTTCGCCCAGCATCGGCGGGGCGGTACGCACTTGGGGCGGTGTCTCGCGCATGACGATCGGGTTGCGCACGAGCGCGGCCTGTGCGCCGCTCGGGTGCGGCACGTTCACCCGCATGCCGCGTGCTTGGACT
>Ga0157374_10001387_pt1 | contig 20572 bp, 23 predicted proteins | sample M25metaG_FD_115308 | JGI IMG/M metagenome (GOLD analysis project Ga0157374, IMG submission 115308) | Miscanthus rhizosphere microbial communities from Kellogg Biological Station, Michigan, USA - M2-5 metaG | ecosystem: Host-associated > Plants > Roots > Rhizosphere > Soil | place: USA: Michigan... | reverse complement strand
CTGCTCAATCACAAAACGTATGAGCTGCATGAATCAGATATTGTGATTGTCGACGGCGCCGGTCCGATTGGCCTGGGCGGGGTTATGGGTGGTCTGGAGAGTGAAGTCACAGCCGAGACCAAAAATATTGTGCTGGAGTGCGTGACGTTTGACATGTATACCGTACGCCGAACAAGTATGCGTCACGGTATCTTTAGCGATGCCGTTACACGCTATAACAAGGGCCAATCACCACTCCAAAATGACAGGATTATCGCCAAAGGTGTGGCGGAGATTCGTAGTCTTATCGGAGGCAAGGTCGCAAGTGAGCTTATTGATATTAGTAAAGTGGAGGGCCGACAGTGGGTGCACCCACCGGTGCCAGTATCAGCCGAGTTTATTAACTCGCGGCTAGGTTTTGAGTTGTCGGCCGATGAAATGAAAAAGCTACTCGAAAATGTCGAGTTTGCTGTTACTACTGAAGGTAGTAATTTAACGGTTACAGCGCCATTTTGGCGAACCGACATCGAAACGCGCGAAGATGTAGTAGAAGAAATTGGCCGCTTACACGGTTTCGATAAATTACCGCTAGTTTTGCCGCGAAGATCCATTAAGCCTGCCGCAAAAGACGCTTTATTAGAGCTAAAGCAAACCATTCGTACGCAGCTCGCTAAAGCCGGTGCTAACGAAGTGCTGACCTACAGTTTTGTGCACGGTGATCTGATGGATAAGGTCGGCCAGGACAAAGCCAAAGCCTTTGGGCTAAGTAACGCGTTGAGCCCCGACTTGCAATACTACCGCCTTAGCTTGTTGCCGAGCTTACTGACGCATATCCACCCGAACGTGAAAGCCGGCTATGATGAGTTTGCCTTGTTCGAGCTTGGTAAGGCCCATGACACGGAAGCGCTTGATGAAGCAGGACTGCCAGTGGAGTTTGATAATTTGGCCTTGGTGTATACGGCTGTCAAGCCCACTAAAAGTGGTGCAGCTTATTATGAGGCGTGTAAGTTTTTGACTAATCTAGCAGCGAGATTTGGGCAAACTTTGGAGTTTGTAGCGTTAGATGAGCATGTTACCCAATCGGATATGCCATTTGAGCTGGACCGCTCAGCACTTATACGATTGAAGGGTTCCAGCGATAGCTTCGGCGTGGTTGGTGAATTTAACGCTAAAGTGCGCAAAAACTTGAAGCTGCCTGAGCGAACCGCCGGTTTTGAACTGGGCATCGGTGCCTTCATGAATACTCAAGGTAAATCTCCATACGTACCCCTGCCGCGATTTCCGAAAATTACGCAGGATATAACGTTGAAAGTAGCGGCCGAGCTGCCGTACCAAAAGCTCTTCGAGTTTATTGGCGACGAGTTAGCTAAAGTGCAACCTCCTCAAACCTTACCAAGCTTGCAGCCGATAGATATCTATCAAGCCGACAATAACCCTGAGTATAGGCAGATCACGCTGCGTCTAACTATCGCCAGCTACCAAAAAACTATGACCGATACCGAAGTTAATCAACTGTTGGAGCATGTTACGCAGGCAGCGAAAGAAGCCTTTGGCGCCGAGCGAATATAGGCGTGCGTTGGCTTTAACTACAGTGTAATTGCTACTAGATAAGTTATGATTACAACAAAGAGTTGCCTTTCATGCTATTTAGTCATATGATACTTCCATCTTTAGTAAGGTAGTTGATGCCACTTACGCATAAACACTTAGTAGAGTGAACTTAAGACGGATAGATATAGTTTAAGGCTTCCCTGAATAGGGGAGGGGTGACATGTTCACGCGCCGTTGCTGGTCACCCGGGTGAGCACACACCTGGTGCCACGGTCGTAACATAGAGGAGCTGGCGACAAACGCCTGCAGATAGCCATGCTGCCTAGGCTGTCGTCGATTGGCCGCGTCCGAGTAACGCCGCCCGCGCTCCCGTTCACCCTTCCCCGCTAACTCGCGGTATGACCCTCGTGAAGACGCCGCCCACGAGCGTGTCGTGCCGTTGAAGGGGCGCGACGAGCCGACTTGTAATACACGATGGTTGCTTTGGCACCGAGCCCCAAGGTGGCCATCGTCGTAGTCGGCTCGTCGCTTGCTCCGGCAAGATTCAGGAAGCAGCTGCTTCGAAGACCAAGCTTGCAGGCCATTCGCCTCGCCCACCTCTTCACCCAGCACCTAGTTCCATCCGTCTTTTTCTCCCAGAGTTCATGAAGTAGTTCGTGGATTGTGCGGGAAAAACCGAGTTCAGGTATAGTTATAGTCATATGAAGAGTATGTGGCGGATTATCCGCTTTACTAGAGAGTTGTGGCCGTACTATGTCGGCGTTTCGTTATTTGCGGTTTTAATTGCCGCCATGAGCCAGTTTGTGCCACTCCTTACCAAGGCGACGATTGACGAACTAACCAAGCTTGCTCGTGGCAGTAGCGCTAGTGTCTCAAAGGTTACTATTTTTGCCGTTTTAATATTTCTAACCGATTTCGGCCAAACTATTTTCAGTAACATCGGTGGTTATTTCGGGGATGTGTTGGCGGCTAAACAACAACGATTACTGTCTAAGCGTTATTACGCCCATGTCCTAAGCCTGCCGCAAAAGTATTTTGATACCGAACTTACCGGCACCATTATTAATCGCATGAACCGTGGCATTAATCAAATTACCGACTACACGCAGACCCTGAGCAACAACTTTTTGCAGTTTATATTTAGTGCGGTATTTACGCTAGCAATTGTGGCCCATTACTCCTGGCAAGTGGCCATAATTTTACTCCTGATGTACCCCATATTTATCTGGCTTACGACACTAACAAACACCAAGTGGCAAAAATGGCAAAAAGAGATTAACGGTTACAGCGACATTGCCAGCGGCCGTTTCGCCGAGAGTGTATCGCAAGTGCGGGTGGTAAAAAGCTTTGTGCAGGAAGAGCGCGAGTTAAAGCACTTCATGAAGTTTATGAACAAAAGGATCAAAGTTACGCGGCCGCAAAGTGTGTACTGGCACAAGAACGATGTTATCCGGCGCACGGTGCTCGCAGTGATAACTTTAACGCTGTATGCCTATATATTTATCGAGACGGCTCATGGTCGCTACGGCATCGGTACGATGGTCCTACTTATTCAGTATTCCCAGCTCATGCGCATACCGCTCTTTAGCATTAGTTTTCTGGTGGCCCAAACCCAGCGGGCAATCGCCAATAGCCGTGAATATTTTGAAGTTATGGACGAACAGCCAGAAGTGCTCGACGGCGAAACTGCCCGACCACTACGTATCGATCAGGCGCATATCGTATTTGACGCTGTTAATTTTTCGTATCAGCCAAATACCCCCGTGCTCAAGAATTTGAGTTTTGAAATTAAACCGGATACTAAGGTGGCCTTAGTCGGCGAAAGCGGCCAGGGCAAAACCACTATCACCAATCTGCTGCTACGTTTGTATAAAGTGAATGACGGCGGTGTTACCATTGATGGGCAGAATGTTAACGATGTTACAGCCGACAGCTTGCGCCGGAACATCGGTGTGGTCTTCCAGGAATCAGCGCTGTTTAGCGGCACCATCCGTGAAAATATTGCCTACGCTAGCCCGACCGCAACTCAGGTTGATGTGGAGCGTGTCGCTAAAGCCGCCAATGCCCACGAATTTATCGTGCAGTTTGATAAGGGTTATGATACCGAGATTGGTGAGCGCGGGCTTAAACTCAGCGGTGGTCAAAAACAGCGCATTGCTATCGCGCGGGCTCTCTTAAAAGACGCCCCAATTTTAATACTGGACGAGGCCACTTCTAGCCTCGACACCAAAAGCGAGCGTAAGGTGCAGGAGGCTTTGGAGCGGCTGATGAAAGGGCGTACTACGCTTATCATTGCTCATCGCCTGAGCACTATCCAGGCGGTAGATACAATTGTGACGATTCAGAATGGGACGGCCGATGAAATCGGTTCGCCAGCCGAATTGGCGGCCAGTGGTGGGGTATATGCCGAACTCTTAAAACTTCAGAGCACTCACACGGCTGCCACCGCCGAAAAGCTCAAACTGTACGATATAAACGGCTAAAACTGTCGACAGCGGGCCTATCTTTCCGGTACAATAAAGCCCAAGATGACAAAAAAGAGGGATCGATTCTTTGCACTATTTGGCGCGTTGCTATTTTTAGGCACTGCGTCAGCGCTAACTATTGCGGTGATTGTAAATGGTATTTCGAATAAGTCTAGCAGTAACACGCCCGCTACTACGGCTGTCTGTGCCGATAACCTGACCGAACAGGTTCTGGTAGCACCCGATGTTTACAAGCCAACGGATAAAGTCACCAGCCTGCAATCAACTGATGTAACGGCGGGCAGCGGTCCAGCCGCCAAAAGCGGCGACTGTCTGGTGGTGAAATACTACGGTACGCTGGCGGCCAATGGAACTAAGTTCGATGAAAACTTTACCGCTCCTACAGCCTTCGCGTTTAAATTAGGTCAGGGCATGGTTATACCGGGCTGGGATCAAGGTTTGGTAGGCATGAAAGTGGGCGGCACCCGTCAGCTGGTGGTTCCAGCGAATCTTGCTTACGGCAGCCAGGCCAATGGCGCTATTCCGGCCAACTCGGACCTAGTTTTTGTTGTTAAACTGCTAAGAATTCAATAAAGAGGCCAGCGTGTTACCAGGCTTTACTCCAACTGATGACGTTTCAGAGCTTGGCATTACCGATATTGTGGCAGGTACTGGTGTTGAAGCCAAAGCCAGCGATACTGTTACCGTTCACTATGCTGGCGCGGTGGCCGCCACGGGTCAGGTGTTTCAATCGTCCAAAGATTTTGGTAAACCGATTAGTTTTGGGCTCAACCAAGTTATCAAAGGCTGGACTGATGGTGTGCCGGGCATGAAAATTGGCGGTACCCGCCGTTTGCTAATTCCGGCCGCTCAGGCGTATGGCTCGAATCCTCCCTATGGTTCTGGTATTCCGGCCGATGCCAACCTGGTATTCGATATTGAGTTGATTGCTATTAACGCTTAAGCTAATGTAGCATAAAACACAATATATAGGGTATTGACGCGCGAGCTATACGCTACTGTATACTAACAAGTAGCACGGAACATCTAAAAATCCGCGAAAACTAAAACCATCTCTAAGGGGGATTATCATGGTCAAGAACATTACTATTTTCACCACCAATACCTGCGCATACTGCGTTATGGTGAAGAAGTATCTTGATATCAAGAACCATAAGTACGAGGTCGTGAACCTGGACGAGCAGCCCCACCGGCAGGCCGAAGCGCTGAGCTTATCCGGGGCGCTGACCGTACCGGTGACTGTCGTTACTAAGCATGATGATTCTCGGGAAGTGATTGTAGGTTATAATCTCTCAAAACTAGCCCCAGCTATCGCTTAGGATTTTTTCTAGGGCGATCTGCGGCGTCAGAATCTGCGCGCTTCACTCACCGTACTAAGTAGTACGGCTCGCTCCAGTGCTCAGTTCTTCCTTGCATCTCATCCCTATAAACAAATCCTCTAAACCGTTTCAAGGACAGAATTATTTTTAAGTGCGGCAATTATTAGGGTAGAATGGAGGGACTATGAGTGATGATGACAAGACCGTGCATGATGTGATTATGATTGGGGCGGGGCCGGCGGCTTTGACAGCGGCAATTTATACGACTCGCGAAGATATTGATACGCTGTTGTTTGAGCGCGGCGTGGTTGGGGGTCTGGCAGCGGTGACTGACATGGTCGACAACTACCCGGGTTTTCCGGACGGGATTGAGGGCCTAACGCTGGCCCAGAATTTGCACAAACAAGCTGAGCGCTTTGGGGCGGCCATAGAACTTGGTGAAGTTACCAAAATCAGTGCTGAAGGTAAGCTGAAGAAGCTGGAAACTACCAGCGGTGACATGTACGCCCGCGCCGTTTTAATTGCCACCGGCAGTGATTATAAAAAGGTCGGTGTGCCTGGCGAGCAGGAATTCTATGCGCGCGGCGTCCATTACTGCGCTACTTGTGACGGAGCATTTTATCGCGACAAACGATTGGTAGTGGTTGGCGGTGGTAACTCGGCCGTTCAGGAATCAATCTTTCTCACTCGTTTTGCCAGCCATATTAATCTGTTAGTGCGCTCGACCATTAAAGCCAGTGATGTTCTGCAGCACGAACTGCAAAAATGCGTTGACGAGGGTAAAATAACTGTTCATTTGGGGACGACAACCGATGAAATTGTTGGGGCTGACAATAAAGTTACCAAAGTGATCGGTACTAAAGATGGTCAAAAAGTTGAAATAGAAACCGATGGTGTCTTTGTGTTTGTCGGTTTAAGCCCTAATTCGCAGTTCCTAAAAGATTCCGACATTGAACTCGATGACATCGGTTTTATTAAATCCGACGCTCGTTTGGAAACTAGTATACCTGGTGTATTCGCGGCCGGCGATATTCGCTCTGGTGCCACCATGCAGATTGCCACCGCCACCGGCGAAGGTGCTACGGCGGCGCTTATGATCCGTGAATACCTCGAAGGCCACGAACACCCTATACAAAACTAACGCGCGGTCTCATAGCCAGGAAACAGATCAGTTACGATTTGCCGTGGTTTCACGCCATGCTGCTGTAAATCTCTCCTGAGTGCCTCGATCATGCCTTCTGGGCCGGAAAGATAGACTAATGTATCGGCGCTCGGCGTTTCGACGCCCAGAATCATCTCGGCAGTCAAGCGGCCGCGTTCGCCGCCCCAGGCATCAGAAGGTTGTGAGACCACAATAGTAGTGTGTTGGTCGGCTTTGGCTAGGGTTTCTTGGAAAATTATCTCGCCTTCGGTCTGAACGCCGTACATAAAACGCAAGCGTCGTTTTTCGCCACTATCGGCGAGCCACTGCAGCATACTGTGCATAGGGGTAATACCGATACCACCAGCTACAAAAATCAATGGTACAGAGCTGTCTCGTGGTAACACAAAGTCACCCATCGGCTCGGATATATCTACGCCGTCGCCAGTTTTTAGACCAAATAGAGCCTTTTTAAATGTGCTGGTCTGGTCATCGCCGGCGTATTTAGTGGTAATGGTTAGCAACTTCTGGGTTGGAGAGCTCGACAAGGTAAACCAGCGTTTGATCCCTCTGTCATCGGGCTGGGAGTGAGCAATGGTTAGCTCAATGAACTGTCCGGCTGTGTAGCGCAGCGGCTTCGCCGAGCGGAAGTAAAAGGTTCGGATAGTATCAGTTTCATCCTGTGTATGATCGAGAGTTGCGCGCATGGAGTACCTTTCGTAAGAGGAATTTATGAAATGCTTGTGGACAGTGACAAGCAGTATCTATCCAGTGTACAATAATTTGAAAGAAGATAAGGAGTGTACGTGGCAGATTTTAACCTAGTCCTGACACCAGGCGATTACCAAAATGGCACGGTTAATACCGTCGTAGAAATTTCCGAAGGCTCACGTCTGAAAGTGGAATGGGACCGCCAGCGCGCTGCCTTCAAGCTGGATCGTGTTGAGCCGCATATTTTTGCCAAGCCCTGTAACTATGGCTTTATTCCGCAGACATTGGACGAGGACGGCGACGAGCTGGATACACTTATTATTTGCCCCGAACCATTACCGACCGGTATTTGGCTGGAAGTTAAAGTTATTGGCGTTATGAAATTTACCGATGACGGTGAAGTCGACGACAAAATCGTGTGTGTGCCAGCCGATAACCGTGACGACGATCGGATTGCCTCGCTGGAAGACATCCCACAACTGATTAAGCAAATCGAGCACCACTTTGCCCACTACAAAGACCTCAAAAAGCCCGGTAGCACCCAGGTAACCGGCTGGGGCGGTGTCGATGAAGCCAAGCAGGTTATTGCCGACGCTATCGAACGCTATAAGCACCAGTAGTATGAAAAAGGTCTTGCCAGCCAGTAATGCGCTCATTCCGGATCACGCCGAGTGTGTGTTTAAAGGTGTTATGTTCGATGTGTATCAGTGGCCACAACAACAGTTTGACGGAACTGTTAAAACCTTTGAAATGCTGCGTCGCCCTGACACGGTGCAGATAGTGGTAGTCCGTGGAATGCAGATACTGCTGGTCGAAGACGAACAGCCGGGGCGCACGCCACGTCTTCACTTTCCGGGCGGTCGCGCCGACGAGGATGACTCCTGGGAAGTAGCTGCCAAGCGGGAACTGCGCGAAGAAGCCGGCCTGGTCTGCCGTGACTGGAAGTTAATTGATGTCCAGCAGCCGATTATAAAAATTGAATGGTTTACGCCGATTTTCCTAGCCACACATATTACCGATGAGCTTGACCAGAAACTTGACGCTGGCAGTGAAAAAATAACCTTACAATGGCAGGAATTTTCAGCCGTGAGGAAGCGTGTCCTAAGTGGTCAGGAGCAGACGATGCAGTATCTAGTACCGTTTTTCAATCGAATACAAACTCTGGATGAATTGCTGACCCTACCAAAATTTGAAGGTAAAGAAATCAATCGCTAGCCATGCTTGCTGAAATCTTAGCGGAGTACCTGAAGTTTTTTCCGACCGAGAAAAATGCCCTAGGTCGCCTACTGCAACAGATCAGCGACGAGGAAAACCTACACGACCGGCGCAATTTTAACGGTCATATTACCGGCAGCGCCATTGTGCTGTCGCCGGATCGTACAGAAATTCTGTTTATCCATCACAAATTATTCAATCGCTGGCAGCAGCCAGGCGGTCACTGGGAAGGTGACGATGAGCCTAATCCACTCGTGGCCCAGCGTGAAGGCGAAGAGGAAACAGCTGCCCACATTGCCAGTTATCTGCCACTTGATACTGCAAACCCATTAGTACCACTCGATATTGACAGCCACCAGGTACCAGCCCGCGATCATAAAAACGAACCGATACATTGGCACCACGATTTCCGCTATGTGTTTGTTGCCAAAGATGAGAACGTCAGACCACAGGAATCGGAAATTAATGCCGTTCGCTGGTTTGCGCTGTCAGCACCAGAAACGCAGATTATTAAACGCACCATGGCCAAGCTGGCGCGGTTGAGCATCCACCGCGAATAAAGTTGCATCGTAACCCTTATGCTTTTACAATGAGGAGCAGATAATACCTCTTAAATTCTACTGGAAGGAAAAGCATGAAGACACGGGTGGCAATTAATGGCTTTGGACGGATTGGGCGCAATGCCTTTAAAATCGCCTTTGCGCGTGAGGATATCGATGTCGTTGCTATTAATGATTTGACCGATACCAAGACACTGGCATATTTGTTGGCCCATGACAGTAACTACGGCACCTACGACAAAGAAGTCAGCTTTGATGATGAAAACCTCATTGTGGCTGATCAAAAAATCCGTGTCCTGGCCGAACGTGATCCGGCCTTGTTGCCCTGGAAAGACATGAGTGTTGACGTGGTGATTGAATCCACCGGCTTCTTTACAGATAAAGAAGGCGCTGAAAAGCACATTACTGCTGGGGCTAAGCGCGTGGTGATCTCCGGCCCGACAAAAAGTGATGGTGTGGACACAATTGTCCTGGGAGCTAACGATGATAAGTTAGAAGGCGCTAGCAGTGTTATCAGCAATGCCAGCTGTACTACCAACTCAGTTGGGGCAGTTATGGCTGTATTAGATGCCGAGTTTGGCGTCGAAAAATCGATGCTCACTACTGTGCACAGTGATACAGCCAGTCAAACATTAACTGACTCACCAGACAAAGATTTGCGTGAGGGTCGTTCAGCACCTCAAAATATCGTGCCAACTACCACAGGTGCCGCTATAGCCGTTACCCTGACTTTGCCGCAACTTAAGGGTAAATTCGATGGGCTAAGCATACGCGTACCGACGCCTGTTGTTTCTATCAGCGATGTTACGGCTCTGTTAAAGCGCAGTACAAGTGTTGAAGAAGTCAATGCAGTCTTCAAAAAAGCCGCCAAAGAACCGTTTTATCAGGGGATTTTAGCCGTCAGTGAAGAGCCGCTCGTCAGCAGCGACTACATTGGCAATAGCCACTCCGGTATTGTAGACTTGTTACTCACCAAAGTTGTCGCTGGTAATCTGGTGAAAGTTATGGTGTGGTATGACAACGAGTGGGGCTACAGTAATCGTCTCGTCGAAGTCGTGGCTGATACCGGCAAAGCCCTGCACAAACATGAAGCACACGAACATGCCTAAACGGGCTTGTTCTGGCGGCCTTCAAAAGTTACCATACATACTATGAAGATAGCCATTACGACTGACCATACCGGGCTAGCCTACGGCAATGCCTACGCCGAGCTTAAAACTTTTCTGCAGGCGCTGGGTCACGAATGCATAGATATGGGTCCTGTGAGTCTTGACATGGATGATGACTATCCGGACTTTATGTTTGCGGCTGCCAAAGCCGTTGCCAGTGGCGAATGCGAGGCAGCTATTATTATGGGCGGCAGCGGTCAAGGTGAAGCCATGGCTGCTAATCGTATTAAAGGAGTGCGCTGTGCCTTATTTTATGGTGTGGCGATTGCCAAAGCCCCAGTTGACGCCGAAGGGGACGTAAGCAATGATCCATACGAGATCCTGCGGCTTTCCCGCCAGCATAATCATGCCAATATACTCAGTTTAGCGGCGCGGTTTTTATCGGTCGACGAGATGAAAAAAGCTATAGAAATCTGGCTCAGCACGCCGTTTAGTTACAATGATCGGCACGAGCGCCGAGTTAAGAAACTTGACCAGGAATAGAGCGGCAATGATTGATATTTGCCCGACCGTTACTGCCGATAGTGCCGAGGAGTATCGGCGTCAGATGGAGCTAGTAGAACCGTTTGCGACGCGGATTCACGTGGATATGGCAGATGGCGCATTTGCAGCGCATAAGCTTATTAATTTCGACCAAGTCTGGTGGCGCGGCAACCGGACAATTGATTTGCACTTGATGTATTTACGGCCATTGGAACACGCCGAGATTATCCTGGCCATGAGCCCGCGGCTGGTCATTGTCCACGCCGAGGCTGAAGGCAATTTTCAGAATTTTTCTAAGCATTTGCGGCAGCACGGCATTGAAATTGGTGTGGCCTTATTGCCCCGCACCCAGGTAGATATAATTAAGCCGGCGCTAGAATTTGTCGATCATGTGCTGATTTTTTCCGGCAATTTAGGCTATCAAGGTGGTAGTGAAGCCGATCTAAGCCTGCTCAAGAAAGCAAAACTTATTCGCAAGCTTAAGCCATCTGTCGAAATTGGCTGGGACGGTGGCATTAATGCCGACAACGCCAAACAGATTGCCGAAGCGGGCGTCGACGTCTTGAATGTCGGTGGCTTCATCCAGGAGGCCGCTAATCCCCAAGCTGCTTATGCTACACTAAAATCAGTAGTATAAGAGGCTCTTTTCTTGAAACAAGTTTATTCAGTTGAGCAATTAGAGCGCAAAGCCAATGATATCCGTGAGGATATTATTCGGATGCTGGAACATGCCGGCAGTGGCCACAGTGCTGGTCCGCTGGGACTGGCTGATATCTTTACAGCGCTGTATTTTGATGTGCTGAAACACGATCCCAAAAATCCAGATTGGGAGGAGCGTGATATCCTCGTGTTGTCAAATGGCCACTGTGTGCCGGTATTGTATGCCACCATGGCGCATGCGGGCTACTTTGAGCGCAAAGAGCTCTTAACGCTACGCAAGTTTGGCTCGCGGCTACAGGGTCACCCAGAACGGGAACGTTTACCAGGCCTGGAAGCCACTAGTGGGCCACTCGGCACCGGTTTAAGCCAAGCGGCTGGTATGGCGCTTGGTCTTCGCCTGAATCAACAACAGCACCGCTGGATATATGTGGTAACAGGTGACGGGGAACTTGATGAAGGCAATAACTGGGAAGCTATTATGCTCTGTGCCAAATACAAGCTGAGTAATATCATCGCTATTGTTGATCGTAACAATATACAGATTGACGGACCGACTGAAACAGTAATGCCACTAGAGGATTTGCGTAACAAATGGGAAGCCTTTGGCTGGCACGTGATCGAAATCGATGGTAATAACATCGAAGCAGTGATAGATGCCTGTGCCATGGCCCGGGCTGTCGTCGAAAAGCCGAGTGTGATTATTGCTCATGATGTGCCGGGCAAGGGTGTAGATTTTATGGAATATGACTTCCACTGGCACGGCGTACCACCGAATCACGAACAGGCCATGACGGCATTACACGAATTACGAACCCTTCAGGGTAAAATTCAGTCGGAGCACGAGTAATGGACGTACATCTCGTACAAGATATTACTGCCAAAACGATAGCGACTGAGGCGATGAAAAAAGGCTATGGCCGTGGGCTGGTTGAGGCCGGTAAACGATATGATAATGTGGTCGCAGCTTCTTCGGACGTGGTTGGTTCCACCGGCACTGATGCCTTTGCTCAAGCTTTCCCGGAGCGCTTTTTTGAAGTCGGCATTGCTGAGCAAAACTTGGTGGCAGTTGGTTCAGGATTGGCAGCGATGGGTAAAATGCCATTTGTAGCCGCTTATGGCGCGTTCAGCCCTGGTCGGAACTGGGAGCAGATTAAGACAACTATTTGTATCAACAATCGGCCAGTCAAGCTTGTCGGTACGCATGTGGGGCTATCTGATGCTCCAGACGGCGCAACCCATCAAATGCTGGAAGACATCGCGTTAATGCGAGTGCTAGCGAATATGACGGTTATCGCACCTGTTGATAGCTTAGAGGCCGAAAAAGCTACACTTGCGCTCGGCAACTATCCAAAACCAGCCTACTTGCGCGTGGCGCGTGACGACACCCCGATTATTACGACCGAGAAAACCCCCTTTAAGATAGGCCAGGCTTACGTCTATGATAAGGGATCAGACGTCACGATTATTGCTACCGGCCGAATGACCTATCAGGCGTTACTGGCAGCTGAAAAACTCTACAAAGATGGCATAGATGCTGAAGTTGTGCATGTGCCAACTGTCAAGCCGCTTGATGCCGAGACTATCCTAAAAAGCGTCCGGAAGACGGGTTGTGTGGTGACGGCCGAGGAAAGTCAGATAGCAGGTGGCCTTGGCGGTGCGATTGCCGAGCTATTGGCCGAAAACCACCCAGTGCCCATGAAGCGCATTGGCATGCAGGACCGCTTCGGCGAATCCGGTGAGCCAAAAGAGCTATTTGAGTACTTTGGGCTCGATGCCAAACATATTCGTTTGGCCGCGCATCATGTAGTGGAAAAACGTAAATAGCGGAGATATAAGGGCATGGCACAAAAAAAGAAGGCAGCAGCAAAGTCAAAAATACCTCGAAAATCTTTTCTCATGGGGCTAGTGGGACTAGTTGTAGTTATAGCGGGGTTACTTGTAAGTTATCAAGTGGGCAAAAACTCAGTGGCCGTACCCGTTCTGGCTAGCCAGATAGCAATTGCCAGTGCTAAACAAACAATCACAACAGATTATTTGACGGCCAGCGCCAAGGACTGCATTGATCCTACGACCAATCAGCCCTATGACGGCGTGGCATACTTTAACCAATATTTAAAGGTGAATGCCTATGCCAACCGGGCAACTATCCGTGCTTGTAACAGTGCAGGAACGCTGCTGGCAAAGCTGAACGGTAGGTGGGTGCAAACAGAGGTGAATTTAAATTTGAGCAGCCGTGCTAACCCGGTATGGGCTGAGGCGTGCGAAGCAAGTGATATTTTAACCCCTGACACAGTGGTACGGCCGGAAAATAGTAGCATTGATGCCACTAACTTAAAACTGTGCCAAGGGCTGCAACACAATAAACTATTACGAATTCAAGACTTATAAGGAGTAAACCGATGCCACTGACACTATACGAAATTCGTGATAATTGTGCCAAAGCGCGGGCCAGAATGGCGCAAGCCAGAGCTGAACGTTGGGCGTTTGGAGCTTTTAACCTGGATGATGAGCCAACGCTGCGAGCGGTGGCCCAAGCCGCTTCCAAATTAAAGGCACCGCTGCTGGTCGAGGTCAGCCAGGGAGAGGTTGATGATATTGGGTTAGATAATGTGCGTGACCTGGTGGACAACTGCAAGCGGTTATACCACGTGGAAATGTATGTGAACCTGGACCATTCCCCTAGCGTGGAAGCGGCCAAAAAGGGCATTGATGCCGGCTTTGAATTTATTCATATCGATGTGTCACAGGCCAAGCATGATGCTAGCGACGAAGAAATTATTGCGGCCACCAAAGAGATTGTCGAATATGCCAAAGTCACCGGCGCGCAGGTAGAAAGTGAGCCACACTATTTTGGCGGCTCCTCGAACCTCCATACCGAAAAGATTGACTACGAAGAGATTAGAAAAACCTTTAGCACACCTGAGGGCGCCCGGGCGTTTGTGGAGGCCACTGGCATTGATACCTTTGCGGCTGCGGTTGGCAACCTGCATGGTAAATATCCGGTACCGAAGAAGCTTGACCTGGAGCTGTTGCAACAAATTCGCGATGCCCTAAATTGCAATATTTCCTTGCATGGCGGCAGCGACACACCCGGCCATTACTTCGTCAGCGCCGTGCAGATTGGCGTCACCAAAATTAATATTAATTCCGATATGCGGGTGGCTTATCGTGAAAGCCTGGAGCAAATATTAAAAGCCACGCCGGACGAGTATTCGGTAGCCAAATTGATCAGCAAACAGGTCGTACCAGCCGTACAAAAGGTTGTGGAAAGCAAGATTCATGACTTTAACTCGGCCGGAAAGGCCTGAGGGGGTTAAAATGGGCCTTTTCGATTCAATTCTTAAAGATATTGCTGACGGCGGACTGGAAAAGAAGCTGGAGAAGCTAGCGGATAGTGTCGAGCACTTATCGACAAAGCTTGATCAAACGGTTGGGCAGGCTGCTGACAAACCAGTTACTATGTCAAAGAAAATTGAGCAGGCACAGGAACGGACGAATCAAGCGGTTGACGGCACTATAAAACCAACGACCTAAAATATTTGGCAACTGCAAACGGCTGTGGCACAATAAGCGTAAGCATTAAATTACAGAGCAGGTGGGATGAGTACACAACCAGAAGTTATAATTATCGGTGATATCGTAACTGATGATTTCATTAAGCTCCTAGATCAGGAAGAAAAAGTTGAACACGAGAAGGATGGGGAAACCTGGCTGGCTATTCCGTTTGGCACCAAAATTCCATTTGACCACCGTGAACTGGTTGAAGCCGTCGGTAATGCCGGTAATGCGGCTACCTCGTTTGCACGGTTAGGTTTGCAGAGCGCTCTGGTTACAAACGTTGGTGACGACAAGTATGGTCGCAACATCATTCATGCCCTTGGCAAAAATAAAGTCGACACGCGCTTTGTACGCATCAATCACGACAAGATCAGCAATTATCATTTCGTGCTCTGGTACAAATCGGAGCGGACCATACTTATTAAGCATGAAGAATACGATTATCATTGGCCACACCTGCGTCCCGATGAAACACCGCAGTGGGTGTACTTTAGCAGTATTTCCAAAAAGGCTCTCCCCTATCACGACCAAGTGGCGGATTGGCTTGATGCCCATCCGGATATTAAGCTGGCTTTTCAGCCTGGCACGTTCCAGATGGAGGCTGGTACTGAGCGACTGGAACGCATTTATCGACGCAGCGAAGTACTGCTGCTCAACCGCGAAGAAGCGGTAACGGTGGGGCATGGTGACCATGCCAATATCCACGATTTGTTTGACCACTTACATGCTTTAGGCCCCAAAATAGTAGTGATTACCGATGGGCCGGCTGGGGCGTATGTCTCCGATGGGCAGGAGCGCTGGAAAATGCCGGTGTATCCTGACCCAGCTCCGCCGTACGAGCGTACCGGTGCCGGTGACGCCTTTTCCAGTACCTTTGTGGCAGCTTTAGCGCGCGGTCATAACATTGAGAGTGCGCTGCAATGGGCGCCTATCAATTCAATGAGCGTCGTCCAGCAAGTCGGTGGTGTCGGGGGACTACTCACCGAGCATCAGCTCGAAGAGTGGCTTAAGAAAGCTCCGGAGTGGTATAAAGCGGAGCATTTTTAGGCAGCCAGTAGGTTGTAATCGTAGCGCAAGCCATTGCGCTTGTGCTAAGATGTGAGCAACATGACACGCATCTTGTCCGAACTTTTAGGGGCTCAGCAGCCGGCTTTTCGGTTTGGTATCGATAACTTGGAACGCGCCAGTGGCCACCCCAGTAATGACGTCCGTTTGACGGCTGATATCGTCCAGGCCACCAAGCACAAAATCCGTGAGCTGGGACTTGACCCGCACGATACGACTGGTCCAGAACTGTATCAGGCATTACAACACCGTATTAAGATTGATGATGCCCGTCTAGCTCGATCGTTGAAAGCCGTATCGCAAGCCGACGATATTGTCTCGGCAGTGGCGCATGCGCTGCGAACGGTACCGATTCCCCGAAATTGTTTTGCTCTGAAAAGCGTAGCTGCCAAGCGATTGCTCAAGAAATCACCGCCAAAGCGGGCTATGAAACAGTTAGGCTATCGCTCGTTTGAATCAATGCTTAAGCACGAACCGGTAGCCTCATTGTATGCTGCGGCGTGGTTAGTCGAATCTAGCGCTTGGCGCAAAGGCATAATCGATCAGTACAAAAAACTTCAGGCTACCGATTTTGAAACCAGCACCATTGCTATCCTAAACCCCACGACCCCACGTTGGCAGCAGTTAGCCGAAACGGTTGTGACGGCTAAAAAGCACAATGTTATTGGTTTTAAAGAGCTAGGGGCCGTAGTATTGTTACCGTTGCCAGCCGATCAGCCACCGGCCGTCACCACTACCACCTTAGTCTTAGCCCTGCACACTATGAATGAAATTAGGGCGGCCAGTACCTTTCTAAAGCTCTGCCAAGTGAAGCCGAACTTCGGCGAAGTGGTGCAAATAGTCGTGGCCGACGAGCCAAGTCTATCAACAGAGGTGTTGGACAGCCCGGTACCCTGGCAAATTGTCCAGCGTTACTATGCCCGCTTTAAGCAGGCCTTTCGGAGTGAAGTCTTCGAGCCGCATATTCAAGCCGATGATCTCAGCTGGCACAATATCGAACGGATTCTGGCCCATCTGGAACCAAGTATGGAATTTTGGCGCGGTACCCAAGCTTTAGGTCTGCTCCACGATCACCAGCCGGTGTCGCTCAATATTGCCGATGTAGCACTGGCGTGCTGTAATCAACTACCTTATAAAAGCCGAATTGTGCACTATGCCCGACACTCGTTGTGGCATGAACTTTTGCTCGGGTATCTGAAGCATGATACTGTTGAACAATCAGTATTGGGGCAATTGCAGTCACAGCTAGTGGCTGAACCGGCATTAATGTAAATAAGGGTGGGATAATGTATCAGATTTGTGTATCGGGCGCAGCGCGCGGCCAAAGTGTTGAAGAAGGCAAAGAACTTGCCAGCAAGCTCGGTGAAGCAATTGCCAAAGCGGGTCACTCGTTGTTAACTGGCGCTACCGTTGGACTCCCCAACTACGCCGCTGAAGCCTACAAGGCCGCCGGCGGTAAAATGAGCGTTGGTATCAGTCCGGCATCCAGTAAGATTGAACATATCTTGAAGTATCGTCTGCCCAGCGCGGCTTACGACACCGTTCTATATACCGGCTTGCATTATGTCGGCCGCGACACGCTTCTTATTACATCCAGCGATGCCGTAGTGAGCGTCGGCGGCCGGTTGGGCACCTTACACGAATTCACTATTGCTATGGAGACTGATAAGCCCATCGGTTTCTTGCAGGGTGCTGGTGGTATCAGCGAAGAAATTACTAAGATTATCGAGCTGGCTCATCCGTTGCGACCTGGAGCGAAAGTGATTTTCGAGGATGATCCGACGATACTAATATCGGAACTTACTAATTACCTTGACGGTACTCATGCCAAGTATCACAATCTGTATTAACAGCAAACTAAGCGGAATTTCAAGATGAAAAAACTGAATCAAGGTGGCTTCTCAGCAATAGAGACGGTATTAATTATTGTAATGCTTGGCATCATTGGCGGTACCGGTTGGTATGTGTGGCACAGTAAACAAGCAGCAAATACAGCTCTTACAAATGCTTCAAATGCGCAAACCGCAGTGCCCCAGGGTAAGCCACAAACGTTGCCGAGTAAAGACAATATGCTTTTGCTTGCCAGCTCACAGCTAAAAGTAACGTATCCAGCTGCTTCTTGGAATGTTGCGGAAAACAACTCAACCACCGATCAAGTGTGCGGCAAGGAGGATCAGGCTGCTCTTTCGTTTAAACAAAATAATAACTTTAATATCCGCTTTCTCTTGGGTCACTGCGACAAAGATGGCGGCAGCTGCTTTGGTCAGCCCAGTGAGATGTGTGTGGCCGAATCTAAACAACTGGCGGCAGTAGATCTAGGGAGGTCGCAAACAGCCTATGTACTAGCGCATCGGACCAGCACAGACAATGGTAAAACCTGGATATATGATCTCGGGTTGGTCGATAAAGCAACTTGCACAGAGGGCATGTGCACCATCAGTATTCCTGCGTTGACTACTAAGATCGGTACTATTACGGCTGCATTCGAGGGGGAGGGTGATATTCCTGGAAACCCTAACTCAGTGGATGAATTTGTAAAGTTAGCGCCGGTGCAGGCAGCTGTGGCGGTACTGAAGACGGTCCACTACTAAGCTTGTTACAATAGATAGGTGAGTAAGTTTCAGCTAAACAGCAACTATCAGCCTACCGGGGATCAGCCTGGGGCGATTGCTCAGTTGACCAAGGGTATTGAGGACGGCCTGAAAGAGCAAACTTTGCTTGGGGTAACCGGCTCGGGCAAGACCTTCACCATGGCCAATATTATTCAGAATACCCAGCGTCCAACGCTGGTACTGAGCCATAACAAAACATTGGCTGCCCAGTTGTACAGTGAGTTTAAAAACTATTTTCCCAATAATCCGGTTCATTATTTTGTCAGCTACTTCGATTACTATCAGCCGGAAGCCTACATTCCACGGAGCGATGTGTATATCGAAAAAGACAGTCAAATCAATGAAGAAATTGACCGGCTGCGTCATGCCGCCACCGATGCGCTGCTGACGCGGAAAGATGTCATTATTGTCGCCAGTGTTAGCTGTATTTACGGCATTGGCAGCCCGAGTGACTACAATGACCTATCGGTGGTACTGAAACGGGGCGAGCGCCGGGTTCGTGATAAGCTCCTGCGCCAGTTAACCGACATTCAATACCAGCGTAACGATATCGATTTTCACCGGGCAACTTTTCGAGTGCGGGGTGATGTGGTCGATATTTATCCCGCTGGCGAAGAGCTGGCCTATCGTACTGAATTTTTTGGTGAGGAAATTGATCGGATTACTCAGATTGATCCCCTGACTGGTGAGATTTTGAAGAATTTGGACGACCTCAAGATCTTTCCTAGCTCACACTACGTCACTCCGCAGGACAAGTTAAAACTAGCTTTAGGCCAGATTGAGCGCGAAATGGAAGAACGGGTCGCGCTGTTTAAACGTGAAAATAAACTGCTGGAAGCGCAACGCATTGAACAGCGTACCAGATTTGACTTGGAAATGTTAGAAGAAACCGGCTTCGTGAAAGGCATTGAAAATTATAGCCGCTACCTGACTAACCGCGAGCCAGGCGAGCAACCGGCTACACTGCTGGATTATTATCCGGATGATTTTCTCATGCTGGCCGACGAATCACACATGACGCTGCCCCAGATTCGTGGCATGTACAATGGCGATCGTGCCCGCAAGGAAGTGCTGGTAGATTACGGCTTTCGTTTGCCCAGTGCACTCGACAACCGACCCTTGACGTTCACTGAATACGAACGCCACATTAACCAAATTATCTATGTCAGTGCTACGCCCGCTGAATACGAACTGTCGCGCAGCCCCAAAGCGGCGCAACAAGTCATTCGCCCAACTGGTTTATTGGACCCGCCTATAGAGGTACGACCCATTGAAGGCCAAATTGACGATCTGTTGGCAGAAATTCGGGCTACCGTTGCTAAACACGAACGAGTTTTAGTAACTACCCTCACGAAGCGCATGTCTGAAGATTTGGCGGAATACCTAAAAGAGTTGAATATTAAGGTGGCTTATTTGCATAGTGATGTCGACACCCTGGATCGAACTGACATTTTGCGTGACCTTCGGCTTGGCGTTTACGATGTGTTGGTGGGTATTAACCTGCTCCGTGAAGGTCTAGACCTGCCGGAGGTGTCGCTGGTGGCGATTTTAGATGCTGATAAAGAAGGTTTTTTGCGCAGTAGTCAGGCACTTATTCAAACTGTTGGTCGGGCGGCTCGCCACGTTGACGGGCACGTTATTATGTATGCCGATCGCGTTACCGACAGTATGAAAAAAACCATGGACGAAACTACCCGTCGGCGTAAAATTCAGGAAGCCTACAATATCGAGCATGGTATTACTCCGACCGGTATCAGTAAGGCCATTGAAAAGGGCATGCGACCAGACTTGCCGGAAGAAGCTAAGCGCGCCAAGCTGGATCTCAAGAAAATTCCTAAAGACGAATACGCATCACTCATCCGAGACCTGACCTCCCAAATGGAGCTGGCCAGCGCCAACCTGCAGTTTGAACAAGCTGCCGAGCTACGCGATATCATAAATGACATAAAAGCAAAGCTGTGAGAGGATACCCGATATGGGTAAAATTCCGGATATAATCAAATTGCCAGGCATGGCGGTTGGTTCCACCCTAGTCCATCATATGCCCGGTGCGCCGGCGCTCT
>Ga0157374_10001386_pt1 | contig 20577 bp, 14 predicted proteins | sample M25metaG_FD_115308 | JGI IMG/M metagenome (GOLD analysis project Ga0157374, IMG submission 115308) | Miscanthus rhizosphere microbial communities from Kellogg Biological Station, Michigan, USA - M2-5 metaG | ecosystem: Host-associated > Plants > Roots > Rhizosphere > Soil | place: USA: Michigan... | reverse complement strand
CCACTCACATTGTTGCGCTCTTTCCAATAGTCCCGTGTCAGCAGAGACTCCTTGTCTGGAATCACATCGCTGATTCGTATGCCCGCTCGCCATGGAAAGCGCCCCGGATCGGCGACGTTCCCCCGTAGCGTGACGGCGTTCTCAAAGCGCGGCACAATGGGCAGCAGTCGTACGATGTCTCCATTTTGGAGCTTCGTCTTGAGCTCGGCGCCCCCAGTCGAGAGTCGCCGGATCTCGAGTCCCGTCCCTTCCGCCACTCGCTCCAGTACGGCGTTCTGTGCGGCGGCTGTGGCAGACAGTCCCCCGGCCATGCGCATCGCGTCTCCGAGCGTTGTGCCGTCTTTGAGTTCATAGATGCCAGGCCGCTCCACACTCCCTGCTACCGCCACCTTGGGCCCGGCCGGCGAGATCAGAATGACGTCGCCCCCTCTCAATTGCGCATCCCTGGAAGTATCGCCCCGCATCAGCAAATCGTACAGATCAAATTCACAAACTGTCTTGTCTCCGCGCTGCAACCGTATACTTCGCATCGAACCGCGCGACGTGGGTCCTCCTGACGCAAATACAGCGTTCACCAAAGTTGTAAGCGAACTGACTGTGTAGCTGCCCGGCCGCCGCGCGTCGCCAACTACAAAAATCTGTATCGATCGCAGCCGCCCCAGGGTTACACTCAGGTCGAAATTCTTGTACGATCGCATCATCGCGGCTTTCAATACCTCTGCCACCTGGCCGTAGGGCAACCCTGCCACGGCGATTGGTCCGACGTCTGGAAGTACGATCTGGCCGCGCGCGTCGACAACCAGCCGCCGCACAAGATTGAGCTGGCCCCAGATATTGATCTGTAACTCATCGTCCGGCCCGATGACGTAATCGGGCCCAACTAGCGCCCGGCTGCTCGGCAGGAATGTCGCCGGTACATTATCGAAAAGTGAAGCTCCAAAAATGGGCAAGCTTTGTCCGATACTCTCTGTGACATACCGTTGAAATTCCGTAGGAGGCTCTTTTACTCGGTATGGCCTCGCCGGCTCCGCCATCGGATTACGCCCTGTAGTGGTCGGCTGGAGCCCTGGGATTTGAGTTTGTGGATACGTCTGCGGGTAGGACAGATCATAACCGGTTCCACGATCAAGCGTCATTCCCTGCTGCGTCATTCCCTGCTGTGCCATGCCCTGCTGTGCCATGCCCTGCTGTGTCAGGATGCTCTGCGTGCCGAACGAATCTTGCGTCCCCTGCGCGGATAGACATGCTGCCGAGTTGGCATTTTCGGGCAGACTGCACAAATAGACTAGCTGCTGCTGCTGCGACGGCGGTGAAAAAAGACTGTCCCGCGGACGTTCGAGTAATTGGGCGCACGCTGCAGTTGTCAGCGTAAGAAATAACAAGAGACGCAGCATGTAAAATCCGTTCTGTTAGTCATTGTGCCGTCCACAGCCCGGCGATAGCCAGAGCCCTCCGGCGAGTTTTACAGTGCTTTTACAAATTCGCAGCGAAATACATTACTGTGGCAGTGACAGCAGATAGATCATAATCGCGTCTTCCTCAGTCTTCGAAAAGTGATACGGCGGCATTACCGATCCCGGTGACAGAGCTTGCGGAGCTGCAAAGTGTCGGAGAATCCACTGCCGGTCTCGGCGAGCCGCCAGACCATTGAGCGAAGGCCCTATCTCGCCGCCGCTCCCATTCACGCGGTGGCAGCTTCCACAGGCATGTGATGTATAAACCTCCGCACCATCGATCAATTGTTGGGGTGCTTGCTCGAGTTCGTGTCCATGCTCGGCCGTAAGTTTTGCCAGCAAGACGGACAGCGCATTCAATTCCGCGAGTGAGAGATGAGACGCACCGCCTTTCCCGCCGGCTGCCCGGTTCGACTGATTGAAGTGGACAATTCTCCACTCGCGAGGTTTTTGCAAGTCAGTCCCTGCCAGATTTGGACCTTCTTTCGGCTCGCCGGTCACCAGGTTATGGCAACCCCCGCATCCCTCGCGCCGGAACAGTCCCACTCCCGCAAGTTCATCGGCGGCGAACTGCGTAAGCTGTGGCGGAATGCCCGCCAGCGCGGCGGACGCGACACGGGGCGGAGAACCGGCCATTGCTCCGAACGTGAGCGCGCTCCAGAGTGCAACCGCCAAAACGACCATACCGATAGCGGTTATACGCTGGCGAACGCGCCGAACCGCTGTCCGATCCAGAAACGGAACCGCGAACAGCGCGAGCACTGCCAGCGTGGGAAGTCCAATGCTGCCGATCGGCTCCAGAGGCCCTCGAAATACCTTCAGCATCTGGAACAAGAACAGGAAATACCAGTCGGGGCGGGGAACGTAAGCTGTATCCGTCGGGTCCGCCATCCTCTCGATGGGCGCCTCTATTAGAGCTGCCGTGGCGAACAGGATCAGGAAGGTAACAAATATCGCCAGCACATCACGAAAAGCTTGCCGTGGGTAAAACTTATCGTCTGGTCCGTGCGGCCCCGCTCCGGGTGTAACCCCGTGCCGGCGGACGAGATACAGGTGGAACCCGATCAGCGCGGCCGTCACGGCCGGCAGAATAAGAACGTGCATCGCATAAAAGCGCGACAGAGTAAGCGCTCCCAACTGCTCCGTCGCTCCCGCTAGCTTCACCAAGTAGGGTCCGGCCAGCGGTGCTTGAGATGCAAGGCGCACCGTGACCATCGTGGCCCAATAGGCCCGATTGTCCCAGGGCAGTAGATACCCCGTGAGTCCGAACGCGAGTGTCAGCAGTAGCAGAAGCACCCCTGCCAGCCATGTGACCTCCCGCGGCTTCTTATATGCACCGTATAGAAAAACCTGGACCATATGGAGCACGACACACACGACCATAAAACTCGCGCCCCAATGATGCAATCCCCGGATCATCTTCCCTGCAGTCACTTCTCGCATGACATAGGTAACGCTCCGGTACGCCTCATCATGCGAAGGTGTGTAATTGATCGCAAGAAGAACGCCGGTAAGCGCCTGTGTCAAGACCAGGAACAACGCAATGCTGCCAAACACTTGCGGCCATCCCGCGGAAGAGGGAATGTCTTCCATCAGAAACCTGCGCATACTGGTTTCGGTGCCTGTGCGGCTCTCGAGCCACTCTCTGCTTTTCCGGACCAGTGCGGACAGCACCTACGACTCCGAAGAAGGCTTGCTCTTACCCAGCCACAATCGGGCGCCCTCGATCTTCGTAACGTATCGGTCGAGCGGCCGCGTAGCCGGGCCGGTGATCACTTCTCCCTTCCGATCGAACGCCGATCCGTGGCACGGGCAAGCGAATACGCCGGCCTTAGTGTCCCAATGGTACGCGCATCCCAAGTGCGTACACAGCGGAGCGAACACCGTGACATCCTCTGGGCCATCTTTCACGATCCAGGCGCTGTCCTTCGTGCTGCGAACGGACCAGCCATCCACACGGTTGCGCACGAATGTGATCTGTCGTGGCGCGCCCGCCGGCAGATTCGAAATGTCGCCTGCATCTATCCACTCGTTCGGGGTTTCGTTCCGCGGCGAGCCGAATAGATAGAACCCGGCCGGAAGGCCCAATGCCGCCGCTACAAAACTGACCAGAACATAAATGGCAGTCTCACAAAAATTTCTGCGTCCTGCTTGCATACCGTCATCTTAGGAAGCAAATACAGCGTGGGCTGTTGCGAACGTGTAAAGCTTTCGAAAAAAGACAGCGAGTCTCTCGCTACTGCCCCAAAATCTGTGTTCCCGTTGAAGTGAATACGAATGACGTTGTTCGCCGCCGGATTACTGCTTCTTGGCCTGTGGGGAAATGAATCTCCTCGCGCGTCGCCATATGTTCCATTGGACAGTTGGGTTTATCCCACCTTCGAACGGCTAAACGCACTAGGTTACTTGCCCGATGCGGAAAGTCTGGCGAGGCCGTGGACGCGGTCGCAGTGTCTTGTCCTCACGGAGGAGGCCGCCGACATCGCATCGCGGCGCTCCACCAAGCTATCCGCGGGCGCGCCCACCAACCAGGAAGCCCTCCGTCTCATTTCCGCGCTCGAGCAGGAATTCACTTCCCGCTCAGACAATGTCAGCGGTGTGCGTCTCGAATCGCTGTATGCGCGCTTTCTGCAAATTGCAGGGCCGCCTCTGGCCGACGGCTATCATTTCGGTCAAACCCTCGTCAACGACTACGGCCGCCCATACGGCCGCGGCTCAAATGCCATAGCCGGCTTTTCCGCTTCGGCCACGTTCAACCGCTTCTCCGCCTATTTTCGCGGCGAGTATCAAGGCGCCTCCGGCACCCCGCCATATTCGCTTGCGCAGCGTACTTTCATCGCGAAAATAGATCAAAATCCCTTGCAGCCGGCCATCTCGAACACCTCGTCAAACCGCTTCAATCCGCTCGAAATGTACCTGGGTGCGCAGTTTGGCATATTCAACGTTACCTTCGGCAAACAGAGCCTCTGGTGGGGACCAGGCGCGGAGAGCGCATTTCATTTCAGCAATAACGCCGAACCTGTCTACATGCTTCGAGTCGCGCAAACCAGCCCCATCGTGTTACCCGGCCCCTTCCGCTTTCTCGGGAGAATTCGCGGCCAGTTCGTAGTCGGCCACCTCGCCGGGCATCAGTTTCCACCGGGCCCTTTCTTCAACGCGCAGAAAATAACTTTTCAACTGACTCCCGATTTCGAGCTTGGTTTCACCCGCAGCGCCATTTTCGGCGGCGGCGGTATTCCTCTCACGGTTCGCACGCTCGCACGCAGTTTCTTCAGCTTTTCAAGCGGCCAATTCCCCGATCCGGGCGATCGCCGTAGCGGCTTCGATTTCAAATGGCACGTGCCCGGACTCAGACGCTATCTCACCATCTACTCCGATTCGCTCGCCGACGACGATCCCAGCCCGCTCGACAACCCCCGCCGCGCCGCCTGGGCGCCCGGTCTCTACATTTCACAATTGCCGGGTCTCCGCAAACTCGATCTGCGTTTTGAAACTTACTCGACCTGGCTTTACGCCAAAGATCACGGCGGCGGGTTCATCTACTGGAACGACGTCTATCACGACGCCTATACCAACAATGGCGTGTTACTGGGAAGCTGGATCGGCAGAGACGCCCGCGCTTACACAGCTTCCTCCACCTATTGGTTTTCCGCACGCAACAAGATCGGCGCCACCTACCGTCAAATCAACAGTGGTCCGAATTTCCTGCCCGGCGGCGGCACCCAAACCGACGGATCCATCAACGCCGAATGGCAACTGCGTCCCGGCTGGCAAATGAACGCTCTCTTGCAGTTTGAACGCTACTTTGTCCCGATACTCGGCCCGCCACGACACAATTTGACTGCCGGATTACAATTTACGTTCTTGCCACGGGACTGGCGCTTCTTCCGATAGCGAAGAAGAGCACTCCGCCCGCCACCGCGCCCAACGAGTCGATCAGAATGTCCCTCCACTCGAAATCGTTGTGATAAATCGCTGTCTGCGCCCCCTCGATCAAGAACGCGAACGCAATCGCACCGGCGCAGCTTCTCGCGATCCAGGTATTACTCCTGCCCCAGCAAACCACCAGAACTGTGATCAGAAAAGCGCAAAAATGAGCGCCATTGTGAAAGCGCCCATGGGTTTTAAGAAAGTGCTTTAACGGCAACGGCAGCAGCGAAACGAGCAGGACGACAAGAATCCAAACAGCCACCATTCGGAGGCGTCGGTCCGTAGTGCGCATAGCCCGATTATCGAGGTTTGTCCTTTTTACAAGTCTTTTACCAGCCTTTTGCACCTCGAATTACCCCGCGCGGATATCCTCCGGATGGATGTATGCCGTCGCTTTGAAACGCATTTCCCCGGAGTCGTCAGATATCAGGCCTGCGCGCCCGCCGGATCCTCTGGGTGTATCGATTCCATTGCCCTACCACCACGTATTGTTTCCATTCGGCTTCCCGCTCCATATACGGACCAACGAACTGGGGATTATCCGCGCGGCCGAACAAAGCTGGGCGGCCTTCTCGCAGCGCTTCCGCGAAACTCCTTTACAAGTACGCGTACTCGTTTCCGATTCCTCGACCACTCGGCGCCCGCCTTCCCCAGTTGTTCGTGCTCAGGCAAATCTGCTGACGATGGTCGCCGATTCCCAAAACTTTGCCTGCTGTGACTTAGCCAACGGCTTCTGTTTTGCCAATCTTTCCAAGTCCGCCCTGCTCAACCGTGACTATCTTCGCTATCACTTTCTCGAGGCGGCCGTGCACGTACTGCTCGACACGCAGCACCTTGTAGCAGTCCATGCCGCTTGCGTCGTGAAAGACGGGCACGGCGTTTTGTTTGTGGGCGATTCAGGTGCTGGAAAATCGTCCCTCGCCTATGCATGTGCCCGTCGTGGCTGGACCTACGTTTCCGATGACGCCGCTTGCGTGCTCAGGCGCCGCCCCGGCCGCCAGGTCCTTGGCAATCCACAGAATTTTCGTTTTCGTCCGGCCGTTAGTGCTCTGTTCCCGGAATTGCGCGGCCGTGTAAGGGTGCGAAACGGCAAACCTAGTGTGGAAGTAAGAACTGAAAGTCTGACGAACTTATCTACTGCCTATGAATGCACCGTAGATTACATCGTCTTTCTGGATCGCCGCGCACAACCGGCTGGGCAGCCCCGGCTCGCGCCAGTCTCCGAGGACGAGGGCCTTCGCGGCATCTTCTCGAGTCCCTGGCCGCCCGATCTGCCCATCCATCAGGAACGCCTGGAGGCTGTCGAACGCTTGCTCAAGGCTCGTCTCTTTCGCATGTCCTATCTCGAATTCGACGCGGCCATTGACCTCCTCGAACAAACCATGATGCGACGTTCGTCATGACCGTAGCGCACCCATTTGTAGCCGCTGCGCTGCGGCTCCTCGTAGCGCTTGCTGGCCTCCTGCTCACTGCTCCCCTACTCTCGGCGCAGGTCTCCTCCGGAAGTTTCTACGGCTCGATAGACGATCCCTCCGGTGGACTTCTCGCCGCCGCACAGATCGAAATCCGTCAGGAAAAAACCGGATTTGTCCGCCGCACTTCTACCGGCACGACCGGTCTCTATCGCCTCCCGGATTTAGCCCCGGGTATCTATTCGGTCACCGTTCAACGCAACGGATTTCGGACATCCGTTGCTCCCCATGTGTCTCTCGAAATTAACCAGGAGGCGCGCGTCGATTTTCGCCTCGAGATCGGCGCGGCGCACGAAACCGTCACTGTTGCGGCCTCCGCTTCTCCGCTCCAGGCCGCCGATAGTTCCGTGGGATATCGTTTCGATTCATCAACCTTCACGCAATTGCCGATCGATGGTCGCAACGTCCTCTCGCTGGTCACTCTGGGGCCGGGTGCAATTCCGCGCCAGCTGGGAGGTTTTGTCCACGACACCAATAACGATATCCAGCAGGGTTCCCGTGGCTCTGTCGCCTTGAACCCGCCCATCAATGGAGCGCGCTCTTCGATGAATACGTATCTCCTCGATGGTGCTTATAACACCGACCGCAACACGTTCGCCACCGTTGTCATCCCTCCCATGGACTCGGTCGAAGAATTTCGCATTCAATCTTCCCTCGCCGCTCCGGCCTTTTCCCAGGCCGGCGGCGGCGTCATTGATATTGCCACTAAATCCGGCAGCCGCGATCTTCATGGCAGCGCCTTTGAGTTCTTACGAAACGAAGTAACCGACGCCCATAACTTTTTCGACGACCCTACCCTTGCCCGTCCCATCTTTCGCCGCAATCAGTTCGGCGGTAGCTTGGGCGGTCCCTTGCCCTTGCCTTCCACATTTTTCTTCGTTGCCTACGAAGGCGTGCGCTCCAAGTCCGCCAAGTCGTCCGTCCAGTTAGTTCCCGACGCTACCGAGCGCTCTGGCAATTTCGCGGACGATAGCATCATCTACGACCCGTTGACGCCCTCTCCGCGATCGCCCTTCGCGGGCAACCTGGTTCCCAGCGCGCGTATCGACCCCATCGCCTCCAAATATCTCACGCAATATGAGCCTCTTCCAAACCGCTCAACCGGTTCCGGGAATAACTACCTCGATGCAACTCCCTCGATCAGTGATCACGACAGCGTTTCCGGCACTATAGACCATCAGTTTCGCAGCGCTGGATTGCTGTTTGGCCGCTACACCATCAATGATGAGCGCGGTTATCTCGCGGGAAGTTTTCCCCTGCGGCCTACCTCCGAGCAACTCCGTGCCCAACAAATCACTCTCGGTCATACATTCGCCCGTGCGGACTGGATCAACGAAGTTCGTGCATCATTTACACGTCTCCGCCTCTTCGACGTTCCGCTCAGTGCTTTCACGGACAACACGGCGGCCGATTTGGGAATCGCCAATCCTCCTACCGATCCGTTCGCCTTCGGACTACCCTACTTCCTTCTGACGAATTTCTCGACCGTTACCGACGATCCCACGCTTCCGCAGACCCAGCGTGACAATACCTGGAACGTGGCCGATTCATACACAGTCATTCGCGGCCGCCATACCTGGAAGCTCGGCGTGGACTGGACCCGCTTTCAACTGAACTATCAGCAAAGCAATTTGATTCGCGGCAGATACACCTATACAGGAGCTTTTACCGCCGGCGCAGACGAGTCTGCCTCAGGCAATGCCCTCGCCGATTTCCTGCTCGGGTATCCCCAGAAAACGGAGCGCACCGTGGGCTCTCCGCTAGCCTACCTTCGCCAAAGTAGCTACGGATTATTCGTCCAACACGACTGGCGTGTCACCAATCGTATGACGATCAATACTGGCCTGCGGTACGAATATACCGCGCCCTTCTCCGAAACGCGTAACAAGCTTCTAAACCTCGATTATTCTGGCGCCGCGCCTGCGCTGGTGCCTGTAAGCACAGCCGCGAGCCCAAATCGTCTGAACTTCTCCCCCCGCGTCGGCCTGGCTTGGCGGCTGCCTTCCGAAATCGTATTTCGCGCGGCCTATGGCGTCTACTTCAATCCCGAAATCGCGATCGAAGCCTACGATCTCGTTCTGAATGGAGTGCAATCTCAAGTGAATACGACCGACGGTACGGCGCCGCCGGTACTCACTACTCGCGACGGCTTCGCCGCCACCTCGGCCACCGGGTTTCCAAGCTACTTCGGACTTGATCAACACGCGCCCACCCCCTACATCCAGCAATGGAACGCCGGATTCCAAAAGGAGCTACCCGCAGGCGTAATATTGGAAGCGAGTTATATCGCGAGTAAGGGTACTCATCTCGGTGTCTTCCGGCGCTTCAATGTTCCGCTGACGCTTCAACCCGGTGATCTGCAAAGCCTCCGTCCGTTCCCTGAACTCGGCACGCTTTTCCAGCGTCAGCACATCGGCAACTCCTCCTATCAATCTTTCCAGCTAAAAGCTGAGAAGCATCTCAAAACCTCGCTCACCTTTCTCGCCAGTTACGTATGGTCGAAATCGATCGACGATGCCGACAGCGTTAACGTCGGTCAGTTCGATAGCGCCGGCGCACAAAATGAAAGTAATCTGCGTCTGGAAAGAGGCCTCTCCTTTGCTAATGTCCCGCGCCGCCTCAGCGCCGGATTCGTGTATAACTTGCCGAAATCCCTGCGTAACTGGCAGCTTAGCGGGTTGATCACGTTGCAGGATGGCACGCCTGTAAATCCGTTCTATTTCACGACAGATTTTGCCAATTCTGGAACTCCCAATCGGCCGAACGTCGTGCCCGGCCAGAGTGTCAGCCTTCCCTCCAGCCAGAGAACCGTCGATCGCTGGTTCAATACTGCTGCCTTTAGCGACCCGGCCCCGTACACCTTCGGTAATGCTGGCCGAGATATCATTCCGGGTCCTGGAAACGAGGTCATCGATATCGCACTTAATCGCCGCTTCGTGATTCGCGAACGCGTCGCCCTCGAACTTCGTGCCGAGAGCTTCAATCTTCTTAACCACCCGAACTATGGCATCCCGGGTCCGTATCCCGACTTCGGACCATTCTTCGGTAAGATTCTGTCGACAGGCGATCCTCGTCGCCTGGAATTCGGCACGCGGTTCGACTTTTAGTGCGTCCACGCCTCCCTCCGTATGCAGCGGCTCTTCTTGAGCCGCTGCAATTTTTTGCCCCGAGCGGCAGCCTGCTCGAGAGTCTTCCCGATACCGAGTGGAAAGACTTGCTCTCCTTTTGCGATCGAGCCAATCTGACCCTAACGTTCCGCCACGTCGCCTTTCCGTTTCTACCAGGGTGGGTAAAAGCGCGTATCGCCGGAAATCTGAGTAACAATGCCGAGCGGCATAGGCGCTGGCAGACCGCCGTCCATGAAATCGCCGATTCCCTTCACGCGCGCTTTATCGATTTTGTTCTCTTGAAGGGCGCGGCGCACGCTCCTGATTTCACACCCGATCCCCTTCTGCGTGCGCATGGCGACATCGACATCTGGTGCCTGCCGGAGACCATCTCCAATGCCTCGGCAGCGTTCTCAGACTTGGGCTATCGGCCTTTTGGGGATTCCCAGGGACGTCACCTGCCGCCGCTGCTCCGTCCAACCGATTGGAAATGGCTCGGTGATTATTTCGCTATCGATCTGCCCATTCCTGTGGATCTCCACTACAGTTTGTGGGATCGTGATCTGGAACGTCTTGACGGTCCTCCCGAGCGCGAGTTCTGGGAGCGGCGCACGATCACTCTTATAGAAGATCGGCCCGTTGCAACTCTCTGTCTGGCGGACACGGTCGCCTTTGCCGCTCTTCATTCGCTGATGCACATGCTGCATGGCGATCTTCGTTTGCAGCGCGCCTGGGAGATCGCATATTTTCTGAACTCGCGTGCCTCAGACAATACATTCTGGACGGATTGGCAAAAGCTTCATCCCGTGCATTTGCGAATCCTCGAAGTAACTATGTTCGCGCTGGTTGCTACTTGGTTTCAGTGCAAATTGCCGCCGTTGATCGCTGAGGAAATGGAAATTCTTCCTTCGGACGCCAGGCTTTGGATAGAATCCAAAGCCTGGTCGCCGGTTGAATCGCTCTTCCAACCGAATAAAGACGAACTCTGGCTTCAGCTTGCTCTTCTAGACCGCTTGCGAGACAAAACGAGCGTCTTCTTTCGACGCATGTTCCCGGTCCAGGCTGTGGTGAGCCGTGATCGGCAGGGAAAGGGTGCTCTTGTCACACGAACGGTGCATCATCTTCGTGCTCTGCTGCCCACGATTTCCGAGGCAGCCAAATGGTGGTGGACTCGCCAGAGCCTTGATCGAAATTTCCTGAACTTCCTACTTTCCTCTGGTCTGTTCGATCTTGGCGAATTTATTTTTTTTCTTCTCTATAACCTTTACTTGTTGGATCTGGGATTTAGTGAGGTGTTAGTCGGGCGCATCGTGAGCGCCATGACCGCGGGATCGTTCTTTGGAGTTATTCCTGCCGCTGCATTACTACGGCGTTGGGGCGTACGGTCGGTACTGGTGGTGGCGATTGCCGGTGCGAGTGTCTCCACCGCGCTGCGGGCCATGACATCCGATCCGCCATCTCTGCTTCTCTTTGCTTTCCTGAATGGCTTCTTCTTGTCCGTATGGGCCGTCTGCTTGCTGCCCTCCGTTGCCGCTTGTACTACCGAACGAAACCGTACCTGTGCATTTAGCCTTGTTGCATCTCTGGGGATTGGCATCGGTATTGGTGCGGGACTTCTCGGCGGTCAGCTTCCGTCGGCTCTCGCCCACTTCGGCGCGCATGCTACCCCGCTCGAATCTAAACGCGCCGCGCTCCTTTTTGGATCTGCCATCGTTTCCCTCGCGATTGTGCCCGCCCTCCGTCTGCGCTTCCCCGAAGTGCGCCCCTTGCCATCTGAGAAAAAGCTCTACCCGCGCAGCAAGTTCATCTCCGGATTCATATTCGCCGTATTCGTGTGGAGCTTTGCCATCGGGATTTTCAATCCGTTCTTCAATGTTTATTTTGCGCGGCGCCTGCATCTCTCCGTTGAGCACATCGGAACGATTTTTTCATTGAGCCAATTCGCCCAGGTTGCGGCGATCTTGGCTGCCCCATGGTTCCTCCGAAAGATCCCCGGCATCAAGGGAATTGCAACCGCACAGTTCGCAACGGCCGTCATGCTTGTTCTTCTCGCCATGACCGCGACTCCGACCGCTGCGGCCGTGGCGTACGTCGTCTATATGGCGTTTCAGAACATGACCGAGCCGTGCCTCTTTAGTGTTCTTATGAACCGTGTGACGCCTGCCGAACGCGGCGGCGCTTCGGCTCTTCATTTTCTCGCCACTTCGTTCGCCGGAACTCTTTCGGCAATGGCCGCTGGTGCCGCACTAGCCCGTTGGGGTTATTCATTTGTCCTGGAAGCGGCTGCCCTACTGGCACTCGTGGCCGCGATCTTGATGTTCGCAACCCGCGCCCTGTACAGAGCAGGCAGTCCGAACCCGCGCCCGCAATCGCTCGCAAAAACGATACCGCTTGAATCTAGCTCCCAGGCCGGGGGCGCATAGCTGTTGCAATTTCCGCCCGTCACGCGGATTGTTTCTCCTCCAGCCGCTGACCGCAAGCAGATCTGCGTAGAACACGCAAATGCGATCCATTTGCCATCCGGAGACATCCGCTCTGTTGCTGGTATGCGCGGCGAACCGTCGCCTGGACTTACCCGCCCACTAGCCGGATCGAGTAACATCGCCTTTGAATGCCCGTGACTAACTAATTCGAATCGCACTGGACCATTCGGCGAGAGCGCCTCGGGTAGCAGTGCTTCGCCATCGAACCCAAACCGTGTGACGCGTCCGTCGTGCAGGTATCCGAGTTCATAACGCCTCTTTCCAATCGATTGATAGACAATTCCGGTGTGGAGTATCGCTGGCGACGACGAGGAGATGGCATTCTCTTCGGTTGTGATTCTCTCCCAATGGCGTCCGGGCTCCTGCTCGTAACTTGCCGCCGTCCGGTAGGCGATCGATAGACTCATGATCGTCACCACGGCCGTCGCGGCGGTGATTCGCTTCCATGCGACGTGCCGCAAACCCCCGCGGCCCGCGAAAAAATATAGCGCCAGTAACACCCAGACTTTCGGACAATAAGGAGCCCACGCTTGCCGTAGTGGCATCGCCGCTACCGTATAACAACCGATAACCACAAGCCGTCCCATAGGACCGTCGTCGTCGAGCAGCAGCACCACAGGCAGCAAAAGAAGAATGAACGTATACGATGCCATGCTGGTGGAAGCCAGAACGATGGCCACGGAAAACCAAGCGAAGTCCCGTTTGAAATTCTCTACGCGAGCGTACAACAAAGGCAGCGCCAGCAGAGTGAGCGTCACCAGCGGACGGAGCAGGAAGAAGACCCATGGCGCATTCCACGCCGGATGCGGATTCAACTCCGGTTCCATGACGAGAGTCCGCCGCAGGAAGGCCGAAATTGTATGATGACCTACATTATACGGATCGACCATGTCTCCTGCCAGTGCGCGCGGTAGAACTTGCCATGCAAAGTAGTTTGTACCGCTCCATCCGAGCCACGTGATGGCTGCAGCCGCCATCAGAAGCGTTCCGAACACGCCCGCAGCCAGCGATCTCCACCGGCGCTTCACGGCGAAGAGCAAAAAGAATGGACCGCCATACACCTTCAAAACAAATGCCAGCGACACCAATAATCCGCCCCCGATCGCGCGTTCGCGATGTAGATAAAAGTATGCGAGCGTTAGCAGGAACAATAGAAATACGTAGTATTGGCCGAGCAAAAAATTACTCACGAGCGTCCCGTGCCCCACGAACGCCAACAGCGCAACCTGCGCAAAGCTGAATTGCGTGACCCGCGATAACAACCAGAAAGTGCCTGCCAGAAATCCCAAATTCAACAACAGCCAGGCGCGCTTTGCTGTCTGCACGGAAAACCGCGCCAGCGGTACCATGGGAAGCATCGTCAGCGGCGTCTGCGGAAAGTAGGCGCCGAGCTGCGCTTCCACGCCTGCATAATTCATCTGCCGCTGAAACCAGGTCCAGTCATAAAAGCTTCTGAGCGGCTCGCCCTTGCGAACTAGCACAGCCGCCGTATAGTAATTCGGAAAATCCGTCTCGGCTCGATCCCAGCCCGCCCTAAAACTGGTGGCAAGAAAAAGACAGTAAGCCGCCGCGGCCAGAATTCGTACCGCTGGTTCAACCCGCATGGACGCGACCGCTGGCAACTGCCGTCTGTGCCTTCGGCAGGCGCACAAAAAAACGCGCGCCCGATTTCAATTCCCGATCGGCCCAAAGATCTCCCGCGTAATCGAGCACAGTCTGTCGCGACAGCGCCAACCCCAAACCCAAACCATTCTTTTTCCCGAAGCTCGCGAATGGCTGAAACAGCGTCGCCCAAGCTTTTTCTGGAATTCCGGGCCCGCTGTCTTCAACCTGCACCGTCACTGTGGTTGCATCCTGCCTGGACGTGACCCGGAGCGTGCCACCATTCGGCATGGCCTCGAGAGAGTTATGCAGCAAATTCATGAACACTCTTTCCATCCGGTCGCGATCGACATAGACTTCCACATGACCCGGAATATCGATCGCGATCGAGACTGGCGACACCCCGGTAGTCTGCGCTGTCAAATCGCGGGCTCCTTGAACGATTTCCACCAGCCGGCAGGATTCCACCCGCTTTGCTTTGGCCCGCGACATATCTGTGAGCTCTTGCAGCAACTCCTGAATTCTGCGCGAAGACCGATAGATACTGACCGCAATTCGGTCCCGTTGCTCCGTCGATAAGCCCGCATCCACCAGCATCTCCGCGCCACCATAAATCGCCGCCAGCGGATTTCTCAAATCGTGCACGATCGACGATGACAATCGGCCGATCGTCGAAATGCGTTCCTGCCGGATCAGTTCATCGCGTGCTGTGCGAATCGAATCGCACATCGCATTGAAGGTCTTCGCCAGGCGCCCTAGTTCATCCTTTGTTTCTACTGCCACGCGATAGTCATAATTCTGTTTGATGACTTCTTCCACTGCCCGATCCAGCCGCTTCACCGGTTCCAAAATACGTCGCGCCAGCAGATACGTGAAAGCCAGCCCCGCCACCACCGCGAGAATCCAGATGATCGTCACGTTGCGTCTCAGTTCCATCAACGCGCGGCTCGGCCCCTCAAACGAACGGATAATGTATAACTCGCCGGCCGGCTTGCCATCTACGTCCTTTAGATCTCTGCCGAGCGCCAGATAATCGACCCCGTGCAGCAGCAGCCGCCGCGCTCCTCCCGCTGCCGCCGGCCCGCGAGTCAGATCCGCCGCCGCCAATGGCAAACTCGAAGCAATCAATCGACTGCCCGAAACAAAAGCGAAATCACTTCCGTGTGTCGATTCCTTCAGTGAATAGGCAAGCTTATCGTCAACGTCGGAAGCCACCAGTAGCACGTTCAACAGTGCCTGTCCCTGCGCCGCCTGCACGTAGACCGGAGTCAAAACTATGTAATAAAGATGCCTTCCTCGCGTGATATAGCCCTCGACTTGCCGCGGGAAGTGTGCAGCCGCCCTCTCCATGAATTCCGGTGTCAGAGCCAACCGGGACCCGGAACTTTCTCCACCGAGCGATGTGATCACTTCTCCCGTTGGCTCGAGTACCAGAAAGGCCGCATCCGCCGCGACCTCCGGCCAGAGTTGCGCCGCCGTATCCCGAATCGTCGCCTTGTCCCGCGTCGCGAAGGCTGCCCGTACGTCCGACATCGAGCTGATGATGCGGCTGATCGATGCGAGATGGTGTGCACGCGTGCTCCACAACGCCTCGTATGCCTGAAGACTTGTGCGAACTTCTTCTTCAAGGCTGTGCTCGCTTACACGTCCCGCATAGCTCTGCACGAGCCAACCCGTCAGACCGAACAGCACCGTAAGCGCAATAGATGTGGAAAGAAGAATGCGCCAGAGCAGCGAAATACCGGCCGCCTGCGTGTCCTTCATTTAATCAACCCCGAATAGGATGCCTGTCCATCTGCGCCCAGAGGATAATCACGTCCGTATTTATTCTTATGAGGCACCGGCAAGTAGCCGGTCTCGGAAATACTTACCGTTTTTAACTCAGCAGGCCCGTTACTTACGGAAACAGGAGCGGTCAACTGTTCCAACTTATCCGGCGTAGCCCGTTCGTGAAAGAAATGGACTCGATATGCACCCGGTGCAACATCTGGTATTGAAAACACCCCGTCCTCATCGGTCGTTGTGAAATAACCCGAATCAACCACTACAATAATTGCCGACATGGACGGATGGATATTGCAAAAGACACGCACGATTCCCGGCCTCCGGAAGGTTACGGACTTTGACGAGCCTGGCGGATACAGCACGAGATCGAAAATCTGTCCATTGAAATTCGAGAAAGCGTTATGGAAGATAGGATCTAGGTTCGGAAAATCCACCGTCGTCCCGGTCTCGACCACCAGCACATGCGGCGTAAATTTCTTATCCTTCTGCAGCATCTGTGCGTGCTTTTTCGGCAGCCGCGACCCCATTTTCCCCGTAGTGCTTAGCCAGACCGCCACTCCCGAAAAATCGTTTGCGCGCTTGGCCGAAGAATCGCTCAGGAGTCGCACTTCTCCGCTTACCGTCCCGGCCCAGACAGGAAGCGCCAGCGCGGCGCTAAAAAAGATAACCCAGCGCCAGATCATAGTGATTGTGAATCGATCGCAAACCAGATTGTGTGTGCCCGCGCATCTGTAAACTCTCGAAACTTACGATCACGTTCGGAGTCAACCGGTACGCCAGGTTAGACGCGTAAGTAAAATTCCTGACGAGATTGCCGGAGGGTAGATATGTCGCGTGATCGTTCTCGAAGCCACTGAAGAGGTTCCAGGTAAGACGCTTCGTCAGTGGCGCTGAGATCTGTCCCCATCCGCCGCTGCTGTCTACCCCTTGTACTCTGCCGTATTGACTTACTCCAAATCCGTTGCCCAGCGATCCCAGCCCGGATACGTTCGTACCCTTGTAGAGTGTGCCGGTGAATTCGAGATGTGAAAATGGCACAACCCGCCAATCGAGCGAAGCAATCCGCGAGTCTACCGATTTCCCGGCAACGTGCGTCTGGCTCGTGTGGAAACCCGAGCCCAGATCAAACCGCCGGACGTCGTCGAACTTGTGCCAGAACGCCATCCGCCCTTCCAGTGCCGGTCGCGCTTGCGCGAGAATGCCAGGGTACTCCGCTGGCGTCATGGTATAGGATTCATCGGTCTGCAACAACGCGATCTGGCCGGTCAATCCGCTGCTGGTGCCCAGATGTACGCGCTCCTCGTATCGCGCTTGCGGCAGCCATAGCCAGAGATTTCCCGAGCCCGCAAGCGGAGGTATCCCCACTTCAGCCAGCGAATCCGGCTGGTACGGCGAAATCAGCGGCTTGTCCTGCCCAACCGAAAAAGTCCGATTCGGCCATTCGAGCGAAAGATCCGCGCGCCGGATGCGCAGCCAACTCGTTCCGGGCTGAGAGAAGCCGGCCCAAAAGTCCATCATCAGCGATCCGCGCACCTGCCCGCCCCCCGGCAGCGACGGTCCATGAAAGTCGAGTCCGAGCAGAGTCTGCCGCACAGTCGCTCCCATCCGCTCCGGGCCCGTCAGCAAACCGTAGCCGCTCATTCCGTTTGCCTGGCTATTGGCAAACGCGTTGAAGAGCAGCATCCCGTTCAAAGAGAGCGGAAACTTCTGTGAGGCTTCCACTTTGGTCTGCGCTTGATCTGCGATTCGCGCTTCGTTGACAGCAACCCGTTCGTCAAGCGTGGGCTGAGCCTGATCTTGGTCGGGATTTTGATCTGGACTTTCATCTTGCTTTGACTGCGCAGCAGTAGCCCGCACGGGATGAAGCTCTTCCCGCAAATCGTGGACCTGCTGCAGCAATTCATGGTTCTCTCGCTCGAGCGAGTCCAGCCGACGCAGTATCTCAGCTAAAGTGGCATCCGGCCGCGCACTCTCCTGTGCAAACGATGGGACGGCCATCGCCATAACCAGAAATAGAAACTTACGATCCATTGAGCAGATCCTCCAGCGTATGGCGTACATCGCTCGGCGAGTACGGTTTGGGAAAAAATGCATTCGCGCCCAAGAGACGCAAACGTTCCGGTGTGTCCGGGTGGCTGTCGCCGCTCAAAACCACAATCGGTAAATCGGAATAGCGTGCTTGCGCTCGAATAATTTCTATCAGCTCGAACCCGTCCACATACGGCAGCTGCAGATCGGTGATCACCGCCGCCAGGTCCATCGAGTCACGGCGCAAAAAATCCGCTGCCTCTCGTCCATTCTTTAGAATGAGGACGCGCAGGCCGTTCATATTCGTGAGCGCCACCTCGAGCGGCGCGACGTTCTCATCGTCCTCGACGATCAGGACAGTCTGGGCCATGAGGGCGCCCTCTTCAGGGCAGGAACCGGTATCCTACGCCATGGACCGTTAGGAAGTGGCGCGGCAAACTGGGGTCTGGTTCGAGCTTCTGCCTCAGCCGCACCACATGCGCATCCACTGTGCGTGTGTTCGGATACGATTCATACCCCCAAACCGAGTTGAGAATTACGTCCCGCGTCAGCGCCCGATCGGCATTATGTAAAAAAAACAGCAGCAAATTATATTCGGCCGGCGTCAGCTTCACGTCCGCCCCGCGCTGCGTGATGCTCCGCCGCTCCACATCCACTTGCACTTCCGCGAAGCTGATAACTTTCTGCGTATCGGACGAAGTGCGTCGCAGCACTGCGCGAATCCGCGCCAGGAGTTCCCGCGTCCCGAACGGCTTCACGATGTAGTCGTCCGCACCGATCTCGAGCAGCAAAACTTTGTCCACTTCCTCGCCGATTGCGCTCAACACGATAATCGGCGTCTGAATCTTGTCGGCGCGCAGCTGCTTGCACACTTCGACGCCCGTCATCCCGGGAAGCCGCAAATCCACAAGCAATAAATGTGGCTTCAGTGAGAGAGCTTTTTCGAACCCCGTTTTCCCATCCGCCGCGAGTATCGGGACAAAATTCTCCCGCTCGAGCATCACGCCGATCGTTTCCCGTAAGCTCTCATCATCATCGATGACGAGGATTTTCTGCATGGACGCCTACATTTTAGCCCGCGCTCTCACCGCCCGTGGCCCCGGCTGGGGATTTTACCAAAGTTTTACAGCGGCGATTGGATGTACTTTGAGCGGCGCACCCGGCCGATCCTTTGGCCCTGCCAACACCTGCGCCGTATCGTGCATCAGGCCTTGGCCGCCGCCGCAAGTCTGATCGTCTGCGTATTTCTCGCCGGCTATACCCTCGGCGCCGCGCAGACCGATCCCATGGTCGCCCTCCGCCACGAATAAATCCGTAGCGAGGCCGCTCCTGGGCGCCGCACCTCGCCTCATCCTGGTGGTTCTTGAGGTCCACGGCCTACGCGGTACCGCGCCGCATAACCAGAAATCGGCATCTGCATAACCCTGGGCGCCGCTGGTCTCCGCAGGGCGCTTTTTTGTAATTCTTTTACATCCTCGCAACAATCTGCGGCGCACATCGGAATACCTTGGCTCAAGGAAGTCCTTTCCGATAATTTTCGGGACTTTGTCCGCATGCCCCATAAAAAGATCGTCTTCTTTTTCCCGGCGTTCTCTAGCCAAGAAGCGACTGCTCCTTTGGGCATTCTCGCCGTCGCGACTCCGCTGTTGCGCGCTGGCTATGAGGTCTGCCTGATCGATTCCACCATCACGCCGAATTTCAAAACGCGTGTGCTTGCTGAACTCAAGGACTCGCTGTGCCTCGCCGTCTCGCTCGTCACCGGTCCCATGATCAAGGAGACGGTCGAGATCGCCCGCGCGGCCAAAGAACTGTATCCGGCGAAACCGGTCGTCCTCGGTGGATGGCATCCCTCGTTGCTGCCGCATCAGACGCTGGCTGCTCCTTACATCGATATCGTCGTAAAAGGACAGGGCGAAGACGCCTTTCTCGAGATCGTGCGACGCATCGAGGCCGGCGAATCGATGAAAGGCGTGGACGGCGCAGGCTACAAAGACGACGGCCAAATCGTGTTCAACCCGCCTCGCGGACTGAGGCCGATTAGCGAGATGCCTCCGAAAGCCTATCATCTCGCCGATTTTGACGCCTATGAGCGCGTTTGCGGGCGCCGCTGGGCCATGTACACATCCAGCCTCGCGTGCCCCTACAATTGCGCTTACTGCACCAACGACGGAGTTTACGGGCGCAAGTGGAACGCCCTCGAGCCCGAACAAGTCGTCGAGGAGACCACCGACCTCGCCACCCGCTATAACCTTCAGTTGCTGTGGATCGTTGATGACAACTTCCTTGTCGACCGTAACCGTGCCGTGGGAATCGCGGAAGGATTGGTGCGGCGTGAGAGCAAGTTCGATTGGAGCATCCAGGCATCCACGAATCTGGTCAATCGTTTCACTGTCGACGAGCTGAAGCTGCTCCGCCGCGCCGGTCTGTCCCAAGTCTCCCAAGGAGCCGACAGCGGCTCGCCCAAGGTCATGCGGCTCATGAATAAAGACTTTCAGAAGCTCGAAACCATCTACGCCGCGGCCGACAAGTTGACTCAAGCCGGTATAAGACCTTCGTTCAATATGATCTTCGGATTCCCTGGCGAAGGCGAACCGGAGCGCCGTGAATCGGTAGATCTCATTATGGACATCTGCCGCAAATTCCCCGGTGCTGAATTCTGGACGAATATCTTTACGCCCTACCCCGGCGCGCCCATTATGGACCGTGCTTTTGAGCT
>Ga0157374_10001385_pt1 | contig 20581 bp, 19 predicted proteins | sample M25metaG_FD_115308 | JGI IMG/M metagenome (GOLD analysis project Ga0157374, IMG submission 115308) | Miscanthus rhizosphere microbial communities from Kellogg Biological Station, Michigan, USA - M2-5 metaG | ecosystem: Host-associated > Plants > Roots > Rhizosphere > Soil | place: USA: Michigan... | reverse complement strand
GCCGCGCGGGAGCTGCCTGACGCAAACGGTTGGAGCGCGTTGATGCTGGCCGCGATGCTAGGGAAGGCAGCGGCGGTCCGGGCGCTGGCGGCGCGCGGCGCGAACGTCGATCATGCCGATGCCATGGGCATGACGGCGCTCATGATGGCGGCGCACGACGGCAACCTGGCCATCGCCGAAGCGTTGATCGAAGGCGGCGCGGCGCTCGATCGCGCCGAGCGCGCGCAAGGCAGAACCGCGTTGATGTGGGCGGCAGGCAGGGGACACGTCGAAGTCGTCGACGCGCTGCTGGCGAAGGGCGCCGATACGGCCCCCGCCGACAGCAAGGGCTGGAGCGCGCTGATGCACGCGGCGAACGGGGGAGGACCGGCCGTTTTGACGGCCCTCCTGAATGCCGGCGCGGACATCCGTCACACTGCTCTCGATGGGCGGGACGCGCTCATGGTTGCGGCCTCGATCGATGCCCACGCGTCAATCGAGACATTGGTTGCGGCGGGCGCCGAGATCGACCGGACCGATGCGTCGGGGCAGACCGCTCTGATGGCCGCTGCGGCTCGCAATGGCCACGATTCGGTCCGCCTGCTTGCTGCTCGGGGGGCTGAAATCGAAAAGCGCGACGCCAATGGCCGAACCGCCCTGATCATCGCGGCGGCGCAAGGTCACGGCGACGCGGTCAATGCGCTACTGGCCTTGGGCGGCGATATCCGCGGCACCGACAATGAAGGCATGACGGCACTGCTAGCCGCTGCCAGGACTTGCGACACCGAATTGGCCGAGACGCTGATTGCCCACGGCGCCGATGTCGAACATGCGAACGCGCTGGGTCAGACAGCGATGATGCTGGCCGCGCGGGACGGCGACGCCGATATGATCGAAGTCCTGGTCGACCACGACGCGCAAGTCGATCGTACCGACGCCGCGGGGCGCACCGCGCTGCACCACGCGATACAGCAAGGCCAGGCCGAAGCGGTCGCCTTTCTGCTGCGCCTGGGGGCCGACGCAAGCATTAGGGACACGGGCGGTTGGCGGCCACTGGCGCTCGCCGAAGCTCACGGGCATGTCGAAATCGTCGACTTGCTGCGCGCGGCCGGCGCGTCTTCATCGGAGAGTTCCGATGTCGACGGCTCGCAGGACGCTTCGAGCTCCGGAAGCGGGAGCGACGACAGTCCCGAAGCGTCGCCGCCGGGCTCACCCCCGGCGCCCGGCCCATCTTCCTCGTCGGCTGAGCCGTCGGCGAAGCGGCGGCGGCTCTGACAGTTCGCGCGGCGAAACGAGGATCGCCGCGCCGTCCGCTCCTGTGCCCGGGCGGGCGAGGCCGCTTACGTGAACGACAGGACCTGCTGCGCGCGGTTGTCGTTGCGAGCGTAGGTCACGCCGACGATACCGTTGATCCCCACCTGCTTGCCTTCCTGCTCGATTTGAAGGTTGGTCAGGAAGCGGCCCTCGCGATACTTCTCGTCGCCGTGTATCGCCGATATCTCTTCGCGCGCGGTACCTGCCGTCTCTTTCTTGCCCAGCCGCTCGGCCATGTAAGCGGCTGCGCGCAGTTTGTTGGCCGTATCCACGTTGTCGCCGAATTCCGTGTAGAGCTGTGGCGTCGACGTCAGGTCGCGTTCCTTCAGGTAGTGGTTGACGAACTCGAGCATGCGGGTTTTCTCGCGCAGCACTACGTTCTCGCGTGACTGACCGCCCGCGTTGTACTCCTTCGGGAAATACTTTTTTGCCTTGTCGTCGGCATACTTGTCGACGTTTTGCCCGAATTCGTGAAGGAAGGAAATCGGCGCCTGGAAGGTGCGTGTCGCGAAGCTCGTCGGCAACTCCTTGCCGTCCTGCATGATCTGGACGCGACGATCGGCCACCCCGAAGCGGAAGAATTGCGCCGAGCCCGATACGAATGGGGCGACGGCGGTGGTGATCGAGCTGTGCAGGTCGTGAGTGCCGGCCGAAAGTTGGTCGTAGCCATTGAGCGACGCCAAAGAACCCTGGAACGACGCGTTGTAGGCGCTCGAGTCCGTCTCCCATTCGGTCTTCAGGAATCCTGATTGGTCCCGGTACCGGATCGTCGTGCCTTGCGCGCGTCCCGCTGCGCCGAGCGTCGGCAGGCCCAGCTTGAAATCGCCGAATCGGATGCCGACGTTGCCGTTGACGCTCAGCGTGCCTTGCTTGTCGGATTGGTCCATTTCGTAAAAACCGATCGACAGATCGTCGCCGAAAGCCTGATAGGCGCACTTGATCAGCGACTTGCGGTCTTCCTCGTTGGCCGGCTGCGCATGGCCTTCGAGCGCGCCGCCTTGCACGAGCAGTTTGACGAGCTGCGCCTTTTTCTCGTTGACGGCGCGATCGCCCAGCACGCCGCCCGACAGATTGCGGGGGAATCCGAGGACCGCGCCTTCCTGATGGACGACTTCGTACGCGCCGCCGACATCGAGTCCGCCGCCAGCCGTGATCGGTGCGTCACCCGAGGTGAAATGGCCGACGCTGCCGCCGAAGCCGGCCTGAGCGCGCTTCAGTGTCGTCACGCTGACGCGCAATTGACTGCGATCGGTACTCGTCACCGATTCGAAGCGCACGGTGCGGATCTTGCCGCCGCCCAGGTCCGCGTGCACGCTCCCGAGAAAGTGCAGCGGAATGCTCGAGATGATGCCCGAAACGTTCTTCGTGGTGCCCTGCACGTTGCCGGCGCTATCCAGCGCGAAACCCGAGCCCAGTTCCTCCGCGGCGACGATTTTGGCCAGGATGTCGGCAACTTCGTCGCGCGACTTGCCGCGTAAGGAAGGGGTGGCGATCGGGGCGATCTCGTCCGGATGTTCAGCGCGCTCGAACGCTTCCGCGAACGCACGCCATGGGTGGTCGGCCGGTGCCGCGCCCGCTATCTCCTTGGCCGAACCCGCGTTGTCGGGGCCGCCGACCGCGGCGGCCCATTGCAGCAAACGTTGCGTCGTCAACGGCTTGTTCTCGTCGGCCACCATCGCGGCGACTTTGGCTCGCAACGCGTCGTTCGCTTGCGCATCGGCTTCGGCACCGGCGCCGCCAAGTTTCTGCATCACGGCGTCCACGACCTTGCCTTGCGACAGGTCCGTGAGGCTCACGGGCTGCGCGAAACGCGGCAACATCAGTGTCTCCGCTTTGGACGTCTGGATGATTGACGATCGCACCATCAGACGCAGCGCTTCCTCGTCTCCCGCAGCCGCGTCCTCGCCAAGATTGGCGCGTTCGTCGATCGTCGTCTGGACCTTGTGCTGCATGTCGTAGAGCGCGCGGCCGGCGTGCGTGCCACCACGGTTCGCGACGCCCATGCCGCGCCCGTCGTCGCTCTCCGCGATCCGGTTGTAAGTGTAAAAGGGGCTCTTGTTCTTGTAGACGCCGACGTGCCGGCTCAACGCTTCGAGCGAGCCCAGGAAGCGCGTCCAGGTGGTCGGGCGCCGCATTGCGCGGTCGAGGTGTTTGCCAACGCTCTTGCCCAGGCGCGATTCGGCGAGCTGGAATTGACTGCGCACGCCGCTCGGCTCACGCGCCTGGTCGGTCATCATATCGCCGCGAATCATCGAAATCGCGAAGCGGCAACCGTGCGTGCCCTGGCTGAAGGCCGTGCCGCGCGTGGCATCGTCGGCGACGTGCGCATCGATCGTCTGCAATTCGTCCTTGACGGCGAGCATCGCCTTTTGCGCGAGCGAGAGGTTGCTCGGGACGGGCGTATTGTTGCTTCCCGGCCACTGGTCTTCGCCCGCTTGCGCGATGGCGGCGTGGAGCGCACCGTCGGCGAAGATCGAAGCCGGATCGTGCGCGAGCATGCGAGGACCGCCGGGCTCGGGCGAGGCGGCATTGCCCACCTGCCGCGATGCCCGGGGAAACACGCCGAGTATCTTGCTTTCGGGCTTCGTAGCGGCCGATTGCCGTGCTTCGCGCACGACCTGTTGCGAGGCTTTCAGCAACACGCTCACCAGCATCCGGTCCTTTTCCACGACCGAGGCATGTGTGCCCGCCGGACGGGGCGTCTGCGGCGTGAGCTTTTCGATGAGGCTCGTGCCGACGCCGCCTGGAATGTGGACGAGCTCTTGTGCGAGCGCCCACGCCTTGTCGGCATCGTAATCGGGGGTGCGCTGCGGCTCGGCGGTATCGCGCAACGCATCGAGCAGATTCGTCTGCGGCAGCGATTGCAGTGCGATCTGCGCATCGTGCGCTGCGTCGTAGGCCGGATCGTAAGCGGCGTCGCTCGAACGATCGGGCGTGCGGCTGAACGCGATATGCAGTGCCTGGGCAAGGCTGGATGCCTCGAACGGCGTCAGGTTCTTTTCCGCGGCGACTTGCTTGATCGAATCGAAGAGCTGGCGGCGGTTGGTGCCGGGGAGGATGCTCGCGTCGAGAAACAATCGATCGAGTGCGTTCGGCGCTTCGAGTTCCTGCACGACAGGGCTTTCGTGAAGCACGGCCGGCGGTGTGCTGCCGGGCAGATTCGCGAGCCGCCTGTGCAGCTCGACAGGTGCATCGCCTTCGCGCGTGACGCCCGTGAACGGTTTGGCGCGTGCGGTTTTTGTATTGGTCGAGATCGGGGTGAGCGACAGGCTCGTCGATGAAAAACCGAAGCCGTGAATATACGCTTCGTCCTTGGCATAGGTCTGCCAGCCCTTGAGCGCATTCTTGAGTTGCTTCAACTTGCCCAGGCTGCTCCGCGGCTGGTTGGCGCTCGGCACGGGGTCCGGTTGCGGGACCGGCGTGCTCGTGGTCAACACTTCGTTCTGTTGCGGCGGGACGTCGTGCCGTGTCGAACCCGTTTCCGAATTCGATGGCGTAACCGGATGGATTTCATTTTCCACCGGCGGTGGATGCAACGGGCCGATGTCGAGATCGAACAGATCGTCCTCTTCATGTTCATCGCCCGACTCGTCGAAGATGGGACCGGTGTCGTAGATGACGTCTTTCGCCGAATGCTCCGATGCGTTCGAGTTGCGAGGGCTCTCGTGCCGGACCTCGGCATCGCCGTCTCCGTCTCCTGTCGAGGAGAAAACCACGGCGCCCGTCCCATGACCATCTTGCTGCGGGGTGGATTCCGTGGCGCGCTGCGATTTGATCCAGCTAACGGTCTCCCCAACGGGATCGTCGCGATGGGTGGCCGTCGATAATGTGGCAGGGGGTGCTTGCGTCGGCGCCTTTTGCGTGACGGCAGGCGTCTTTTTCGAACTGGATCGACGATGGAAAAGCCCGCTCCAGCGCTTCTTGGAGCGTTTCTCGGGTGCGCTCGGCGAGACGCCGAGCTCCGGTGCGAAGAAGTGCGCGATCGTGGGGCTGGTTTCGGCTTCGCTCGACGTACCGGCGCCGCCAGGACGGCGCGAGTCTTTTTGCGAGACGATGCGTGCGACCATTTCGCGGACGTCGTCGTCGTTCGAAGGGGTGGCGCTTGAGCGTCGGTTGCCGGCCGCGCCAACGGTTCCGGACACGGGTTGCTGAAGACTTCCGTCCGTCGCCCGTGAAGACGGCGCCTTCGGCGATCGCCCGAGCCGGGTAAGCTTCGAGAGCATACCGCCAAACGATCGACGCCCGCTCGAACGCGGGGCACGGGTACGGTTGCCGCTATCGGTTGCGGCTTGGGGAGTGTGTTGACTTGCGGCGGTGGACGACGCGCTGGTTCCGAACAGTTTCATGGCCTCGACTCGCTCAGGGAGACGAATGAAATAAGGCGCCGAAACATCACGCGCCGTCCTTCAAACCGGGTCTTGGGGTGCCCGCGCGAAGCCAACCGCATCGGCTTGCGCGGGCTCGCTTTCAATCAATGCGTTGCATTCGATACCGGTTCGCCGCGCTCATCGACACCCGCGGCGGCGAACGCCGCATCACGCGCGGCGCGCAGCTTCGCGGGTTCGATGTGCGGACCGTCGCGCAGCGGCGTCGGTCCCGACGGGCGCACGTTGCGCTTCATGAACTCGTTCGTCAGCACATGCTTCTCGAACGCGCGCACCTTCGCGCGCGCGCCGACGATGACGCGCTCGTAGTTGCCGATCGTCACCTGATGCCGTACTTCGGGAGACAGTTTGTCGAGCAGCGGCTTGTACATGTTGCCGGTCTCGGCCCAGGTTTCTTCCTTCTTCGGATCGAGTGCATCGGAGCCCATCAGAAAGCGATCGGGAAACTCGGTGATCAGCTTGGCGGCCGCGTCGATCGAGGCCGGATCCGGTTCCTCGACACCGTGCGCGTTTTGCTTCATGACGATCTGGCGAGCCACGCGTGACCACGAGATGTCCACGTGAACGTGCTTCATCTCGGGATCGCGCAGAATCTGGCGCAGGTTTTCCATGTGATTGTCGGGCTTCGCGACGAAGCGGCCGATGCCGCCGAAGTGCGCCCAGACCATCGTCGTGTTCTTCGCTTCGGGCGAGCCGAGCAGCTTTTTGATGCCGTCGAGATGCTGCGGAGCACCGAGACCGTTCTTGCGCTGGTTATCGGTCGAGTCCACGTCGCAATGCAGAACCACCGGCATGCCGACGACCCCTGCCGTTGCGATGAGGTCCTTGAACGGTTGAACGTTGTCGGTCAGATTGGCCTGGCGCGCACCGTCGAACTGGCGCTCGACGAGCTCCTTGTGAATCGTGACTTCACCGATGCCCGTGAACGTGCCGGGGTCCTTGTGAAGCTTTTTGAGCAGCGCTTCGGAACTGAGCGGCGAGCCCAGATGCAGGCCCGTCACCATCGGATCGAGGCGGTCGCGCTGAGCATCGGTGAGACCCGACATGTCCATGAAATCGGCCGTGTCCGCGTCGACTTGCTGGTTGACGACGAGATGCGCGCTCTTGGCGATCTTGTCTTCGCGCTCCGCGGTCAGCTCGTGGCGCGCCATGCTCATGTCTTCCTTCGGAACGTAATAGTCCTCGGGCGGAATGTGATTGTTGTCGGGGTGGCCGCAGGGAATGACATCGGTTGGAATGGGCATGATCACGCTGCGATACACGCCTACCTTATCCATCATCGCGAGCATTTCTTCCGGCAGAATGCCTTGCTGCGTGTATTGGGTCGGATGGAAATGCGAATCGGACGTCCAACTGCCCAGCGTGGTTTTAGCGCCTTGTTCTAGTGCTGCCTTGTCGGTGCCGTGGGTCACCGCGTCGATCTGCCGGCCGCGCAGCGCGGCGGTGATGTGGCCGGCGCGCTGCGCAATCGGAACACGCGACGGAACGCGCGAACCGGTTGTCGTGCTGCTGCCGTCTTCGAAAAAGCGGGTATGCGCTTGCAGGGTGGACGCCGCTTCGCTGCTCTCGCCTTTGCCACGCTTGGCGAGGTTGCCGGTCGGCGAATCGGGATTACGGCGTTTCGCGGTACCTGTCGGCGCTTTTGGACTGCTGCTTTGAGCGTTGTCGGACGGGGCGTTGAGATTGGATGCCGAGGTTGACGCACGGCTGGATTGGACAGTGGTCATTTTGCCTTGCTTCGATAGGGTTGGAGTAATCGAGCGCGCCGAGATAACGGCAACGGCCGCTCGGTATGCGCGGCTTCGTTACGTGGTTCGTAGGAAGAGCGCGCGTGCTCAGTATCGGGAGGCGAATATGAGGGTGCGTCGTCTCGCGGCGAAATTGCTCGTACCGCGGCGAATCGAATCGCAGGCGTGGATGGCGCGTGTTCGGCGATGCCTATGGAGCGGTGACGAGCGGGAGCGAGAGCGGATGCGCTTGGGCGTCTCGCCGTGCTACCTCAGAAAGACCAACTGACTTGCGCGACCCAGCGATGCACGAGCATTGGACCCAACCGCGCTTTGATGCGCTCCGGACCTTGTGTGCCGAAGTAGGCGAGTTGAAGTTGCAGCGAACGGTATTGGTAGATCAGACCGATGTCGTCATAGAAGAAACCCGAGCCGAGTCCGGCGTGCAGGTCGTAATAGCCGACGCCGGCCGTCGCCGAAAATCCGTGGGCGAGCGGCAGATGCCCGACGAGGTTGTAGCTCAGCGCCAGCGTGCGCGGCGATCCTCCGTAAGCGATATTCGGCGACACGGTGACAGAAGCGAAGAGGCTCTCGCGCCAGCTTCCCGCAAACCCTACCTCGTCGTATTCGATCCTTGTTGCGCGAGGGATGTGGGCGAACTGATAGTGCAGCAACATCGCTTTCGCGCCCCAATCGCCGCGGCGCCATCCGTAGCCGGCGTTGGCGAGGAACTCCGCACCCATCGGGCTACCGCTCCTCGGCCTGACGGTCCATGCCGAAACGCCGGCAAACGGCCCCGTGCCCGGGTACCAACTGACGGCCGCTTCGACCGAGGGCTCGTTGTGGCTCAAATCGATGCCGCGATTGATGCGGTCTGTCGTCGCGCCTAACTGAAAATGCCAGGCATCGGACGCGCGAGCGGCGGGAACCGATGCCACCAGCATCGAGAACGCCAGTGCCAACCGACGCCCGACTGAGAGGCGCTGCCCGAAGGACAAATGCGAATACCGCTGCCGCAAGCGCAATGCCGTTCGTATTCGAAGCAACGCCTGAATCCCACTCATGACTGGTACCGCTTTCCTTTCGATCAGACTCTGCGCCGAAGTATCGCCAGGCTGCGGCAACGACTTCGGCGGGCAGGGCAAGGTACCCCGAGCGGGACGATGCTACCTCAAAAACAATAATCGTCGAACGGCGGATTGGGCGGGCGATGCGCGACGCATACATCTTTCGACGATTCGCCGATGGCTTTTGGATTTCGCCGCGAGCCATGAGTCCGAAAGGCGGCTTCGATATCGTGGCGCGCAGAGCGACGCGGGGATGCAGGTCAGTGCGGCGCTTACGCGGCGGGGCCTTTCGCGCACGATGCGCATCGGCGGTTTCTCATCTATGCGGAGTCTAATACCATGAGCGTCAACCTTTCTCTCGATAGCACTGTCCAGTCCGAGCCACTCGACCCGAGTCCGACGACATCGTCCCCGGTCGATTCCGCTGTGGCGAATTACGAAGCACTTTACGAATCGGCACTGCAATCGATTCAGCAGATGCTGCAACAAGTGTTCGCGGAGGAGGGCTCGCTCGGCGCAGGCAATATCGACAACGGCGGTCAGCCCGATGCGGGCATGACGGCGCAAGGCGCATCGGGTGCGCTGGCTGCTTATATGCATCAGAACGGGATCGGCTCGCTCGATCCGAGCAAGCTCTATCAGATGGCGTACTCTCCGGCTGCCGGCACGCCGTCGGAAGTGTCCGACGCCGCCAAGTTCATGCTGTCGAACCCCGATGTGTTCAATCAGATCGAAACGCACGACGTCGCGGGCAGCGACGGCATTGCAGGCGTGAACGATTTCGACTGGGCGGCGCAAGGCGGGTTGAGCGACGCGTCGAACACCGGCGATGCCTCTTCGGCGGGCGATGCCGATTTCCTGGATGCGAGCGCGACGATTGGCGATACGGGTGCGACGGATGCGTCGCTCGACGCGCAAAGCGCCTCGGGCGCGCTCGGCGCCTACCTGCATGAGCAGGGCATCTCCAAGCTCGATCCGAACAAGCTGTATCAGATGGCTTACAATCCGGCGAGCGGCACGCCTTCGGAAGTCTCCGCGGCCGCCAAGTTCATGCTCTCGAATCCCGATACCTACAACCGGATCGAAACGCACGACGTCGCGGGCGGCGACGGCATTTCCGGTGTAAGCAATTTCGATTGGGCGGCACAGGGCGGCCTCGATAACGTCTGACGAAAGGCGCTCGCTGGCACGCATGGCGCGTTGTCCGGCGAGCGGTTCGTCCTGTTTCACGGTTCGTGCGTCAGGGCTGCAACATTTTTCACTGTTTGCGGTACTCACGGGTTGCCATGTCTCGCCTCTCGATCAGCAACCCGGAGAAATCAATCAGATGACACATTGTCAGCCCAGCACGCCGCGCGCCGGCAGTGCACCGTTTGCACGGGAGGCGGCCCTGAAACGGCCGGCCCGCGCGCACGTCGTCCGGCTATGGATGGCGGTACGGACGAAAGCGGTCCGGCGCACGGCACGGGCGCGTCTCGTCGCGCTCGTCGCCGCCATCGTCCCGCTCGTCGTGGCATGCAGCCACGTTTCGCTCGTCCCGCCAACGAACGCCGATATCGATCCCGATGTGCTCCGTCAGATCAACGACGAGGGCGAGCGGATGATCGTCGTGGCCGTTGCCAATCCGAGCGAATCGGTGCCGATTCTGGCAGGCACGACGATTGGCGGCTATGACGGCGGTCCCGGTTATACGGCTTACGGCAGCGCGCGGGAAACGATCGATGCCATTGCCCGCGACTACAAACTCGAGCAAGTCATGGCCTGGCCGATCGTGCCGCTCAAGGCCCATTGCGCGGTGCTCGAGGTGCGTGACGAGCGCACCCGTGCACAGGTGATCGAGCAGCTTTCGCATGATCGGCGCGTAAAGATCGTGCAGCCGCTGCAGTCCTTTCGCACCGTCGGCACGTTGAGCAAACCCGGTGGCGATAGCGCGACGATGGCCGAGACGGCCGCGGCGGCCGACGCGAAAAGTACCGCGGAGCGTGCATATCGCGCCAACTATGTCGACTTCGAGCGGGGGTTGCGCGAAATCGATGCCCTGGCCGCGCAGCGCATTTCGCAAGGCGAGGGTGTCCGAGTCGCTCTCATCGACACGGGCGTCGACGCGTTTCATCCCGGCCTCGCGGGATCGATCGTCATGAGGCGCGATTTCGTCGAACAGAACTTGGCGACGTTCGGCCACGATGTGCATGGAACCGCCGTGGCCGGCGTAATAGCAGCCAATCTCAACGGCGGTCGCGGCATGGTCGGAGTCGCGCCGCGTGCGCGCATTCTTGCATTGAAGGCATGCTGGCAGGAGCCGGCGTCTTCGGGCGGTCATGTGCCCGGGCAATCGGTGTGCAATTCGCTGACGCTTGCCCAGGCACTTGCGGCGGCGATCGAAGCGCACGCGAACGTCATCAATCTGAGCTTGAGCGGTCCGCCCGATCCGCTCTTGACGCAGCTCGTCGAATATTCGCTGCGGCACGGCAGTGTCGTGGTGGGCGCGGTGCCGCCCAGTGGAGACATGCATGCTTTTCCGGTTGGCATCGCGCACGTGATCGCGGCGGACTACCCGGGCGCGAAGACGGCCGCGCCGGTCGTGCGGGCGCCGGGTCGCGACGTGCTGAGCCTGACGCCGGGCGGTCATTACGATTTCTTTTCGGGCACTTCGTTTTCGACGGCGTTCGTCTCGGGCGTGGCAGCATTGCTGCTCGCCGTCGATCCGCGGCTCGATTCGGACAAGATCTATGCGGCGCTCAAGAGCAGCGCCCATGGCGACGCGGCGCACCAAACGATCGATGCGTGCGGCGCGCTGTCGGCCGCAGTCGGCATCGCATGCGCCGACGCCGTCAATCAACCGCATTGAGCGCTGGCCGTCCAGCCGGCCCTTCTCTGCTCTCGCTCGTTCCTGCCCAACCCGCTTCTCTCGTTTCTTCGCGCCCGGATGTATTGGGCGAATCGCGTTTTTCGGCGCGCGGGTCGTAACGGCCGATCGATTCGTCGAGGGACGCCGATATTCGCCACTTCCGACGTGAGCGCAGTTCGGTCGCCATGACAATCGATTCATCCTGCCGCTCGTGCGGCATTGTCGACGCGAAACCCGGAGAAGGCGATGAAAACCGATACTGTCCATGGCAGGCGCGTGTCGCGCGTGCTGCTGTTTGCACTCGCATGTCTAGGCGTTTTCTTCTCGGGGCCGATCCGCTCGGACAGACATGACCTGCTCGCGCGATGGCAGCGTGCCGACGCGACGATGTTGCGGGCGGCCGGATTCGACTTGCATCGAATCGCGTCGGGGGACATGCCATGAACAGCAAGATCACGAAAGCGCTGTCGTTCTTTTCGGGGCTGACGCGCGGCGCGAGCAAGCCGGCGAGCGCGCCGGCCAGGACAGGGACGACGCGGCCCGCTTCGAATGGAGCGTTGAGCAACCTTGCGCGGCTGAACGCGTCGTCGTCCACGGCGGCGTCGCTCTTAAGTGGAGCGGCTCGGCCGCGGTTATCGGCTCGCGATCTGCCGCGCGCGGGCGCCACGCCCCGGGCGCGCGCACAAGCGCTTGCGACGGCGCGCGAAGTGGCACGCATCCAGGCGTTGCCAAGCCCGGCATTGCCCATTGATCTTCAGAAGCGGTTCGATGCGCTCAAGGCAAGCATGCCCAAGGCGGGCGGAGGAAACGCCCCGGCCGGGCGCAAGCCGCCGATGACCGGCGAGAAGCGCAACGGCGGGTTATCGGCGGCGGTATCGGTCCATGTCAACGTGTCGTTGTCGGCATCGGTTGCGAACGCGGACGCTCACGAAGTGGACGGCGCGAAGGTGGAAGAGCTGAAGGTGGAAGCTCCGAAGGTGGAAGCTCCGAAGGTGGAAGGTCCGAAGGTGGAAGAGCCGAAGGTGGAAGAGCCGAAGGTGGAAGCTCCGAAGGTGGAAGCTCCGAAGGCGGAAGCTCCGAAGGCGGAAGAGCCGAAGGCGGAAGAGTCGAAGGTGGAAGGTCCAAAGGCGGAAGAGCCGAAGGCGGAAGGTCCGAAGGCGGAAGGTCCGAAGGCGGAAGGACCGAAGGCGGAAGGACCGAAGGCGGAAGGACCAGAGGCGGAAGGACCAGAGGCGGAACGACCAGAGGCGCAAGGACCGAAAACCGAAGGTGTCGCAGGCCCCATTGCCGACGCTCATCAAGAGCTCTCCGGCTTGGAAGGCAAGGTCCACGACCATGTCAACGCCATGCACAACGCAGTTGCGGCTCATCCGGCCCAACCGCCGTACGACCTGTTCCAGCAGGAAATGGCCGAGCTGCAGCAGCTCGCCATCCTGATTTCTCAGATCCTGCAGCGACTCGTGCAGCACTCGGGACAGGCATTGCTTTCGATCACCCGGAACTGAGATGGCCGACCGGCTGACCGAGGTCGGCCGTTGGCAAAATGTCTTGCGCAGACGGCATGGGTCGAAGTTCGCACAACTCGATGAGGCGTATGCGCCGAGAAAGCGGGCGCTCGCAAGCGCTCCGAAGGGGAATGAGCGACGTGACCTATATGGGGCTCACGAGCGAATTGCGGATGGAGGATGCGGCCGACTTGGCGCAACTGTTCCGGACATTGACGCTCGACTCGGTGGCTCTCGCGGCGCACCCGCAGACCGATCGAGCGGGAGCGCGCGGAAGTGACGTGCAAGCGCACTTGCAGCACGCAAGGGGCTATTCGACGCAAGATCGAGGAACCGGCCCGGGAGAGCGGGCGAGGTCGCACATAGCGCCTTTACCCAAGGACGGGCCGCCAAAGACGCTGCAGTTCGTCGGCGAGCTTATTCATGGCTTTCTGTTGCTTGGCCGGATTGGTCGCGCAAAACGCGCGATCGAACGCATTCGGGCCGAGCGCCTTGCGCACCTTCGAAGCCTGCGCGCGCAGCGCGGCCGCTTGCTCGGCGGAGATTTCCGCGAAGCTGCCCACGGGTAGCGCGAAGCGTATCGGATAGCTTTGGCCGAGCTCCTCGCTGGGCAACGATCCCGTATGAAGCAGAGTCGCGCCGACGAACGATTCGGCCATGGCTTGCTGGCCAGCACCGCGCCAACGCGAGGTGTGAAGCCAGGCATTCGGTGTCGGCGCCTTCGGCCAGAGGCCGTAGATCGCATCGGCAACCTTCGCGATGGCCTCGGGTTCCCCGCCGAAGTAGGCGCGCTCGAGGGTGTCCTTACCCACTGTGAGCTCGAGTTCCGCCGCAAGCTCGACGCCCGACTTGCCGTTGGCGAGCCGCGCCGCCGCCGATCCATTGTCGAGCACGGTGCCACGATAGCGCGTCCCGTCCGGGAATTTCTCCGTGAAGTGCTGGGCAAGCCCTTCCGAAATCGACGGTGTGCCGCTGCGCAGAAGCAACTCCTGAAATTCGGGGCTGTTATAGCAGTGAATGTATTCGTGCTGTGTGATATGCGTGGCGAGTTCCCGCGGCAACGTCTTGTCCAAATGCATGCCGACGACTTTTGCGTTGCCCAGCAGCTCCGGTACGTACTGCAAATCGGTTACGCCCGGCATGCCGAACGGCAACTGATCCAGTTGCGGTTCGATCGAATGGCAATCGCTATCGGCCGGAATATGGGTGCCGAACCGCTGCAGTACATTCTCGCGAGCTTGATAGACAGTGGGTAGATCGATTCGGGGACTGGGGACCTTCGGCGCTGCCGCGGGCGGACGATTGGCGCTCGTGCCCGGGGGCGATTCCGGGCCTGACGACGCTTGCCGGCTTCCTTGATACACACCGTAGCCCGCGCCGACGGCCAGTGCGCCGACATAGGCCTTCCAGAGATGCCGCATCCAATTTCCGCCTGCCGCGTTCGGTGCGGCCTGATCCGGCTGAGGGCGCTCCTCGGCGGGCGCCGCGTCGCCCGTTTGGGGCAAGCGTGCGCGACGGCGGCGAGCGCCTTCCGGGTTGGGCTCCGCGCTCACTGCCGAACGCCTGCTCAGCGATTGGAGATTGGCGTCGCGCGTGGGGCCTGCGGACGAGGAGGGCTGCGACGAAGTCTTCTTCGTTTCGCGGCCGGATCGCTCGACCGGCAAATCGCCGGTACGGTTTGCGGAGGTGACTTTGGTCATGAATATACCCGGTGGGTGCGCCCCGCGCGGCGCGAGGACGCACCCGAATAAACGCTTAACCTTGCGTCAGGCTCTTCGCGTTCTTCGGACCGGCTTCTTCGAGCTGATCCTTGGCCGCGTCGTTGTTGAGCGCGTTTTCCATTTGCGTCGCCGCGTCTTGCAGCGCGATCGAGCTAGCCGTGCTGGCCGACATTTCAGCGATGGTCGAAGCGTTTTGACCAACCGTTGCGCCGGACGAGAAAGCGGACGTATTGATTGCCATTTGTAGTACTCCCAATCATCAAGGTTGGGCCCATGATGGGCCAGAGTAATGCCGCGGCCTGGTGGACACGGTTACAACGATTCGTTGAATTGGCTTGCTTATAAGTACCGCTCTCACGCTTGGCGCATCGTCTTTGCAAAACACTCGATTGGCGTCAGCGTCAGGAGATATTTTGCTACTGCTGCCGATTTTTAACCAGGATTAGAACGAATTTTATGAGGCGTTGGCGAACTGTCTTAAATGTCTATTCATGTGTTTGGCATTCCGTTTCGATCAGGCTCTAATCCAGAGATAATTCCCATCCGCGAGATGGCGAAACATCTCGTCATCGGAAAGCAGGATGTTTTCCCGCCAATAACGGCCATGCTCGACATAATGTTCGATCATCTCGACGAGCCATTGCCCATCCGAATTCGCTTCGAGCACCCCACGGACGACGAGGATGACGCCGCCCGTCTCGGCTTCCACGCCGAGTTGGGCCTGGTCCTGCGCATAGACGGAAAGATTCGCTTCGAGCAGCAGCCGGAACACACGCAACGTGCGTCCGCCCGAGACAATGCCGAATTGAAAATTCACGTAGATGGCAGCCGGGTCTTCCTCGTAGAAGTCGATGGCGATGTCGAAATCGTCGATGCTGATCACGCCGCGCTCGATGGCGCGATCGGCATCGCCGATGCCGCGTAAATCGCATAACTCGCGAATCAACTGATTTCGGCGTTCGAGGCTCATGAGAAGGAGTCTTCGGAACGAAAAGGGGGTGCGCCCCGCGCGGCACGAAGGCGCACCTCGGATTACGCTTAACCTTGCGTCAGGCTCTTCGCGTTCTTCGGACCGGCTTCTTCGAGCTGATCCTTGGCCGCGTCGTTGTTGAGCGCGTTTTCCATTTGCGTCGCAGCGTCTTGCAGCGCGATCGAGCTGGCCGTGCTGGCCGACATTTCGGCGATGGTCGAAGCGTTTTGACCAACCGTTGCGCCGGACGAGAAAGCAGACGTATTGATAGCCATTTTAAGCACTCCTAACGATCAAGAAAAAACCCATTACAGGGCGATGGTGTTGCCGCGACCGGATGGACGCGGATACTGCGGATTCGTACTTTCGTACGGGGAACGACTAATGCAATGCCGGTACTGGCCTGGCGGCTCACGATGGAGATTCGATCGTGTTGCGGCACAATTGCGCCGCGGCATTCAGGCCGTCCGCGACGGTCGTCGCGGATTGCCGAAGCATCGGATCGGCCAGCTTGAGCGCTTGCGACGCGATTTCGGTCGCGAGGCGTTCGAGTCCGCGCGCCGCTTCGCCGAGCTTTTGCCGCTGTTGCGGGGGCTGGTCGGCCAGCGTCTTCACGCTGTCGATCGCATCGATCATTTCGGGGGTCACGGTGTCATACATGATCGTCCTCAGTTCAGTGGATGCGCGGCTGCGCGTGAATCGATGAATTGCTTGGTGCCGTCGCCGGCCTCGACGTATTGAAGATCGTCGACGGCGAGCAGCGACTCGACCGAACTCGGCATCGCCATGCGGTCATCGGGCGTGAGCTCCTGCGCCACGCGCGTGACCATCGGCTGCAGGTCGGCGCTCAGTTGCGCGAGCGTCGTGCGCACTGCGCGCGTGTCTTTCGCCACACCGGACACGCCGAATTCGCGGTGGCCCAGGTAGTGCACTTGCAAAGCCGGGTCGTGCAGCGACTCCTGCAGGTCGCGCTCGATCTGATCGACACAGCCGAGGTGCCATACGATGCGGCCCGGTGCCATCGTTTCGAGCGTCGTTCGCACGAGTGCCTCGCTCCCGGTGTCGGGTACCACGCCGACGACATCGAAGCGCCCGCCTTGCTGCGTGACGGCGACATCGGGCTGGTGGAGCCGATCGAGCGCGCGCTGAAGCTGTTCCAGACCGGCCTGCGGTGCCATGCCGCGTTGCGGCTCGGTCGGCCCCCCCAGGCCCGCCAAGGCGCCGGTGCGAGGGTGGAGCACGGCAGGCAAAGCGATGCCGGCACCGCCGATTGCGAGAACGGCGACGCCCGCAATCCCCAGCGCATGCAGCGTCTTGCGATTCTTCGGCGAGGCAGCCGGTGCGGCGGGCACGACCTCGTCGACGCGCACGGGTTCCGGTTTCTCCACGGGCGCGATAGCGGGCGCCAGCAGCGTTTCGAGCAACTCGATGTCGCTGGGCCAGGGCGCATCGGCGTCTCCAGCGCAGAGCACGACGTTGCCGAAGCGGTGCGGTTTGAAGTCCTCGAGCACGATGGGCTCGCCATGACCGTCCGCGTCGGCGATCGTGAGGCTTGCGTCGTCGTGTTGGCTCAATTGCATGGTGGGCTGATCCCAATCGCTGATCTGAATTTCCGCTTCGCCATCGTTGCCGATGCCTGTGTGCGTTGAGGTCAACTTTATGCGGGCGCCTGCGTGGCGCCCGGTGAGCAGACGAATTTCCTTGGTCATGAACGAACTCCTTTTTGTTGCGTTGCGCGTCGCGCGTATGCGTTCAAACGTAGGATCTGCGCCGCTCGATCAGCGAGCTGATCTTCGCGACCGCCAGCGCGCGCTCCGTATCGGTGCGCGCGCGTTCGAGATTGAGCAGCATCAGCGGCAATAGCAGATTGATCGACTCCTGTTGCTCGGGCGCCCGTTTGGTCGGGGTGCCCACAGCCGCGACGAGCCGCTCCCTGATCAGCGCCAGCGTTGCCGAGGCGCGTGCCGCGGTGCCGGGTACGGCCAGAAAGTCGCGCATCACAGCGAGTACGCGATAAGTCGAGCTCATCGCGGGGCGGGCCTCGCCTTGCGCCCGGCGCGCTTCGAGCAGTGCCGATTCCGCGGCATCGAAAGCCGCGATTGCCTGCTCGGGATGGTCCGTGGTGCGAAAGAAACGCTTGCCGGAACCCGTGCGTTTGATCTGGGCGGACGCGGCGCTCCCGTTTTCGTCGCCGCCCTCGCGCGTATCGGCGTCCGATTCGCCACGCTCGCCGCCGTGTCGCTCGGCGACGCGCATGACGATGTCCGCCTCTTTTTGCAGATGCTCGGTGAGCATCATCAGCAGCTCTTCGCTGGCACCCGATTCGTCGATACCGTCCTGCGAATCGGCGCCGCGCTTACGCTTGGACCGCGAACGAGCGCCGTTTTTCTGCGCTTGATGAACGTGATGATTGTGGTGATGATGACCTTGCGGGCCAAACGGTCCCTGCGGGTTTTGCGACGATGCCCCGTCATCGGCGGGCGCCGGGATCGGGCCGATGCCTCGGATATGAATGCTCATGGGAAGACGCTCCGCATGACGGATTGCGCGAAGTGCATGACGGCCGATGCACCCCAGGGTGCCGCCACGATGATGACCACGGTGACGATCAGAAATTTGAAGCCATGGGAGATCGTGGAGTCTTGCAGCGAGGTCACCGCCTGCAAGAACGCGATGACGAGGCCCGCGACGGCCGCCACGCCGACGGCGGGCAGCGAGACGAGCAGGCACAACGTCAGCGCATCGGTGGTCAGGCGCGTGATTGCGTCGGCATCCATGCTTCACTCCTTCACTTGTACGTCGAGATGAGGCCGTGAATCAACGTCGACCATCCATCCATCGACACGAACAGCAGCAGCTTGAACGGAATCGCCACATTGGTAGGCGTCACTTGCGAGAGCCCGAGTGCCATCAGGAGGTTCGCCACGATCAGATCGATGACGACGAATGCGAGGTAGAGCAGGAAACCGATTTTGAATGCCGAGGTCAGCTCGGTCAGCGTGAACGCCGGAGCCAGTACGACGAGATCGTCGGGCTTGAGACTCGCGACCTTGTCCGCCGGCCAGATCTGCTGCGCCGAGCGCATGAAAAACGCCTTCTCGCGTTCATCGGTATGTTTGAGCAGGAATTGGCGGAACGGCTCGCGGGCGGCATCGAAAATCGGCATCACCTGGCTCGTCGCCGTCTGGTCGCTCGAAAGCTCAGCGCGATGCACGGCCTCCATGCCCACGGGCGCCATGATGAAGCAGGTCACGATCATGGCGATGCCGTTGAGCACAGTGCTCGGCGGCACTTGCTGTACGCCGAGCGCGTTGCGCAGCAAACCGAGCACCACGACGATCTTCGTGTAGGACGTGACCACCATTGCTGCGAACGGCAGCAGGCCGAAGGCGAGCAGCGCGACGAGCAGCGAGGCGACGTCAAGATTGCCGTTCATCGCTGGCCGCCATGCGGTTGATCTGCACGCCGAGGTTGTCACCGACTGCGACGAGCTTGCCGAACGCGAGCGTCTGACCGTACGAAACGAGTCGGACCGCGGAATCGGCGAGCGGCAGCGGAAGGTCGAGCACGTAGCCGGGCTGCAGCGAACCCAGCTGGGCGACGCTCAGATTGACGCTGAGCAGCTCGACATGAACCGGCAGCTCGATCGATCCGACCGGGACGAGCGGCTCGCTCGATGGATCGATCGATGCGCCCGCGAGCGGGTCGAAATCGTCGGGTTGGGCGGCGGTGGCAAGGGTCACGGGGGTCTCCAGAGTAACGGTATGCGGATCGACGCGCACGCCGGCCCGCAGTTGGCGGCCGCGAGGGGCGCCCACGCGTAGCGAGGCTTGTTCTATGGCGCCGCCTTCGATGTAGGGGTGGCCCGGTTGCCAGCCGAGCAGCACGTCGTGGCGTCGCAGCGACGCGAGCGTCGCCGGCGAACACAGGCGGCTGCGCAGCCGAATGGCCGCCGGCACCACGATGTCGTTGACGGTGTCGTGCGGCACCTGCGCGCACGGGTGCGCCCAAGCGCGTTCGTAATCGTCCGCAAGAGCAGCGGGGAGGTCGACGACGGCGAGCTTGACGTGGCCGCCGCCTGCATCGACCGAGAGCTGAAGTCCATGCACGTCGGCGGCATGCGCGCCCAACGCGATGGATTTGACCGACGGCGTGATGCCGTCGCCGGCATCGAGGCGTGCGAGCCACTCGGAGAGCCACATATTGGCCAGTGCGCTCGCCCGCTTGGGTTCGCTATCGAGCGCAATGCTGAGGAGTGCGGAATGTTCTGCAGCGTCGGCGACGACCGAAATCGGCCCATGCGTGCTATCGAGCGTGAGAGTCAGCGGCGCTTCGAACGCACTCGCTTCGAACCCGCGTACGCGCAGCCCGAGCTGAGCCGCCGGATGCGCCGAATGGCTGAGCGCGAGCGCGCGAGTCAGCTGAGCGAGCGCGCTCGTGTAGCGGGGTAGCTTGCCTTCGAGCAATGTCGGCAGGGCGTCGTTCATGGTCTGCTGGATATCCTCGTGGCGCAGGTGCGTTTCGGGCGTATGTCACGCGGCGAGCTCGACGTCGATGTGGCGGCCCAGGGCGTCGCTCAATCGGGTGCGCAAGGCGTCGGCGTTGTCTGAGATTAATTGCGTCGAGCGCGCACTCGACGTTTCAAAGCGAATACCGATGGACGACGGCGAAAGTTGCAGATGCAACAGCGTATCGGGCAGCACCGCGGGATTCATCGGCAGCGTGACGGCCCACGATGCGTCGTCCGACGCACCCGACATCGAGCAAAAGCGCGCGATGCGATCGGCCAGCTCGCGGGTGAAGAGCTCGCCATGCGCGGCCGTGGCGCACGCATGCACGATCTGCTTGCCGAGCGCGGCATCGTGTTCGGGCGGTTCGGGTCTTTGCGCTTCGCGCTGAGCCGTGGATCGCAAGCCCGACAAGGCCCCGCCGCGCGACGTGTCCTGTTTCGGCTGGTCGTGGGGGGCCGAAGCCGGAACGGACGGCGGTTGCTGTTCGCGCGGCTCGGCCGATACCATGGTGGCCGCTCCCTGATCGGTCGAAGACGATGCCTGAGCATCGGGTT
>Ga0157374_10001384_pt1 | contig 20590 bp, 26 predicted proteins | sample M25metaG_FD_115308 | JGI IMG/M metagenome (GOLD analysis project Ga0157374, IMG submission 115308) | Miscanthus rhizosphere microbial communities from Kellogg Biological Station, Michigan, USA - M2-5 metaG | ecosystem: Host-associated > Plants > Roots > Rhizosphere > Soil | place: USA: Michigan... | reverse complement strand
GGGAATTCTATTCGAGCAAATACCCATCCAGCAAGTGTTTCCAGAAGTAAATTACATTTACTCAAATCACGAACCCGCTAAACAGTTGTCTCTATTGGGTTTTTAACCGGACGCTAGTGGACCGATATAGGAACTTCCGAGGGCATCACCGCCAGAATTCAAGCTTATGACGACAATTGGGAACCGCTTGGAAAAATCAGTAATCCGATACGCTTAACTACGCCATTTGCCGATAACACACCCGTTCGGTTTTCCAAAGCCAATAATAAGACGGCGCTGGATAGACTGGTTGAAGCAATGGCTGCTCGACTCAAACAAGTATTTCCCATCGATAAAAAAGAACCGGCCTCCTCGGGTCAGAGTCTTGTTCTTTTCGTTCCTGGCCAAGTGCAAGACAATGTGGTCAGCCAAATGGGAGCAGAGCCAGAAGCCCTGTATGAATGTGATCTTGATTCCCTGCCTAGCCAACTCCAGAAAACATTACAACCCACCCCTCACTTAAAAGTGAGTAGCAACGCCAAGATGGTCGTTCTCAATGATATGGCTGGCGGTACCGCTTCGGCCATGGCGCAATTAGCCCAAAAGCATCCGAAGAAATTCACGCCTGGGCTTGATGCAACCTATATCATGGCAGGTGGAGGACTTGGCATGGCAGGGGTATTTTGTGAAGGGGACAAGCGCTCACCTGATGCTCAAGTCAACATCCACCTCATGGAACTGGGGTGCTTGCCACATCCAAAATTAAAATCAAATGGGCAATACGGCTCTCTGATGAATACATTGTTATCAGGCAGGCTGAAAGAATTTGCGGCAGCTTTGCCCAAAAGATACAGGGCTTTGCAATCAACGCTCATCGACTCACGTGATGCACAAATTATCACTGATTATAGACACGCTTGTCAGATTATCCCTGGCCTAACCCAACCAGAATTTCAAAAAGCTGCGACTAAGAGTACACGCGAATTTTTGGACATGTTAGGGGGCAGTTTAAGAAATCGGATTGCCACAGGTAGTAACCTAGCCATTCTGGGTGGCAAAACCTGCGCCGGTTACCGAGACTTTGTAAATGGCCACTCTAACCAATTTCACGAAGAATTAAATGAATATGATCAACATTTTAAACGCCCAGACGATAAACAAAAAACCATCTTCGATAAAGTTTTCCTGGTCAGAGTTCGGCGTCAACTTCCGGAAAAACTGCAAGGACTCTTTGACATGCGAAAATTTGACGTCGTGAGTGACATGAACATTAGTAGCAATACTGAAGGCGCCCGCTACATCTTGCAAGGAGAGATCCAAAGCCGTAGCGATCGTGTCGCAATACCAGCCAAGGCTTTTCTTAACCCATCATTCACCGCTCAATTACCTAAGGCACTTATTAATCCGGTAGGGCCGGAGTAATAATTTTATCCAACTGAAACAGACTGAAGTGCCGCCCCAATTGCCACCAGGCATTCCGTTCCGGCAATAGCAGGAGCAGAGGTAAAACATACCCAAAATACCTGTGCTTCTGTAAACAACCAGCAGATGAAAAGATTGAAACTGAATAAAAGGCATCCGTTTAGTGTTAAACAGAATGTTCTTTATAGCTCTTATGACTTTTAAAACCAAAATATAATTATTTACATCAATAAAGCTAAATCTTATCCTTAATACCTTTATTTATTTATAATCTACTCAATTACAAACAATCACCTTCTAATATTTTTATACATAAAAAAGGAATAATGAAATGCTGATTCGCTTTGGATCTGCTCATGACTATACAGGTTTTTATAACACTCAAAAAGCAGTTTTTTCAAATAATCAATTTTCAACAAATACAGTACCCAGTGGTTCTGGAGACCAGTTTATCCATACAAAAAAAAATCAACTCAGGTTTGGTGATATTTACGAGCTTGATGACAATTATAAAGGTATAAACTCCCCCCATAATCCCGACAGATATAACGACACTACATCCCTTAGATCGGACCGAGCAGGAAAGGATTATGGTTTTACGGAATTGGAAATACCAAGACTAATCAATGCAAGAGGCCGACATGAGTCGGCAATATATGCTGTTAAAAAGGCAGAGAATGATCTAAAACTCGCAAAAAACCAACTAAAGAACGCAGCAAGAGAACTTGATCAAGTTGAAGATGACGCGATTTCTAACGCAATCAGCCCTCCAATGATACCGTCCTAATAACCTCTGCTGCCAATTCAAGCATATAACTGAAAAGTTTCATTTAAAATCCTTGAGCTTGTCCTGATATCTCACTCTATTTCTTCATCAGGTTTGCTAAAAGCCAAAAACTCTGACTATATAGAATTTGCGACATCTTACCGACTAGAAACAGAGATTACCATTTCTGTAAGAGTTAAAATCTCATAAATTTTCAGATTTTGGCGCTTCCATCCGACATAATTCAAAACCTTTTTGATGACGAAAAGCCAGCCACGCGGGTAAAAGCGTGAGCGCCAGAGGGCTGAACACCGGCAAGTTCTGGAAGACGGTAAAGCCAGCCAACTGAAACAGACTGAGGAGCTGCCCGAATTGCCGCCAGGCATTCCGTTCCGGTAGTAGCAGGAGCAGGGGTAAAAACATGACGGTGTACCAGGGGTGAAACTTGGCGCTGATGAAGGCCACCATCACGGTCAGTGAGACGCCCGAGGCAAACACCACCTGGGATAAAGCCACTTCTTTTTGTCGGACGAATTGCCACATCTGCCGCAAGTAGAACAAGACAAAACCGCCCCAGAATAACGGTTTTAACCAACGCAGCGCCGATGCCATACTTTCCGTTGCCGGACCATGCGACCATTTCACCGGGTAGTAGATCGCCTTGGCGATTAAATCCACCATCGAATGCTGCGGCTTGCCCGCGTTATCCAGCATATCCGCCCAAGGCCAAGGTTGGTGCGGATCAATATACATCGCCGCCAAAATACCCAACAGCACCAGCGAGGCCAAGCTCCCAACGGCAATAGAACGCCAGTCCCGCTGCCTCCAAAGGTATAGCAGGATAAAAGGCCCCGTCAGAACAGAAGCATACTTGACTAGAACGGATAATAACAGCAAGGGGAGCGAGACCCAGCGATCGTTAGGCTTGCCGAGTTGCCACAAAGCGGCCATCAGCAGAAAAACCATGAGGATATCGTTATGCCCATTGCCCATCACATGCAGTAGCACCAGCGGATTGGCTCCAAACGCATAGGCAGCCAGCCACGGACGCTCTAATCCCAAACGTCGGGCTAAGGCCACCATTAAACTCGTCGTGCCCAATAGCAGCACCCCGTTCAGAGACTTAAACAGCAGAAAGGCAGCCCCAAAATTCCGCCCGCATACGGCAGTGATTCCGGCAGTCAGCTGAGCAAAGAAAAAGCCATAAGGACAAGGGTTATAGATCCAGTGGGGATGGAACAAGGGCTCCCGCTCCCAGCCGGGAATCTTCACGATTGGCGTCAAGTAGGGATTCGTATGATAGAGGCTTTGCTGAAAGCCCCGATTCAGATACCCGTACAGATCACTGCTATGAAAGGGAATGACCAGTAAAAGCATTCCTGCACAACAGGCAATCCAAACCGATACGGCACGGTATATCCGTACCTCAGCCGGTTTCTCCTTCGGGGCGGGGAGTTGTGATAAAAGTTTCCAACCTTGATAGTAGAGCCAACCCAAAGCGCCAACCGCAATAGCGGTTAATATATCCAGCACGATGCGACTAGATATAGCGTTTAGTCCAGGAAAATGCCAGAAGCCTGCTTGCCAGGCGCCATCGATATGCCTGGAAATTGAAGCATCCGTCGAACCCGCATATAAAGATAAAAGAATGGTCGGTACCAAAAATAAGCCATAAATGCAGATACTTTGCCCCAAAAGACGCTGAAACGTTTTATTCATTCGCTCTCCACTGGCCAACGCGTCTGACCGGCAATCAGCACTTGTTTAACCTGGGTTTTCGGTAACAACACTTGCGCCTCCGGCGACAAAGACTGTGGCTCAGCGCAATGCCATAACACCAAATCTGCCGCTAGTCCCGGCCTTAGCGTTCCCACCTGCTCAGACAGCCTCAAAGCCCTCGCGCCTTCAGAGGTCATGGCCTTTAGCGCTTCTTTGGCCGTCCAGCCCTGTAATTGCATGGCGCAACGAGCCTCAGCCCTTAAATCCAGATTTTCCGTACTTAAGCGACCATCCGTTCCCAAAGCCAGCGGTATAGCATAGGGTTGCCAGTCCGCAGTTTTCAGCGTCCGGCCATGCAAGGCCAGATTGCTGCGTGGACAGTGCGCCACACTCACCCCGGCCTGTGCCAATAACGCCCGATCCTGCTCTCTGGTATGAATCGCATGCGCCATTATCGTGCGCGAGTTCAGCAAATCGCCCTGTTGCATATATACAACCGGGGATTCGGCTAAAAACTCCGGCTGAAATTGACGTCCCAACACCCGCTGATGCAGAGTTTGAATGCAGGAAGGCTGCCCATTCAGGTACTTCGATTCATCCTCAAACTCCGCCACATGCGTATGAATCAGGGAAGGATTACACTCAGCCAGCAAGGCCCTCCAGGCCAACGGAGAAACGTTATAGAGAGAATGCGGAGAAAGTCCGACCTGTAAACGCGAATGAGTTCCCTGCCGATAACGACTTAATGCATCCTGCAGTGATCGAAATTTGGAAACCCAATGACCAATCTCGATCGGCTCGCCTCCGGGATGAAACACTTCCAAGGAGACATAGCCTCTTAACCCAAGCTGATTCAATACTTCCAGGCTTTCCGACCCTGAGGCGATATCGTTCACGCAAGTCGTGCCTGTCGCTAAAAGCTCCTTTGCGCCGAACAAACAACGCTGGGTTTTGGAAGTTGAATCTCCTTCCTGCTGGATTTTGGCGACCACCCGCAACAGCCAATCACAAAACGGCTCATCCGAGGCTTTCCCAATAGGTTCAGGAAAGGATTGCTCCAAGTGCAAATGCGTATTGATCAAACCCGGCGTTAATAACGTTCCAGGTTGGGGCGCCTCGGCAGTCCACTCATGAGGTAACTCACTTAACGGGCCAACCGCTAAGATTTTCCCATCCCTTATCGCCACAAAGCCTTGTTCTATGGGTGCCTGATGAATAGGCAACACCCACTGCGCGGTTATAATTTGCAATTGATCAGCGATGATTTCCGTCACGTCTCTCACGATGGTTCACTTGTCATCAGCATAGCCGGAGCGCGCGTCGCCGTAAACACTCAACCCTTCGCGCCAAGGCACCCTTTCCTTTGGCCGCGCTTGATATACAATAAGGAAGTCATTCCTCCTTTCAAGAAAGGCACGTCGTTCTAATGAGTGATAAACCCAAATCCAACTTTTTGGCAGAAAATCCGGAAAGAGTCATGATTATTCTCTTCCCGCTGATCACGTTGACCTTGTTCATTGTCGCAGCATTTTTATGGTGGCTCATTACCACTCAAGTGGTTCACTAAACCAACGCTCTATCTGGATCAATTGATCATCTTCCTTGATGAATCTATAGTCAGGACTTAAAGCACCATCTTCCTAAACAGCAGTTCCAGGCCATTTTTACCGGGGAGTTAAAATGACCAGCAAGCGCACATTTTTACCACCGATCATCAATCCCTTGGTGGTGAATACGCTGTGGGCGACTTTTCCCATGCTGATGCGCTGGGGAGGTTTATCCGTCCGCATCGATCCCGAAAGCCTGGAGAAGCTCAAACAATACCGGGGACAACGCATGTTATTGCTCCCCAACCATCCGACCGGAGAAGAACCCATTGTCCTGTTCGAGGTGTTTCGCTGGCTACGGGAAGTGGCAAACTTCGTGGCCGCCCGAGAGGTGTTCGATTGGGAACACGGTTTCCGGGGATGGCTGCTCAGGCGGGTGGGCGCCTACTCCGTCATTCGGGGCATGGCGGATCGAGAATCGTTCATGATGTCCAAAAAGATTTTAATGGAAGGTCTGCATCGGCTGGTGATTTTCATTGAAGGGGAAATCTCCCGTGGCGTGGAAACTCTAATCCCTTTCGAGCCCGGCGTGATACAACTGGCATTTTGGGCGCAGGAAGGCTTATATAAGGAAGCCGCCAAGACCAAAAAACATGAGAGCGGACAAACCGTTAAAGTCAACTCCACGGAAGCGCCTGCCATTTATATCGCCCCCGTGGCCATTAAATATTTCTATAAGCCGGGCAGCGAAGCCATACAAGCACAAGCCCTGCTCGACCTGGAAAAAGCCGTTGGCCTCCCCACCATACCCAACGTCAGCATGTATCAACGCATCCGGAACATCGGCCTGAAAGTATTGGAAGTTCAGGAAAACCTGCATAATCTGATTCCCTTGCCGGAAGTCTCCCTCACCCAGCGGGTAGATGCGATTAAACACCGCATGCTTCGCAAGATGGAACTCTTTCTGGATTTGAAGCCAGATCCAAATACCACAACGCTCAACCGGTTGCGTGACATTCGCAATATCATGGATCACTTAATTCATTCCTACGAAAATCCAGGCTCATTAACAGACTATGAAAAGCGCATGGTCGATCACTTGCGGCTGGCCCTGAGCGAATATTACCGTGATTTGGACCGTGTGGTTTATTTTTTAACCTATAACGAAAATACGCTGCAAGAACATCAAAGCCCCGAGCGATTTATCGACGCCATTCGACGGTTGGAGCGAGAGATCTACGGGAAACCCAGGCTAACCTACCAAAGGGTAGCCCATGTCCGCTTAGGCGATATTATCAATTTAAAAGATAAATTTCCGGAGTATGAGCTGGATAAGAAAAACTACGCCAAAACAATGGCCGCCGAACTGGAAGAAAATATGCGCCTGATGCTCGTCTCCATCACAGGCCAGTAACTAGTATCCATCAGTAAGCCTGTATTACTGCCAAAATCTCTGAACGCACAAATACGTATCACACAAAAAACGCCTCCTAAAATCAGGAGGCGTTTTTGAAATGGAATCCCGTTCTCTGCAAAAAGAAGAATTAACGCTTGGAGAATTGGAACCGTTTACGGGCTTTCTTGCGACCGTACTTTTTCCGTTCCTTAATCCGAGAATCACGGGTCAGGAAACCTTCTTTCCGCATAGCCACTTCGTAATCCGGGTTAATTGCGGACAGAGCACGAGCAACGCCCATGCGGATCGCGACAGCCTGACCGACAATTCCACCACCAGTGGCGCTGACTAGCACGTTAAAACGCTCTTCAACACCGGCAGCGATCAGCGGCTGTTTTACCGGAATATGCAATGCTTTACGGTTGCCCAGGTATAACTCCATGGACTTACCGTTAATGATCACGTGTCCGTTGCCGGGAACCAGACGAACACGGACAATGGCCTCTTTGCGGCGGCCTGTGCCGCGTGTGCCTACTTTTGGATATGGGGCAGCCATTATTCAGCGCTCTCCTTTGCTAACTGGTAAGAAACAGGTTTTTGGGCAGCATGAGGATGCTCTACGCCAGCGTAAATGTGTAGTTTGTTCAGTTGCGCGCGACCCAAGGTGTTATGAGGCAGCATACCTTTCACCGCAATCTCCAGCGGTTTTTCCGGACGACGCTCGATCATGTCGGCGAACTTAACGGTTCTTAAGCCACCTGGATAGCTGGTATGACGGCGGTAGAGTTTGGAAGTTCTCTTACTGCCGGTAACATGCAATTTCTCAGCATTGATGACAATGACAAAATCACCGGTATCAATGTTAGGCGTGTATTGAGGCTTATGTTTGCCGCGCAGCAGGTTGGCAATCATAGTAGCCAAGCGACCCAAGGTCTGACCTTCGGCGTCAATCAGCCACCATGTGCGTTCAAGCTCAAGAGGCTTTGCGGAATAAGTTTTCATTATGCAGGGACTCCATCGATTTAAGGTTATTTTTGAACTGTTTGACGTAAACGTCATTTTCAAAGAGATTGAACGGGGACTTGTACTGAATGGCCATCAGCGTTAAACCGTCAGGTGGTGCGCTCGGCGCTGCTTTCCGGCGATCCCGCTCGGTGAGCACCTTGATGATGGCTTCGGGTGGGTGAGGGTTACTGGCTCTTCCAATAACCATAAGCTGACCAACAATGTTCCTGACCATTTTATACAGAAAACGGTCTGCGGCAATGTCAAAAATAATGAAATCACCTTCTCTATCCACATTGATATACTCAACGCGACAGATATCATCGATTACTTGGCTACCAAAATCTTTGAAGCTGGTAAAGTCATGCTCACCTAAAAGCAAGCTGGCTGCCTGACTCATCCGCTCTACATCCAAACTCGGACGGTAGTGTAAAGCAGCGTTGCTTGCAGCCCAAACGGAACGATGAATGCAATTGTAAATTTTGTAACGATACCATTTAGCCGCTGTGTCTCTGCGGCTATTAAATGCACGAGTGACTCGGCTATTCACCGCTCGCACCGAAACAGTCTGAGGTAAAACCGCGTTCAGGGCAGAGGCTAAGTCCGGTATATTGGCAAGCGTGTTATGGGCAATATCAAAATGGGCAACTTGACCCAAGGCATGTACTCCGCTATCAGTACGGCTGGCAAAGCTCACCGCTGAAGTCTGCAAATTAAGCTGTCCCAACGCCACCTGTATCTCATGCTGAACCGTGGGTTGATTCGGCTGATACTGGCAGCCATGAAAGCCTGAACCACAATACTCAACCAGAAGAGCGACTCTTTGATCCAGGTCATTCTCTTCTGGTTGAAAAACTGATTCGGTTATTGTGGCGTCTGTCATTCCTTGTATCTTTTTATTTTCGGTAAAATCAATCGATGATCTTACCGCAAGTTTTATTCCGGCAGTTCAAATGTCAGTTGAACCAACGCCATCGGAGCAGCATCACCGCGACGGGGGCGCATCTGAATCACTCGAGTATAACCGCCTTTACGGTCAGCGAAACGAGGACCAACCTTGGTGAAAATACGGCGCAATACCGTCTCCGGAATTTCACGCTCTTTTTCGTCCGTGATCACTTCACCGGTACGGCTATGGTAGATCAGATTGCGTACTTGGCGAATGGCATGCACATCGCCGCGTTTTGCCAAGGTTATAATGCGGTCGGCATGCTTTTTCAATGCCTTAGCGCGAATCAAAGTCGTAATGATTTCATCATGCGTGAAAAGGCTGGTAGCCATACTACGAATCATTGCCTTGCGCTGATCCGCGGGTCTTCCCAAGTGGTCAACTTTACAGCGGTGTCTCATGAGTTCTTCCTTTTGATTTAAATTTTGTTTGATACTTAAGCTTCAATATCCACCGGCAGAATCGTGCCTTCCGGATCAGGACGCAAGTTCAAGCCAAAGGCATGCAAGCGCTCAATCACCTCATCCGAAGACTTCTTGCCAAAGTTCTTGATATTCAGCAAATCGCTCTCGGACTTGGTCAGCAACTCAGCGATACTATTGATATTCGCCCGCTTCAAACAATTGAAAGCACGTACAGACAACTCTAAATCTTCGATTGAAATATTAGGAGCCTGTACTTCTTCTTTTTGCTCGAACTCTTGCTGAGTCTGGGTCACTAATGTCGGAATCCCGCTAAGCGATGCTATTGGCACCAAATGCTCAATCATCATGTTGGCAGCTTGACTCAAAGCAGAACTAACGTCGATACTGCCATTAGACCACATTTCCAAAATGAGCTTGTCATAGTCGGTACGCTGCCCAACGCGGGTATCTTCCACGCTATATGCCACCCGGCGGATAGGCATAAACACGGCATCCAACGTCAAGGTATCTACGGCTTTGTTCGTGGTGTTGTTATCGGCAGGAACGTAGCCTTTGCCCACTTCAGCGGTCATCACAGCGTGAAGACTAGCACCTTCGCTCAAAGTACAAATGTGCCAATCGGGGTTCACGATTTTCACATCTGCGGGAACTTCCAAATCACCGGCCACAACCGGGCCCGCTTTATCCACATCCAAACGGATGTACAACGGTTCATCGCTATTGCTTTTCAGCACCACGCCCTTGAGATTTAGCATCACATCCAGCACGTCCTCGACCACACCGGGAATGGTGGTGAATTCATGCGTTACACCTTCAATCCTCACGGATGTAATCGCGCAACCACTCAAGCTGGACAGCAGGATACGACGCAGGGAATTTCCCAAAGTGGTACCATACCCTCTTTCCAGAGGCTCGATCACAAATTTACCGTAAATAGAACCGTCGGAATCAGTGGTGGTGTTAATGCATTTAATGTTCAGCTGCTGATCCATGAATTCTGTTGCTCCAAAATTAATGCTTTTAAGTCCAGGTCAGTAGAACGAAATTAACGAGAGTAATACTCAATGATGAGCGCTTCGTTAATAGTCTGATCCATATCTTCCCGTTCAGGAACGCTTTTGAATTTGACAACCATATTGGTTTCATCGACTTCCAACCAATGAGGAACCAAGGCGGAGTGATGAGGGTTGGACTCTTGCAACTGTTTCAAAAAGGCTCTGCTCTTCTCACGAACAGTCAAAATATCACCAGGCTTCATCTGGTATGAGGCAATGTCAACCTTGTGACCATTAACCTGTACGTGTCCATGAGAGACCAACTGACGTGCCTGCGGACGGGTTGTCGCCAAGCCGGAGCGATAGAGGATATTATCCAGACGGCATTCCAGCAATTGCAACAGAATGGTACCGGTCACGCCTTGCTTACGCACTGCGCGATCATAGGTGCGACGGAACTGCTTTTCCAATAGACCATAGGTACGACGGACTTTTTGTTTTTCAGCCAGTTGAATGGCGAATTCAGATTGTTTCTTACGAGCAGCACCGTGTTGACCAGGGGGGTTGCTGTTTTTCATCCGACCCACTTTAGGGCTGATATCCAAAACAGATCCTGCTCTGCGGCTTTGCTTAAAAACGGACTCGCGATAACGTGCCAAAGCGACAACTCCTTAAGGTTTGTGTTTAAACTCTACGACGTTTGGGAGGACGGCAACCATTATGAGGAATGGGAGTTACATCCTTGATCATGCTGATTTCAAGACCAGCCACTTGCAGGGCGCGAATTGCGGTCTCGCGGCCAGCACCGGGGCCGCTTACATAAACTTCAGCCGAGCGCATGCCATGTTCCATCGCTTTTTTAGCAACAGTCTCAGCGGCAGACTGGGCAGCAAATGGGGTGCCTTTACGAGCACCTTTAAAGCCTTCAGAACCAGCACTGCCCCAGGCAATAACATTACCTTGAGGATCGGTGCAGGATACGATCGTGTTATTAAAGGTAGACTGGATGTGGACAACACCCTGAAGAATATTCTTCTTCTCTTTGCGTTTGGTTTTACCTGCTTTTTCAGCCATTTGGTTTTTTATCTCCGTTAAAGCTTGTAAATTTTGAATTTAACTAGGCTTATTCAATTGAAGTCAGTTAAACATGAGTAGCCTAAAAAGGCATAAAGTTCCTAGGTGCAGCCTACGCCTTTTTCTTCATGGGAGCAGAGCGCTTGCCACGACGAGTGCGTGCATTCGTCTTTGTCCGCTGGCCACGTGCAGGCAGACCGCGCTTATGGCGCTGACCGCGATAGCAATTGATCTCAATCAGACGCTTAATGTTCATACTTTCAGAACGACGCAAATCACCTTCAACTTGGTAATTCCGCTCAATTTCATCCCGTAATGCGTTAATTTCAGCTTCAGTCAAATCATCCGTACGTTTATTCGGATCAATTTTAGTCACTTGCAGAATTAAACGGCTCAATGCCGGGCCAATACCGTAAATGTAAGGCAGGGCATACAACAGCTTTTTATTTCTTGGGAGATCGACTCCAACGATTCTAGCCATTAGGACTCCTGTTCAACAGATTTATAACTTCAATTTGAATAAGGGGGACAATCGATGTGGGTAAACTTGAAAGTGAAAAGTATACCTAGGAATGATAAAACTAATGTAAAAACAAGCCAGGATCAAGAGGGCTCAAAAATATTGGGAGATTTGCATTAACTTTTGTAATACAGATCCATCCAGGCATCATCTCTTCTAGCTTTGTATAGCAGTAGAGGCTACCTTTTCGGGCAGCCGACTATCTACAATTCAAGCACCCCTGAGATTACCCTTGGCGTTGCTTATGCTTGGGATTGAGGCAAATGATAGCCACCCGCTTTTTACGACGAATGACCTTGCAATGCTCACACATTTTTTTAACAGATGTACGGACTTTCATGATGCAGAACCTTCGGTTGTTATATGAACTATTTAAGCCGGTAGGTAATCCGGCCGCGGGTTAAGTCGTAGGGAGAAAGCTCAATCTTGACTTTATCACCAGGGAGAATGCGGATAAAGTTTTTGCGAATTTTACCAGAAATATGAGCTAAAATCACTAATCCATTTTCCAACTCAACCCGAAACATTGCATTCGGGAGAGATTCATGGACAGTGCCTTCCATTTCAATGACGTCTTTTGCCATAGGGTGTTTTGCTAATTCCTAACTAATTTGACTCTGGCTGCACGAATCATAAGGGCAGAAGGGTAAGTATTTCAGGCTCCCCTTTGGTAACCACTACTGTATGCTCAAAATGAGCTGACGGCAAGTGATCTTTTGTGATCACCGTCCAGTCATCCTCTGCCGTGTACACATCATCACCGCCCAGGTTGAACATGGGCTCTATGGCGAGCACGTTTCCCTCTTCCAGCCGGGGTCCCCGCTCGCCTGTCCGAAAGTTGTGAATAAAAGGCGCTTCGTGAGGCTTACGCCCTACACCATGTCCACCATAATTCCGCACTAATCCATAGCCATACTTCAAGCAAACATCTTCAATGGCGGCGGAAATATCTTCCACATGGTTACCAGACTGCATTTGTGAGATCCCCGCCAGGAGACCTTCCTCAGTCGCTTTCAACAACTGCAAAAGTTCGGATTTTACTGTCCCCACCGGCCATGTTACGGCTGAATCAGAGACCATTCCTTTATAGGTGGTTCCACAGTCAATGCTAACCACGTCACCGTCTTGTAAAATTTTGTTCTGGTTGGGGATTCCGTGTACAACCTCGTCATTCACGGAAATACAAAGAGTGGCCGGAAAATTATAGAGCCCCTTGAAAGTCGGCGTACCACCCTGTTTGCGGATATAGGCTTCCGCAATATCGTTCAATTCCTGGGTGCTAATGCCCGGCTTAATCGCGTCTCGTACAACCACATGAGTTTCCGCATTGATACGAGCAGCCGCTCTAATAAGGCTGACTTCATGACGTGATTTGCGATCAATACGCTCTGCTGACATGGGGAACTCCTACGAAATCGGTGTAAGGGCTAAAATAGGGTGAATCACCGCCTCAATGGACTGTGTAACCCGCTCCGGTGATTGATCACCGTTAATTTCAGCCAATTCTTGCGTTTGACGATAATAGTCAATTAAAGGATCGGTTTCCTTACAGTACTCAACCAATCGTTTCTCTACTGTCTGTGGTTCGTCATCGGCACGAACGATCAGCTCCGCATCGTCAATCGGACACAACCAGATCTCACGGCCCTGCGCATCAGTTTCAACCGTCCCATCCAGAGCCAGCTTCTTAGACTGGGGCGCCAACTTTACATCCTGGATGTTATAAACATGGCGAGCATCCTGGGAACAAAAACGGCGTCCTACCGAGCGGGATTTGACCACATCCAGCGGCACATTCAAATAGATAACCTTCCCCAACTGTGCATGCCAAGCTTTGTTTAACTCCGCCAAAGCGGCTGCTTGCTCCTGACTGCGAGGAAAGCCATCCAAAATAAAGCCCTTGGCCTCCGGACTCTGCGCCGCAAGCAACTCAAAGTTTTTCTTGAAAACCTTGACCACAGTTTCTACCGGAACCAATTTGCCATTATTCATAAAAGATTCCAGCTCGGCCTTCAGTTCCGGATCGCTACCTTGTTTTAAAATGGCCCGAAATGTCGAACCCATGTCAAAAGTCGGCAGGTTATAGCGCTGGGATAAAATCTGCGTTTGAGTACCTTTTCCACCATTGGGGGGCGCCACGAAAGGAAACAGCAATTTGCCGTTCAATGGATTTTCAGGAGACGTATTCGTCATAATTGAGTGTGCGCTCTCTAATCAGTTCTTACTTTAAAAAGCCTTGGTATTGGCGGGCCAATAGGTTGACTCGAATTTGGTTCACCGTATCCAGGGCCACCCCGACCATAATAATGAGGGAAGTCGCCCCCAGACCAGCCAAGGTAGTAATACCGGTAATACTGGTCGCAGAACTGGCAACCAAGGTGATAATCGCCAAGGCAAAAGCACCAATGAAAGTCGTCCTGCTCAAGATCTCTTCCAGTTTTTCCGCTGTGGGACGACCGGGCTTGATCCCTGGAATGGCGCTACCGTACTTCTTCAGGTTATCCGCAATTTCACGGGGCTGCATACTGGGAACAATCGAGCTGTAGAAGAAGGTAAAGAAGACAATCAACAGGAATTCCAGAATAATATAGCCTGCTTTACCGGGAGACAGATAAAGCCTATAAAAGGTAATAATCTGAGCCAAAGCATCTTTCAACACCGCTTGGTGTTCCAAGGCATGGTTAATATTCGTCTGTTGTTGCTCAACTAGAGCAAAGATGGTACTGGGAAAGGCCAACACTGCGAAAGCGAAGATAATCGGCATCACGCCAGACGGGTTAATTTTAAAGGGAATGTGCGTGTTCTGCCCACCATAGATTCGATTGCCCACCTGTCGCTTGGCGCTGACAATGAAAATCTTTCGGGTTGCTTCCTGTAACACAATAATCAAGCCAATCGTGACGAGGTAGATGATCAACAGGATGACCAAAAAGAATGATTTTTCAGCATTACCTGCCACCAAATCTACCGTTCTGGTCCAGTAGATCGGGATGCGAGACAAAATACCGGCTAAAATCAGCAAAGAACCGCCGTTGCCAATTCCTCGCTCCGTAATCATTTCCGCGACCCACAAGGCAAAGGTAGCGCCAGCGGTTAAGGTCAGAATGGATTCGGCATAGAACACCCAAGGGGTGACATTCGGATCCACTGCACCGGCGCTCGCTACCAGCCGTATGATCAATCCTGATTGAAACAAGGCCAACACAACTGCCATATAACGCGTATATTGAGAAATCTTCCGGCGCCCAGCCTCACCTTCTTCCTTCTGCATTTCCTCTAACCGCGGAATAACCACAGTGAGCAACTGCATAATAATAGAAGCAGTGATATAGGGACCAATTCCCAGGGCCAAAACCGAAACGCTGGTCAGTGCGCCACCTGAAAACATGTCCAGGAAGCCCAGCATCTGGTTACTGAGTAAAGCCTGGAGACGCTCTGGATGAACTCCCCAAACTGGCACCTGCGCGCCAAGCCGAAACACGGCCAGCATCAGGACGGTAAAGAGCAATTTTGCTTTTAGCCCGGAAGCTTCCCACATCGCCTGGATGTCGCCAACTCCCGGTATAATGCCAGCTTTAGGCTTAGCCACCGGAGGAATCCTCAATCAAACTATTGCGTTTTCTAATTGTACTCTAGGCTTCGGAAGGGGCAGCAACTAACTTGATAGTACCACCAGCCGCTTCAATTTTTTCTCTGGCCGATGGAGTAACATAGTGAGCTTCCACGGTGATCTTACGCTTCAATTCGCCTTTACCCAGCAAACGAACGCCATCGTGGTTCTGCTTCATTAAGCCGCCAGTCAACAGCAACTCATAGCTCAACTCGTCTTCTTCAGGCAGCAGAATTTGCTCCAGGTCACCCACGTTCAATTCCAGCCAATGGCGTGGATTGATAACCGTAAAACCATTGATTTTAGGCATACGGCGGTAACCAGGCATTTGACCACCTTCAAAACCGCGCTTGCGGGAACGACCAGAACGCTGACCTTCACCGTTATGTCCACGGTTACTGGTTTTACCAGCACCACTGGCGCGACCACGACCAACACGCAACTTGGCCTTATTGGAACCTTTAGCCGGACTCAAATCAGTCAGACCGAGAGATTCGGAAACTTCTGGGGTGGGGGTAGATTTAGTAGCCATGATTATGCGGTCTCCACGGTGAGCAAATGGGAAATTTTATTGATCATGCCGCGAATGATCGGAGTATCGTAATGCAGCACGGAACGTTGGGATTTATGCAGACCCAACGCTTGAGCGACACGACGCTGCTTTTCGGGGCGGCCCAGCAAACTGCGGGTCAGCGTCACTTTAATCTGACCAGCGCTTTTTTCTTTTTCTGAATTCTTAGGTGGCATTGAAATATCTCCAAGCGTTAAATAGTTGTTCTATAGCAGAAAGCCCTATACGAGGATTTCTTTAACGGATTTACCGCGGGCGCGGGCAATCTGATCGAATGTGCGCAACTCGGACAAACCTCTTAAGGTAGCGCGCGCTACGTTCAGAGGAGAGTTGGAACCTAAGGATTTCGACAGAATGTTTTCAATACCGGCCAATTCCAATAAAGCACGAGCAGCGCCACCAGCGATAACACCAGTACCTTTGCTGGCCGGAAGCAATACCACTGTACTACCACCCGCTTTGGCTTTGATAGGATGAGGAATCGTAGTTTGATGCAGCGGAACGGTAATCAGGCTCTTTTTAGCCGCAGCCACGCCTTTTTGGATGGCCCCGATCACTTCGTTGGATTTACCAACCCCGATACCCACTTCGCCTTTGCCGTTTCCAACAACGACAACCGCACGGAAGGAGAGCTTCTTACCACCCTTTACAACCTTGGTTACGCGACGGATTTGAATGACTTTTTCTTTCCATTCACTGCGCTCAGCATCTTCGGCTTGAGAGCCGGGACCAGCATTACCGCCACGGGGACCACGATCGGAACCGCCACGACCGGCGCCTGGCCCACCAGGACCCCTTCTCTGACCACCAGCACCGCCGCCGCGAGCCGGACGACCCTGATGGCCCTGATGACCTTGATAGCCTTGCCCTTGTTGAGCTACCGGAGCCTTAGCTGCGGGAGCCTGTTGCGCGGGAGCTTCTACGGCAGCCTGATCGGCAGCGGCATCAATTGCACCCTGTCCCTCTGCGAGCTGCTCTTCGTTCAAATCCGTTTTGTTGTTTTCGTTGGACATTTTACTTTGCTTCCTTATTAAGGTTCTTTTGATGTCTTAAAACTTTAGATAGGGGACACAAACTGATTTGTAGGGAGAAACGCCCGAATTTAGGCGTACAGTAGTTTATCCAGGGCACTGAGATGTTGGGTCAGTTCAGTGAGGCCGCGCCCAATTTAAGATCCGTAACTGTAACAAAAGGACATCCTGATGACAAGTTTTGACCCGAAAAATCAAAACCTTGTTACAGACCCACTAGTTTTACCATAAGCAAATCCGGCAGTCATCCCCGAACACCTTGTCTCCATTCCTACGCCTCCGGCATAGCCGGGTAAGCGGTTTTGTTTCACCATCACTTGCGCTAGAATGGCCGGGTATGAATCCATGACTGAGAGCAGGCAAACGTCCGGATCCAGCGGTAGAAGTTTCGATTGAGGCAGAAAATTGAGGCAAGACAGACATAGAGGAACTGTGATGAATCAGTGGAAAGTCCCGTTTTTACTGGCAATCGTATCAATCATGATGTTTTGCCTGGGTTGTAGTCTGGCCAGGGAAAAAGCCGGACGCCTGACGCCCATCCAGCGCGTAGAAACTGAAAGCCTGCCAGGTAGTCGTACAATAGCGCCTTATCGGTTTATCGCTTTCGGAGACTGGGGCGCGGGAACCCAGTTTCAAAAAGATGTGGCGAAGCAGACGATTCTACAGTATGAAAAAGCGCCGTTTGATGCAGCCTTACTATTAGGCGACAACTTTTATGAAACAGGCGACGTGCGAAAATACGGAAAGGCTTACTTTTCCGACATGTACCGGCCGCTCATCGATCATCATGTGAATTTTATTGTCGCCCTGGGCAACCATGACGTGCTGACCGGTCACCAGAAAGAGCAAATCGAATTTTTCGGGATGCCCGGCTACTACTATACAGTCCATAAGCCTCAAATCGACTTTTTTGTGATTAATACCAACACGTTTGCAAGAGATCGCGTGCAGCGCCAGTGGCTACAACTCCAACTCATGGAATCCAAAGCCCCTTGGAAAATCGTGATGGGACATGAACCGATCTATTCCTCCGGAGAGCATGGCTACAGCACCAGTCTCCATGAAACGCTGGAGCCAGTGCTAATCAAAAATAAAGTGGACCTGTATCTGGCCGGACATGATCATGACTACGAGCGATTTCAGTTAATTCATGGCATTCAGTATATTGTTTCCGGTGGAGGTGGCGCTTATTTAAGGGGCTTCCCCAAACTGATGCCCGAGTCGTTAGTACGCAAAAAAGTCCATCATTTTTTGAGCTTCGAACTCAATCAGGGCACCTTAAGGCTGCAAGTGATTGATAAAACCGGCCAAACCATCGATCAGGCCCAATGGACCAAACCTCAGCAGGGACGCTTGGAAACCGACTTGCGCCCGACCGGAACAGAGAAACAGCCAGTTTATTCAACGACTCACCCCTTACCCATTACAACCAAACGAAAGACTTCACTGAATGCAAGCAAAAAAAGGGAAGAATAAAAAATTACTCATCGGAATAAGTCTGTTTGCCATTATTTTGGGAGTCGTCTGCTGGGCGGTGTTTTGGCGAGGCTTCGACTTTTACCGTCCCTCAAAGCCGGTCGTTTGCGAGGAAGTACCTGCCAACCTGAAACCCACCCGCTTTATCGCCTTCGGAGACTTTGGGGAGGGAACCTTATTTCAGAGTGTGCTTGGAGCACAGATGGCCAAAACCCATGAACAAACTCCGTTTAACATGGCCTTACTCCTGGGCGATAACATCTATCCCGATGGGGACATCAAACGACTGGGGAAAACACATTTTGAGGATCCGTACCAGGGATTGATCCGGGATAAGGTCAAATTTGTGGCGGCCATTGGCGATCATGATGATCATAAGGGCCATCAGTATGATGAAATGGCCTACTTCAAAATGCCCGGCGCATACTACCAGACTTCCGATGGGCCGGTGGATATCTTTATCCTGAACACCACCTTTTTCACACGGGATCCGCAGCAGCAAGCCTGGCTGGAAAAAGCATTAAGCAACAGCCATGCACCGTGGAAGATTGTGGCCGCCCATCACCCGGTATACTCTTCCGGTCGACATGGGCACCAAACGGCAGGCTTACGACGAATACTGGAGCCGATCCTGATCAAACATCATGCCGACCTCTACCTGGCAGGACATGATCATGATTACGAACGTTTTGAGCCGATTCAAGGCGTGACTTACGTCATCTCCGGGGGTGGCGGCAGTTACCTGTACGATTTCAAAAAGATCATGCCACACTCACTGGTCCGCATCAAAACGATCCATTTTTTGCTGTTCTCTGCGACCAGTACCGATTTATGGATGAAAGCCCTCAACCGATACGGAGAAACCGTGGACTGCGCGCACTGGCATAAAGCGCCCGCTCAAAACCACTCCACTTAAAAAGAATGCTACTGTTAGCCTTCTTTCACGGAAGATGAGGGTTCCGATTGAGGAAGAACAGGGTTTTTCAGGAACCAGTGCAGCATAAACAAAGCCCCACTGATGATGACGCCTATGCCTGGGCCGGTCATAGCCTGCGTATTCGCCAGATCCGTCACCAACGCAGTCAGAAGCTGGAAGGCCATGATCCCAAACAGTAACACCATTAAAAAACAGACCGCATAACGATACACTTCAAACACGATAGCCCGACGCTCTTCCATAGTGCCTCCCGCCTGATAAACATACTCCGACAATAACAAGCCCCCTATCAACAGGAGCAAGACCAGTAAAACCCCGGCAATAACTTCCATCCGTTCACTCTTCCTACCTGACGTCTTCCTTAATTATAAGAGTCTATGCTGACGTTGGGAATGGTTCTGAAAATTACTGCTGCTAACAACTATCTCTAGCTTTGCCAACGCTTAACAGATGCGAGTTAGAGTTCTTGTCGGGTTTTTGCTCCATATTGTTTTAATAGTTTGGTAAATCCCAGCCGGTGTGGTTCCCAATCTATAGCAAGATCTAAAGGCGTTTTTCCTTTATCTTTCACATTGGGGCTTGCCCCCTTTTTCAGCAGCGCCTGCGCCACTTCAATCCGATCCCAAAGTACCGCTGCCCAAATTGCATGCACCCTTTCTCTATCATCGAAAGTGTTCGGGTTGGCCCCATGGTCCAGCAACAGTATGGCAATTTCAGGTCGTTCTTTCCCGTTCTGAATGGCCTCAAATAAGGCGGGACTATTACCGGATTGATCATTTGGATTTGCACCTGCATCTAATAAGCGTTTTAAACTCGCAATTTTTCCATCTTCTGCCTGTTTAACGGCATATAAAACTAAAAATTCAGAATTCGGCTTCTGGGATATACCATAACCATTAACATCAACCCCTTGCGCAATGAAATAGTCCAGTAACTCTGGATTTTGGCTTGTTATGGCACCACCAAGTGCCGCTTGACCTGATTTACCTTTAGGGTCAATTTTGACTCCCCGAGATTCAAACAGTTTTACTAGCCCCATATCCCCACTAACCCGGATAATTCATACGACGCGCATAGAATGTGTCTAAAACAAGGGGTTTAATTGAGTTTTAGGGGGAGTGGTCAAAAATACAGTTTGTACGGTTGGTTGGGGGATGATGATTTTCAG
>Ga0157374_10001381_pt1 | contig 20613 bp, 10 predicted proteins | sample M25metaG_FD_115308 | JGI IMG/M metagenome (GOLD analysis project Ga0157374, IMG submission 115308) | Miscanthus rhizosphere microbial communities from Kellogg Biological Station, Michigan, USA - M2-5 metaG | ecosystem: Host-associated > Plants > Roots > Rhizosphere > Soil | place: USA: Michigan... | reverse complement strand
CCCTTTGTTTATAATCAGTTCACTGTATGAACCTGATTATGCATTGTTGGTCTAAGTATAATATTTATTAGAATAAATATAAAAAGATTTTTGTATTTGGTTAACACAATAAAGAATGGGTTCAGGCGGGTAGGAGGGGGAAATTTTTTCCCCCTCTCCCAAACATTTACCTTGTAAATTTTGGCTACAAGATGATGTAGATGCCTCCCTATTTCCTAAACTTTTTTAATAACTCATCCGTATATTTTCCTTTCCCTTTTCCTTCCTAGCGTTTCCTATAATTATCATCTCCACCGTCCTCGCTATCGCTGACGTCTGGTTGATTAGGATCATGACAATCTAGACAAATTTTAGCAAAACACCTTTGACAGAAATATGCCTGATCATAAGGACGTCTTATAGCATAATGTGTACCACTACCTGAGTCAAATGAACATTCCAGAGTTCTTGGCTTTGGACCTACTTGGAACCACCTTCTATCTTCTAGACGATGATCACAATTAGCCATTCTGTCTCAGAATCATCTCCTTCTTCTATTCGCCTTGTCTTCCCCAGTTGTATCACCTACAGGATTATCTTTCTGAGGATTACGATTAGGATCCCCATGGTTAGATGAACCATTATCATTTGAAGATCCCTCGTTAGAACTACCCGGAGTATTACCACCTTCCATGAAAACATGGCCCCATCATTCTATAACATGAGTATTTTGTAAAATAACAAGAGTACAAAGTGAAAAGGTATAAAGAACAATTATCAATTGAAAAATCAATAAGAATTTATTTCTATTTAAAGCAATATATTCTAATATAACCAAAAACAATTGCTCAACCCGCGATTTATAATTAAGCAGGTTAATAGAAAAAGATGACTGCAATACCGTAGTTATGGGTAAAGTACTCTCATTTGTTTTAGATTTAATTTTAACTTTTAAATCCACAAAAAAATTTTCAAAAATATTAACACTATACATTATAAAGAAGAAATATAAAAAATATATAACAGTAGATATTTGACCAAATTCTATGAATGGTGATTCTACGTGTTTAGCCCCTAATTGCATTAATATTAAGAAATTGGCAACAAATATATAGAAAGTTGTTTTACTAAAAGGTTTAAACGGCATTCCTCTAGATCTACTTACATCAGTAAAAGGTAAAAGTAGTAAGATTAAAATAGCAGAAAACATAGCTATAACTCCTAACAGTTTATTAGGAATAGATCTCAATATAGCATAGAAAGGTAAAAGGTACCATTCTGGAACTATGGCTGCAGGAGTTTGCATAGGATTTGCCATTACATAATTTTCACTATCACCTAACATATTAGGCATAAAGAAGACAAATAATGATAATACAAACATAAATGAATATATTGTAATAAGATCTTTAAATATGAAATAAGGTGCAAATGGTAATCTGTCATAGTTACCAGATATTCCTAAAGGATTTCCTGACCCAGCTGTGTCATGTAAGACTATTAAGTGCATAAGTGCTAAAGCTGCTAATACAAAAGGTAATACAAAATGTAGTGAGAAAAATCTGTTTAATGTTGCATTACCTACTGAGAAACCACCTCAAATGAACTCAACAATATCTTGTCCTACTCAAGGGATGGCACTCATAAGATTAGTGATAACTGTAGCTCCTCATAGGCTCATTTGACCATAAGGAAGTACGTATCCCAAGAAAGCTGTGGCCATCATTAAAATAAATATAACAGTACCAATAGTTCATACTAGAGTTCTTGGTGCCTTATATGATCCATAGTACAGACCTCTCCCTATATGTAAGTATACTAAGAAGAAAAAGGCTGAAGCTGTATTACTATGTAAGTAACGTATTAATCATCCATTATTAACATCCCTCATAATATGTTCAACACTATTAAATGCTTCTGTTACACTAGGGTTATAGTGCATTGCTAAAGTAACACCTGTTATTATTTGTATAACTAGACAAAGGGCTAATAAAGAACCAAAATTTCATAAATAGCTTAAGTTTATTGGTTGTGGTGAATCAACCAGGTATTGATTTCCTAATCTAAGAATTGGGTGACTTTTTAATAATCTCATTTAAATAGTTACTTGGTTTTAAGTTTTTTAATTTACTCAATCGTATAAAGAACCTACGTAAGTTACGTAACCTATGATATAAATAACCAACTTAGTCTGACTGTAAATAGTGAACTTGTTAGTTAACTATACCGTAATCTGCGTAACCTACGTAACCTATGGTATAAATAACCAAGATAGTCTCACTGTAGTGAATTTTTTAGTTAACTATACCGTAACCTACGTAACCTACGATATAAAGAACCAGCCTAGTCTCACTTTAACTAGTGAACTTGTTAGTTAACTATACCATAGGGTGTAAATTTTATGATAACATGGCGTTATAAATAAAGCTAATACTATAAAAATATAAGTAATATATAATAACTGACATAGTAAAGTATAATTCTATGGCATTTACTTTATAGTATTACCAGCATTAAATAACTATTAAAATACATATCGCCTATGAATTATTTAGATCCCTTAATTTTATTAGTTCTTTCTAATAAAAGCTCTTCATCAAATTTAGTACTTCAAAAACCAGATTGTAAAGGTTGATTATAAAATGAAGGAGAACTAAATTCATATATAGACAATTGTGCTATAAAATCCAACAAAGACCTATGCATATATAATATTATTGCTCCTGCAGTCATGACAAAAACTTCACCAAAGGGACAGATTCTAAAACTATAGGCATCGAGCTGTGTAATATACCACAAATCTCTGAACATTGACCATAGAATGTTCCTAATCTATTTATAAGAACTGAAAATTGATTTAATCTACCAGGGTATGCATCACATTTTATTCCTAAAGCAGGAATTGCAAATGAATGTATAACATCCGCAGCTGTCAGAATAAATCTTGTATGAGTAATCTCAGGAAGTATTACTCTATTATCAACCTCTAGCATTCTTAATGATCCCTCTTCTAAATCAGATTCAGGAACTAAATAAGAATCAAATTCAACGAAATCTCCATCACTGTTTAAGAAATCCGGATATTCGTAGCTTCAATATCATTGATGACCCTCTGCCAACACAGATAATGAAGGATCTGTCACCTCATCCATTAAATATAATAGCTTGAAAGATGGGAAAGCTATTAACACTAAGATTAGTGCAGGAGTAATTGTTCATATAAGCTCGATAAGTGTACCGTGGTTAAGGTATTTATTACTAATAGGAGATTTAGAACTCTCAAAGTTTCTTATAATAGCTGCTTGTATTCACCCTACAACAAATAAGATTGCCACTAAGTAATACATTATGTTATCATGAAGTTCTACTAAAGCTTCCATTTGTGGACTAGCACTATCTTGGAAATAAAGTCCTCATGCTATAGGTGCATCACATATAACTTTAGTACTTGATAATACAAGAGTAGATATAATAGTTATGAATATAAAAATAACTTTAGGGTTATTTTTAATAAAAGTGTAAATTTTTTTACTTACCTGCAGCTGTTCTGTAGCTATACCAGCCGGATTATATGTACTCTGTAACGGTAAACTAGTAAATGCATGAGGTTTAGGTGGGTTGTGTAAAGCTCATTCTAAACCAGGAGCACATTTATCTTTAAGTATACGTAAGTAATCGCTGAATAGTTGAGGAACTGCTCAAGGATATCCATACACAGCTTTACCCGTTACAAGTTGTAAATATACTATATGTAAGAATAGTGCAGTAGCAGCTACTGAAATAATTGAACCAATACTACTAATAAAGTTTCAACCTGTGAAAGCATCAGGGTAATCACTTACCCTACGTGGCATACCTTGTAGACCTAAGAAATGTTGAGGGAAGAAAGTTAAATTAACCCCAGCAAATAACACTCAGAAATGAGCTTTAGAATACAGTAAGTTATAATCTAATCCTAATATCTTAGGAATTCAAAAATATCACCCACTATATAAGGCAAAAACAGCTCCCATACTTAATACATAGTGAAAATGAGCAACTACGTAATAAGTCCTTTCGACTTATATTGCCTTAGGGATTGTTATTTCCACAGTCAATTAATGTTTATACAAAGAATTTAATCTTTTAAATTCTTCAATTTTATCTGTTAATTGTGATGCATAATTAGAGTTTTCCGCTTTAAGCTTATTCTCTAGATGCATACCCTTCTGAAATAAATCATTAATTTCTTGCCCCCGTGTGGTAATTAAACGATCAATTATACCTATTCTATTACGAATATTGTTAGCTACATCATCTGACATGTTATGGGGTACATCAATACTCATGCTACCCATTGAATCAGTTACGACAATTATCCCCGATTGGCTTACTGTACTATTAAACTGACCAATAAAATTCGCTAATTGAGGTAACAATGTATTAAGTTCCGTTACAATTTCAGATATATCCATAGTGGATTGCAACATTTTAGTAGCAAATATAGGTTTAACCCTATAATTCCTATAAATGTCTTGGATAATAGATGTTTTTTTTTGTTTTAATTTGAAATAAAATAGGAACCCCAGCAAATAGTAAGTCATTATTCTGGGTAACTTCTTCCTTTTTAAATACTAAATGTAACATAAATATACTTTAAATACATTGCACCTCACATTTACAGTAAGATGATCGATAGCACTACTCACGTAGTGGATTGGACTATAACTTATCTAATTTTTTAACTTAATAAAATTTCGATTGTCACGTTTAGTCTCTACAGATCCTACTCACTAATAAATTAATAACTTATAAAAAAAAATTTTTTTATTAAAATTAGCTTTGGTTTCCACGGTATTATCTTATACCTCTTTTTTACCTTTTCCGCTTTTAGAAAATATATAAGAATTTACCGTTAGCAAAAATTAATAATTTTACAACTTTTTGCCGAGAAGTGGATAAGGCTTTACCGTTAACAAAAATTTATAATTCTACAAATTTTATATCGAAAAGGGTATAAGGCTTTACCCTTAGCAAAAATTGATTATATTACAAATTTTTACCGAAAAGGGGGATAAGGATTTACCGTTAATAAAAATTTATAATTCTACAAATTTTTACCGAAAAGTCGATAAGCTTTTCATGGTGACAAGACAACACGACACTTACAGTTTTTTATGGAATGTTTTTAAATACTCTGATTTCTCACCTAACAAAGGGTAATTAGTACAATGAGTGATTATTTTTAATAATACTTCTTTCTTATATATCTCTAAAAAATAGAATCTACCATGTGAATTTCGAACTTTATTAGTTACTTTGAAATACTTTTTAATAGCCTCTATTAAATCAATATCGTCATTTTGTCCTATTGAAAAAGAATTGTCCTTAGATTCTCTAATTGAAAAACAACCTTTAGCTTCTATAAATCCAGATAACCATCCTTCAAAATAACTAGTTATTTTACTATTAGATTTCATACTAGTTAATTGTTCATCATATTTAAGATTTCTGCTGGACAAATAAAATTTCACCGAGTTTTCAGTTAAACATGATTTTATAAATTTAAGTTGACATTTTATTCTTGAGGTTAAAGGAGTATAAGTATCATAAATTTCTATAATTTCTTTAACCTCTTGTTTTTTATTTATTGATCAAATAACATATTTTCCTTTACCTACTATTTGTACTGTTCCACCTATCACCTTGGCAATCTCAATTAACATATTATAATTAGATTCAAGATTAGATAATTTAAGGATTAGTCTATATTGTAGTGATTTTTTCCGTAAATGGTTTACTTGAATACTTCCATCACCGTCCATCAATCCTACTCAAAACATTTTTATATATTCATTAGAATGATTTTTATTAAAAGCACTTAAATTGTATTTTTTATTAAAACTACGTCTAAAACTAAGAACAGATCATACTTTATACATCCATAAAAAACTTCCTATTATTATTTCAAATAATACAACAAAAAAAATATCGTGGAAAGCTATATCTAGTGAAGCATTAGCAAGGACTACACCAGATACGAAAAAAAAAAATGATTCATTAATCCACTAATCTTTCATAACTAAATATATACTCTTTATAAGTACCACCTACTTTAGCATAATTTTTAATTATATAGTGTGATACCTTTAAGGTTCTTTGAGCATCCATTACACCTTCAAATTTGCCAATAAAATTTTTATTTATATCGTATACAAATACTGCTTTTTTTATATGACTACTTTTATTCATTTCTTCTACTAATTGTTCACACTCTTTTGAATGCCAATGAGAAATTAAAGGTGCATCTGAAATATTATAAGGTATATTTAGTAGGTACCATTCTCCTCTAAACATTGTTTGTTCTTTTATAATATTAACTAATGTTGAATGATTTGATTTAATTAAGTTAGCTAAAGTTTTAACTGAAGGGAAAATAACTAATAACTCTTTAAACGAATTATATATATAAACAGGGTAAGCTGATTTAGCCTCAATAATTCTTATCTTACTTTCAATAGAATGACTTTTGTTATAAAAAGGATTATTTTCACCTGTTACAGCCCTTGCTATTAAGCCTTTAGTTTTATCACTGTGTGTTCTATTATTAGCTAATTCAGATAGTAACTTTTTGGTTTCTTCCGTATGTATATACCCTAAAGAAGAAAAACCTTGTTTTAAAACATTATAATAAGGTATAATATTCGTGATATAAAAAGTTTCCCTAGAAGTTAATAATTCGGCTTCAACATACTCTAAAATTAAAAGAGAAAAATGGGAATAATCATACTTAAGTAAAGATTTGGTAATAGGGATATTAGCATTTTGTTTACTTTTTAAAAAAGCTTTATTAAGATAATTCCTCATTCTGGAAGCTAGATTTATAGAACTACCAACGTACGAATGACCATTAATTTTGTTTATCAAACAGTAAACACCGGATTTATCTCTTTGTTCTTTTAGTATATTAACTCTATCTTCCTTTAAGCTATAATACACTTTTACAGTTTTCAAGTTTAGAATATTATCTTGGTTCCCTACCTTGTTATTCTGCTTATTACTTAAATAAGAGTAATATCTATTTATGACTGTATATCCTTGTGCTGATTGTGCGGTAATAGGGATTACATAATTAAAGATTAATGAGCATTTTTTTATATGGACTATATCTTTCGGGTATAAAACCCTAGTACTACGTTTAGTCTCTGAGGAACCCAACACAGCATAACCGCAAGATTGCCCAGGGTTAACTTGTTTTACAAGAATATTCTTGTATAATATCTGTTGGTTTCCTGCTGATTGTTCAAAATTATGCTTTATCACTAAGATTAAATAAAACTCTAGTAGCGTAATTGTCAGAAGTTCCCAGCATATAGTAGTTAAATCTAAAAATAGAGGGAGAGCTATCTGGTTGTTATATAACCCTCCTATAGTAAACATAAACACAAAACCTAATGCAAATAATAAAGATGGTATTAAATGTAAAGATCCTCCATAGCAAGTTGCTAATCATGAGAATATTTTAATACCTGTAGGAACTGCAATAATTAGAGTAGCAGCTGTGAAATACGCTCTTGTATCCACATCAAGCCCAACAGTATACATGTGGTGACTTCAAACCACAAACCCTAAAATACCAATAGAACACATAGCGTACACCATACCTAGATAACCAAAAACACTTTTATGCGAATTAGCTGAAACTACAGTACTAATTATACCAAACCCTGGAATAATTAAAATGTAAACCTCTGGATGACCGAAGAATCAGAAAAGATGTTGGTATAATATAGGATCACCACCTCCTGCTACTTCAAAGAATGAAGTATTAAAATTTCTATCCGTAAGGACCATAGTAATCCCACCGGCTAAAACAGGTAATGATAATAATAATAATACAGCAGTAATAACAACTGCTCATGCAAATAGGATTAATTTATGTAACCTTATACCAGGACTTCTCATATTAAATGTTGTAGTCATGAAATTCATGGCTCCAAGTAAGCTTGAAATTCCAGAAAGATGTAATCCAAAAATAGCTAAGTCTACACTTGGACCACTATGACTCTGTATACCAGATAAGGGTGGATATAGAGTTCACCCTGTACCTACACCATTTTCTATTCCACCTGCAAATATGAATAGCACAATACTAGGTATTAATGATAAATAACTGATATTATTAAGTCTAGGGAATCCCATATCAGGGCCACCTAATCCTAGTGGTAGTAAAAAATTACCAAAACCTCCTATTAAAGCTGGCATGACCATAAAGAAAATCATTATTATTGCATGAGCAGTAATTATACTGTTATATAATTGATTATCAGCAATAAATTGAACACCAGGACCTGATAACTCTAATCTTATCAGAACAGAAAAAGCGGTACCCACTAATCCTGAGAATAGTGCATATATTAAATACAATACACCGATATCTTTAGCATTGGAAGATAAAAACCATCTTTCAAACCACATACTAATTCCAGACGTCTTCAACCACGCACTAATTGTTTTTTCTTTAGAAGATAAAACAATAGGGTTAACAGTGTGCTTATGTTCAATGACCATTTGCTAAAATAAGATTGGCACAGCTTAGATTTTAAAGGCATGGTATTCCCTTAAAAAAATATAAAAAAGTTCCTTTTATAGTACCCGAAAAAAAAAATAATTATAACACAAGTATATATAAATATATACAGATAAAACGTTCAAAATAATAAAGAATATAGTTACTAATTTAATATGAATTAACATATTAGATTACTTTATAGTTAACTATTTCTATTTCTAATATTTATAATAAAGGGTATGAAGGAGTTGAACCTTATATTTATGATCTGCAATCAAAATGCATAGCCGTATGCAACATACCCTTTTTTAAGTTATAAATTGTAAAGAACTTTATAGCCATTTTACTATAATTAATATTAAGATATGGATAAAAAAATTTTAACCGATATAGATAAATCATAATATGCTACACATATGGGTTTATAATCATATTAACTTTTAACATTAAAAATTTAAAAATAATTTTTAACATTAAAAATCTAACAATAACTTATGGTATTCTATTCCACCAACAATTAAAGTCGCTAATACAAATAAAAATCCCCTTTCTAAATATGCCACTTGGATACAAATAAGCCAGATCTTGTTATATAACATTTAACTAAAAAAAATATATAGTAAGGCTTTTTTTTTAATAATTAGAATAAAAGACTTAAAGTTTTTATTCTTTTTATTTTCTGTGCATTACCAAAGCTTATACTTAACTTTTAAAGTTGTATAGTTATCAATGGACTTCCCTAGTATACTTTTAATTAAATATAATTGAATATATATACATTTGTAACACAAGTGTTTTTTCATACTTTAAGAAGAGTAACTAAACGACTAAATGGTTTAAAAATAGTAACTAAACCACTGATTGATTTAACATTACTATTGTAGTGTAATGTTATTAACACTATGTTCATTTTATATCTATAGTGTATAGTTATAAAGAGATAAATATTTAATATTCTAAGGACATTAATGTATATCTTATTCGTACTTAGGGCTGGGTCATACACTAAGTTAAAAAATTTTTAATAAACCACTTAAAATTATTAAACTTTTGAATTCTTATTTGTATATTTTTAAGACATATTACAACATTAAGCTAGATATAGAGTATTTTTATAAAACCATGGCTTTATAAAAACCATAGAAAACCCATGGAAAACCCATAGAAAACCATAACTTATAATACTACATATAAATATTTATATTACAAGAATATAACAATAAGAATATAACGATAAGAATATCACTATACGCTTAAAAATCATTTTAAGAATAAAAACAATTTGTTTATACATAAAACATAGAACTTTACCAATTAAAGATATAACAACAAAGTTCTGTACTTTAATTTATATCTAAAATATAGAGCTTTATCATGGATAAATTAACTATAGAGTCTTAACATACATAAATTCACTAGAGTCTTAACCCGTATATATTAATTAGAGTCTTAACCTATATAAATTAAACATAGAACCAGAAAATCATGTAGGTAAAAATGGAAATAAACTTAAAATTAACTACAATATATAAAAAAGGAGAGGGGGGCGGTTGTACAATATTTTCAAATCAGTGAATTGATCCTATTCATAAAAAATTAATAAGATATATAATAGAACAATTTCTATAAAAAGAAGAACAAAATTAATGGCTACTCACTCAACCTTTTAATCCAAAAGAACCATTACGTGTTTTAGAGTTTATAATGGTATATTGTGAATTCGATTTTACATAACCTCTTAACATTTTTGATGGTTTATTGTTAAAAGAAGAACGTATATTTTTTAAACTACCTACATACCTGTACTTAAACACAGCTCTCATAGCAGTTAAACGCCTAGTTAGTCTTCCAGATGCCTCAAATCTTACACCACTAACTACTTGTTGTTTTAGAATACTTAAGATTTTGTTTGTAACAATACCACCTGAAGTAGTAACTGTACCCATTGTATTATTTATACCTGTCCTATCCACATTTTTATTACTTTCATTATTTATATTGTTTATATCTATATTGTTTATATTTGTATTCCCAATATAGTCATCAAATGTAATAAGTGTGTGTAAATCAGGTATTTTTACCATTTGTATAATAGCCCTTCTTAAAACGTTAACTGCTTTATTTTTTCTATCTCTTAATTTTAAAGCTATTGCAGATGAAAAAAGATCACTATTTAAATGAATAGATTTTAAATCAATTATTTTGATTTCTACTTTTTTACCATATATTTTTTGTATTACATTTATAATACCTAACTTGTTTCAACTTAAAAACAATTGGTGAAACTTAGATTTATTAAAGTTAATTGATTTTGTATTATTAAAAAATATTTTTTGTAAATCCAAAAGTTCTTTTAACATATTTATGTAAGATCTAGACATTATATCTACCTTTTTAAAATTACCATTTATGTCGCAATAATTAAATAAATTATCCGTTATTTTAAAAAAAACCTTGTTAAAAAATTGAAAGAAAAAAAAGTTGTTTTTTAGTAAAGTAACAACTCTGTTTCACTTTGTTTCAATATAAGCTGATCTACGATTTCCCTTTTCATCGTAAACGTAGTCATTTCTATCATCTTTCTCATAGATAAATCTACTAATCTGTGTTTTGTTTTTTGATAAATTAATAATTTTACCCATATGCGCTATAATATATCTAACACTATTTTCAGTTAGTACTTGTAACTCTTTTGTAATTATAAGAAATCTTCTTATATTTATTTCTATAGAAGATAGTTGTTTATTATATGTATATACAATTATAGACAGTGTAGTATTAGTATGTTTTAACTCAGCTCTGCTCACATATACCTTATTAGCTGAATAACGACCTCTGTTACTACGTCTACGCTTATACATTATTCTTATTTTATCTTGTACTATATTATAATAACTTCTAAATAGTTTATTGATATTTACATCATAAACAATTAATGATTTAATATAAGCTTTATTAAAGCTATATATATTACCAAATCATTCCTTACTTGAGGATGGATAATATATAATATTTTTGTACTCATTTTTTTCAATATTACTTTGTAATTTTTTTTTATTTTTTATAATGGTTAATGACAGGTTATTAAAATTTTTTTTTTTTTTTTTTAATATATTTAACATAATATATGTTAATTAATTAGATGAATTTAAGCCACTGTAAAAAAAAATTATATAGATTAACTCTTAATAACTATTAGAGATAATACTCTAAAGTATTGCACACCAACACCAAAAATTAAATAAAACTATTTACAATGACATGCTTATATCTTTTTTTTAAAGTAATTTCTGGTTATTGAGTGGGGGCATCTAGGACTTTAAACGGCTTCTCACCATAGAATACGAATACTCCATCATCAGCGTAGGACATAGAAGGTAACTATGATAAGAATACCTTTAAACCCACTATCACCAATAATGGTCTTCAGTTACTCACTTGCTGGACTTCTCTGTTCTTTTAGAGAACGAGGGAGAAACCGTATTCTCTACCGAGGAACCGTGAAGGGTACGGATTTCCCGTAGTGGTTTTCCGACGATCTTTCATCTCTATTCTTATCATTCGGGGTACGATAACTTTGTAGTTATGTTATCTATACGATTCTTGTGTTGATGTACTGAAATATTGTTAATATCTACACTACTATTAATGAATATATCATTTTTCTACATCAATGCATAAATTTTACAGTAATAATATTGAGATAGCTGTAAGTCCCGTCACTTTACACATTAAAAGTAGCGACTGTCTTACGACCCTACTAGATTAAGAGTATAGCCCAATGATAGGGATATTGCGAAGAATTTCTTAAAAAGATTTCCTCATAAAAGGGTAGGTTCTGATTCCTTATTTTTTATTTCTACTATTCCCTTCGTTCTGCATTCTATTGAGAATTTGTATGAAAAATTGAAGTCTTTGTTGATATCTTTATTGCTGTATCTTATACAGATATTGGTAATTATTGTGTCAGTGGGGAGTGTTACAATAAAGCTTTTTGTATAGAGGTTTATAGAAGTGTTTAGTTAGGAGTATTTTATCTATGTTATATTAAGTATATTGTGTGGTTTTATTTGTAATATTATGTAATTATAAGAATTCTTTTTTGAATTAAAAATTCTATCGTATAGAATATATCATATAATAGTAATGATTAAAGATTCTATTGTATAGAATCTATTATAATATATTATTTAATAGTAATGATGAATATTTTTATAAAATTAAATATAAAATTAAATATATATGATAATGTACAATTTATTAGTAAAAAGAAAAATTATCCAAAGACAGCTTTATAAATGTATTTTATGTAATATATAATATTATATACTTTAATATAGGTAAAATAGAAATCTAAATAATATATTATTCAATAGTAATGTAATGTATATATTATAAAATAAGTCTAAATATTAGTTTTGTATTTGCTATTTGGTAATTTTTAAAAAAAGTTTTTTGTTAATCTTATTAAAATAGAAAACTCATTTTATTAAAATTATATATAACTTTTTTATAGTTAATACTATTATGGTATTAACCATAGATTATAGGAATTACATTACCAATAAAAACAAGCTAATCTAGCTAAATGGTAAACTATTTACAAATGTTTTAAAAGTTTTAATTCTTATTAGTTTAATGGTAGAACAAGATACTTCTAATATCTGAATCTAAGTTCGAGTCTTAGATAAGAATAAACATAGAATAGGCAACTTTAAATGTACTAGGATAATGGTGCTACATTAAAACAATAAAAATTCTTATTAGTTTAATGGTAGAACAAGATATTCCTAATATCTGAATCTAAGTTCGAGTCTTAGATAAGAAAGAATTTTTATTGAGTTTCTTTTTTTACTTGAGTTTGATGATGGCTCTGATTGAACGCTATGCAAATGCTTGACACATGCTAATCGAACGTCAATCTTTAATTTGTATAAATTATGTAGATTGAAGTGGTGTACAGGTGAGTAAGGGGTGTTATAGCTACCTAAGAGTAGGGTAAAATAAATACCCTATACTAACAACTTATTGTTATTTTAGTAATACGAAATCTATTCACCCTATGACAACTACATAGAAAGGGTAGGTTAAAGGGTTACTATATATAAGAATAAACCATGTTTATGAAAGAAAAAGTGTTTCGCTCTTAGTTGATTATTAATAACCACCGGATAAGTAGTAAGTATGGTAATGTCATATTTAGCTTATGTCCGTAGTCAAGACTGAGAGGTCTATTGACCACACTGGGTCTGAAAAAACCCCAGTGCGTATAGTACAGCAGTGAGGAATTTTGGTCAATGGCCTAACGGCTGAACCAGCAACTTGCAGGAATGAGAGTTAATATAAGTGATTTATTAACTTGCTTGACTAGGTCTTATAAAATTCTGGATAAAGCTTATAATGAAAACTTTATATCTATAGGTCTCGACTAAATCTTGTGCCAGCAGTCGCGGTAAGACAAGGGAGACGAGTGTTATTCATCTTTAACAGGTATATAGGGTACCTAGACGGTGTACAAAGGCTTGTATTAGTACCTGTTACACTAGAGTTTAATATGTGAGAGGAAAATTTCAGAATTGTTGGTGTATGGGATGAAATCTTTTGATACTGATAAGACTGATAACGGCGAAGGCAAACCTCTATGTATAAGTATGTACTTTTATATGAATTTTAGATTTATTAAAGAAAGAAATTAAGGTCAGAAATAGAAAATAAGAGAATAAAAAAGACCAGATATAGAAAAGAACATACAATAACTGACGTTGAGGGACGAAGGCTCAGGGAGTGAAGAGGATTAGATACCCCCGTAGTCTGGGCAGACAATGATGAGTGCCATAGATTAGCTTTAGGCTGAACTATAAATGAAAGTGGAAGCACTCCACCTCAAGAGTAATGTGGCAACGCAGGAACTGAAATCATTAGACCGTTTCTGAAACCAGTAGTGAAGTATGTTATTTAATTCGATGATCCTCGAATAACCTTACCACAATTTGAATGCTCTACAATAGTCTGGTTTAAAGTATAACTAGATTATGTAGACCACATGCGTTGCATGGCTGTCTTCAGTTAATGTCGTGAGATTTGGTTAGGTCCATTAAATTAACGTAAACCCTTGTTTTATTTAGTATAATAAGGCAGCACACCGATTACAACTGGATGTGATAAAAGGGACTAAGACAAGTCATCATGGCCTGAATATTGTGGGCTATAGACGTGCCACATGTACCTTTACAAAGGGATGCAATAATGTGAATTGGAGCTAATCCCCAAAATAGGTTATAATATGGATTGTAGTCTGAAATTCGACTACATGAAAAAGGAATTACTAGTAATCGTGAGTAATCACATCACGGTGAATTTTATCTCAGATAGGTACTAACCACTCGTCAGGCGCTGAAAGGAGTATGTGCAATAAGTTTGGTGGCTGCTGTTTGTTATTCTAAATGAATAGATTTAGACCTTTTGGCAGAAGAATCTTCGTATGCGTGACTCTAATTGGTGTTAAGTCGAAATACGGTTCGGGTTGGGGAACTAGCCCGGGATTAATGAACATTAACAATACACAAAAAAAAAAGCTTGTGCAAGATGCATAAATATTTGTATATTTATATGGTTTGAATCCATACACAGGCTCAAAAATACTTGTATTTTTACTATATAAATTATACCCTTAAAGTAGAATGGCAATAATCCATGGTATACTTTTTTTTTATTTGTTCTTCAATATTTTGTACACAATCTTTTGTATGCAATCTTTTTTATACAATCTTTTTTATACAATCCTTTTATAAAATATTTTGTATACAGTTTTTTATATAATATTTTGGGTACAATTTTTTGTATCCAAGAAAAAGTAATAACGGCTGTACCATAGTATAACTTAGTAATAAGCTACAGTGGTTATTTAAAGAATTTTATACAGTAGCCCTAAAAACCTATGATGGAAAAAATAAATTTATATGTAATATATAAAAACATTAGGTATAAAATAAAAGAGGAGAGTTCCTTTATTGGTAAGAAGGGTTGAGCTGTAAACTCAATAGTATTGTGCTTTTAAGAGTTCGAATCTCTTGTCTCCTATAATATATACTCCAGTTTATCTATAGAATTACTTGTAGGATATGGTTCTTAATAGCCTTTATAGCTCAATGGTAGAGCGGAATACTGTTAATATTTTGATAAATGTTCGATTCATTTTAAGGGCTTGGGCTCTTTTGGCCTTTACTAAATTGGACTATGTATAGTAAACTGTTTATATAGTTACTGCGTACTTTCATTATTTTATTTCAAACATTTAGTTAAAAATTGAGCTTTTTTAAACAAATATAAACCTATTTTGATGTAAATATTTACTACTTTTAATACAAAGAATAAATAGTAAACAATTATTCTTATAGTTAGATATTAACAATTGTCATGAAAATGGTAAATTTCTATTTTATATGTTGTATATAGTTAATGAAATGACATTTAATGGTTATAGTGTATATAATTTAGACTTATTATACATTATCGCCATAGTATTGGGTGTGTTAGTTATTATTAGTAAAAACCCTATTGTGTCCGTTTTATTTTTAATAGGTTTATTTTTATCGATATCTGCCTATTTAATTCTAACAGGGTTAAACTTTATAGGGTTATCTTATTTACTGGTATACATAGGAGCTGTATCTATATTATTTTTATTTATATTAATGTTAATAAATGTTAGAATATCTGAATTATTGGTAGATAGTATAAATAGTATACCTTTAGCTGTATTAGTAGGTAGTTTTTTTAATTATTTTGTAAGTAATCTTTTACCTTACATGATTATGACTAATAACTTAGTATACCATTTTACTATAAAGAAAAAACTAACTCATGTAACATCTGTATCATGAGACGGATATTTAGCTGAAACTTCTCATATTTCAAGTATAGGGAACATTTTATATGGTAATTATTCTATATGGTTAATAATTACCTCTATCATACTATTATTAGCTATGGTAGGTTGTATTGTAATAACTTTAAAAGAAAAAAAATAATGGCCATATAATCTAGAAAGAATCGCTATAGAATCTAAAAGTAAAGCTAGTTGTTGTTATAAATCTGTATTCTTTACAGTGGTTAATTTACAACCGTTTTGATTTCACTGATATAAAATACTTATAAACTACTATTAAAGTAGAACCCTATCACTTTGTCCCTTATACATCCTATTTTTATGTATCGCCTATCTATTTTATAACATAGTTATTTTATGCTCTATTACCAATCTTGTCATAAAAAGAGATTAGCTCAATTGGTAGAGCATCCGTTTTACACACGGCAGGTTAAGTGTTCGAATCACTTATTTCTTACTATTCATGATCATAACTATATATAGAGATCTTAGCTTAATGGTAAAGCGTATGACTTTTAATCATTATTATAAGGGTTCAAGTCCCTTAGATCTTAAAACTATAGACGGCTATAGGTTAATGGTAAACTCATCGTCTTCCAAACGAATTATACCGATTCGAATTCGGTTAGCCGTATAGAGTTAGTAACTTAATTTGGTAAAGGCCTTTCTTGTCACGAAAGTAGATACTGGTTCGAATCCGGTTTAACTCGCACATTTCACTTATAGTATTTTAGTAAAAACATTCTAATTTATTATACTATAAAACAACAGGAAAAGTTGCTATGGGTAAGGCGAGATATTTGCTAAATATTGTGTTTAACACCTGGTGGTTCAAATCCACTCTTTTCCGAAAAGGACTCGGACTCCTCATATTTACATGAATATGGCTAAAGAATAATTTAGTTAAAAGATATTAATCTTTTTTTAACAAATTTCTTTGGGTAATATCTATTTATTTTAATATAAATTTATATTTCTATAGAATAGGATACTAGAAATATTATTAAAAAGAGTATAGTTTAATTGGTAAAATAGGAAGCTTCAAACTTCAAATTTCCAGTTCAAGTCTGGGTGCTCTTGACATAGCACAATAGAACATTTGTAACAAATTTTGTCTATAATAGTTAGAATATTCCTTTTTTTTTAATGATTAGCTTAAATTATTCTAAATGGTAATACTTTTCATATTTATATCATTAATAATATAAAGGTTCCTTAGCTTAATAGGTAAAGCGCATTTTTGATAAGGATGTGATCGACGTTCAATTCGTTGAGGAATCAGTAGGTGCGTTAATTAAATTGGTATAATAACATGCTACGGACATGTTTTTACAAGTTCAAGTCTTGTACGCACTTTTATGATAAACAGTCTATTTTAGAGTACGGTGTTTTACTCTAGTTATGAATAACCATATATCCTTGTTAATAACCGCATATCATTATATAATAACCATATATCATTATGAATAACTATAGTAAAAAAATTATACCTTTAATAAATTTAAATAGAATTTTTTGTAAAAATTAAGGTATATTAAAAAAGAAGAATTTTTTTGAAAAACCTTTAACTACGCTATTATTATAAAAATTGGTATACTTTCAAAGTTTTACCCACGGTAACCCGTGGTTAATAGTAATACTAATTTAGTATACAAAAAATTCACTATAAAATTAAAAGAGAATTGACTGAGTGGTTTAAAGTGATAAGCTTGAAACTTATTTTGGTGTAAGCCAACATCCGTTCGAATCGGATATTCTCTGTAATAACATAGATAAAAAGAAAATTATTGTTAGCGGGTTAGAGCCAGGTTGGTTAGGCGCCTCATTTGGGTTGAGGATTTGTTATGTTCGAATCATAATAACCCGATATATCTTTTTAAATGTATATGCAATGATTGTATATAAAAATAGATAGTAATGTATTTGATATGTAAAATATTATTTCATAATTTTAATCTCTTAATAGAATTTATAGGACCTTAATCTAAGATCGTATAAATATTTTAAGTATTAATTTTATGGCAAGTATATAAAGAGACTAACTATGAAGAATAATAGCTATATATTAACTTCCATATAATTTTGGGCGGGGAACGCATAACTTGACGACCGGGTTGAATAAATAATAAACGAAGTGAATTGAAGTATCTTAATAGCTTCAGGAAAATAAATCAAACGAGATTCTATTAGTAGTGTGAATGAAAATAGAAAATAGGCTTCAAGTAAAATGGGATAATCTGTTTGAATAAAGGGGGACCTTCCTCTAAGCCTTATTATAATATATAAGCGAAAGAGAACAGAGTACCGTGAGGGAATATTATTTCAGAAATAGTAGTCTTATAAGCAGCTCAAGGTAAGTTTAATAAACATATGAGAGTGTACCTTTTGTATAATGGGTCAGCAAGTTCTAATTAGATGCAAGCGGAGTGAAATATAAAAGTAATTACCCTACAGAGTAATCTAGCTTTAGATAAGACATAGGGTAAGCTGGGTTTCGGAATAAACTATTAAGGATAAAAGACAAAGGATCACATGGTAAATAGAAGGAGACAGCATTTTAAATACATTAGTATGAGAATGTAATGAATATTCGTATACCAGTGAGAATCTATATCCAGAGGGTGACTGTAAACCGAGTACAGTGCAAATATGTGTACTTTCACCGCCTAGATAATCCAATTATTAATTAATGAATTAGTATCTAACTAGAGACCCGAAGAGTAGTGATCTTACCATGGTCAGGCATATAAAAGGCCGAATGGGTTATCGTTGTAGAGATATCCAAAGAACTGTGGTAAGTTAGTGAAAGACAATCCTGACTACTATAGCTGGTTTTCCGCGAAACATATGTAAGTATGTGGTTCAATTACATCATAGCAGGTACAGAACTGTGATCTCGGACAATTGTGCATTAGATCCTTTAGGATTGTTATTACTCGTTTAGAGTTATATCCTTCTAGGGTTATAATGCCCTGTGCATATGGGGGGGTCGTGAAGACTCTATTCGCGAGGATTTGCTCTCGGAAGGGCAATGATGAATGTTGAACTATCAGACATTTAACGATAAGGTTGTATGTCAAAAGGGAAACAGCCCAGAACAAGTGTTTAAGGTTCCAAAGTTTTTGTTCAGTGAAAGTGAGGAAGTATTTAAACGATACAACTAGGAAATAGGCTTAGAAGCGGCCATTTTTTAAAGATCTCGTAACAGAGCACTGGTTCAAGAGGTTAACGAAGAATTAGCCTTATAAGTTAAAAGCGCCGAAAATATAACGGATCTAAAACAAAACACCGACACCTTGTCCATAAAAAATCAGAAAAACAGCGGTTAACTAGATACATCTATGGTTAGGAAGGATGAAATTTTTGTCTCTCTTTTTGATTGACAAATAATATCAGAAATTCTAACCTTATTGCTTAAATAGCTTTTTAGAAAACCTCCGTTAGTTTGAATATGCTTAAATACTATTTGAGTGTAATTTATGGGGTAGCGGAACATTGGGTACACAGAATTACAGAATAACGATTATCAAATGACTACGACCAAAGATTGACATTAATTTTTAATGGCAGTGTCTGCTTGTCTAGGCATATATCCTGACGTAACTACATAAAACATAAATGTAGTTTGCTTGCCAAAAAGCGGCTATTCTGAAAAGATATCCCAAGTGAGAATGCTGACATGAGTAACGAAAAAGAGTATACCTCTCGCCTTAAGCTTATGGTATCTAATGATATTCGGTCTCTAAATTAAACCTAAAGGGTAAAATGATGAGTAAATGTGTTTTGACAACATAAACTAGAGTAGAATGTTCTGGAAAAAATACACAGTACTGAAGGAATATCATTAATTCCGAGAGTTAGATGAGAAAATCATTAAGATTTTCTCTTAGGAAATAAACTAAAACAGATGATACTATAGCTTATTAAGGAAAATTAACCGTACCTAAAAACTACCGCAAGTAAGCTAGTAGAGAATACGAAGGCGTTTGAGCTAACAACCATTAAGGAACTCGGCAAATTGACACCGTAACTGAGGGAGAAGGTGTGCCATTCCTACTGATTAATATCAGGATAGGAAGAGGAGACATAAAATGGTGTTGCACGACTGTTTAATTAAAACACAGCACTTTGCGTAAGATGTAAATCAATGTATAGAGTGCGCTATCTGCCCAATGATGGCTGGTTAACGGATTTT
>Ga0157374_10001374_pt1 | contig 20684 bp, 19 predicted proteins | sample M25metaG_FD_115308 | JGI IMG/M metagenome (GOLD analysis project Ga0157374, IMG submission 115308) | Miscanthus rhizosphere microbial communities from Kellogg Biological Station, Michigan, USA - M2-5 metaG | ecosystem: Host-associated > Plants > Roots > Rhizosphere > Soil | place: USA: Michigan... | reverse complement strand
GCCCGGCACTGACAGTAGGAAGACTTTATCTGATTACCAGGCAGGCAAGCAACTAACAAATAATAATAACTTGATTAACAATAAAAAAGCATAATGAGCGAAAAAAGTACTATCCAAAATGCCTCGTGACGGTCGAACAGCCGCTGATATTGCCAGCCAACTCTGGTATTTGTTCTTTTTCTGACAGATAAAACTTATGATTTTGAACGAATTAGCGTATCGGCCAATCCCGTAGCGCCGCTCAATTCCTCGGATGATAAGAAACAATAGTTTCCTTCAAATATTCTCTGTCTAAATGTGTGTAGATCTCCGTCGTAGTAATGCTCTCATGACCCAACATTTCTTGCACGGCTCGCAAGTCTGCGCCGCCTTCAACCAAATGTGTCGCAAACGAGTGCCGCAAAGTATGTGGACTTATTGATTTCTTGATAGCAGCTGCTTCTGCTAGTTGTTTGATCAGCATAAAAATATACACCCGGCTTAACCTTGAACCCCTACGATTTAGGAATACCATATCCTCCTCCCCCTTTTTTATCGGGATATGTACGCGGTCGTGCTCTATCCAAAGCTTTAGCGCCTTTATTGCTTCGCCACCAATTGGAACTAAACGTTCTTTATTGCCTTTACCAATTACTTTTACAAATTCTATCTCCAGGTAAAGGTTAGATAGTTTAAGCTCTGTTAACTCCGATACCCGCAGGCCGCAACTGTAAAGCACTTCTATGATGGCTTTATTTCTTGTACCGTCGGGTTTGGACAGATTAATGGTCTCGATGAGTTTATTGATCTCCTGGTAGCTTAACGTATCAGGCAGTTTACGCTGTTTCTTAGGCGACTCAAGCAATTCAGCTGGATTATTTTTGATCATATTCTCTGCCAACAGGTATTTATAAAAGGATTTGATGCCTGATAATATCCTTGCCTGGGAAGCAGGGATCATGCCCAACTCATTTATCCAGTTTATAAATTGACGTAAATCGTCCAGGTTAAAAGCGTCAGGTTTCAAACCATTCGGACGGGTATAAGCAAACTGCTGCAACTTATCTATATCTCTGCTATAGGCTTCTATCGAATTTTCTGACAGCCCTTTTTCGAGCTTGAGATATGCCTGAAAGCCTTTTATCGCCGATCCCCAGTCCAATTGATTTTGCTTTTAATGTTTTATACTTAAGTTTGGGCTAATGAATATACAAATTATCAATGGCCCTAATTTAAACCTGCTTGGCGTTCGTGAAAAATCCATTTACGGAGACAGCAGTTTTGAAGACTATCTTGTCACCTTGCGCAAACGCTATGCAAACATCACTATAAATTACTATCAAAGTAATGTGGAAGGTGAAATAATTAATAAACTGCATGAAGTTGGTTTTAGCTGTGATGGTATTGTAATTAATGCTGGCGCCTATACGCATACATCGGTAGCCATTAGCGATGCGATCGCTGGCATTAAAACCCCGGTGATAGAAGTGCATATTAGCAATGTATACAAGCGCGAAGAGTTCCGTCATAAATCATTACTTGCCGCCAATTGTCGTGGTGTAATCGCTGGTTTTGGTATGGACTCTTACCGTCTTGCTGTTGAAAATTTTTTAAACGGATAATACTTTTGTGCTATAAAACCGACAATAAGCCTATACATCTATCGTTTTTACATCATCCTATGCGTAAAATAGCCAAAGCACTTCTTTTAGCCATAGTTATCATAACCACACAGGGCATTCATAATGGTTTCGCCCAGGAAAAAAAGAAAAAACCTGGATCACTTCGTGACTCTGCCCGTAAATCAATGCATGCCCGCGATTCGGTCTACCAATCGATGAGCAAAAATGACACCTCGGTTAACAGCCTTTTACAACGTGTTCAGCAATACACCACTACTTTTAACCAAATCATTAACTCTTTAGCAGAAGGGCTTGATACAGCAGAAGTAAGCGAACAATTGCCGATTGTCACCAAAAGGATAAACAAAATTAAAACCCTCACCAATACTAAAAAATCAGGCACATTACGGTATTTGTTTGTTTTAAGAGATCACATTGATCATTTACAGGATCAGATGTCCGACTGGCAATCTGACCTGGACGAGGTGAATAACAGACTGATTCAAAACCAACATGATATATTGCAATTCACAAAGGACTCATTGTTAAAAATTGTTCCAACAGATAGCGCACTGAAAGCTACCTTTATAGCAAAGCGAGCTATTGTAAAAGCTTTATGGCGCGAAACAGATTCTGTCAACCGTAGTAATCTGTTTAAGATCAATTTACTGCAGAACCAGGTGACTACTGCTTATGCAGATGTGGTTGACGCGGATGATCATATCGATTCCAAGATAAAAAAATTTGCAATACGCGCCGAAGACGGCGAATTTGGTTACTTATGGGAAGCCGGACAGTACCCGGACTTTATAACTGCATTTAATGGAACCGTCAGATTGAACAGGATACAACTCAATTTTTTTTCAATTAACGAAACCGTTACCCATTTAATCGCGCTGGCATTTCTGATTATTATTGGTTTCTGGATATTTTACAATCGCGCCAAGACGAAAGAGCAAAGCGAAAATCCTGAGGTATTGCAGGATCATACCAATTACATCTATACCAATCCGATAGCATCGACTCTGCTGATCGTCTCAGGCATAGCGCCTTATTTTTATGATCACCCGCCAGTTCTTGTACTTGAAATATTTTTCCTGATATCATTACTCAGTGCAATGGTATTAGTCAAAAAAAGTTTCCCAAAATCACTGTTTAGTTTTCTTCACCAGTTATTTTGGCTCGCTTTTGTTTATGGCCTAAGCAATCTGCTGATACAGATTACAAATATTGACCGATATCTCGTTCTGGTTCTTAGTATAGCGGCGATCGTTATAGCCCTGATGTACCGAAGAAAAATTAACACCGACGAGGGAAACCGGCTCCCTGCCACCAAAACAGCGCTAGTGATTTTTATCGTCTTGCAGTGCATTTCGTTAATATTGAATATTACCGGTAGGTTCAGTCTTGCCAAAATAGTTGGTGTAACAGCCGTATTCAATCTTTGGATGCTGATAACCCTTTATTTCATTATCCATATCATCATACAAGGTATTTTTATACAATTCCATACCAAAAAAGCTGAAAAAACTTTCGTTGCATGGATCGATTATAGTGTGTTACAAAAGAGATTTAGGAGCACGCTAAGCATATTTGCGGGCCTATTATGGTTATTCTTCCTGTTACAAAATCTAAATATAGATGATTGGGTACACGATTATTTAAATGATTTACTTCGCCAATCGCGCAGCATCGGGGGCGCTTCATTTACCTTCGGCGGGTTTGTTATTTTCATTATCGTCATCTGGATATCGAGTTTGCTGTCAAAGCTCATCAGTTACTTTTATGATCTGTCGGCACAGCACAATACAGACATGAGCGCCTTAAAAAAGAAAAACCGGGCATCAACCCTTTTAATCCGGATCGGTGTGTTTACCGTGGGCTTTCTGCTCGCCGTTGCAGCATCAAATTTTCCAATAGACAAGCTGACCATCATATTTAGTGCCTTCGGTGTTGGTATCGGTTTTGGTTTGCAGAATATCGTTAATAACCTGATATCTGGTATGATTCTGGCATTTGAAAAACCGGTTCAAATTGGTGATATAATCGAAGTTGGCAGTCATGCAGGAACCATTAAAGAAATCGGCATACGGTCCAGCAAACTTGCCACCGGTGATGGTTCTGAAGTGATCATTCCAAATGGCGATATGATATCGCAGCAGGTAGTCAATTGGACATTAAGTAATACCAACCGGCGCGTGGAGGCTATGGTAGCGGTAGCTTATGGTTCGGATATCGAAAAGGTGAAGAAACTCCTGACCGATCTGCTTAGCAACCGTGATGATATAATGAACACACCGGGGCCATCTATTTTTGTTAATAACATTACCGATAAATTTGTGGAGTTCAAGGCATCATTCTGGGCAGCCGATATTGCTAAAGCTCCAGAGCTGAGAAGTAAAATTTTAGCAGCCATTTACGAAATCTTCGCTAAGGAAGGCATAAACCTGCCTGCTTCATAAATGGGCAGCTAGTAAAAATCCTTTGGATTAAGCGAGGAAAAGTTGTGCTTCTTGTTCATAAAGAAGTCCCAAACAATACTGCGTTTGTACATGCCCTTCAGATCGGGCAGGTTACTTCTTTTGGTTTTAGGGCCGCCGCCTTTAAATAGTTGCACTACAAAATTTTGATGCGCACGGCTTACTGCCCAGGCGTCTTTTCGTTTACCTTCGTTCAGAAAACGTACAATAGCAAGCAGATCCATCCAGAAACGGATGCCAATAATAAATAGTCCCCGCCAAAAGGAAAGGTTGTTCCTTAGCAGTAATAAATTATTCCGGAAGTTCAGAAAGGTTTTGAATGGGTTTTCAGTATTTAACGTACCGCCGCCAACATGATAAACTTCTGATTGAGCACAGTACATTACTTTATATCCCATGTTTTTCAACCGCCAGCAAAGATCTATTTCTTCCATGTGGGCAAAAAAACGTTCATCAAACCCGTTAGCTGCTACCCAATATTGTTTTTTGACAAACATCGCTGCGCCTGTGGCCCAAAATACTTCTCCTGATTGCTGATATTGAGATTTGTCCTCCTCTATTTCATAAAACATACGTCCGCGGCAGAACGGGTAACCGTATTTATCAATAAATCCTCCGGCAGCACCGGCATGTTCAAAATGATCTTTCTGAGCAAACGCCCTGATCTTCGGTGCAGCTGCCGCGATCAGTTGATCGCTTTCCATCAATTCGATAACAGGCTCTATCCATCCAGCAGGTACTTCCACATCTGAATTAAGCAGAATAAAATAATCAGCATCTACCTTTTCCAGCACCCGGTTATAACCGCCTGTAAAGCCGTAATTTTTATCGTTTTGAATGATCCGAACAGTGGGGAAATTTTGCTTAAGAAAATTAATTGAGCCATCGGTAGAGCCGTTGTCACCCACAACAATATCCAGGTTTGGCCAGGTTGACGCCATTACAGAAGGCAGAAATTCGCGAAGGTATTTTAACCCGTTCCAGTTTAATATTACGATGGCAACTTTAGGCGTACTTGTCATTCAATAGTTATTCGAGTCCATGGCCCATTGTCGATAGTCCATAGTTGGCACAATTCTACAATTTTTAGTTGATAGTTTTTATTTGATGGGAAAAAACACCAGCTATGGTCCATGGTTTATCGACCGCTAATCCACTACTGCATTCTCAATATCCTCCGGCTTAAACTTCCACCTGCGGTGCGACCATAACCAATATTCGGGTTGTTCCCTGATCACTTTGTCCAGATATCGGACATGCGCTTTTGTGATTTCATGCGGAGTAGCGGCCTTAGCGTCTTCTATCAGCGGTACCGCAGTATAAGTATAGTAACCTCGCCTTACCTTTCGCATATCACAGAAATATACTTCGCAATCAAAAGATTTGGCCATTTTTTCGACACCTAAAAAAACCGGAGTAGGCTGATTAAGGAAATTGGTAAAATACGTTGCCTCGTGACGCACGGGGGTTTGATCGCCTAAAAGTACCGTCAGAAAGGGTTCGTTCTTCAATTCAATCATTTTACGGAGCACCAGCTTCATCGCAACAGGAATACCTTTAAACCTTGACCGTGTCCGAACGAAAAATTTATCGAAGACCTTATTGGACAAAGGCTTATAGATAATTATGAATTTTCTATTGATGTTGGAAGTAATGCCCAAGGCCAACAATTCCCAGTTACAATAATGCCCTGCAACCCCTATGATCTTGCGGTTACTGCTTAATGCTTTATTAATCAATTCCGGATTTGTGGCTATAATACGTTTGCTTAACTGCTTGGGCGAAATGCTGATAGTTTTTACTGTTTCAATTACCAGATCGCAAAAATGATGATAGAATTTACGCTCGATTGTCCTGCGTTCTTCCGGACTTTTTTCCGGAAATGCCTTTTCCAAATTTTGCCGAACAACCCTCTTACGATAGCCTACTGCATAGTAAACAAGTAGATAAAACAAATCGGAAATAAAGTACAAAAACCAGAACGGCATCAACGACAACAGGTACAAAAAGAAAATACCTATATATGAAACCGCTTTTTTTATCATTATTTTGTCCGATTTTTGAACACAAACATAGAATATATGATTGAAAAAGGCGCTGTACTGCCCATGTTTTATCTGCCCCCGGTTGAATATTTCGCTCAGCTGAATAACTATAATCCCGATTTCGTGATAGAAAAGCACGAGCATTTTCCAAAGCAAACTTATCGTAATCGGGCTAACATTTATTCACCCGACGGCATGCTTACATTGGTAGTTCCTGTTATAAAAGGGTCAAAAGTGCATACGCCGGTAAAAGATGTTAAAATAAGCTATGATTTCAGATGGCAGCGATTACACTGGATGAGTTTGCAGGGCTGTTATCGCCGCTCTGCTTATTTTGAATATTATGAAGACGAGTTCGCGTCGTTTTACGAAAAGAAAGAAAGTTTTTTGTTCGATTATAACGATCAGCTGCTTCAACTGATTTTAAAGTTATTAAAGATAAAAGCGGCTATTAATTATACTGAGGCCTATGAACCGGAATATCCTTCATTAACGGATTTAAGACATACCATCAATTCGAAAAAAGAATCAGGCTTTCAACAGAAACCATACTTCCAGGTTTTTGAAGAAAGGCACGGCTTCATGAAAAATCTGAGTATAGTCGACCTGTTGTTTAACCAGGGACCACAATCCGTAAATTATTTGTAAATGAACACTCCAATCAAACGCATCCGTTATAAAGTGCGCAGGCAGCCTGTAGAGGTTGGCGCTAAACCAGGTTCTATCAATATCCCTGAAGGAGCACTTAAGCCTATCATTATGGTTTACAGCTATAATGAGCACGAACTGGTGAGCTCCGAAGGAAAAAGCATGCAGGTGATCCTGTCACAGTTTAAAAAATGCTGTGAGCATACCCATTGGATACAGATTAAAGGTTTGGGCGATTTGAAACTGATGGAGGAAATTGGCACACATTTAGGCATCAACCCATTAGTGCTGGAAGATATTGTTAACACCCATCAGCGACCGAAATTTGACGAATATGATGATTATGTCTTCTCCACTAGTCGCATTATCAACTTTAATGAAAATCACGAATTGGTTAATTGCCAGTTTTCGACACTGATTAAAGAAAATATCCTCGTCAGTTTTGAGGAAACGCACAATGAATATTTTGAGGCCGTAAAAGCAAGGTTAAAAGCGGGAAAAGGCGCTATTCGCACAGCCGGACCTGGTTACATGTGCTATGCACTTACCGATACCATCCTCGATAATTATTTTGTGTTGCTAGCCAAAGCCGGCGATATGCTTGACGAAATAGAAGACCGGCTATATACCAATGCTGATAAAAGCGTGATGTATAATTCGCAGGCAATGAAAAGGATACTGATCATTATGCGCCGCGCCAGTTGGCCCGAGCGGGATAAGATCAACGAGATGATCCGTACAGAAAACCCATTAATATCGCCGGAAGTAAAGATTTACCTGCGGGATGCCTACGACCATTGTATCCAGATCATGGACCTGGTAGAAAACTATAAGGAGATTACCTCCAGCATTATAGATCTGTACCTTTCTATGGTAAGCAACCGCATGAACGAGATCATGAAGGTGCTAACCATTATTTCAGTAATATTTATTCCATTAACCTTTGTAGCGGGTATTTACGGAATGAACTTTGCTCGCGTAGACCCTGTCACCAACAGAACAATGCCCGGCAATATGCCTGAGTTGTATTCACCCCATGGATATATGTATGCCCTGCTAGGGATGTTGATCATTGCAGTGATACAAGTGGTCGTCTTTTGGAAAAAAGGTTGGTTTAGTAAGCTGTAGTTGATTAGGTTGAATGGTTGATTGAGTTAACCATTCAACCTAATCAACTTAATCAACCAATAACTTACCGTTGAAACTCCGGTTTTAACTCAGGTTTCATTGCTTTCCTGAACTTCATCACTTTAGGCTCGGATACGTTACTGATATATGGATTATCGCCATGTAAACGGTAGTACCCTTGATGATACTTCTCAGCCGGATAAAAAGCTTTAAACGGAACAACCTGGGTGACTATCGGGTCAGTATAGTGCTTGGTTGCGTTTATTTCTTTAATCGTGTTCAATAAAATTTCACGCTCCGCGGGGGTGCGGTAAAATGCTATTGAACGGTAGTCAGTTCCTTCATCGGGACCTTGCCGATTCAATTCTGTAGGATCGTGGGCAAAAAAGAAAGACTTGGCCAGTGTCTCATAGCTGATCACTTTAGGGTCGTAATAAATCTGTACTACTTCGGCATGACCTGTCGCTTGTGTACCCACCTCTTCATAACTTGGGTTAGCTTTGGTGCCGCCAGCGTAACCTGAAACCACTTTATTTACGCCTTTCAATTCAGACATAGCCTCGCTCATGCTCCAGAAGCAGCCGCCGCCAAAAGTGGCTACACTTTCGCCTTGTTTAGGTTGAGGAACAGCGGCAAAGTCACTCCTGCTCTGCCCGTTGGCACATCCGCAGAATAAAAGAACGGATACCAGGTATAATGCAATCTTTTTCATTTACAATAGAATTTATGGTTGTTATTTAAATCAATCTACACAAGCTTAAAAAGCGCGGTTGTCTACCTTAGTCGTAAATAAAACGTAATCCTTACATCTATTTTTGGTTGGCTGCCTTAACCAGGTGAAATATATTGCCAAGTCCATTGATCTTTATCTCGTAAACACTGGATAACAACATGCCCATTTTTCCTGGTGGGAATCCTTTACTCTTTAGCCATTCGAGATAATACACAGGCAAATCGCACAATAATGTGCCTTTATATTTCCCAAAAGGCATTTTAGTTTTTACAAGATCAATTAATATTTTAGAATCAGGGGTGATCTTTTCCACGATGTAAAATTAGCATTAGTACCCAATCTTCAGTCGATCGTAAAAATAAAAAACACATATATATAGCGGGCGTTTTAATAATAAACTTAAACATCATGAGAGAACAATTTGAAGCGACCTTAACCGGTACAGATGGTCCTGTAGATGGGATAGTCAATCCACTAAGCCTAAAAAATTACTCACAGGCATATGAATTTAAATCATTCGATGGCACTTTACACCTTGTGATTGCGATGGATAATAAAAGCAGGTGGCAAAGGATTGATGGCACAGAGCCATATCTTTCGGGCTGGGTTGACGAATTGGCTGAGCAAATAGCGATCACAAAATAACAGACAACTCCCATTACCAATAAAAAACCACCGGATCTACACGGTGGTTCTTTATTAACAGCATATATTGGGTTTAAAATCTGCCTTCTCTGTGGCCGTTACCTCTATCCCAGCCACCTCTCTGATCGAATCCTCCGTGGTCATATCCCCTGTTTTCAAAACGTTGACCACGGTTCCAGTCCTTACGGCCATAATCATTGTTCCAGCCATGATTATCAAATCTGCGATCGTTGCCATTGCGATAGTTATTTACATACGCACGGTTGTAAGGGCGATCCCAATGACCATTAAAAGCTACCCCATTATATCTTGCACGATAGTAATCGGCGTGCATGAACGGACGAGGTGCACGAACTTCATATCTGCGGACAGAACGCCAGTTGTAATCACGGTAAGCACCTGGCAGGTAGGCTGCTGAAACCCATGAGCCGCCATTGTTGTAATAGTAACATTGGTTGGGTACGCTGTAGTAGGCATCAACATCCGGTAAATAGTAGTAGTCTTCGTCACCATCATAGTTAGTAGGCTCGCAATAGTCGCCTGACTGTTCAACCACTACCGGAGCGGGCCGTTCGTAAACTACGGGGCGTGGAGTTAAATTAAAACCTACATGTATTCTTATCTGGGCATCAGCCTTATTATTTAATAATAAACCGCTTATTGCTATTGCTGATATGAGTGCTATCTTTTTCATAATATTAAATATTAAATTTTATATAGCTAGGACGGCAACAGATTGAAAAGGTTTAATCCCGCGATAGAACAGGGATATCACTATACTCAAATTGATATTATATTTTTTATATTATAATAAATTCAAAATATAATTTTCACAAAGATGAAATTGAGATGAATATTTTGACGGATTGCGAACAGCTTTTAGAGATTAAATGTAGTCCGATTGTCATTGCATTGATACAAACACACTTTAGTATTTATTGTATAATCTTATAAATTTGATGCCAAATCGTAAACTATCATGAAAAGAAAAGCATGGGGAACCATCTTACTGTCTGTATTGGCCACTGCAGGTATTATCACTTCGCTCGCGTTAAAAAATGATATTCGGGCCAAGCACAATAACTTTAATACTCCGGAAAGCGCAGGTCTTACCTTGCCAGCCGGCTTCAGTGCCAATATTATCGCAGACAACCTCGGCGGCGTAAGGCACATTGCTGTTACACCTCAGAATGAAATCTATGCAAAACTCAGGGGGCTTGAAAAAGGTAAAGGCATTTTGCTGTTGCATCAAAATGGAAACAAAACCGAGGTAAAAGCTTCATTTGGCACATTTGGCGGAACTGGTATCGCCATCAAAAACGGGTATTTGTATGCATCATCGGATGAAGAAGTTTTTCGCTTTAAATTGAACGCTAATAGTGAGGTAATAGATCCTGGTAAACCTGAAAAGATTGTAACCGGCTTACTAAGCCGTGGTGAGCACGAGGCAAAAGCGATCACGCTGGATAACACGGGACATTTGTATGTGAATATCGGTGCTTATTCCAACGCCTGCCAGGTAAAGGATCGTCAAAAAGGTTCTCCCGGACGTAAGGGTTGCCCTATTCTTGATTCTGCGGGTGGCATATGGCAATTCAGTGCAAGCAAGCCTAACCAGCATTACGGTGATGGTATACGTTATGCCACCGGCTTACGAAATGTAGTCGGCCTTGATTGGAACACGCAGGACAACCAGCTTTTTGTGATGCAACACGGTCGCGATCAATTAAATGATCTTTTCCCGCAATATTTTACCGCAAAACAAAATGCAGAGCTTCCAGCAGAATGTATGTATGCTTTGAAAAAAGGTGACAACGCCGGCTGGCCGTACATGTATTATGATTGGCAAACACACAAAAAAATGCTGATGCCTGAGTATGGTGGTGATGGCAAAAAAGAAGGCGGACACAATGCCATCAATCCGGTAGCTGCTTATCCGGGTCACCTGGCGCCAAATGGTTTGTTATTTTATACAGGCAACCAATTCCCTGCACGATATAAAAACGGCGCATTCATTGCATTCCACGGTTCGTGGAACAGGGCTCCAGAGCCACAGGCTGGTTTCTTTGTGGTGTTTCAACCGTTTAAAAATGGCAGACCGTCAGGTAAATGGGAAGTATTTGCTGATGGCTTTGCTGGTTCCGCAGCGGATAAAGCGAAGGGCTCAGCGCAACACCGTCCATGCGGTTTGGCACAGGGTCCCGACGGCGCTTTGTACGTAAGCGATGATAACAAAGGAACGATTTACAAGATCACTTATAAAAAATAAAAACACGATTATAGGATTTGCAGGACTTTACTTGACGTTGCAAAATCCACTAAATGCACCATTACAATTCTGCAAATCCTATAATCGTCGCTTATCCAAACCACTCGAAAATATCGTTCTGTTTTAAACTTACTTTTTCTTGCTTACTGAGGTCCTTAGTAATCTTTCCTTCAGCCATCTGAATAATACGGGTGCCATAAGTAAAGGCTTCCTTCAGGTTATGGGTAATAAGTATGGTGGTTAATCCGAATTGTGTGGTCAATTTATCTGCTGTTCGCATTATTACACCAGCCGAACGCGGGTCTAGCGCTGCCGTCGGCTCATCTAAAAGCAGCACTTTGCAAGTGTCCATGATGCTCATCAACAAAGTCAATGCTTGCCGCTGACCACCTGATAACGTACCCATCGGTTGTTCTATCTTGTTCTCCAATCCCATACCCAGCATGGCTATTTTTTCTTTGACCGATTTTTTAAAAGGCTCATTAATGCCAATAGACAATCCTTTGGATTTGGTTCGGATTGCTGCCAAACGGAAATTATCCAGAATACTTAAGTCAGGCGCTGTACCACTTAACGGGTTCTGAAAAACACGCGCTATCCATTCGCTTCGTTTGTAATCAGGCAGTTTGGTTACATCATTCCCATCAACATGAACTGTACCCGAACTTGGCAATATGGCACCAGCAATTAAGTTTAACAACGTCGTCTTTCCTGAGCCATTTGAACCAACAATTACCAGGAACTCCTTTTCGGCGATAGACAGATCTAATCCCCTAATAGCATCTACTTGGTTAGCCTTACCTTTGTTAAAAGTTTTATGAATACTTTTCAGGTTGATCATGAGGAGCTTTTGAAAGATAAACGGGGCAGGCTAACGACCAACACAACAAATACAGCTGTTACCAGCTTGAGAAATGTCGCATCTACCCCTACGCTTAATGTGACGGCAAGTACCAATTGGAAAATGACTGCTCCCAAAAGCACAAGGGTAAGGCTAAGCCAGACTGAAGTGATCCTCAACCAATTAATAATTGATTCGGCAATAATAACCGAGCCGAGTCCGGTAATTACGATACCTATCCCCATGCTTATATCTGCAAAATCCTGCAATTGTGCGAACAACGAACCGCTCAATGCTGTCAATGCATTAGCCAGTGCTAATCCTATAATTTTCATTCTATCAGTATTTACCCCCAAAGCGCGGACCATCGATTCACTGTTTCCTGTCGCTCGCATGGCAATACCAAAATCGGTTTTGAGGAGATAACCAATTATTAATGTAATTATGATTACGAAAAGTAATAATATCCAGAAACTGTTGTGATTAGGATTAGCTGAAATGTTAATCCATGTAAATACTGATGAGAAATTAATTAATGGGATATTAGAACGACCCATTATTGATAAATTAACCGAGTACAAAGCATACATCACCAATATGCCTGACAACAAAGGATTGATTTTCAGTTTAGTATGTAGAAATCCAGTTGTTGCGCCTGCCAACGCTCCGGCAGCGATTACTATTGGTAAAATAACTATTGCAGGCATATGGTGCGTAAGCAATACTGCCGTAATTGATCCGCCGAGTGTATAGCTGCCATCGGTGGTAATATCGGGTATGTTAAATATCCTCATCGAAATATAAATGCCCAATGCAATAGCCGAAAAGCAAAACCCTTGTAATAATGCGGTGAGATAGAAATCCATTATTTCACAGCTTCAAAGTTTGGCGGAATAGTAATGTTGTATTTTTTGGCAGCAGCCGGATTATATACCCTTTTTCGGATTTTCACCATTTCTGGTTTCAGCCCATCAGTTTTATGTGTCTTTAAATATTGGGCGGCCTGCTCCCCTGCCTGGTAACCCCATTGATATATGTCAGCACCAAATGCAGCCACCGCGCCACGCTGCACCAAACCAGCCTCGCTGGTAAAAATAGGTACATTAGCCTGGTTACAACTTTTCAAAATCGTTTCAAAAGAAGCAAATACCGTATTGTCCGGGTTAGCGAAAAAGGCATCGATGTTTTTGCTCAAAAGAGACTTCGCAACTAATTGTGCATCAGCTGATGAATTCAAAGGCAGAGCCACTAACTCAACATTTAATTTATTTGCGAGACCTTTGATACGGTTCATCGCATCAGCAGATTGAGGTTCTGATTGATTATAGATCATACCAACCACCAGTTTGCCGCCCTTTGGTTTTAATAGTTTGGGAATAAGTGAAAATGAAGTATCGATGTAAGCCAATTCCTCTACGGCGCCAAACAGGTTGGCAGGTGCAGCTCCGGTAGAACTTATCACATTCATTCGCTCCGGAGTTGGTGAAACCATGGCAAAAACCGGGATAGTTTTAGTCTTCTGAATCGCCGTAATAGTTGATAAAGTGGTACAGGTAGCCAACAGATCAACTTTTTCTGAAATAAAATAATTGACAATTTGTGTCAGCGTAGGTATATCGCCTTGCGCATTTCGATATTCTATTTTGATATTCTTCTGGTCTTCGCTAAAGCCATTCTTTTTCAATGCATCTGTAAAACCGGTACGCGCCTGTGAGATAGTTGCATCCTCAAAGGCGTCCACAAAACCGACAACAGGGACATTGCTTTTTTGTGAATTACAGGATACGAAAAGAATCAGTATAAATATTAGAGGCAAATATTTTTGAAGCTTCATGTGGCTAAGTTAGCTATTGAAGCGGAAAGCTAAAAGGAGAAAGTAAAAGGCATTGCCATTGAGTTGTATTGATATGTAAGTTTACAAAATAATGATAAGCAAAGAGGCCGCCAACAGGCAGCCTTCTTTATCTTGGTTAATATTTAGAGACAATAATTACATCGTTCCTTCGCCTGCATATTGCATCATGAAATCAACTTTCCCATCTTTATTAAAGCCCCATACTTCATGAATACGGTGTTTAATTTGTTTCCCATCTTTGTCGGTAAAACTTTCTGTCCCCCAAATACAGACAAAATTTCGATCTTTATCTACGCTTTTCACACTCATCCAGGCATCCGCAGTAACTTTGTAATCTTTTAGTGACCCTCTAAATGCTTTTGCCCCTGCAAGGTTTTCAGTCTTACCCTTTACCGGCGCACCTTCAGCAAACATCATGGTTACTGTATCGGCGATCATGCCTACGTGATTATCCAGCGTGTTATTTTCAAAGTCTTTCCATAAAGTCAATATCGTCTTTGAGTAACTCGCATCTGCTATTTTAAAGTTTGACGAAAAGGTGGCAGTGTAAGGCATTTTCCCGTCTTGGGCTTTACATACAGCTGTAAACAAAAAGGCCACTAAAGCAGCCAAAATCAACTTTTTCATGTCTTTAGGATTTAATGGTTTGGTAACTGGTTTGTTACATTAAATGTAAAACATAAATTGCTAATAATCAAAATTTTATAATATAAAAAATAACTGATTCCAGATTATTTATTAGTTAATATTTGGACCTGATTAATTTCAGTACTTTTAGCCTTCAGATGATACCCATTGTTTCAAAGCTGCCCCAGGTGGGCACAACTATTTTCACGGTAATGTCGGCCCTGGCAAATGAGCTTGGTGCGGTGAATCTTTCACAGGGCTTTCCCGACTATGAAACCTCCCCCGAATTGATCGAATTGGTAAACCAGGCTATGAAAAATGGTTATAACCAGTATGCTCCCATGGCCGGTGTAATGTCGCTGCGCGAGGAGATCAGCAAGAAAACAGAAAAGCTATATGGCGCGTATTATAATCCTGATACCGAAATAACGATTACTGCCGGTGGCACGCAGGCCATTTATACCGCCATAACTACTGTTATTCATCCAAATGATGAGGTCATCATTTTCGAGCCGGCTTTTGATTGCTACGCTCCGGCCATTAAAGTGGCGGGTGGAATTGTGAAATCACTCGAACTGGAACCGCCCGATTACAAAATAAACTGGGAGATGGTAAAAAGACTGATCAATAACCGAACCCGGATGATCATTCTGAATTCACCGCACAATCCTACAGCCACCATATTGCAAGAGGAAGATATTAAAGAGCTATCTGCCATTGTAAAAGACCAGGACATCCTGATCCTAAGCGATGAGGTTTACGAGCATTTGATCTACGACGGCCAAAGTCATTTAAGCATGGCCCGTTACCCCGAATTAAAGGAACGCAGCTTTATCGTGGCATCATTTGGTAAGCCATTTCATGCCACCGGCTGGAAAGTGGGTTACTGCATGGCACCCGCTTATTTAATGAATGAATTCAGGAAAGTGCACCAGTTTTTGGTTTTTTGTGTAAATGCACCTATGCAGGTGGGCATTGCCGAATATTTAAAAAACGAACATCATTATCTTAGCTTAAAAGATTTTTTTCAGCAAAAAAGAGACTATTTCCGCGAGGCGCTAAAAAGTAGCCGGTTTGAATTGCTGCCATGTTCAGGTTCTTATTTTCAATCAGTAAGGTACGGGCAGATCAGCGAGGAGAAAGATGCGGATCTTGCCATCAGGCTTACTAAGGAAGTCGGTGTAGCTTCCATCCCTGTGTCAGCTTTTTATAATATGGGTACGGATCACCATGTTTTAAGGTTTTGTTTTGCCAAAAGACAAGAAACTTTAGATAAAGCCGTTGATAGATTAATTAAAGTTTAAATTTAGGGGGTATATTTTCTCCAAAGTTAACTCACAATCTAAATTATTTACATGGAAAATCTAAAAATTACATTATTTCAGGGCTATCTGTTTTGGGAAAATATTGACAAGAATTTGCAGAATATTGCGCTGCGTTTAGCCAATATCAGGGAAAAAACTGATTTGATCATTTTACCTGAAATGTTCAATACTGGTTTTACCATGAATGCTGAAGCACTGGCCGAACCTATGAATGGCAAAACTATGCTCTGGATGCACAAAATATCCAAAGAATATGATTGCGTCGTAACCGGCAGTTTAATTATTAAAGAAGGCGATCACTATTATAACCGCCTGATATGGATGCGTCCCGATGGCAAATATCAATGTTATGATAAACGGCATTTGTTTAAACTAGCTAAAGAAGACCATACCTATACACCCGGCAACAAAAAGTTAATCGTAGAACTGAAAGGCTGGAAAATTTGCCCGGTAATATGTTACGACCTCCGTTTTCCGGTATGGCTGCGCAATGTACACGACACTTATGACGTGCTGATTGTAGTTGCCAACTGGCCCGAGCGGCGGGCTTCACACTGGCGTACCCTGCTGCCAGCCCGTGCTGTAGAAAATCAATCATATGTAATTGGCGTTAACCGTGTAGGGCATGATGGAAATGAAATATATCATTCGGGTGATTCAACCTGTATAACGCCTAACGGCAACGCAATTTATTATAAACGCGACGAGGAAGATGTATACACTTTTTCTATCATACCGGATGAGGTTACCAAAACTCGGCGTGCATTACCATTTTTGAAAGATGCTGACGACTTTACGATAAGTGATGTGGAATCATTGGTAGTAAAGGAGCATTAGCCTTTCAATATATCGTTTCAAAGCGTTTAATTTGTTGATTGATTTAGTAAACAGCAATTCATCAATCTATAATTAAGCCCTAATGAAGTATTCCGTTCGTGTTGCTCTTTTAATTTTCTGCACGGTTTTTATTGCGTCGACATCATTCGCACAAAAGAAGAAAAACGATTATACCAAACTGGTTAATCCATTTATCGGTACAGGAGGCCATGGTCACACCTACCCTGGTGTTGTGGCGCCATTTGGAATGGTACAGCTCAGCCCCGATACACGCCTGGAAGGATGGGATGGTTGTTCCGGATATTATTACACAGACACGGTAGTTTATGGCTTTTCTCATACCCACCTGAGCGGAACAGGAATAGCAGACTATTGCGATATCCTGTTTATGCCGACAACCGGTCAGCCTCAAATTAAGAATGCGGATTATCGTTCAAGCTTTAAGAAAAAGAATGAATCAGCTTCTCCAGGATATTATAAAACTACATTAGACAAATATCACATCGGCGTGGAGCTAACCGCGACAAAACGTGTTGGTGTGCATCGCTATAATTTCCCGAGTACGAAGGAAGCTAATATTATTATCGACCTGCAGCATCGTGACAAGGTACTGGATTCATGGATTGAAGTGGTTAATGATCAGGAGATAAAAGGTTTCCGTCGTTCAAGCTCATGGGCTGCCGATCAGTATGTTTATTTCTATGCCAAATTCTCCAAGCCTTTTAAAACTTACGGTATAGCGTCAAATGATACATTGCAGCCAGGCAAAAACAAACTGCAGGGCACTAACATCAAAATGTATGTCCAGTTTGATAATCCGGGGGAAATAATTGCTAAAGTGGGTATATCTTCAGTAAACGACGAAGGTGCTTTAAAAAATCTGGATGCAGAAGTTCCTGATTTCGATTTCAAGAAGGTTGAGAAGGCAGCTAAGGCTGATTGGAATACTGAGCTGAACAAAATACAGGTTGAAGGTGGTGCGCCTGACATATCGCAGGATGCCCAGCGCCAGCAATACCAAAGCGGTGGCTACAATCCATCGGCCTATAACCGCCCACAGCAAAAGAAACCGCCGGTAGTAACCGATTGGGCGAAAATCAAGCAAACCGTATTTTACACATCGCTATATCACTCCATGCTTGCCCCTAACATTTATAATGACGTTGACGGGCAATATCGTGGTATGGATCAAAAGATACATAAGGCCGAAGGTTTTGATTACTATACTGTATTCTCCTTGTGGGATACTTATCGCGCCGAAGACCCGTTGTTTACCATCATCAACCGCAAACGCACACTGGATTTCATCAAATCCTTTCTGGCCATGTATGAGCAGGGCGGTTTATTGCCTATCTGGCCACTGGCTTCAAATGAAACTTATTGCATGGTGGGTAATCATTCTATCCCGGTAATCGTCGACGCCTATGCTAAAGGGATCAGGGATTTCAATGCAGAAGAAGCATTTGCCGCGATGAAAGCTGCAGTCAACCGTAACCAGTTTGGGTTGGATAGCTATCGCAAAAATGGAACTGTACTGGCTGATGACGAGCACGAATCAGTATCAAAAACGCTTGAATATGCTTATGACGATTGGTGCATAGCCCAGTTTGCCAAAATGCTTAATAAACCTCAGGATTATGCAGAATTCATTCAGCGTGCTCAATATTGGAAGAATTTGTTTAACGATCAGAATGGCTTTATGCAAGCCCGCGTTGACGGTGGTTGGTATGAACCCTTTGATCCGACAGACCTTAATAATAACTACACCGAAGGTAATGCCTGGCAGTACACCTTCCTTGCGCCGCAGGATGTAGACGGATTGATTAACCGGATGGGCGGCAAAGATAAATTTGAAGCCAAACTGGATGAATTGTTTACCACAACATCAAAACTAAGCGGCAAACAAGTGGACGATGTGTCGGGCCTGATCGGTCAGTATGCACATGGCAATGAGCCTAGCCACCACATGGCCTACCTGTATAACTTTACCGATTCGCCTGATAAAACCCAGATGTGGGTTAATCGGATTTTGAAAGACGAATACAGTAACTCGCCTGACGGTCTGGCTGGTAATGAAGACTGCGGTCAGATGTCGGCATGGTATGTCATGAGTGCCCTTGGTATTTATACCATACAGCCCGGTCAAACTGAATACCAAATCGGCATGCCGCAATTTGATAAAGCGACTGTCTATCTCGAGAACGGTAAAAAATTCATCATTACCAACTCAGGTTCAAGCGTGAGTTTTCAAAACATCTACTTGCAAGGCATGGTTCTGAATAAGAAAACCTATAACAAGCTTTTCCTGGATGATAAGGATATCCAAGCTGGTGGCGAATTTGATGTTTATACCGGGCGCCTGGCTAATAAGCTCTTCGTGCAAAGTTTAGAAAGACCTGTATCAAAGATTTCTGATAATCTTATTGTTTCAAATCCTTACTTTTTAAATACAAGTCCGACTTTCAAAAAACCTTTTAACCTGACCATCAAATCTTTTGATACAGATGCAAAGATCTATTATACGCTGGATGGTTCAACCCCAACTATGTCCTCTACCCTATATATTAAGCCAATCAATATATCGGCAACAACCACAGTCAAAGCGGTAGCTATAAAAGATGGAAAGCAGAGCTTTGTTAATGCCGGCACGTTTAACAAAATACGTGATGATATTAAGCTATCATTGCTGACCAAATATTTGCCAACTTATACTGCAGGCGGCGATGAAGCGCTTATAGATGGACTGAGAGGCACCTCCAATTGGAAAACCGGTCATTGGCAGGGTTACCAGGGCAGTGATCTGATTGCTGTAATTGATATGGGGCAGTCAAAAAATATAAAATCGGCATCGTTGGGCACTTTACAGGACGTTGGCTCATGGATCGTTTTTCCAAAAGCTGTCGAATATTGGGTATCAGATGATAACAAGAATTTCAAACTCGCGGCTACGGTGAATACCAAGGTAGATGTAAAAGACACAAAAGCGCAGACGCAGGAATTTAAAGCCAATCTGAACGTGAAAGCGAGATATATTAAAGTTGTAGCAAAACAATTCGGTCCACTACCCGATTGGCACGAAAGCAAAGGACAGCCGTCGTATATTTTTGCTGATGAGATAACCGTAGAATAATCAAGTATGACTGATTGGTACAGAAGAAAAACGTGGTCGAGCGAGGATGAAAAAGAATTTTTCACAAAGCTAGCACGGGCAAGAAACGACAGTAGACCTCAATATTTAAAAATACAGGCTATTGAATTAGTTCAAACAAAAGAAAAAAGGGCTCTCGGTGCTGCTGAGAGCTTAATTAGGAAACTTTTCGATGAATATCCCGAAGATAAATTCAATAAAAGCTCTGCATTAAATCTTTTAGGTGACATTTATAAGATTAGAGATGACTTTAAGACAGCAATTGATTATTATAAACAGGCATTAGATTTTGAAATATCCTACCCACAAGTTAAAACTCAAGCGTATCTTAATTATTCTGAATTAGTTGTCAAATCTAATAGAACCGCTTTGTTTGATTCTGTTAAAACTATTATTTCAGAAAGATTAAATGATCAATTCTTTCCTATTGAAAAGTATAAATCATATTCCATTTTATCTATAATTAGCAGGCATAAAAAAGACCAGGAACAAGCCGATTATT
>Ga0157374_10001371_pt1 | contig 20705 bp, 20 predicted proteins | sample M25metaG_FD_115308 | JGI IMG/M metagenome (GOLD analysis project Ga0157374, IMG submission 115308) | Miscanthus rhizosphere microbial communities from Kellogg Biological Station, Michigan, USA - M2-5 metaG | ecosystem: Host-associated > Plants > Roots > Rhizosphere > Soil | place: USA: Michigan... | reverse complement strand
CTTCTTTCATTGAGCGGATAATCTCTTTTTAATACCGGGTAATCTTTTATCATCTGTTGCGTACGGCTACCGCGGTGAGGGTACTCCCAAACTGGTTTGTTACTGTCGGCATAATCAGTAATATGTTCAAGGGGCCGGCCGCGTTCAAGCATCAAAACTTTTAATCCTTTTTCGCATAATTCTTTAGCGGCCCATCCGCCACTAATCCCCGAGCCGATCACAATTGCATCATAATATTCTGGCATAATAGAACGTGTCTTTTATTGTTGTTGTTTTCTTGTTTATCAATGGGTAACCAGTAATCAGTGATGAATGATGGGGCATCTTATAGGTTTACTCATCACTCATTATCACTCATCTTCTATATGTCACAAATCTTCACTGCTTTTTTTAACTGCGCAATTTTTTCATCATTGTTATTGCCCAGTGGTACAAATTCCTGCGCTACATAGTCTGTGAATCCAGTTTCCAAAATTGCTTTCATGATGGCTGGATAGAATAGTTCCTGCGATTCATCAATGATGTTTCTTCCCGGCACTCCTCCCGTGTGATAGTGGCCGATATAATCTTTGTTATCTTTTATTGTTCTGATCACGTCCCCTTCATCGATTTGCATATGGTAAATATCATAGAGCAGTTTAAAATTCGGAGAGCCGATCCTCTTTACTAACTCTACACCCCATGGGGTTTTGTCACACATATAATCTTTATGATTCACCTTGCTGTTCAATAATTCCATCTGGACCATTATATTGTTCTTTTCGGCGAGGCCGATGAATTGTTTTATTCCTTCCGCACAATTTTTTAAACCTGTTTCATCGTCCATGCCATTACGGTTGCCGCTAAAGCAGATCACGTTTTTATAGCCCGCCTTCACCATCAATGGTATCACGTCCTGGTAATCTTTTACCAATGACTCATGGTATTTTTTGTCATTGAAACCTTCCGTTAGGCTGACTTTGCCACCGATGTAGCACATAGAGCTGTAGATGCCGTATTTCTGAAGTGTAGGCCAGTCTTTGGGAGCAATGAGATCAATCGCATTGAATCCAATTTTTTTTACTACCTGGCAAAGTTCGTCGAGGGATATAAAATTATAGGTCCATTGACAAACAGAGTGATTGACATTGCCTTTGAGCCGATGGCTGTCGGCTTTGTGAGTTTCGTTCATATTTTCAGCTCCTGATAAGCTGCCGGCTGTACTTAAGGCAATCGAACCTAAGGCAAGATGTTTAAGGGCTTCTCTTCTATTAGTTTTTTTCATTACCAGCAATCCGTGGAGTTAAGGTACTTCTTTTTTGGTTTATGCTGCCACTTGTTGTTGTTTATGTGCAGCATAGACCTTTTTTCTTGCAATATATATTAATATGAATACAACCAGCACGATCGCCGGCATGATGGCCACCTTCAGAAATGTATTTGAACCTGCGACGGCATCGGCTTGTTCTGCAGTGCTGCCTGCTGAAAGAGCGGCTGCTCTATAATTGTCATACCATCTGCCCATCATGGGGATCACAAGTGATGTTGAGAACATGCCGGCTCCTCCCATTAGTGAAAGACCTAAAGCTCCCGTGTTGGGTAAGTATTCCGAAACAAATCCTAACATAGTGGGCCAAAAAAAACAAATGCCTGCTGCAAAGATGAAGGCAGCACCAAAAGCTGCATAGCCGGTTGACTTACTCAGCAACACTAAACCAATTCCCGCAAGAAGTGCCGACAATATCAACATCCCATTTGGATTAAACCGATGAACAAAAGGGCCGGCGAAGGAGCGGCCAATTGCCATTAACCCATTTATGAAGACAAGTACTAAAATTCCGGAGATGCCAGCCCCCTGCAATAATGCGCCTAACCATTGATTGGTTCCCAGCTCAGTGGCCGCAGTTAAGAACATGCAGGCAATCATGATAAGGAATAAAGGACTAAGACATGAAGCAAACATCTTTCCAGTACTGACGCCGCTTGTTACTCTTTCCGTTTGCGGGAATTTCAATTTGAAAAACAGATATCCATAAATCGCGGCGGGAATAAAAAGTAAAGAGATCAGAATACGCCAGTCAAGATGCATCTTATCGATGATTACATACGAAAGAAGGCCCCCGATCACAATTCCACCCGGAAACCAAACGTGGAAGCGATTCAGCATCGTGGTTTTATTGTCGGGATATAATGTTACAGTGAGTGGGTTGCAGGCCGCTTCCACCATTCCATTTCCAATACCAATACACAAGGTGCCGACGAAGAGCATGGTTGCGTCTTTGGCGGTCAGGTAAACGATCACTCCGGCTATATGTCCTACGAATGCAAGTACAAGCAACCTTTTCATTCCTATCACATCGCACAGAGGACCACCGAATATCATCGCCAAAGTAAACCCGTAAAAGGCTGGAGAAAAGATCCAGCCAAGTTGTTCTTTGGTCAAAGAAAATTCTGTACTCCAAACACCTTCAAGACCTGCCCTGAAGGCAAAGGTCATTGCAGTAAAGATCAATGCGATCCTGCTGGCAAGGAATAGCTGATTTTTGTTTATGGCTTGCATATCGTTATAATTGAATAATGTGGTTAGAAAAACTAAAAGTACTATTTTTAAAAATACATTCTCGAATCAAAACAACGAAATTATTCCACACAAACGGTTGCTATGGCAAACAGAAAATTAAAAATGGGAATGATCGGAGGAGGACCCGGTGCCTTCATTGGAGCTATTCATCGTATTGCTGCCAATATGGACGGCGAAATTGAATTGACTTGCGGTGCTTTCAGCAGCGATCCCGATAAATCAAAAAAACAGGGAGAGATCTTACATCTGCCCATTCAAAAAGTTTATGGATCGTATAAAGAAATGATACGCAGGGAGGCTGAACTTCCCCTGGCCGACAGGATGGATTTTGTAAGCATCGTTACTCCGAATAACGTTCATTTTGAGCCGGCAAAACTTGCTCTGGAAAATGGCTTTCATGTGGTGCTTGATAAGCCCATGACATTTGATCTTGCCGAAGCAAAGCAATTAAAAGAGATCGCGGCTAAAAGTGGAAAATATTTTTGTCTCACTCATACGTATACAGGTTACCCGATGATCAAGGAAGCAAGACAACAGGTGTTGAGTGGAAAATTCGGAAAGATCAGGAAAGTATATGTTGAATATCCGCAGGGTTGGTTGAGTGATTTTTTAGAGGCAAGTGATCAGAAACAAGCATCCTGGAGAACCGATCCAAAGCGCAGTGGCGAAGCGGGTGCGATGGGTGATATAGGCACTCATGCATTCAATATGGCAGAGTATGTGAGCGGTTTGCAAGTAACAAAGATCTGTGCAGATATTAATATTGTTGTAGAAGGAAGAAAACTCGATGATGACGGAGCCGCATTTTTAAAATTCAATAATGGAGCCACGGGGGTTTTATTTGCCACCCAAATTGCAGCGGGCGAAGAAAATAATATTAAAATAAGAGTGTATGGTGAAAAAGGTGGGTTGCAATGGCAGCAGGAAGATTGTAATTCATTGATCGTAAAATGGCTTGACAAACCTGTAGAAGTTTGGCGTACAGGAACGGGCTATGTAAGTTCTTATGCAAAACACAATGCACGTATACTGGCTGGTCATCCCGAAGGTTACCTGGAAGCATTTGCCAATCACTATCGCAATTTCGCTTTGTGTGTCCAGGCCCAACTGAACAACGAGCCACCGAAACCCGAGTGGCTTGATTTCCCGGGAATAGAAGATGGAGTAAGAGGAATGGCATTTATTGAGAGTGTAATTGCATCGGGCAGATCCGATAAAAAATGGACAGAGTTTAAGATATAGACAGGAATGTTCAATGACCAATTCTCAACAGCGGGATGCTTATGGAAAACAAGAAATATGATCTTGAAGATAGATTGGTTGAATATGGTTGCAGAATGATCGATGTTGTTGAAACTTTGCCGTCCACGAGAGCCGGAAATTACATTGCTGGTCAGTTGATCAAATGCTGTTTATCACCGGCATTTAATTACGGAGAGGTGCAGGCTGCAAAATCGCGGAACGACTTTATTCACAAACTGGGCGTAGTATTGAAAGAACTAAAGGAGTGCAGAACAGCTTTGAAATTAATAAGACAAAAGGAGTTAATAAAGCCGATTAATCGGATTGATGAAATTTTCAAAGTAACAGAAGAACTTATTGCAACCGTTGCAAAGAGTATTGAAACAGCTATTAAGAATAAAAAAGGTGTTCCCTCAAAATGAAATATTGAACATTGAAAATTGAAGATTGAACATTTGATAAATCATAAATACTACAACAACTAATAATGACAACAGTAAAAGGCCCCGCAATTTTCTTAGCGCAGTTCATGGGTGATCAGCCACCCTTCAATGACCTGAAATCAATTTGCAAATGGGTGAAAAGCATGGGATTTGTGGGCGTGCAAATTCCTACCTGGGATGCAAGATGCATCGACCTTCAAAAGGCAGCCGAAAGCAAAACGTATGCTGATGAATTGAAAGGTCTGATTAAAGAATGCGGCTTGGAGATCACAGAACTGTCCACCCATCTGCAAGGACAATTAGTTGCTGTTCATCCTGCCTACGACAGTTTATTTGATGGCTTTGCTCCGGCCAATGTGCATGGTAATTCAAAGGCACGAACAGAGTGGGCGGTACAACAATTAAAATGGGCGGCAAAGGCCTCCCAAAATCTGGGCTTAAATGCACATGCTACATTCAGCGGTGCTCTACTTTGGCAAACTGTTTATCCCTGGCCACAACGACCTGATGGTCTTGTGGAAACAGGATTTAAGGAATTGGCCAATCGCTGGTTGCCTATATTAAATGTATTTGATGAAAATGGCGTAGATGTTTGTTATGAAATTCATCCTGGCGAGGACCTCCATGATGGCATCAGCTACGAAATGTTCCTGGAAAAAGTAAATCAGCATCCGAGAGCTTGCTTGCTGTATGATCCTTCCCATTTCGTTTTGCAATGTCTCAATTATCTTGAATACATAGATAACTATTACCAACGGATAAGAATGTTTCATGTAAAGGATGCAGAATTCAATCCGACAGGTAAACAGGGCGTCTACGGTGGTTATCAGGGCTGGATCGATCGCGCCGGCAGATTTCGTTCATTGGGAGATGGCCAGGTCGATTTTAAATCTATCTTCAGCAAGCTGGCGCAATACAATTACAAAGGTTGGGCGGTACTGGAGTGGGAGTGTTGTATTAAAAATGCAGAGGACGGGGCAAAGGAAGGGGCTGTGTTTATCAGGGATCATATTATCCGTGTTACCGAAAGGGCATTTGATGATTTTGCCAGCGCTGGTCGTGACGAAAAATTAAATCGGTCCATTTTAGGATTGGATAAATAACTTTACAGAGTTTTAATTCTTAAACAAACTAAAAATGAAAAAACTTTTTTTATTACCCGTTTTATTTCTGGTGATGGCTTGTGGCGGAGGAAGCAGCTCTAAGACAGAAGAACCAAAAAAAGAAGAGGCAAAATCTGACGACCTTTCCAAAAACCCGGATTATCAAAAAGGCCTGGAGCTAGTATCAAAGAACGACTGTTTCACTTGTCACCAGATCGACGATAAACTGAATGGACCTCCTTATCGTGAAGTGGCTAATAAATACGCAGGAATGCCCGATACCATTGTAACTCATCTTGCACACAAAGTGATCAGTGGAGGCAGCGGCGTATGGGGCGAGATTATGATGACACCACATCCGGCACTTTCCGAGGCCGATGCTGAAGCGATTGTGAAATACATCCTGTTATTAAAAAAATAAATTCATGCAAAAATTTTTGGTGATTGCCTCCGCATCTGTTTTAATCCTCTCATGTAATTCTCAAAATAGCAGTACTAATTCAACAGAAATGAAAACTGATTCGACCCAAGCAACTGAACCCTCACAAACCAATGATGGTTGGATGTCTTTATTTGATGGAAAGACTACGGCAGGTTGGCATAAATACGGTGGCGGTCCTGTTGGATCGGGATGGAAAATCCAGGATAGTGCGATCTATCTTGATACCACTGTAAAGGTCAATGGAAAACGAGACGGAGGCGATATTGTGACCGCTGAAGAATTTGAAAATTTTGATTTGAAACTCGAATGGAAAATTGCCAAAAATGGAAACAGTGGGATCATGTTTTGTGTGCATGAGGATACAACAAAATATAAAGCCCCTTATGAAACAGGCCCCGAAATGCAGGTGTTGGACAATGATGGCCATCCTGATGGTAAGATCAAAAAGCACAGAGCCGGCGATCTTTATGATTTGATCTCTTGCAGCAAGGAAACAGTAAAACCTGTCGGCGAATGGAACCAGGTTGAAATAAAACTCCTGAACGGAAAACTTGATTTTTATCTCAATGGCGAAAATGTCGTCTCGACTACGATGTGGGACGATAACTGGAACAAATTAGTGGCCGGTAGTAAATTTAAAACCATGCCCGGTTTTGCAACATTCAAGAAAGGACATATTGATTTGCAGGATCACGACTGCATGGTATGGTACCGCAACATTATGATCAAAAAACTGTGACATGGTAAAGGGTACGTCGTAAGTAGTAAGGAGCCAGTTATAATGACTAGAATGCAGCTTTATGCACACTTGATTCACGATTGACGAGTCACGTTTGACGTCTCACGATTAGTTTGTATCTTTCATTTATTCTTAGCCGCATGATACTGTGCATGATCGAGATTGAGTGAATTGATCAATCTATTTAATAAACCTCCGAAAATTTTTTTTCGGCCAAAACTAACGTCATGAACGCAGATCTTTTCTCCCAGGTCAATTGGCTTGCTGTACTGATTGGCGCACTCGCTTACTTTTTTTTAGGAGCTATCTGGTATTCCGCCTTATTTAGAAACGCATGGATCAAAGCTACCGGCGTAAACGCCAACGATCCCAATGCGAGGAAGGGATTTGCTGGTATTATGATCGCTTCCTTTATTACTATCCTGATCACTACTATCGGACTTGCGCTGATCATCACCCGGATTGGTCCTGGCGGCTGGATGACGGGATGTAAGATCGGGCTTATTGCAGGTGTTTGTTTTTCTGCTGCTACTATTTGTAACTCATATTTGTATGAGAAAAGACCAATAGCTCTTTCTACAATCAACAGTCTTTACAATATTGTTGGTTGTGTCCTTGCCGGGATAATCATTGCTATCTGGAAATGATAATGAGTAACAGTAATAAGTGATTAGTATTTCTTTTTGAACTGAAAAACTCCAGAACTTGTAAATCTTGTGAGCGGAACCTTTATTCCAATTTCGTAATTTTTAAAACATTCGTGGGAAGATGCAAGTGTACCGGCGTGCTTCCTGTGCTTACGGTCACATTTCCTGTTTTAATAAATCCACGTTCTTTCAGAATATCAATCTGATCCTGGAAAATATCATCCAGGCTTTCTTCTTCATCATAATAAAAAGCGCGAACACCCCAACTGACACTTAACTGGTTCACCAATGACCTCTCTTTAGTGAAAATATACAGCGGAGCCTTTGGGCGATAACTGCTTAGCATAAAACCGGTATAACCACTTTGCGTCATACCGATCAATGCGTCGGCGTTGCAGTCTTTTGCCAGATTGCAGGCATTGTAACAAATCGCATCACTAAGAAATGATGGAGAGTGCGGCTGTGGTTGTAGAACCTCTTCCAGGTTGTAGCGGTAATCTGTTCGTTCAACCTCCATGATAATTTTTCTCATTGTTTCAACCACTAATGTAGGATGTTGACCCGTAGCTGTTTCACCGCTCAACATGACTGCATCAGCTCCTTCGAGCACAGCATTCGCCACATCAGTTATCTCGCTGCGGTTTGGCTTCGTGCGTTCGATCATACTTTCCATCATTTGTGTCGCAACAATTACTGGCTTTGCGCGATGGAGACACTTACGGATAAGTTGTTTCTGAATAAGAGGAACTTGCTCAATGGGTAACTCAACACCGAGGTCACCCCGCGCTACCATGATCCCATCGGACTCCACAATGATGTCCCGGATATTTTGTAATGCTTCAGGTTTTTCAATTTTTGCAATGATCTTTGTCTTGCTTTTCGCTTCTGTTAGTTTGTTTCTCAGGATGACCAGGTCCTTTGAAGTGCGTACAAATGAGAGAGCAACCCAATCCAATTTTTGCTGAATGATAAAATCAAGGTCAACAAGATCTTTTTCAGTTAATGCCGGCAACGAAATTTTCGTATCAGGAAGATTGATGCCCTTTTTCGAAGACAGCGGACCGCCAAGAGTAACCACCACCTGCACATCATTGTTCTTCAAAATTTTTGACACCTTCACTTCCAACTTGCCGTCGTCGATCATAATTGTGTTGCCAATTTTTACATCCTTATGAAAATTGGGATAAGAAACGTAAATACGATTTTTAGTGCCTATCAATTTCTCATTGGTGAACGTCAGTACATCGCCGGGCTTTATTTCGATTACTCCATTTTCAATCTCACCTACCCTGAGCTTTGGCCCCTGGAGATCACCAAGAATGCAAATATTATAAGGCTCCACTTGATTGATCCGCCGAATATGTTCGATGATCTTCGTTTTGTCATCATGAGAACCATGGGAAAAATTCAACCGGAAGACATTTACGCCGGCTTTTACAAGTTCAAGCAGTTTGTCATAAGTATCACAGGCCGGACCAACGGTTGCCACAATTTTGGTACGATGAAAAGTATGTTCAAGACCTGCTTCTTTATCCATTTGTTTGTGCAGGTATTTTTCTAAATTTCTTGTCATATTGCCCCCATCCCCTAAAAGAGGAGTTACGAGTTTAATAATTGTTGAATATAGTTTTGGAGTGGAAGTGTGCGACGCAACCAAAGTCTAACCAAAGGACAAAAGTTGGTAACACAATAATTCAATTAAAGTTTAAAGAACTAGCAATAAAAAGATTGACTTGTTTAACTGGCTAATATCTTGACGATCTTCAGCCATTCATCACCTATCTTCCCTTTTATTTTCACTGCATCCTCAAGCGGTATATAATGCATTTTATTATTCATTATGCCAACAAATACATTATGTCTGCCTTCCATTAAGCACTCAACGGCGTGATAGCCCATTCTGCTAGCAAGTAATCTGTCAAGACAAGATGGGGAACCTCCGCGTTGAATGTGTCCGAGTATACAAACCCTGATCTCTGCAGTGGGGATTTCTTCCAATATCTTTTTCTGCAGTTCATCGGCACCACCGAAATTTTCTCCTTCAGCTACAACGATAAGATTTACCAGTTTTTTTCTCTTGTTCGTTTCTTTCAGTCCTTTCACCAGCCCCTCAATATCAGTTTTGCGCTCGGGGATCAAAATATTTTCGGCGCCTGTGGCTATGCCGCTGTGCAAAGCAATATAACCTGCATCACGACCCATGACTTCGATCACAAAAATCCGATCGTGAGCATCCATGGTGTCCCTAATCTTATCAATCGCTTCGACGGCAGTGTTCACAGCAGTGTCAAAACCGATTGTAAAGTCGGTGCCGTGGATATCTTTGTCAATTGTACCGGCCAAACCAATACAGGGAATACCAAATTCTGCGTGAAATTTCACGGCCCCGCGAAATGAGCCATCTCCACCAATGATAACAAGACCATCAATTCCACGTTTCTTCAAATTCTCGTAAGCTTTTTTGCGGCCTGAATAATCAAAGAATTCTTTGCAACGGGCCGTTTTCAAAATCGTTCCACCACGTTGAATTATGTTGGCCACTGAGCGGGACTCCATTTTTGTAATATCATCTTCGATCATTCCCTGGTACCCACGCATGATACCATGCACCTCCAGGCCATTGAAGATCCCGGTACGCACTACAGCTCTGATCGCAGCGTTCATACCTGGCGCATCTCCTCCTGAAGTTAGCACACCTATTTTTGTTACTTTTTTCTCCGCTTTTTTCAAATCTTATTATGTTTTATTTAAAAAAATCTTTTCTCCTTCAATGACAAGCAAAAAATCGCAACCTTTTTTTGAAAAAGCCACCAAAAATAAGGTTTTGTTTGATATGTGTTTTTTTTACACTAAAACGCGCTACAGTCGCCATCTTCATTACAGTTGTTCCCCTATTTATTTACTAAAAGAATTGATCAGAGAATAAATGACAGAATCTCATGGCCTCTTTCATAAGACCGCGCCCCTGGAATAGCGGATGTGGCGCGTAACCGATCTCGGCCCTGTAGTGTTCATATTTTACATTCCAGAAACTGATCGTCCCAGTGAGTATCGGATCATTTTTTAATGCAATGGCCCACGCAATGTATTGATTATCGTCAATTCCATTATTGATCATGCGTGTCCAATTCCTTGCTTCATCAATTGATTGGGCGGATCACGGTCAAGAAATTGCAACAGTTCCTTATCTGAACGACGGAAAAAGACCTTCTTCTCATCTTCATCAGAAATTCTCCTTAGATTTAAACGTTCAGTTGAAAGGAAAGGAAAACGATTGAAATTTAGGAGCAGCATAGTTTGTCAGTTGCAAATATATATTGTCAAAATTTTTCCCCGGATTCTATTTCTCCATCGATAATTTTAAACAAAGGGTACGATTCAAAATTTTTCAAGGCATGCAAAAAGTGAATAAGGTGTTGGTAATGTGAATCGTTTGGAATTGATAATTCGCTAAATTCGCCCGCCACCTTCAATGCGTTTCGATTGTATTCCACCTTCGAGAGATTGATTATTTCTTTAATTTTTCGCATATAGAGGACTACGTGCATGCAGTTGTTGTTAAAATACTTGCGTCCGCAACAGAAGACTATATTCCTGGCACTTCTGTTTGCCGCTCTAAGCCAGGTACTTTCAATGATCGACCCTATAATTTTCGGCAAAATCATTGACCTGTATGGCAAGCGATCGCCCGGTGTCGTCGAGAATGAATTGATAAGAGGAGTGGCGAAATGGCTGATCGTTGCTGTTAGCGTTGCATTGTTTGCCCGATTGGCAAAGGCTGCCCAGGACTACTATACTGGTTATTCTGTTCAGAAACTCGGCTTACAAGTATTTGATGATGGACTGTAACAAACGCTTCGGTTGTCATTCCAGGAATTTGAAGAGCAACGCAGTGGCGAAACTTTATCCATATTACAAAAAGTAAAAACCGATTTGCAACGTTTCATGCAGGCACTGGTTGGCGTATTGTTCACATCCATTGTCGGCATTTGCTTTTTGCTTTGGTATGCCATTACCAAAAATTGGTTGCTTATACCTGTTTTTATAATCGGCGTATTATTCCTGGGCGGTTTAACGGGAATACTTAGCAGAAAAATAAAAACAATACAACGATCTATTAACCGGGAAACGAATATCCAGGCGGGGTTAATAACAGAATCGTTGCGAAATATTGAGCTGGTAAAAAGTCTCGGGTTGACCTTTCCTGAAATCAGGCGCTTAAAGGAAAGAACGAAGGGCATATTCGACCTGGAGATGTTTAAGGTTCGCCAGGTGCGTACGCTTTCATTTATGCAGGGTAGTTCAATGAATATTTTAAAGCAATCGATCCTTTTCATATTATTATGGCTCATCTTCAGAAATTTTTTAAGCACAGGTGAATTGATTGCTACTCAATTTATCTCTACGTCAATCTTTGCACCATTACAAGAGTTAGGCAATATTATTTTGTCCTATCGCGAAACAGCCTCCTCCCTCCAAAGCTTTGATGAACTGATGCAAAAGCCCATCGAACGGAAACCTAAAAATGCAGTAACATTGGGTCCGTTGCAAACGTTGAGCTTTGACAGAGTGACCTTCAGGCATAAATCAGCCTCTAACAATTCTATTGACGGTTTGTCTTTTTCGGCAAGCAAGGGAGACACCATAGCCTTCGTAGGGCCATCAGGTTCGGGCAAATCCACGTTGGTGAAGCTATTGGTTGGTCTATACAAACCAACTGCGGGAAAAATTCTTTTTAACAACGTAAACTCTTTAAATATTCATTACAACGCATTCAGAAGGGAGCTTGGGTTTGTAACGCAGGATACGCAGCTTTTTGCGGGAACTATCAGAGAAAATTTGTTATTTGTTCAACCCACCGCAAGCGATGGAGAAATAAGAGAGGCCCTTACACAAGCAGCTTTCGCCGAAGTGTTGCAACGTTCTTCACATGGGATTTATACAAAACTGGGCGAAAGCGGGATGAAATTGTCGGGAGGTGAGCGCCAGCGATTATCTATAGCAAGGGCGTTAGTAAGAAACCCGAGACTGCTAATTTTTGATGAAGCTACTTCTTCACTTGATTCAATTACTGAAGAATCCATTACCGAAACGATCCGGGGATTATCAAACAGCAACGAGCGTATCACTATTCTTATTGCACATCGCCTGTCCACAATTATGCATGCAGATTGCATTTATGTATTAGAGCGGGGAAAAATAGTTGAAACCGGAACCCATAAACAACTGTTGACTAATAAGAGTCTCTACTATGCCATGTGGAGGCAACAGGCAGGTGAAAGAAAATTGCAAGCCATGAATAGCGAAACCCTCTGACTTGCTCTTTGCTGACGCAAAATTTGCAGCTGTTATTGCAGCAATTCCTTAACGTTGTAAGAAAAATATGCCGGCCATAAAGATCTACAAGACCAGCAGGGGAATCGTTATTAACCACGGTGATGATTTTTTTCTTTCCAAAGAATCAGACTGGGATACGTTTGTCAACCGCAACGATCTTTTTAAAAAGGTGACTGATGACCTAAAGAGTTTGAAAGCGAGCGGTGATTTGTCAGCAGTGACAGTTAACAATTTGGCCGCACCCATAGGTGGCCAGGAGATCTGGGCCGCGGGAGTCACTTACGTGCGGAGCCGTGAAGCGCGGATGGAGGAATCCAAAGATGCAGGGGGGGGAGATTTTTATGCAAAAGTGTATGAGGCCGATCGGCCCGAACTTTTTTTTAAAGCAACCGCTTATCGAACAGTAGGATCCGGAGAGGTCGTACGAATTAGAAAAGATTCGCAATGGAACGTTCCGGAACCAGAACTTACTTTATTTATTTGCTCGGAGGGCACGATTGAAGGCTATACGATCGGTAATGATATGTCATCAAGGGATATTGAAGGCGAAAATCCCCTTTATCTTCCACAGGCGAAATCATACAATGGGTCTGCAGCAATTGGTCCTTGTTTATACGTTCCTGGTGAGCCCATTCATCCTGATTCAATGATCCATCTTGAGATCAAACGACAAACTGCTTTAATCTTTTCGGGTGAGATATCCATTAACCGGATGAAAAGAAAACACAAAGAACTGGTGGAGTATTTGTTTCGTGAAACTTCATTTCCCAAGGGGGTTTATTTAATGACCGGAACGGGCATCGTTCCCCCCGATCATTTTACATTGAAAACGGGGGATGAGGTTAGAATTTCCATCGAAAACATTGGAACTCTCGTAAATACCGTCAGCCAGTAGACTAAGTTGTATTCAAAATAAAATAGAATGCAGCCATGAATTGGTATGACCGCTTGTCATTACTCTTAAAGGATAGTTCTTTTTTTTGAATAAATTCAGATGGTTAAACCATCTAAATGAGAACAGCACTATTTTTATTCCTTTTGATACCCGCATTATCAAACGCACAGTTTAAAAGATCAGCAACAGAGCTTGCAAAAGACAAAATCAGGGAATACGTAACTGAAAAACTATTCAAAAACGTTTCCTATGAACCGATTTCTTTTGGCGAGCTGACAGCTAACAGCGCAGGCGGCTCTACATTTTCATCTCTTATAAAACATAGGTTTGCGATCATCGATACCGAGTCTCATGAGAGCATAAGGACACCTGTTCAAAAGCAGTATGAGTTTGTGTTTTATTTTAACGATAAGATGAAAGTACAAATGGCCGAAAGAATTATTGGGAACTGAAGAACCACGTTGTCATTGACTACGCAGAGTAAAGGAAGAAGTCAGCTTTGAATTAGTTCCTTTTGCAAAACTGTTTTTGTCCGGATCCGGAGCATTTACCGTGAGCGTCATTGTATCCCGCGAAGAAAGGCCGAGGTTGTTGGTGACTTTCAATTCGAATTTATATACTCCTTCAACAAGATTTGTAACATCGGTCACTGCCGAATGAGGTGAAACAATCCGAAACTGAGAAGGTCCGGAAATTTTTCTCCATTGGTACTTTAATGATGGTTGTGATTGTGATTTGCCAACAAGTGGAAACAACAGCAAGACCAGGAACTTCAAAATATGTCCAAAGAGTTCGAAAGGTTTGATGTGAAATGAAGGGAAATCCAGAATTTTCGGTCTAGCCATAACTAAGATCCGGGTAACCGGGCCTATCGTAAAGTTACGAGTTCTGTGCGAGCAATAAAAAATGAATTTTTAATTCCCGGAAACGTTCAGCAGCCCAACTCAGGCCTGTCAACGGTTTTAAAGGATATGACATATGGGAAATTTGGTGCAACTAACTCTCAAACTTCGCCTGGTTTTGGTGAATCACGCTCATTCTATTCATTTTTACCGTACTCTTATGCTCAAAAACAACTTACCGCATGAAATTAAGTTTTGTAGCAGGGGCAGTAGCTACCTCTGGGTTGTGCTGGTATTTTGCCAATGATCTATCAGGAAATTACTGGTATTTACTATGGTTTGCTCCCGTGCCTGTCTTGATCACTTCGTTTCGCATGTCTTCTAAGTGGACATTCTTTGTGGCATGTATTGCGTATCTGCTGGGACGCCTGAGCTGGCTTCCTTACCTGCTTACTGTTTTGCCTATTCCATTAGCCATATTTTTTACGCTGTTACTTCCTTTGATATTTGCATTGATCATTTTGCTTACAAGAAAAATTGTTTTGCGTGACAGAGGCGGATGGTCTGTCTTTGCCTTCCCTGTTTTCTGGTGTTTGTTTGAATTTCTATTGTTTAAATTTTCTCCTGATGGCACGGCAGGAAGTATATCCTACGCAGAATCAAATTTTCTACCTGTTGTACAAATAGCTTCGGTGACAGGAATTTTGGGGGTCAGTTTTTTGGTCACACTTTTTCCCTCTGTCATTGCGGTTGGTTCCCATTTTCGATTCCAAAGAATGAAAGGACCCTTAGCGGCTGCTATTTTGCTTATTGTTGGTTCAATGGTATTTGGAATAGTGAGATTGAATGAGAAATCATCGAATAAGGCAGAGCTTACGGCGGGCCTTGCAGTGCTCGACGAAAAATTTCATTCGGAGACAGATCATCCTGATACCACAAAAGAAATGCAGACAACCAATTTGTATGCTGATGCAATTACCACCTTGGCTCAGCAGGGGGCGCAGGTTGTTGTATTGCCGGAAAAAATTGTCAACGCGACGACAGCGACAGAAGCTACAGTAAAAGATATTTTTTTACGTGCAGCAATCAGTAATCACACTGCGATTGTCACTGGATATACTCAGCTTATGAATGATAAGACCAGGTTAAATAAGGCACTGGTCATTTCGCCAAAAGGTGATTTGTTGTCAGACTATCAAAAGGTAAATTTGTTTGAAGGCGAGGCGAGAAGCGGGTTTGTGCCAGGAAACCAAATTTCTGTTTTTGATTTACACAACATCGGTTCGGGAGTTGCTATTTGCAAGGATATGGACTATTCGGGATTCATACGAAAGTATGATAAGAATCACCCGCTGATCATGTATGTTCCTGCATGGGATTTCATCCAAGACGGCTGGCTTCATTCGCGCATGGCCATAATGCGCGGAGTAGAGAACGGATACGTCATAGTTAGAGCGGCGAGGCAGGGGCAGTTAACAATTAGTGATTACAAGGGGAAGGTTCTTTATGAAACAAGTTGCACAAATAATAAAGCTGCAGGGCTTGTTGGAATGTTTCCTTTAGTGGAAACAAAAACAATTTACCGGCAATTCGGGGATTGGTTTGGGTATTTAATTGCAATAACCGCGATCATTTTTATCGTGCTGAGACAGAACGCAAGAATATCCCGAAGCCGGCAAATTAATGCCACTTAAAAAGAAAAAGGAATCACTAAACAATTCCTTTCTTCCGCAACGATCTTTTTGTTAATCAAACGTTGTTGCTGACAGGTCTTTTCTTGGCGATTAGATCCCCCATTCGCATTTTCTTATCTAAAAAGTCCTTTCCTTTTTCCTTCAAATCCTTTTTCTGCTGAGGGGTCATTTTTGAATATTTATATATACCAAACGCTGCAGCGGCTGCCAGCAACAGGCCTAATGTTTTTCGCATAACTAAGGGTTTAAAATTTTTAGTGAATAACTTATAGATCAAAATATCATGCCATAATTCTAATAGCAGGTTAACTCATGTGCATGATGTTCAAACCTTATGCAAATAAATTTTGCTATAACTTATAATATAAAGAGAGATTTACTTATTTTAAAATAGTGTTAGCTTTAAAACGGTTAAATTCAGGAATGCGAACCATTCGGCTAAAAAAAATAGAAGGTTTTCTTTTCTTATTTATGAGCCTGAGTTCTTGTTCAATGTTTGGCCAGGATAGTAGTTCTGCTAAAAGAGATACGGCAAAACAAGTTGACGTAACCGATATATTAAGAAAGATCTTTAACAGGCCTGAACCTAAACCTAAACCACCATCCAAAGTCAGCTTCGCCATCCTTCCGACACTTAGTTATAATCCCAGCTTTGGATTTATTTTCGGCGGTAAATTAACCGGTGGTAAACAATTTGGCGATCCTGCCCGAACTGACCTTTCGGTATTTGCTTTAGAGGCTTTTTACGGTACCAAGGGAATTACATCGGCCCAGGCAAAACATAATATTTTTATCGCAGACAACAAATGGAACTGGCAGGGTCAATGGCAGTTGGCTCATTATGGCCTGCTTGATTATGGACTAGGTACAGGAAATTTTAAAACCAAAGATGGCGGCATTTCCTTTGACAGGTATCCGGTAAAAAATGCGGACAGTTCTTTCCCCATTGCCTACACCTATATTCGTCTGTCTGAAAAAGCATACAGGAAGATCGGCAAATACTTTTATGCAGGGGGCGGTGTAAAACTCGATCTCTTCTCCAATATTGATGACCTAAAACAATCTACCCCGTACAACACGCCACATGAGCGATATAGTCTACGACACGACTTCGATCCCAATAAATATTCGGCAAATGGATTTATTCTCGCAGTACAGTACAACACAAGAGAACACCCGATACGTTCATATGGAGGTATTTATGCCGACATGGGCTTGCAATTCAATCAAAAATGGATGGGAAGCTCAAAAAATGCCCTTCAGCTTCAGTATGATTTCAGAAAATATTGGTCGATCAGTAAGAAAAATCCTGAACATGTTATAGCCTTCTGGCATTGGGCAGCCTATAAACTAAGCGGTGTTTTGCCTTATCTTGAAATGCCATCAACGGCCTCTGATGCGTATGGCCGGAGTGGGAGAGGTTACACTTTTTCCCGTTTCAAAGGACCAGCCTATGCTTGCTTTGAAACAGAATGGCGGTTCCCAATAACCAAAAATAAATTGATAAGTGGGGTTGGTTTTTTTAACCTTCAAACTGCTTCCGACGATTTTAATAAAAAAGTGTTTGAATCATGGGAGCCTGGAGGAGGTGTCGGGCTGCGGATTCTCTTCCAGAAACTGAACCGCACAACTATGTGCATTGATTTCGCAAAAGGAAGATATGGAGCAAGTGGATTGTTCTTCGGATTGGGTGAAGCGTTCTAAGATAAAAGCCCGCCAGTGATCAATTTTTAATTCTCAATTCTTCTGACACTTCTACGCATTCCGAAAACGGGGACAAAATCAAATTGTTTGTAAAAAGGGGCGAGATTTTCGCCGGTAAATAAACCCACATAAGCGTTATCCGGTGCGTTTGTGTCAAGCCATACTGTGAGTTCTTTCATTAACATTGACCCTACATGTTTGTGTTGCCAATTCGGATGAACCATGACATCCTTTACGTAATAGAAGCTTGCCTCATCACTCAATATCAAAGCACAACCAATAACCTGGTTTGCATTTTCCGCTACTACACCAAATGTCGGCGCCACTAAAATTTTTTCAGTTAATGAATGGTCAAAGAATTTATCCCAACCTACGGCAGAGATGAGGCTGAAATATTCTGCCGCGGTGGGAATTCGGGATATGATCTTTACTGTTTCGGGTGTTGATTCAGATTTCGGTTTATCAGAAAGGGGAGCGCCTGCAAAGATCACATAATATCCATTGAGGTCACGGAGTGTGTAGCCGGCCAATCCCCATGGCTTGTTTTCGAGGGGCTCAACGATCTCGGCATTTTTGGCTTTGTGAAAATGGTAAAAGTTTTCCAGGTCTTTTACCCTGATAAAAATCGAATGACCTTGTGAAACTGATGCGAGCTCCGGCTGTTGGGAAAACTGGATGAAAACGCCCTGCCAGGTAACGCCTCCATGGTTTGGGGGCTCACCCCAGGTCCATTTGTTAGGAAAGCCCAGCACCTTATGCCAGTATTCAACCGTTTCCGTTACATCTTTAACTGCAAGAACGGGTTCAACATGTGAAAGGAAAAGCTCGCCTTCTGCATTTGACATCTTGTGAAGTTTTCAGCGAAAGTATAGCTTCTGCTGTGAAGCGATTCCCGCCGTTGAAGATTAAAGGAGACGACTAATTGTTGGAGTTGATATTTAGCGAAAGTCCTCCGCCTGCAAAAAATTTCCTTGATACGCCAGCTTCTGTGTACAGTGCGATGTTTCTTGAAAGGTAATAGCGGAATCCCAACATGCTTCCTGCATTTATCTCACCAACATGATAACTTATATGACCGTTATCATGTTTTCTGTCAAACACAAGAGAATGTCGGGCATAGCCGAAAAATGCTGCGACGTATAGATCCCAATATTCGTTGTCCAGGATGAGTGGGCTAAAATGAAAAGAACTTTTTATCCCAAAATCCCAGCCTTTCCAAACATCTTTATATTCTGTTTCAGGCATGGTCGGGTATTGAAACTTGTAGAAGGTGTACGTGTAAGCGGAGTAGATTCCCACACTGAGCAGTCTGTTCAAGGAGTAATCGCCACTTAAATTTATGGCAGGGATGCCACTATTACTGCGATAGAGGCTGCTTGGATAACCATATCCCGAAGAAACTCCTAAATTGATTATAACGTCATTCTTATCGGTCTGCGCCTGACCAATTGATGCAATCAATAACAGCGACACTATCAAACAAAACCTTGACATCGGTATCACATAGCATTTTAATTTTGGGCGCGGAATTGAATTACTAAATTACTTGAAAGTTTCCGTGTGTTATCAATAGTACCCTTGCTCTTTGCCAATTTAAATGAAATTGTGCAGGACAGTAAAAGTTCAGTCTTGACATCGTCGAAAAATTTGGCCGCCGCTATCAAACCACTTCAAAGAGTTTCTCGTTGAACAAATTTACTTTGATTTCGAGAATGTAAAATCATTTAATTGTTCCGCTCATATACAATTTGATCGGGATTCTACTAATGTGGCCGCAGAGGCTTTGTGAAAGTATAGTAAGTTAACGCAAAACCCATTTGGTGGCAGGCCGTGTAGTACAGCATATCCAGAAAATAATGTTTAAATGACTTCCTGGGCTCACTCATTTTGATCATGATCGTAGAAATCCACGCCGTTTTGTTTATAAAGTTATTCAGGTGATACTGATCCGTTGTTGCTACCAGCATAGTTGTCGACAACGGAAACTTTGCGCCGTTTGTCGGATCACCGTCCCTATACTTATTTTTCCAACTCACTTCGGGATTATACCAGTTTGGATTTGCATTGGGGAATCTTTGGTGAAAAGCGTCCCAGTGAAACATCAGTGTTTCATTAAAGCCTTTACTGGCGCCAGCCATAAATACGAGACTTCCGGTTATCACTTTATTTTTATCCATTTTCCAGTGGCTGATCTTTTTAGGTTCAATACCTATATTATAATATTGGGCACGGGAAACCAGGCTGCACATCAGCAGTGCAAGAAAAAGCATTTTCATGTTACGGGTTTTGTTGACGTTTTTATGCAGCTATTCAAGGATAGTGTTATCCCATCAAGGGTCCAGACCTCACCGTAAGTTCTTCAAATGATTGTGTTTAAGGCTTTTAAGGATTTGGGAGTGTGGCAAAAAGCCTGTGAGTAAGGTGGATGCTAAAATAGGCACTGGTCTTAGAGTTTGCAAGCAAATGACTAAATAAATTTTAATGATCATTGCGAAAGCACTAGTACTGTTCTCCCAGGCGTGAATGATCAAATATTATTCAATGACGGGTGCACCCAGGGTTGACGATAAGTTCTTTGTAAAAGGTCTGTCGCTTCCGGATCCCCGGTGATCTCATGCTTCACTGGGTCATAATGCAAGGGCCGGCCTCCTAACTTCATGGATATATTTGCCATGATGCAGCTTGCAGTAGAGATATGGCCCTGTTCAATATCGGCGACGGGCCTGGTATTTTTATCAATGGCCTCGAGAAAATTAAGCATATGCAGTCTTGTAGCTGGTGCTGCGTTGAGCTCAATATCTTTTTCTTTCAGGTCCTCGGGATATTTCTCTTTTTCATAAACTACATCTTTATGGATCGGCTTTTGTCCTTCTGCTTCAGGAAAAAAATCATATTTCATTGTGCTTCCGCATAGGGTTCCTTTATCACCATAAATTTTAAAGGACCATGGATATTCCGGATCGGCTGGCGTTCCCCAACTGCGATGCTGCCATACACAATCCAGCTCATCAAATTCAAAAATGGCGGTTTGAGTATCGCTAATATTACTCTTTCCCG